>Ga0187842_1000162_pt1 | contig 35804 bp, 27 predicted proteins | sample SpaLakP09_SKY_41_FD_134514 | JGI IMG/M metagenome (GOLD analysis project Ga0187842, IMG submission 134514) | Oligotrophic lake water microbial communities from Sparkling Lake, Wisconsin, USA - SP09_SKY_41 | ecosystem: Environmental > Aquatic > Freshwater > Lake | place: USA: Sparkling Lake... | reverse complement strand
GGCCATGGTGGTGACCATGCCCTGGTGCATCAGGCTGCGCTCGTCACCGAAATGCAGGCTCAGGCGCGCCTGCACCGTGCCGCCGCGCGAACCCTTGGCCAGCAGCGCCACCTTCATGCCCGAGGGCAGAGCAAAGCGCTGCGTGCGCGCCTCGATATTGGCCGGCACTGCGTCGAAGGCCTCGACCTTGGCGGCCGCGTTCTTGGGCACGAAGCTCTTCAGCTCGGCCTCGGTGTCGACCTTGACGGGCGCGGGGGCACGTGTTGCCTGCTCGGTCGGGATATAGGTGCTGAGCGTGCGGTTGTCGGCGCGGTAGCGCTCGGCGGCCACGCGCTGCACATCGGCGAGACTCATCTGGGCCACGCGGTCACGGTTCAGGAAGAACAGCCGCCAGTCGCCGGCACCAATCATGTCGGACATGGCCACGCCCACCGTCTCGGGGTTGGCAAAGGCCTGGGCCCATTTCTTCTGCCATTTCTGCTTGGCACGGTCCAGCTCCTGCTGGCTGATGGGCTCGCGCGCCACCGACTCCAGCACGGCCAGCAGGCCCTGGCGCGCCTTGTCGATGTCCTGGCCCGGCGCCAGCTGCAGGCCGAACATCTGGAAGCCCGGGTCGGCCAGCTCGGCCGAGAAGCTGAAGGCACTCGCCGCCAGTTGCTTCTCGACCACCTGCCGGTGCAGACGACCCGAGGGCGTGTCGCCCATGATCAGGTTCAGCAGATCGACGGCGGCGTAATCGGCGTGCGCCGCGGCCACCACGTGATAGGCCGCCCAGACGGCCGGCGTGCCGCCGTTGCGGCGCAGCGTTACGCTCTTTTCGCCGTCCTGCACCGGGTCCATCGTGTAGATCGGCGGCAGCATGCGCTGCGGGCGCGGCAGCTTGCCGTAGGCCTGGGTGATCAGGCGCAGGGTCCTGTCCGGCTCGAACTTGCCGGAGACGATCAGCGTCGCGTTATCGGGCTGGTAATAGGTCTTGTAAAAGGCCTGCAGCCGGGTGATGTTGACGTTCTCGACATCGCTGCGCGCGCCTATCGTGCTCTTGCCGTAGTTGTGCCACTGGTACATCGTGGCCAGGGTGCGCTCGAACATCACGTTGCCGGGATTGTTCTCGCCCATCTCCATCTCGTTGCGCACCACGGTCATCTCGGTGTCGAGGTCGCGGCGGGCAATGAAGCTGTTGACCATTGCGTCGGCCTGCCAGTCCAGATACCACTGCAGGTTCTCGTCATTGGCCGAGAAGCTGGCGAAGTAATTGGTGCGGTCCAGCCAGGTCGTGCCATTGGCCCGCAGGCCCCGCTTGGTGAACTCGGCCCAGGCGCGAGGGTTCTTCGGCGTGCCCTTGAAGATCAGATGCTCCAGCAAATGGGCCATGCCCGTCTCGCCATAGTTCTCGTGCTTGGAGCCGACCCGGTAGGTCAGATTGACCGTCGTCGTCGGCTTCGAGTCATCGGGAATCAGCAAAACCTGCAGTCCGTTGGCGAGGCGGTACTCGCTCACGCCCTCGACGCTTTGCACCAGCAGCGGGGCGGCGCTTGAGGCCAGCGGCAGCGCGGCCTTGATGGCTGGATCGTTCGAATAGGGTTTGGCCGGGGGTTTTGCCGGGACTTTGGCCTTGCTGTTCTTCTTGGCCGCGGCAGTGGGCTTGGCAGGCTTGGCCTGCGCCGGGGCCGGCAGGGCCAGCAGGGAAACCGCGACAGCCGCGACAACGGTAGCGGTGGACAAGAAACGCTTGAGCATGGAGTGCGCCTGAGTCGTAAGAGCGCCGAGTGTAGGACCCCCGCAGATGAGGAGGCATGTCCGCGACCTTTTTTGAGTCCTGCAGACGAACCAGCACAAGTTTTCTGCAGTTTGGCAAAGGTGAGTCTGCGCGGAAGGGGGGATATTGATCTGCGCTCAGGGAGAGCGACAGTCGCCGCTCACCTCGATTCGCGGCATCCATGCATCACGTTTTTGGGGAGAGCCACCATGAAGACACATCAAAGCCATCACACCAGGATGGCCCGCCACCAGCGCCCGGCTGGCGCGAGGCCGGTGCTGTCCCGGCTGAGCCTGCTGATTGGCCTGGGCCTGGCGCCGGGCATGCCGGCGCTCGGCACGACCTTCAACGACCAAGTCAGCTTCACCGCCAGCGGGCTGAGCCTGTGGGGCGGGGCCGGGGGCTCGGCGACCGCGACCCATCAGCTGCAAACCGCCTGGGGCAGCTATGCCGGAGGCGGCCCGGCCGAGCTGTTCAAGATCGGCGGCATCAGCAGCGTGTACGACCCCTTGTTTGGCACCTACCTGGGCCGCTACGGCGCCGAGGCCAGCATGCATAGCTCGGGCCGGATCGGCCTGGAGTTCTCTGCCAGCGCACGCGGCGGCTCACTCGATTTCAGCCAGAGCTTCAAGCCCGAGCTGATCCTGCCCAATAGCTGGGCCAGCAAGGAGATCTTCACCGTCAGATCGAGCGACACCCAGAAGGCGGCCGCCACCCTGACGCCCTATCTGCCCAGCGTGCAGGCCTCGGTATCGGGCCTGTTCAACTTCGACGCCAGGGTCTCGGTGCAGGGTTGCGTGATCGATTGCATCGGCACCAGCTTCGAGTTCGGGCTCAACCCGGGCAAGTTTTCGCTGCTCAATTTCGACAGCGGCGCGAGCTCGATGCTCAGCGTGTTCGGCCGGCCGGTGCCGATACCGGCCCTGGGCAAGGAGTTCCTGAATGGCAGCACCAACACCTTCATGCTCAACACCGTCAAGAACAGCGACTGCTCGACGCTTGCGGGCGGCGGCCTGCATTGCGGCGGCCAGGTGCTGCGCGGTGGCTGGGAGCTGGGCTCGATGCTGCCGCCCTTCAACGGCGCGTTCAATCCGCTGCGTTTCGAGGGCTCCCGTCGCGGCATCAGCCTGGCCACCAACTTCCTCAGCGTCAATGCCGGCCCGGCGGTGGGCATGAACTTTGATTTCGCGCCCAACGTGCCGGTGTTCACCAAGCTGGTGTTCGACAAGCCGGTGCATGAAATCATCAGCACCGTCAACGGCGTCGAATCCTCCATCGAGCGCCTGGACGGCGTTGTCACCTTTGCCCTGGGCAGTGACATCAAGCTGCGTTTTGACGGCGACCCCGGCACGCTGGTGGGCCGCAACTACTTCCTGGGCGACGCCAGCATCTCGACCTCGCTGAGCGCCGACCTGGACCTGAACCTGCGCCAGCAGTACGGCTGCGGCTTCGAGGTCAAGGTGCGGGGCCAGAGCCTCGGCGGCCCCGGGCTGAACAACTGCCTGCACCAGAGCAGCAACGACCTCAGCCTCGACACGCTGAATGTTTACTCGGGCTCGACCCTGCTCAAGGGCGTGCGCAACACCACCACCCTGCAGGGCAACACCAACCCGACCAGCGAACTGTGGATCACCGGTCAGACCGACTACCGAGATGGCAAGTGGCTGAGCAACCGCGGGCGCGGCTCGCTGCTCGCCTTTGCGGCCGGCAGCAGCACCGAAGTCAGTGGCGTCTACAACCGCATCGACAACGGCGACTATGCGCGCGCGCTGCTCGCCTCGACCGCCATGGTCACGGTGTCGAATGGGGCCAGCATCCGCAACAGCCGCGGTGCGCAGATCGAGATCGAGCCGGGTGGCGTGCTCAACGTCACCGCCGGCAGCGCTCTTGTCAATGAAAAGTCCTATGTCGAGAACTGGACCGAGTCGATCGAGAAGCGCTATGACGTGATTTGGCATGGCCTGACGCAGGTGCAGAAGGATGCGGCGATCCTGGCCTGCGGCAAGCTGGGCGGCAACCTGTCGATTGGCCCTGCCGACGCGTTCTGCCGCTACCACGTCGGTGAGGCGCGCAGCCAAATGCACCCCGCCAGCGTCATCAGCAACCGTGGCCATCTGGTGGTGGCCGGCCCGCTCCGCAACAATGGTGTGATCGACAACCAGGGCGTCCTGGTCCTGCATTCCGGCACGTCCATGGACTCGGAAGGCGGCACCATCAACAACCGCGGCACCCTGGTGCTGCGCAACAGCCTGATGCTGGGCAGCGCCGAGGCCGGCAGCTTCAATCTGCAGACCGGAGGCAGGGTCGATGTGGCGGGCTCGCTGGGCATCGCCGCCGGCTACAGGCAGATCAATAGCGGCGAACTGAATACGTTCGAGAATGGCACGTTGAGCATCTACGGCACGCTGCAAATCGGCAGCGGTGGCAGCACCGGCCGGCTCAATGCTGACAGCTGGCTGGACAAGAGCGGCGTGCTCGCCTTCAATCTCATCGGCAGCCACGAGCATGCGGGTGCGATCCGCGGCGAAGGCGGCCTGCAGCAAATGGGCCCCGGCACCCTGCACCTGACAGCGCCCGGTCTTTACACCGGCGCCACCGGCATCAGCGGCGGCACCCTCAAGCTGAGCTCGACCACCCAGTCCGGCCAGTTCAATATCGGCACCGGCGCCGTGCTGGAGCTGAACGTGGCGAGCGGCACGCGCGAGTTCACCAGCGACACGCGCATCACCGGAAGCGGTGTGCTGCGCCTGAGCGGCGCGGGCCAGGCGCTCTGGAAGGAAAGCGCCGTCAGCTTTGCCATGGGCGCCGGCGGCCTGATCGATGTGCAGGCCGGCACCCTGAATGGCGGCTCCTTCGGCAACGATGACTGGAGCGCCAACCAGGCCAACCTGAACGTCGCCAAGGGCGCCATCGTCCATGGGGGCGAGTCGAATGTGCGCGTCGACGCGCTCAGCGGCGAGGGTCTCATCCGATCGGGCTATCCGGGTGCCGGCTACGTCAGCTTTGTGTTCGGCGTGGCCAACGGCTCGGGCAGCTTCGCCGGGGAGCTGGCCGACGTCTACACCCCCCAGGGCCATATCGGCAACTTCACCAAGGTCGGCACCGGCACCCAGACCCTCACCGGCGACAACAGCTTCACCGGCCTCCTCAGCATCGAGGCCGGCACCCTGGTCGTGGGCGATGGCGGCACGCGGGGCTCGCTGGCCACCCGCAACATCGTCAACAACGGCGCGCTGGTGTTTGCGCGCAGCGACTACTACCCCCGCTTCAATTACGAGATCTCCGGCAGCGGCAGCCTGCACAAGCAGGGCGCCGGCACGCTGCGGCTGAGCGCCGACCAAAGCTATACCGGTGCCACCAGCGTGGAGGCCGGCCGGCTGGTGCTGGAGGGCGCATCGCGCTCCAGCAGCTTCAACCTCAACCGTGAGGCGGTGCTGGAGTTGGCGGTGGCCCAGGGCACGCGCAACGGCGCGTTGGACGTGCAATTTGTTGGCGCAGGTGTGCTGCGCAAGAGCGGCGCCGGCACCGCCCAATGGGCGCAGACCAAGGCCCGCTTTGCGCTGGACCAGGGCAGCCTGATCGACGTGCAGGGCGGCACCCTGGTGGGGGGCTCCTACGCCAACGAAGACTGGAGCCAAAACAAGAGCGGGCTGAATGTGGCCGCAGGTGCCATCTTCGACGGTGACGAGGCGAATGTGCGCGTCGATGGGCTCAGCGGCGCAGGGCGCATCAAGTCCGGCTACAACGGCGCGGGCTACAAGGCGTTCACCTTCGGCGTGGCCAACGGTTCGGGTACCTTCTCCGGCGTGCTGGAGAACAGCGAATTCACCGGCAACTTCGTCAAGGAAGGCACGGGCACCCAGGTGCTCGGCGGCATCAACACCTACACCGGCACGACCCGGGTGCAGGCCGGCGAACTGCGGCTCAACGGCTCGGCGCTGGCCAGCGCCTTCAGCGTCGATGCCGGCGCCACGCTCAGCGGCAGCGGCGCGCTGGGCGCCCTGAGCTTGGCCGGCCAGGTCGCGCCGGGCAACTCGCCGGGCCAGCTGAGCGTGGCGGGCAACGCGAGCTTTGCCGAGGGCGCCAGCTATCTGTGGGAGATCGCAAATGCCTCGGCCGCCGCCGGGGTCGCCGGCGTGGGCTACGACCTGCTGAGCGTCGGCGGCACGCTGAGCCTGAACGCCAGCGCGGCCAAGCCCTTCACCGTCACGCTGAAGTCGCTGCTGGCCAACGGCAGCGCGGGCTTGGCTGCAGGCTTCGATCCGCTGCACAACCACAGCTACACCCTGGCCTACGCCAGCGGCGGCATCCTGGGTTTTGCGGCCGATGAATTCAGCATCGACGGCAGCGGCTTCGGCAATGCGCTGATGGGCGGCCGCTGGTCGGTGGCGGCCTCGGGCCATGCGCTGAACCTGAACTTCACCGCCGCCGTGCCCGAGCCCGAGAGCTACGCGATGCTGCTGGCAGGCTTGCTGGCGGTGGGGGCTGTGGCCCGACGCCGGCAAGGCGTGGCGGCCAAATGAGGTGGATCGGGGGCGAATGGGGGACGGATGGGGATAGATCGTGCGCAAGCTGAAAGGGAAAACCCCGTGAACAGGGCGTACAGCGCACACTCATTGCCGACGACAATCGGCGCCGATGAGCGCCGCCCCTCCCTCCTCGACCGAAGCCCCGCCGGGCGCGGCGCGCCTGCTGCTGATCGACGACGCACCGGAGCAGTTGCGCCAGCTCTCCGGCCTGCTGGCGCGCCACTACCGGCTGCTGCATGCGCTCGACGGGGTGTCGGGCTTTCACCGCGCCCAGGCGCAGCGCCCGGACCTGATACTGCTGGACCTGCTGATGCCGAGCCTGGACGGCCATGCCGTGTGCCGGCTGCTGAAGGGCGATCCGGCCACGCGCGAGATTCCGGTGATCTTCCTGTCCTCGCAGGCGAGCGCGCAGCAGCGGCTGGACGGCCTGCGCCTGGGCGCGGTGGACTATATCGGTAAGCCCTTTCTGGCCGATGAGGTGCTGGCCCGTGTCCATGTCCATCTGCCGCGCGCCGCAGCCGCGCCCGGCAGGGAGGCCGGCGATCCGGAGCTGGCCTTCGTCAACGCGGCCACGCAGATGATTGGCGAGCAGCTGGCATCCCTGCCCTCGGTGGGCGAATTGGCCCAACGGTTAAACCTGAGCGAGCGGCGCCTGTCCACGCTGTTCCGCAAGCATCTGGGGTTGACGGTGTCCGGCTTCGTCAGCGAGGAGCGCATCCGGGTTGGCTGCCAGATGCTGGGCGCCACGCAGATGAGCGTGCAGGACATTGCCCTTGACGTGGGGTTTGCCAACGCGGCCAATTTCTCGACCGCTTTCCGCGAGCGCCTGGGGCTGACGCCGCAGGCCTGGCGCCAGCACCAGCGCGACGACCACCGCGACGGCGACGCATCTTGATGCTGCGCTGGCTGTGTCTCGTCCTGGCCCTGCTTGCGTCGGCGCCGCTGCAGGCACAAGCCCAGCCGGCCTGGCAGCTGCTGGAAGACCCCGGCGGCCGCCTGACCCTGGCCGAGGCGCAGGCACGGATTGACGAGTTCCGGCCCCACCGGCCGACCGGCCCGCTGCGCACACCGGGTTACACGGGCACGGCGCTGTGGGCACGGCTGGAGCTGCCTACGGCCGAGCCACCAGAGACACAACAGCAAGCGCTGTGGCTGGTGCTGACGCTCGCACGGATCGAGCACGCTGAGCTGTGGGTCGAAGCGCGCGACGGGAGTTGGCAGCACGCGCAGGCCGGCCTGCTCGTTCCACACGCGCAATGGCCGCTGGACACCAGCAGCGTGACCTTCGAGCTGCATCCGGAGCCCGGCCGGCCGCTGCGTTTGATGCTGCGCGAATCGGGCCGCACGCTGGCCTCCTTCGACGCACAACTGTGCCGGCCGCACGACTGCTTTGCCGACAGCCGTTTCACCCTGCTGGCCATCACCGTGCTGGCCGGCAACCAGATGCTGGCCGCCATCGGCTATCTGCTGCTGTTCTGCCTCTGGCGCCAGGCCGCCTTTGTGCTGATGGCCGGCTCGGTGGCCGCCTACGGGCTTTACGAGCTGAGCCTGCACGGCCTGGCCTTCCAATACCTCTGGCCCCAGGCCACCGGCTGGGCGCCGCGCAGCCTGGTGCTGCTGATGGGCACGGCGCAGCTGCTGAATTCACTGGCGGTGGCGGCCATCCTGCCGCTGCGGCGCGCCGCGCTTGCGCTGCGCTGGGCGTTGATTGCGGTCTGGCTGGCCATGGCCGGGGCCCTGCTCGTTGCCCTCTGGGGCGACTATCGGGCGGTGGCCCCCGTCGTCAACGCGATCACGGGGCTGTGCGGCCTGCTGACGCTGCTGCTGGCCGGCTGGGCCTGCTGGCGCCGCCTGCCCATGGCCGGCTGGACCGCCCTGGTGATGGGGGCCACGATGGCCGGGGCGCTGCCACGTTATGCCTATGTACTGGGCTGGCTGGAGCTTGGCCCCGTGATGTGGCTGACCACGCCGACGGTGCTGCTGCTCTCGCACCTGATACTGCTGGCGGCCCTGGTGCAACGGATGGCCAGGCTGCGCAGCGCCGAACTGAGCGCACAAGCCGCTTTGCTTGAAGAACGCGAAGCCCGCGGCCGCGAGCTGGAGCAGCAGGTGGAGCAGCGCACCGGGGAACTGCGTGTGGCCCTGCATGACGCCGGCCTGCTGCACCAGCAGCGCAGCCGTCTGCTGGCCTATATCGGCCATGACCTGCGCGCGCCGCTGGCCGCGACGGTGAGCTATCTGCGGCTGCTCGATGGAAACGGTGGCCGGGGCCGGCGCGACCAGCAGCTGCGCGCCAGCGTGGAACAGGGTGTGGCCTACCAGCTGGCGCTGATCGACGAGCTGGTCGAGTTCTCGCGCGGCGAGCTGCATGAGCTGGATCTGCTGCCCGCGCCGCTGTACATCCACGGCCTGCTGCACGAGCTGGCCGAGCAGGGCGAGCTGCTGGCGCGCGGCCGCCACAACAGCTTCCAGGCGCAGATTGCGGCGGAGCTGCCGCCCGTGCTGGTGGCCGACGCCAAGCGCCTGCGCCAGCTGCTGCTGAACCTGCTGTCCAACGCCGCCAAGTTCACCGTCAACGGCCGCATCGAATTGCGTGTCACGCCGGGCAGCGCGCCGGACCGATGGCGCTTCGAGGTGGCCGACAACGGCCGCGGCATCAGTCCCGAAGACCAGGCCCATCTGTTCGAGCCCTTCTGGCGCGCGCTGCCTGCGGCGGGTGAAGAACGCCGGCCGGGCTCGGGCCTGGGCCTGAGCGTGGCGCAGCACATCGTCCAGGCCATGGGCGCTCAGTTGGAGCTGCACAGCGGCATAGGCCAGGGCAGCCGCTTCGTGTTCGAGCTGACGCTGCCCATGGGCCGGGCCGAGGAGGTTCTGCTGCCCGGCGATGGGGCCGGCCCGCTCGATGACCGGGCCACCGGCTTGGGCGACGCGCCACAGGACGAAGGCCAGCTCGCGCTGCTGATCGATGCACCGTTGCACCATGCCGACCGGGTGGCGGAATTGCTGTTCGCCGCCAATCACGAGGTCCGGCGGCTTGAAGCCGGGGCCGAACTGCCGGCGGGCGACCTGCTGCTGCTGGACCCCGCCCTGCTGGATGCAGCGGGCCTTTTGCGGCTCAGGCAGTGGCGCGTGGAAGGGCCCGCGCGCCGCTGCATCGCCCTGCTCGACCGCCCGCCAGCACCGGGCACGGCCGACCTGTTCGACGCCTCGCTTTACAAACCGGTCAGCGCCGCAGCGCTGCTGGCCGAGCTGGCCCCGGCCTTGGTCCAATGACAAAGAGCGCCCTTGGGCGCTCTTTTTCTTCAAGCCAAACCGCTTACTTCTGCAGCGTCTTTGCGTAGGCAGCCAGACCGGAGACGATCTCGGCCTTGGCGGCTTCGGGGCCTTCCCAGCCCTTGACCTTGACCCACTTGCCCGGTTCCAGGTCCTTGTAATGCTCGAAGAAGTGCTGGATGGCGTTGAGGCGCATCTTGTTCACGTCTTCGGGCTTTTGCCAGTGGTCGTACATCGGCAGGATCTTGCTGGTGGGCACGGCCAAGAGCTTGGCGTCGCCACCGGCCTCGTCGTCCATCTGCAGCACGCCGATGGCGCGGCAGGTCACAACCACGCCGGGGGTCAGCGCATAGGGCGTGATCACCAGCACGTCGACCGGATCGCCATCGTCCGACAGGGTCTGCGGGATGTAGCCGTAGTTGCAGGGGTAGTGCATGGCCGTCGTCATGAAACGATCGACAAACAGCGCACCGCTTTCCTTGTCCACCTCGTACTTGATCGGGTCGGCGTTCATCGGAATTTCGATGATCACGTTGAACTGCTCGGGCGCCTTGGCGCCAGGGGTCACGTTGTGCAGGCTCATGGGGTTCTTCTCGACAGCGGGGAAAACCCGCATTCTAAGGGGCCGGCCTTGCCATGACCTGACGCAGCCAGCCCGCAATTCAGGGGCGCACCACTGGAAAACACCATGCCGCGATGAATTGCCCGTCCCTTAGCATGGGTTTGCGACCCGTCCCAAGGCGCCACCGCGTGCCTTGAAGAGACGGACGATGCAACGGTCCCAGCCCTAGAACGAAAGAGGAGACAGCTACATGTCGACGAGTTTGGCGCTGTATTTTGCGCTCGCGTGCGGTGCCGCCGCAGTGCTTTATGGGTTCATCCAGCGCAGCTGGATCCTGAGTCAGGACGCGGGCAACGCGCGCATGCAGGAGATCGCGAACGCGATTCAACAAGGAGCCGCGGCCTATCTGGCGCGGCAATACAAGACCATCACGGTCGTCGGTGTGGTGCTGGCGATCCTGATTGCCCTGTTCCTGGACAAGACCTCGGCGATTGGCTTCGTCATCGGTGCCGTGCTCTCGGGCGCCTGCGGCTTCATCGGCATGAACGTCTCGGTGCGCGCCAATGTGCGCACCGCACAGGCGGCCACCAAGGGCATAGGCCCGGCGCTGGATGTGGCCTTCAAGGGCGGCGCCATCACCGGTATGCTGGTGGTGGGCCTGGGCCTGCTGGGCGTCTCGCTGTTCTTCTGGTTCCTGACCGGCGGCGAGAAGACCGACAGCGCAACCCTGAAGCCCCTGTTGGGCTTTGCCTTCGGTTCCTCGCTGATTTCCATTTTTGCGCGTTTGGGCGGAGGCATCTTCACCAAAGGCGCCGACGTGGGCGCCGACCTGGTGGGCAAAGTGGAAGCCGGCATCCCCGAGGATGACCCGCGCAACCCGGCGGTGATTGCCGACAACGTCGGCGACAACGTCGGCGACTGCGCCGGCATGGCCGCCGACCTGTTCGAGACCTACGCCGTCACCCTGATCGCCACCATGGCCTTGGGCGGCCTGATGGTCACCGGTGCCACGATGAACGCGCTGATCTACCCGCTGATGCTGGGCGGCGTGTCCATCATCGCGTCCATCATCGGCTGCTACTTCGTCAAGGCCTCGCCGGGCATGAAGAATGTGATGCCGGCCCTGTACAAGGGCCTGGCGGTGGCCGGCGTGCTGTCGCTGATCGCCTTCTACTTCGTCACCAACGCGATGTTCCCCACCGCGCTGACCCTGAAGGACGGCAGCTCGGTCTCGGCCATGGCCCTGTTCGGCGCCTGTGCCGTCGGCCTGGTGCTGACCGCGGCCATGGTCTGGATCACCGAGTACTACACCGGCACGCAGTACGCCCCGGTGCAGCACATCGCCCAGGCCTCGACCACCGGCCACGGCACCAACATCATCGCCGGCCTCGGCGTGTCGATGCGTTCCACCGCCTGGCCGGTGCTGTTCGTCTGCCTGGCCATCCTGACGGCCTACAAGCTGGGCGGCCTGTACGGCATTGCCGTGGCCGCGACCTCGATGCTGAGCATGGCCGGCATCGTCGTGGCCCTGGACGCCTACGGCCCCATCACCGACAACGCCGGTGGCATTGCCGAGATGTCGGAGCTGCCCGCCAGCGTGCGTGACGTGACCGACCCGCTGGATGCGGTGGGCAACACCACCAAGGCGGTGACCAAGGGCTATGCGATCGGCTCGGCCGGCCTGGCAGCACTGGTGCTGTTCGCCGACTACACCCACTCGCTGGAAGGCCGCGGCATCAGCGTCGCCTTCGACCTGAGCGACCCGAAGGTCATCGTCGGACTGTTCATCGGCGGCCTGATCCCCTACCTGTTCGGTGCCATGGCGATGGAGGCCGTGGGCCGCGCCGCCGGCTCGGTGGTGGTCGAGGTGCGCCGCCAGTTCGCCGACGGCCAGATCATGGCCGGCCAGCGCAAGCCCGACTACAGCGCGGCGGTGGACATGCTGACCACGGCGGCGATCAAGGAGATGATCGTGCCGTCGTTGCTGCCGGTGATCGTGCCGGTGGTCGTCGGCCTGACGCTCGGCGCTGCGGCGCTGGGTGGCCTCTTGATGGGCACCATCGTGACCGGCCTGTTCGTGGCCATCTCGATGTGCACCGGCGGCGGTGCCTGGGACAACGCCAAGAAGTACATCGAAGACGGCAACCACGGCGGCAAGGGCTCGGAGGCTCACAAGGCTGCCGTCACCGGCGACACCGTGGGCGACCCCTACAAGGACACCGCCGGCCCGGCAGTCAATCCGCTGATCAAGATCATCAACATCGTGGCCCTGCTGATCGTGCCGCTGCTGCCCATGGGCGCGGCGCCGGTCAAGGCGGCCGAGGCACCGGCGGCGATCGTGGCGCCGGCAGCATCGGAAGCGATGGCCATGCCCGCTGCGGCGATGGCAAGCGAGGCGGCCTCCAAACCCTGATCGGCTCGGTCCTCCATGTAGCGCAGCCCACCTAGGTGGGCTGTTCTTCTTTCAGTTCGTAGCCCGGATGCAATCCGGGGTCAATGGTTCACACCCAAACGCCGGATTCCGCTTTGCTCCATCCAGGCTACAAAGAAGGCATGCCCGAGTTCAGGCGGCAACCTTGAACACCGCCACCACTTCGGTCAGACGCTGCGCCTGCTCGCGCAGCGAGCCGGCGGCGGCGGCCGACTCCTCGACCAGGGCTGCATTCTGCTGCGTCATCTGGTCCAGGTTGCTGATGGCCACGTTGACCTGGGCGATGCCGTCGCGCTGCTCCAGCGCGGCCGAGGCGATCTCGCCGATCATGTCGCTGACGCGCTTGACGCTGCTGACGATGTCCTGCATCGCCGCGCCGGTCTGATTCACCAGCGCCGCGCCCGATTCGACGGTCTCGACCGAGGCACTGATCAGGGTCTTGATTTCCTTGGCGGCAGCGGCCGAGCGCTGAGCCAGGCTGCGCACCTCGCTGGCCACCACGGCAAACCCGCGGCCCTGCTCGCCGGCACGGGCGGCTTCCACGGCTGCGTTCAGTGCCAGGATATTGGTCTGGAAGGCAATGCCATCGATGACGCTGATGATGTCGCTGATCTTGCGCGAGCTGTCGGTGATCTGGCCCATATTGCTGACCACCTGGCCGACCACGGCGCCGCCGCGCGTGGCGGCATCCGCGGCCGAGGCCGCCAGTTGATTGGCCTGGCGGGCGGTGTCGGCCGAATGGCTGACGGTGCCGGTCAGCTCTTCCATCGAGCTGGCGGTCTGCTGCAGATTGGCGGCGGTCTGCTCGGTGCGGGCGCTGAGGTCCTGGTTGCCCGATGCGATCTGGGTCGAGGCGGTGGAGACCGACTCCACACCCTGGCGCACCTCGCTGACCAGGCCGCTGAGGCGCTGGTTCATGCCGCCCATGGCCTGCATCAGCTTGCCGATCTCGTCGTGGCGATCGCTGCGCAGGCTGCGCGTCAGATCGCCCTCGGCAATCGCCTCGGCCATCAGCACGGCCTCGTTCAGTGGTCGGCTGATCGAGCGCACGAGCAGGGCCACACCGCCCAGGCTGAGACCGAACACGGCCAGCATCACCAGCAGACCCAGCAGCTCGGTGCGTCGGCTGGCGGCCGCGGCATCCGCCTTGGCCTGGTCCCGCTGCCCGGCCTGAACCTGCACCAGGCCGTCCAGTGCGGCGAAGTAGTCCGCCACGGCGGGCATCAGCTCCTTGTCGATGGTGGGTGGCAGCTGGTCGCCGTCCCCACTCTTCTTCAGCTCATCGATCTTCTTGGTCAGGGCCAGCACGGCCGTGCGGCGCGTGTTCACCAGCTCCATGGCCTGGCGCTCGGCATCCGAGTTGATGCCCCTCACGATGGACTCCTGCAGGGCGTTCATGCCAGCGGTGCTTTCCTTCAGCTTCTGGTTGAAGCTCTGCTGCAGCAGCACCTCGTCGCTCAGCGCAATGGCGATGACGCGCTGCACATTGGTCTCGGTGGCGCCCTTCCACTGGGTGGTCCGGGTGATGCGGCTGTCCAAGTGACCGACTTCCTCCATCGCCCGCTGCATCGCGCCCATGGCCAGTCGCTGGCTGAGCAGCGAGGTCACCATCATCAGCAACAGCACCAGCAGGGTGGCGCCCCAGAGCTTGCGGGAGATGGACAGGTTCTCGAAAAACTTCATGGTGATGGGGTGGCGCAGGACAATGCCCGTCGGGGCGATCTCGGCTTATCGGGTTTTCGCGCCACCATTGAAGTCCCGCCCCGTGAACGAAGTCACGACGAGCGTGCCGGTGTGAAGCCGCGGTCAGCCTCTCCCTTGCGCCTCAGTCAGCGACCAGCGGCGCCTGCCGCGCCAGATCGGCCATCGTCACCCCACCGCGCTCGCCGGGAACCAGGCCGCCATAGCGCTGGGCGAACACCGGCGGCAGGGGTCGGGCCGACTCGGGCGCCAGCCACAGCCGCAGCAGATGGCGCCGGCGCTCGGGCTCGGGCCAGTCCTCGAAGGCAGTGCGGTCGTGCAGCAGGCTGTGGTTGTGCACGAACTGCAAGTCACCGCGCTCCAGGCTCATCATGAAATTGAGCCGTGGATCGTTGCTCAGCGCATCGAACAGGTCCAACGCCTCGACCGTCTCGGCATCCAACCGTGGCGCCTCGTCAAAACGCTGGGCCGAATCAATGTATTGCCGCTGGTAGATCGCCGACAGCAGGCCGGCATGCCAGCTGAACACCGGTATCTCGAAATATGGCTTGCCGCCCGCCGGCACCTCGCCGCGCCGGTCGGTGGCGAGTGGCTGGAACAGGCGCGCCGCCAGATCCGGCCGCAGGCGCCGCATTTCGTTGTACAGCGTCACCGATGACACCAGGGCCGACTGCCCGCCGCTGCGCGCCGTCTGCAGACACAAGAGGCCGACGATGTCGCTGGAGTCGGTGTGGAAGGTCTGGCGCTCATGGGTCTGGTAGATGCGCACCCGGGGGTCGTCGGAGCTCAGGCCCAGGTCTTTCACATGGCCCAGCAGATGGCCCTGGGCGTTCTGCGGCCGGGCCCGGCCCAGATGCAGGCCCAGGCCATAGAAAGCGACGGCGCTCTGGCGCAGGCTCCAGCGCTGCACCGGCAGGCCGCGCAACAGCACGAAGCCGTGGCCTTCGAGCAGCTCGGAGAGGACCGCTTTCAGCCGTGGCGCCAGGCCGGGCAGCGGAAAGTCCTCGCGCTGCATGGAGGCGATGTCTGCATCCCCATAGCCCTCGGTGGCCGCCGCTATCTCGGCCAGTTCGGCCGCCGACAAGTGCAGCAGCCATTCATCACTGCGCGCCTCCATGTCCGGCCCAAACCAGGCCGAGGGCCCGTCGATCTGCGGCGGCAATTCATCGGGGAATGCGTTATGCGAACTCATGGCGGCCCGTGCGGTGGAAGTTCCTCTATTCTGGGCCACCCCCACGAAAGAGCAGCCATGGACACCCGCATCCCCGGACGACGCTTTCTGCACTCCCCCGGCCCCACCCATGTGCCCGAAGAGGTGCTGGACGCAATGCGCCGCCAGCCTATGGACATGGCCGATCCGCGGCTGACCCGCTGCATCGCCGCCTGCGAGGCCGGCCTGCAGCGGCTGCTGGGCACCACCGGCGCCAAGCCCTTCATCTACGCCGGTAACGGCCACGGCGCCTGGGAGGTGCTGGTCGAGAACCTGATCGCGCCGGGCGAGCGGGTGCTGATCGCCGGCACCGGGCATTTCTCCGACTCCTGGGCGCTGCAGACCGAGGCGCTGGGCCGGTCCGTGCAGTGCACCCCCTGGGTCGAGGGCCGGGCCATCGACGCGGCCGCCGTCGAACGGGCCTTGCGTGATGACCCCGAGCACCAGATCAAGGCACTGTTCGTCGTCCACACCGACACCGCCAGCGGCATCACCAGCGAGCTTGCACCGCTGCGTGCAGCATTGGATGCAGCCGGCCACCCTGCCCTGCTGGTGGCCGACGTGGTCGCCTCGCTGGGCGCAGCGCCGTTCGAGATGGACGCGCTGGGCGTCAATGTGGCGGTCGGTGCCTCGCAAAAAGGGTTGATGCTGCCGCCGGGCCTGGGCTTTGTGGCCGTGGATCAAGCGGCCATGGCGATCGCAGCGCGCAACCCGGCACCGCGCTACTACTGGGACTGGCGATTGCGCGATAGCGAGCTGTCCTACCGCAAGTTCTGCGGCACGCCGCCGCAGAACCTGCTGATGGGACTGGAGGCGGCGCTCGCGCTGATCTTCCAGGAGGGGCTGGACCAGGTCCATGCGCGCCACGCGTTGCTGGCCCGCGCCGTCCATGCCGCCGTCGAGGGTTGGGCCACGGCCGGCGCCCTGAGCTTCTTTGCGCACGTGGCCGAGCAACGTTCGGCCTCGGTCACCGCCGTGCAGGTGGCGCCGGGCATCGATGTGGACGCCCTGCGTGCGCTGGCCCGCGAACGATTCCAGGTGTCGATAGCCGGGGGGCTTGGGCCGCTGACGGGCCGGGTATTCCGTATCGGCCATCTGGGCGATTTGAATGCGGCCATGGTGCTCGGCTGTCTGGCCGGAGTCGAAGCGGCAATGACGGTGCAGGGCATTCCTTTCGGCCGCGACGGCGTGGCCCGCGCGGTGGCCTGCCTGGCCAAGGGCTAAGCCCGCAGACCTCGGCCCATAGCCCATTGCGGCGCGGGCCATGGCCCGTCCGGGCGATGCCGGGCGGGGGCCGGATCAGCACACTTCAGGCTTGAGCGCTGCCTGATGGCTGGGTGTCGCTCTCACCGGAGCACACCATGTATCAAAACCCTGCGATAACCCCCACCCGCAACCGGCACGCCCTCTCCTACTGGGCAGTCAATGCCCTGGCGCTGCTGGCGGCGTTCTTCACGCTCGCCCTCAGCGGGTGCGCGAGCGCCATTGACCGCGCCGGACTCGACCCCAAGGACCCGCAGTTGGCCGACAAGCTGGTCGAGCGCTATCGCCTCTATGACGGCCAATAACCCACTACCTCACCAGAAAGCCCCCATGAATCACCGCCTTCCAACCCTGGCCGCAGCCCTGGCCGCCACCTGCATCACCTGCGCCCCGGCCCATGCCGGAACCTATCTGTTCAGCCAGGGCGGCTATGCCGGCGGCGCCACCCTCAGCGGCAGCTTTGCCGGCGAGGATCTGGACGCCGATGGTTGGCTCTACGGCTACGAGATCACCGCCTTTTCGCTGCGCTTTTCCGGCAACTTCGCCGTGCCGGCCTTCAGCCACAGCCTGTCCGACCTGAACGGGCTGGAATACCGCATCGGTGCCAGCCAGATCGGCGGCCTGGAGCCCGGCGGCATGGCCAGCAACTTCGGTGGTTTCGTCGGCACATTGCTGCCGCCCGGCAAGAACGCGAACAGCCTGCTGGGCTACCAGTTCACCAGCTTTCAGTGGCCCAGCTATTCGATCGCCGGTGAGGTGGCCGACATTGATCTGGGCATCAGCTCGCGCACCAGCGAGCTGATCGCCGTCACCGCAGTGCCCGAGCCCGGCAGCCAGGCCTTGCTGCTGGCCGGCCTGGCCGGCATTGGCGGTTTGGTGCGCCGGCGGATGCGGGCTGACAGGCCCTAGACTGGGGCTTTCAACCCTGCCGGAGACCCACCGTGCCCTCTGCCCCGCTCGCGCTGATCGTTGACAGCCAATTCACCAGCCCCTATGCAATGTCGGCCTTCGTCGCGCTGCAGGAAAAGGGCCTGGCCTTCGAGCTGCAGACCGTCAATCTGGAGGCCGGCCAGCAGCACAGCCCAGCCTTCCGCCAGCAATCGCGCACCAGCCGGGTGCCGACGTTGTTGCAGGGCGAGTTCAGCTTGTCGGAGTCCAGCGCCATCACCGAGTATCTGGAGGATCTGTATCCGGCACCTGGCCACATCCGCCTCTACCCGGCCGATCTGCAACAGCGCGCCCGGGCCCGTCAGGTGCAGGCCTGGCTGCGCAGCGATCTAATGGCCCTGCGCAGCGAGCGCACCACCGAGGTGATCTTCTTCAGGCCCAACCCGGTACCGCTGAGCGCCGAGGGCCAGGCCGCCGCCGACAAGCTGATTCAGGTTGCCGAGGGCCTGCTGCCGCAAGGCGCCGAGCACCTGTTCGGTGCCTGGTGCCTGGCCGACACCGATCTGGCCCTGATGCTGAACCGACTGGCGCTCAATGGCGACGCCCTGCCCGAGCGGCTCAAGCACTATGCGCAGCGGCAATGGCAGCGGCCTACGGTGCAGCAGTGGGTTCAGCAAACCCGGGCCTAGGGAAAACTAGCACCCGCGGATGCGGGGCAGGCACGCAAAAATGCTGCTTCTCCCCCCGTTCTGGCGGCCCAGTCGCGCTACAGTTTCGCATCGCCACCAGATGCATTCACCCGGGCTCGCTGCGCTGCACATGCTGAACACCACCAAGTCTCTGCCGCCGGCCATGGAGCTGGGCCGCCGCCAGGGCGCGATGGCCGCCCTGCAGCTGCAATTGCAGGGCCTGGAGGCCGAGTTGACCGTGCTGCTGAAGGGCCTGAAGCGCTTCATCGTGCGCTATGCGCAAGAACTGACCCCGCTGTACACCGAGCTGGACGCGCTGGAGTTGCAGCTCAGCGAAGCCCTGCAGCGCCTGCTGCAGGCCGAAGGCGATGAAGGCTTCGGCCCGACGCCCGAGACCGGCTTCGGCCTGCCCGACTTCGGCAATCTGCCGCCGCCCGAGCCCAAACCCAAGCCCCCGGTGGCACTGGCCGGCCCACAAGACTTCAAGCTGCTGTACCGCCGCGCGGCGATGCGCCTGCACCCCGACCGGGCACGCAGCGAGGTCGAGCGCAATATCCTGAACCATGCGATGAGCCAGGTGAATCTGGCCTATGCCCAGGGTGACCGCTACACGATAGAGCGGCTGCTGGTGCAATCGGGCGAAGACCCGCAGCAGGTCAGCAGCGACCCGCTCTCTGCACGCCTGCTGTGGGTGCAGCAGCGCGAGCTGCAGCTGCAGCAGCGCGAGCGCTATGTGCAGTCGCGCCTGAACGAGCTGCGCGCCAACCCGATGCACAAGCTGTGGCGGGTGGTCAGTGATGCCGAGGCCCTGGGCCTGGACCCGCTGGGCGTGATGGCCGAGCGCTTGCGCGGCCAGATTGCCGAGCGGCGGCGGGAGTTGCAGGCGGTGACCCAGCGCTGAGGCTTCAGGCGAATCTGCCCTGCAGAAACCAACCCGAATGCTTGCCGGCCACGGGCAGCGCCAGCCGGCCACGGAACACCCAGACCAGGGCGCCGCTGGGGCGCATCGCGATGTAATAGTCACGGGCCACGCCGGCGCCGTCCCACCAGCCGGACTCGATGCGCTCGGGCCCGCTCAGCAACTGCAGCATCTGGCCCTCCAGCACCGGGCAGGCATCGCGTTCGGTCAGCGGCTGCGGCTCGGGCAGCAGCCAGGCCGGCTGGGCCAGGCCGACCGGCGCCGCGACCTCCTCGATCCTGCGTTGTGATGTGGGCGGCTCCCAGGGCCTCAGCCGCGAGGCGCACTCGGGCCGGTGATCGGCCTGCGGGCGCAGTTGCAAGACCCGTTCGCGGCCCAGCCTGGCCTGCAGGCGCTCGATCAGGCGCAACATGCCCTCCTGCTGGCTCTGCCGAGTGGGAAAAAGCTCCTCGTTCGGTGGCGTGCCGAGCACCAGATCGCTGCAGCGCAGGCGCAGTTCCAGGGTCGGCGCGGCCAGAGTGGCCCGGCCCAGACGCTCTCGCAGCAAGAGTTGCAGATGGGCCGCGTCGGCCGAGGCCTGGGCCAGTGCCACCTCGACGACGGTATGGCTGACGCCGTCCGAGCGGTGGCGCGGCTCGTGCAGCATCTGCAGCTCGAAGCGCTGCACCCGGCCATGGCCGGCCTGGGCCCAGACCACCAGTTGCGCCAGCAACAGGGCCGCCCCCTGCAGCACCTGCTCGGTGCTGTCGGCGCGGGCAAACAGCTCCAGCCGCTGCTCGAACACCTTGGGCAGCAGCTGCCAGTCGCGCGGATCGGGCCGGGTGCCCAGGGCGCTGTCCAGATCGGCCAGCAGCTGCGGGCCGAAGCGCCGGGCCAGGCCGGCGCGTGGCAGCTGGCGCAGATCGGCAATGCAGCGCAGGCCCATGCCCTGCAGATCGTCCCAGTGGGCCTGCGCCGGACCAAGCAGCGTGACCGGGCCGCGGTTCAGCAACTGGGCCAGCGCCCGCGGGTCTTCGGTGTGGGCGCCCTGCTGCAGATCACCCCGCCAGCGCGCCAGATAGGCCGCACCCAGCGCGGTCGGCGCGCTGGCGATCTGCGCCTCGCCCACGCTGGGCTGCAGCGGTTGCAGGGCCTGCTCCAGACGCTGCAGCAGGCAGGGCAGACCGCCGAAATAGCGCAGGCTGGCCCGCACCTCCAGCAGCACGTCCAGCCCCTCCAGCGTGACCGAGGGCGTGAAGGCCAGCGCCGCATGGACGAGCGCCTGCCGGGCCTGCGCATCGCGCCGGGCGTCGGCCTCGCCCAGGGTCAGCCGGGGCGCCAGCGACAGGGCGGTGTTGCGCTTCAGCCCGGGCTTGACGCCCAGGCGCAGAGCCGCCGCATTGACGTCGCTGATCAGATGGTTGTCGATCAGGGCCACCGGCCCCTGGCGCAGCTCGCCCGTCAGGGTCGCGGCGAAGGCCTGCAGCGACAGATGGGGGAAATGAAGGGCGATCCACAACATGGCAGGGGCAGCGGGTCACGGGGCCGAGTCATGGCTCAAGCCGCGCCGGAAACCGCTTCATGCGGCACGGCGGCGTTCACCGGCTGCGCTGACACCGGCACCCCACGCTGGCGCGGCGCCAGCGCCCGGGCCCGCTGCTGGGGCAGCAGCACCGGCGGCAGCTCCAGCAACAGCGCCTCGGCCAGGCGCGGGCCGCGGCGCTTGAGCACCTGCACGGCCAGACAATCGGGCCCGCCGGCGCGCAGGCTCAGGCGCAGCGGCGCCGGGCTGGGCCGCTGCTGGGCCGTCCATTCGCGCAGCAAAAAGGCCGGCCCCTCATGCTGGGCCGCGGCCAGCTGCAGGCGGCGCAGCGCGTCGGCATGCAAGCGTTCTGGCAACCAGGCCAGCACCGCGCCGGCATGGCCGCTCTTCAGCGTCTGCTCCAGCGCCCAGAGCAGATCGGCGCTGGCGCGTCTTTCGCCCATGCCCTGGCCCGGGATGATCAGCAGCTGCTGCACCCGCAGGCCCAGGCCGTCCAGCGCCCGGGCCGACAACTGGGCCGGCGGGTCGAACAGCATCAGCAGCTTGCCCCCGGCCGCCGCATCGACCAGAGCGGGCGCCAGCAGGCGCAGCTCGCCGATGCCGGCCTGGGCCAGCAGCAGCTCGCTCAACACGGCTTGCGGCCAGCCGCCGCCCGGCAGCTGGGCGTCCAGCGCGGCAAAACCGCTGGGCCAGGCCACGCCCGACGCCCGCGTCAGCTGGTGCGCCCGCCACAGGCCGGGGTGCAGCTCCTGCAGGTCCATGACCTCCATCGGCCCAGGCCCATGCAGCAGCCCCGCCGGGAGCGACGGGGCACTGGAGGCGACTCCGAAAGCAAGATGGGCAGCGACTGCGGGCATGTTGATACTGTATTTTTGTACAGTATTTTATGCAAGGACAAATTGCACGATCCGGCGTCGCAGGCAGCGGGGCTCGCGCTGCGGCTGGGCCGGTCGGTGTTGACCGTATCCTGCCAGTAGCGCCCATCAGGTCTTCGGCAGGCCCTAAGCAAGGAAAACCACTGGCGCGCGCAAGATGAGCGAGGTTGAATCGTCTGCCCCCTTTGTGAAAACGAGACATTGCAGGCCCTGGGCTGCGGCGCAGCCTAGCGCTTGTCGAATCGACATGGTTTCGATCGTCGTACCTGCATCAACAACCCGGAGAATCGCATGAGAGCCTGCCTGACCGCAACGGCGCTGCTGCTGGTGGCAATGACCGCCAGCGCCGCGCCCACCGCCTACGTGATCGACCCGACCCACACCTTCCCCAGCTTCGAGGCCGACCATATGGGCATCTCGGTGTGGCGCGGCAAGCTCAACAAGAGCAGCGGCAAGGTGCTGTACGACAAGACCGCAGGCACCGGCAGCGTCGAGATCGTGACCGACCTGGCCAGCATCGACTTCGGCATGGGTGCGCTGGCCACCTGGGCGCGCGGCAAGGACTTCTTCGACGTGAAGAAATACCCTCGCGCAGTCTTCAAGGGCAGCCTGCAGTCGCCAGCGGGCGGCGTGCCGACCCAGCTCGTGGGCGAGCTGACCTTACGCGGCGTGACGCGCCCACTGACGCTGACAGTGAACTCACTGAACTGCGTCCCGCACCCGATGCTCAAGCGTGACTACTGCGGCGCCGACGCCAGCGGCAGCTTCAACCGCGACGACTTCGGCCTGGGTGCGGGCAAGGACTACGGCTTCAAAATGAACGTCGACCTGCGCATCCAGGTCGAAGCCATCGCATTGCCCTGACGCCGGGAGCCTCGGTCAAAGGTCAGCCTTGTGTCGACGCAACGTACTCACCCTGCAGGCCAATTGCCGCCAATCGCGAGCGTCGGCTTTAGGGTGGGCTTCCCGTGAAATACGACCGTCGCCCACTTGAACCGACCTTTATCTGACGCCGAACGGTTCCCAGCCTGCTGGATTCTCCAGCACGGTCTTTCGGATGCCTGTTCGTTCCTCGGACCTTTTGCTAGCGACGAGGAGCAGCCCTATGACCGCAACTGACCCACCGACGATCATGAACCCAGAGGCTCAACGGGCCATCCTTGACTCGTTCGCACCGATCAGCGATGAACTGACCCAGGAAGCGCAGGTCGAGGTTGATCGCTTCGATGCAGCGTTTTCTGCCGACCACAACGCCATCGGTCGCGTGCTTCGAGTTCACCTCGTCATCGAGCAATTTCTGAACGAGCACATCAAGGCGAAGTACAAGATCGAGAACTTGGGGGAACTTCGGCTGTCGTTGAACCAGAAGACCAAGCTAGTGAAGGACGATTTTTCGCCTGCAGCGTGGGTGACAATCGCCATTCAGAACATGATCGCAGTCGCACGTTGACATCGACGATCGAAGGGGTGCGATCGGCAATGTGACCAATGTTTTGAAAGTCGCTCGCGAGGGCGCGGTCTACGCTGAACCCATCGATGCAATCGAGGCCTTCGCGCCGGTGGCCTGCGCGTTCTTGATTGAAGCGCCGAGCAGTAAGCGAACTCAGTTGGAACAATTGCTCCAATCCAGAGAAGGCCACACCGGCAAGCCCAGGCCCCTCCCGAATGAGGCGCGCCGTCATGCCTGGCCATGCCTCACCTAAGATGCCGCACCCAAACCATCCAGGTGCCACATGAGCCCCACATGCGAGATCGAGGGAGTTGACGTTTTCGTCGAGGGCCAGGGCCAGGCTGAGCCCCTGGTCATGATCCATGGCTGGCCCGATACCTTCCGGCTGTGGGACGCCCAGGTTGCCCATCTGCGGTCCAGCCACCGCTGCGTGCGCTTCACCCTGCCGGGCTTCGACGCCGCCAAGCCGCGCCGGGCCTGCGGGCTCGACGAGATGATCGCGCTGTTCAAACGCATCATCGAGCAGGTCAGCCCCGGGCGGCCGGTGGTGCTGATGCTGCACGACTGGGGCTGCGTGTTCGGCTACCAGTTGTTGATGCGGCATCCGGAGCTGGTGTCGCGGGTGATCGGCGTGGAGATCGGCGATGCCGGCTCGCCGGCCCATCTGCGCTCCTTGGGTGCCAAGGCCAAGCTGATGGTGCTGGCCTATCAGCTGTGGCTGGCCCTGGCCTGGCGCATCGGCGGCAAGCTGGGCACAAGGATGACGCGCGCCATGGCCGGCGCGATGAAATGCCCCAGCGATCCGCAGCTGATCCACGCGGGCATGAACTATCCGTACGACATCACCTGGACCGGCAGCCATGGCGGCTACCGCAAGGTGCAGCCAATCAACCCGCCCTGCCCGATGCTCTATCTCTACGGCACACGCAAGCCCTTCATGTTCCATTCACAGGCCTGGGCCGAGGCGCTGGCCGCCAGACCCGGCAGCGGGGTGCAGGGCTTCGAGATCGGCCACTGGGTGATGAGCGCACAGCCCCAGGCCTTCAACGAGGCGGTGTCCGCCTGGCTCGCGCCCTCCGTTCAGGCGTTTTCCAGCGCCAGCAACTCCTGAATCGTCTGGCGGCGGCGGATCACGCGGGCCTTGCCGCCATCGACCAGCACCTCGGCGCACAGCGGCCGGCTGTTGTAGTTGGAGGACATCGAGGCACCATAGGCACCGGTGTCGTGGAATACCAGCAGGTCGCCGACCACGGGCGCGGGCAGGTCACGGTGGGTGACGACGCCGCCCTCCTCCTGCGTGAACACATCGCCTGATTCGCACAGGGGTCCGGCTACCACCGTGGACAGGCTCTCACGCGCAGCCAGCGGCGCGTTGCCGGCGCCGGCCACGACGCTGATGTGGTGGTAGCCACCGTACATGGCCGCCCGCACCAGCTCGTTGAAACCGGCGTCCACCAACGCGAAGTGGTTGGCCCCCATGTCCTTGACCGCCCGCACCTCGGACAGCAGCTGGCCCGATTCGGCCACCAAATAGCGGCCCGGCTCGATCTCCAGCTTGACCGGGTGCTGCAGGCTGGCGGCGATCTGCCGGCGCGCCGCATCCCACAGGCTGAAGTAGTGGGCGACATCGATGCGGGCATCGCCCTCGCGGTACGGGATCGACAGGCCGCCGCCGGCCGAGATCGCCTCGATGTCATGGCCCAGGGCCTGCACCCGCGCGGCCAGCGCCACCATGGCCTCGCAGACCTGGGACAGATGGCTGTAATCGACACCCGAGCCGATGTGCATGTGCAGGCCCACCAGATGCAGGCCGTGCTGCGCAATCGCCTCCAGCGCCAGCGGCAGATCGGCATGCCAGATGCCGTGCTTGCTGTGCTCGCCGCCGGTATTGGTCTTCTGGCTGTGGCCATGGCCGAAGCCCGGGTTGATGCGCAGCCAGACGCGGTGGCCCGGTGACACGGCGCCAAGCTGGTGCAGCATGTCGATGGAGCCTGCATTGACCGGCACCTTCAGCTCGACGATGCGCGCCAGCGTCGGCCGGTCCAGAAGATCGGCGGTGAAGACGATCTCCGATGGCTCGCCGCCCAGCGTGTAGCCGGCATGCAGCGCCCGCTCGACCTCACCCAGCGAGACCGAATCGACCAGCACGCCCTGCTCGCGCATAAGGCTCAGGATGTGGGTGTTCGAGCAGGCCTTCTGCGCGAAGCGGATGGTGTCGAAGCGCCTCAGCTCGGCAATGCGCTGGCGAATCAGCGCCGCGTCGTACACCCACAGCGGCGTGGCATGGGTCCGGGCTAGATCGGCCAGCAGTTCGGGATTCAGTGCGGTGGGCATGGCTGAGCTTTGCAAGGCGGGAATGACGCGATCTTGCCTCCCTGTGGACTTCCAGTAAATTGCTTTATATTGGCCTATCCATTCATTTTTGATATGGTCATGCACCCATGCCGCTCTCCCACCGCCATATCGAGGTCTTCCACGCCCTGATGAACCAGGGCAGCGTGACCGCCGCCGCCCAGGCCCTGTTCACCTCGCAGCCGACCATCAGCCGCGAGCTGGCGCGCATGGAAAGCCTGCTGGGCCTGGCCCTGTTCGACCGGGTGCGAGGGCGGCTGCAGCCCACCGCTCAGGCGCTGGCCCTGTTCGACGAGGTGCAGCGCTCCTATGTGGGCCTGGAGCGCATCGCCAGCGTGGCCTCCCAGCTGAAGAACTTTGCCAGCGGCCAGTTGTCGGTGCTGTGCCTGCCTGTGTTCTCGCACTCGCTGCTGCCCGGAGCGATGGCGCGCTTCGTCCAGAGCCACGAGGCGGTGAGCATCGCCATCACGCCGCAGGAGTCGCCGTTTCTGGAGCAATCGCTGGCCGCGCAAAGCCATGACCTGGGCCTGACCGAGCATGAACGCGAACTGCCCGGCACGCGGCAAACCCTGCTGCTGCAGGCAGATGAGGTCTGTGTGCTGCCCGAGGGCCACGCCCTGCTGGCTAAACCCCGGCTAGAGTTGAGCGACTTTGCCGGCCAGGCCATGGTCAGCTTTCCGCCGAGTGACGGCTATCGCCAGCTGCTCGACAGCTTGTTCGCGAAGGAAGGCGTGCTGCCGCGCCAGGTCGTGCAGACGCACAGCGCCGCCTCGGTCTGCGCCATGGTGCGCCAGGGCCTGGGCGTGGCGGTCGTCAATCCGCTGACGGCGCTGGAGTACCTGGGCCACGGCCTGCAGATCAGGCCGCTGACGCGATCGATTCCATTTCGCGTCAGCCTGGTGCGGCCCGAGCGTCGGCCCGGCAATGCGCTGGTGGACCAGTTCGTGCTGGCGTTGCAGGCCGAGGCCGCGGCGCTGCTGGTCAAGCTAGCCCGTTGACAAGCGGGGCTGCCCCAGCAAGCCCTGCCAGTAAAGTTCTGTGGCCAGCAGCACGGTGCGCGTCAACGTCTCGTGGGCCAGCACAAAGGCCTCGCCATAGACCGTCTCGTCGGGGTACTCGGTGATCAGGGTGAAGGGCACCCTGGAGCGCTGATCCTCGCTGACCAGACAGGGGATGCCGTTGAGCACCGGGAACGGCAGCTCGCCCCAGTGCGCCTGCCACAGCGCAAGCTGGCGTGCGTTCAATGCAATCAATGCACCTAAGGCCGGGTCTTGCGCCAGGCCGGCGGTCAGCGCTTCAAGGAAAGCCCGGCCATCATGGCCCGGATGCTGGCGCAGGATCAGGAAGAAGCCCTTGGGCAGGGCCCAGTCGGGCATGCCGCGCGGCAGATAGCCCGAGAACGGCCGCGTCCACTCATGGGCCGGATAGCCATGCAGGCTCAGATGCAGGCCGGCCTGGGTGCGGGTGATGGCCTCCTGCCTCGCGGCCTTCTCACCCAGTTCGGGCGGCTTGCGCACCTCAAGGTCATCGCCCAGCGCGGTGAAGCGGGCCGCATGCAGCATATGGCGCGGGTTGCTCTGACTCAGCAGGTGGTGCAGGGTCGCGCCGTCGGGGTTCTCCAGCGGCACCAGCGCGTAGTGCGCGTCGGGGCGCTGCTGCAGCACCGCGCCGGCACGCAGCACGGCCACAATGCCCGAGCTTTCATTGGCATGCTGGCCACCGCTGATGACCACCCCCGGCAGGCTGCCGGTTCGATACAGCCCTTCGACCTGACGGCCCTGCCAGGACTTGCACGCAAAACGTTCGCCGGTCAGCGGCGCGAACGCCGCCCGCACCTCGTCGGGATGCAGCGGCCGGTCCAGGTGCTCCAGGGCCGGCGAGGCCACCTCGGCCGGCGCGTCCGCTTGATGGGCCAGCACTCTCACGCTCAACGTCGTCGGCCCATCGCCGCGCACCACATTCGGCACAATCTGCCCGGGGCGCAGCGTGCGGTCGCCGGGCGGCTTGCCGCTGTGTCTCTGGAAGTGCTCCAGGATGGAGAAATACAGGTCCTCGTGCAGCGCCTCAGCCGTGCTGATGACCTCGTCGCCATAGTCCAGCTCGCGCTCGATGCCGCGCATCGCGATGTCGATCCGCAGGGTGTCGAAATAGGGCTCGGTCGCCGGCCAGTCATGCTCGCGCACGGCCGCCATCGCCTGCTCGAACACGGCCTCGTAGTCGGTCCGCATCGGGCCGTCGTGCAGCAACTCGTCGCCTCGCCAGGCGCGCAGCCAGCCGATCGGCGAGCCCTCGCCATTCAGCGGCACGAACACAGTCTGACGTCGGCCATCCAGACTGACGGCGATGTCGGCATCGGCAACAAACGCCAGCCGCGTCTGCGCGCCCAGCAGGCCGGCCAGCGGATAGGCGTCGACCTTGATGCGTTGCAGCAGGGCGATAGGCGCATGCACAGTGATCTCGTGCAGATCCAGCAAAGGACCAGCCTCCTCGACGAAAAAGTGCAGCAACGGCTTGTACGCGCAGCGCACCTGCACGTCCAAGCCCAGCCGCTCCAGCCCGCGCTCGACGTTGCGCCGCCGCTGCTCGTCCTCGAACACCCAGACCTCGGCCCGCGTCGCGCTCAGTGCCTGCAAACGGGCCGGCAGGTCGTCAAGTGTGGACGGCAACACAAGGTCTTGAATCAAAGCTGTCATGCGCTTCAGGAAGGTAGGAAGATCCGCCATTCTCCACCGCCAGGGCGCCGCGCCCGCAGCAGGCGGCCACCCCGGCCAGCCATCAGGCGCTGCGCAGGGCCGCGACCGGGTGATCGAGGCGCCCTGCGAGTCCGGCCTATTTACGCGGCGGCAGGCGGTCAGCGTAGTAGGCGTTGATGCGCGCGCCGTAGATGGCTCGCGCTTCGGGCGTCAGCCATAGATCGAAAATGCTGCGCAGCGCGGCGGCACCGGTCGGCGTGCGAAAGATTCTCTCCACGCGGGCGGCCGTTAGCCGGCCCCACTCGGTGTGCGGGCAAGCCACCCCCGACTGCAGCAACTCGCTGCTGCCCTGGATGGGCATGCTGACCAGATCGTTCAGCGCCGCCGACTGCTGGCGCTGGAATTGCAGGGTGAAATCAAAGTCGATCGAGTAGTCCGCCCGGCCCAGGGCCACCATATGCAGCAGCCGGCCGCCGAAGTCGGCGGGCGCATAAAGGTCAATTGCCTTGGCCGGCCGGCGCGCCAGCTGCGCGTCCAGCGTCTTGCCATAGCTGCGGCCCTCGATCAAGGCGCCACGCAGGCTGCCTTCGCTCAGCAGGCGGTCCAGATCCACCTCGCCGCCGGCCACGCGAGGTAGCTGCGCCAGCTTGGCGCGCCGCACGATCAGCTGCGCCGGTGGCACCAGATGGGTGTTGGCGAAATAGGCCAGCTGCTCGCGCTCGGGCGTGCGCAGAGAGACCAGATGGCAGGCAGGCTCACCCGCCTCTATCATGCGCCAGCTGCGCTTGACGTTGGCAACCACCACCTCGTGATCGGCCTCGGGCCAATTGCGAATCAGGTAGTCCGCCATCGGCTCGACCATGCCTTTGCGCGACTGCCCTGGCGTCTGCCCATCGAAGAGAGCGAACTCGGGCATCAGCCAGGTGATGCGCTCGGCGGCGCCGGCAGGGGCGGCAAACAAGGCCCCGGCCAAGAAGATCCATCGGCCTGCACCCACACTCATTGCATTCTTGGACATCGGACAGCGCCATGAGTTTGCATGAGCATAGCCCACACGGCCAGCGAGGCCCGCCGGCCCGTCCACGCCAGGCACATGGCATCATGGCGCTCCCTTCCGATTCAGCCGGGTCGCGGCTTCTGCCATGTCAACTTGGATCTTCTACTCCGCACGGGGCACCTGCGCCCTGGCCACCCATATCGCCCTGCACGAGGCTGGCGCCGCCTTCGAGCTGCGCCTGGTGGACTTCGCCGCCCAGGGCCAGCAGGCGCCCGAGTTTCTGAGCGTCAATCCCAAGGGCCGGGTGCCAGCCCTGGTCACCGAGCGGGGCATCCTGACGGAAACCCCGGCGCTGCTGGCCTTTGTCGCCCAGCAGTTTCCGCAGGCCGCGCTGGCGCCGCTGCACGACAGCTTTGCGTTCGCCAAGATGCAGGAGTTCAACAGCTATCTGTGCAGCACCGTCCATGTCTCGCACGCTCACAAACACCGCAGCGCGCGCTGGGCCGACGAGCCCGAAGCCCATGAGGCGATGCGCCGCAAGGTCAGTGCCAATATGGCGGCACACATGGCCTTGATCGAGGCCCAGCTGAGCGGCGACCATGTGCTGGGCGCCGACTACAGCGTGGCCGACGCCTATCTGTACGTCGTCACCGGCTGGCTGGCCGGCGACGGGGTGGACATCGCCCAGTTCCCGCGGCTGCAGGCCCATCGCCAGCGCGTCGCGCAGCGCCCGGCCGTGCTGCGCGCCGAGCGCGAGTTGCAGGGCTGACAGCGAGGCAGTCAACAACGCGAAGGAGAGCGGACCATGGGTGACAACACAGCTTCTGCGGGCAATCCGCTGGACACGCTGATCAAGTACCTGGGCCCGCTGCTGGGCATGGCCACGGCGGCGCTGTCGCTGTACATCGCCTTCAGCACCCGTGAAACCAACGAGCGCCTGGCCACGACCAAGGCCGAGGTCGAGAAACTCAATCTCTCCAGCACGCAGTACGACCTGGCCGCCCGGGTGATACATGAGTTCGGCGCGCAGAACGCGCGCGAGTTCTCGGCCACCTATGCACAGAAGCAGCCGCCGGTCGAGGTGCCCGACGCCGAGTTGCGCCGCCAGTTGGTCGATGGGGTCGGGCGGTGGAAGGACGGCAACAACCTCATGACCGGTTCGGCCGTCAACGGGCTGTACCTGCGCCAGATCGTTTATCTGAAGCTGAGCAGCATGGGCAAGACCGCTGTCACCGATCTGCGCCTGGTGGTGCGGCAGAAAGACTTCGACGAGAAGCTGGGCACCCAGGTCAAGCGCTACGGCCTGCTCAACACCGCCGGCTGGACGGAGACCACCTTGCCGCTGTCTGCGCTGATGGAGGTCAGCGCCGAGGCACGCAGCATGCGCACCCAGGTGCTGATTCCGCTGGCCCAGGTGTCGGGCGGCGAGTACTTCTTCGGTCGCGTGCTGGTGCCCGTCAAGCTGCTGTGGAAAGACAAGCGCCTGGGCCGCGATGACGCGCTGGAGCTCAATGTCGCCAACGAAAGCACTCTGGACAACCAGCTGCACAGTGCCATCCTGGGCCGCTCCACCTCGGGCTCCACCTCGATCGCGGCCGGCACCTCGGCCCCACGCTGACACCGCAGCGGCAGCACCTCAGCCCAGTGCGCTTGCGCGGCCCGCAAGCGCAGGCGATTCGTCGCCAGCCAGGCAGCCCATGCCGACCAGCGCGGCCTCGACGGCCTGCTCCAGCGGCGTGTGCGGCTCCCGACCCAGTTCGGCGACCAGCCGCGCGTTGTCCATGCGCAGCCCGGTGCGCCACAAATAGCGCATCTCCAGCATCTCGCGCAGGGTCGTGACAAAGGGCGAGGCCAGGGTCACCAACCACCAGGGGAAGGCGCGAATCCTGGGCGCCACACCTGTGCGGCTGGCCACCACGCGACGGATCGCCTCGCTCATCTGCCGGCCGTCGGCATCCCAATGGCCGGCCATGTGGAAACGGGCGAAGGGCTCCAGCGTGTCGCGCCGCGCCAGCAGTTCGACCATGGTGCGGGCCACGTCGGGCAGGTAGGCCCATTGGTGGCCCATACCTGCTCGGCCGGGCACGCTGATGGTCTTCACCGGCTGGCCCGGTTTGACCAGGCCCTGCGAGAACCAGTTGTTGCCGGCCCGGGGCCCGAAGAAATCACCGGCACGCACGATGATCACCCGTGCGCCTCGGCCGCTGGCCGCCAGAAGCCGCTGCTCCAGCTCGACGCGGATGGCTCCCTTGCGCGTCAGCGGGCGCTGCGGCGCGTCTTCAGCAAACATCGGGAAGGCATCCGGCCCGTAGTTGTAGACGGTGCCAGGCAGCACGATGGTCGCGCCCTCCGCAGTGGCCGCCGCGACCGTGTTGTCCAGCATCGGCAACACCAGCTCCGCCCAGCAGCGGTAGCCGGGCGGGTTGACCGCATGAACAATCACCGAGCAACCGCGAGCGGCATCCAACACGTCCTGCCGGTTCAACGCGTCGCCACGCAGCCAGCGGATGCCGTGCCTGCGCTCGGCAGCCTGCAAAGCGCCGCGCTTCAGCGCGCTGACCTCCCATCCTGCGTCGCACAGCTGCCGAGCCAACTCACCACCGATGCCACCGCTGGCGCCAAGCACCAGAACCTTGTTGTTGCCTGCCATCACTCACTCCTGCTGGTTGTCGATGGCTCGATTCTGGGCAAGCCTGGCCTGATTTGAAATTGCCTAACATCGCCCATCAGCTATACATTTATGTATGGCGTCGACGATTGGCTGGGAGTTGTACCGAACGTTTCTGGGCGTGCTCAAGGAGGGCTCGCTGTCCGGCGCCGCCCGGGCGCTGGGCATCACCCAGCCGACCGCGGGCCGCCATGTCGTCGCGCTGGAGCAGGCGCTGGGCGTGCCGCTGTTCACCCGCTCCCAGCTGGGGCTGATGCCGACCGAGGCCGCGCTGGCCCTGCGCGGTCATGCCGAGGCGATGGAGAGCATGGCCGCTTCGCTGGAGCGCGTGGCCTCCAGCCAGGGCGATGGTGTGCGCGGTGCGGTGCGGATCTCGGCCAGCGAGGTGATAGGCGTCGAGGTGCTGCCGCCCATTTTGGCGCGCCTGCGTCGGCAGCATCCGCAGCTGCAGATCGAGCTGATGTTGAGCAACCGGGTGCAGGACCTGCTGCAACGCGAGGCCGACATCGCCGTGCGCATGCTGGCGCCGAAGCAGGAACAGTTGGTGGCGCGGCGCATCGGGCAGATCGAGCTGGGCCTGCACGCCCATCAGGACTATCTCGCGCGACAGGGCACGCCGCAAACGCTGGCCGAGCTGGCCACTCACTCGGTCATCGGCTACGACCAGTCGACTGCCTTCATACGCGGCCTCGCCAAGTCATTGCAAGGCTTCACACGCGACAGTTTTGCGCTGCGCGCGGACAGCGACCTGGCCCAGCTGGCCCTGATACGCAGCGGCGCCGGTCTGGGCATCTGCCAGGTCGCGCTGGCCCGCCGCGACCCTGCCCTGCACCGGCTGCTGCGCGGGCAGTTCTCGCTGCAGCTGGAGACCTGGGTGACGATGCACGAAGATCTGCGCAACAGCCCGCGCTGCCGCGTCACTTTCGACGCGCTGGTCGAGGGGCTGCAGCAGCACGTGGCGGTCACTGGCTGAGGCCTCAGCGCCGACCGCGCATGAGCGGCCACAGCAGCAGGCCACCCAGTACCAGCACCGCCACGCCGACCAGGGCGCCGGTCTTCACATAGACCAGGCTGGACCACAGCACATAGGCGCTGCAGGCGGCAAAGGCCAGGGGCAACCAGGGATAGAACGGCACCTGGTAGGGGCGCGGCACGGCGGGCTCGCGCCGGCGCAACACGATCAGCGCCAGGCCGCTGAGCATCAGGAAGAACCAGTACACCGGCGACAGATAGTCCACCATGGTCGAAAAGCCGTCGCGGGTCAGCGTGCCAAACACCACCAGGGCCAGGGCCACGCCGCTGGTGGCCAGCACGGCGGCGGTGGGTGTGCCGCGCTTGGCATTCCATCGCGCCAGATGCAGCTCGGCAGCCAGGTCACGCGCAGCGGCATAGGTGGTTCGCGGACCCGCAATCAGGATCGCGTTCATCACCGACAGCGCCGTCAGCGTGACGATGCCCACCATCAGCAGCTCGCCGGGCCGGCCGAAGCACAGCCGCATCAGCTCGGCGGCAGGCGCCTCGCTGCGCGCCAAGCCGTCCAGGCCCAGTACGCGCAAATACGCCCAGTTGGCGAGCAGATAGAAGGCCATCACCAGGGCCAGGCCCCACCACAGCGCGCGAACGATGCCGCGCCGGTCGTCGCGCATCTCGGCCGAAAGGGTGGCCGCATCGCTCCAGCCGCCGTAGGCCAGGAACACGAACACCATCGCCATGCCCCAGTCGTGGCGGGCCGGATCGCTGACCTGCAGTGATGTCATCGGGGGCACGCCCGCCAGCGCCATCGATGCGGCACCGGCGCCCAGCAGCAGCAGGCCTCCCAGCACCACCACCATCAACCCCAGCTGCGTGCCCAGACCGATCTGCACGCCCAGCAGATTGAGCACCGTCAGCAACACGATCAGTCCGGCGGCCAGCCACGCGCTGGCATGGGGCCCCAGCCAGGGGCTGAGGTCCACCACCTTGGCCAGATAGTCGCCGAAGACAAAGGCCAGCAGGGCCATGGACCCGGTGTGGATGACGGCAAAGCGCGACCAGGCGAACAGAAAACCCAGGCGCCGGCCATAGGCGCGGCGCAGGAAGTGATAGTCGCCGCCGGCATCGGGAAAGGCGGCGGCCATCTCGGCAAAGCACAGCGCACCGACAAAGGACAGCAGGCCGCCGAAGGCCCAGGCCAGGTACAGCGCCACGTCGCTGGACAGCGCACCGGCCACCATCGGGGACGTCTTGAAGATGCCGGCGCCGACCACCATGCCCACGCACAACGCCACAGCGTGCTTCACGTCAAGTCGGCGCTCCGGAAGGGACAGGTCTTGCTTGGGTGTCATGCGGCAGGCGGTCGTGGCCAGGCACCGATGCTAGCCGCGAATCCGCCGCGCTGTAAGCTCCGTCACGCCCTGCCCTGGATGGACCGATAGGCCACCCATTCCGGTGATAGGTTCACGACCGCGGCGCCCATGTCGGCAGGCAGGCCCGATCGTGTCAGCGCATCCATCAGCAGGCCGTGCCCACCCCGAGCGCAGGCCAGCGCCAACTGCTCGGCGCTCAGCACCGGTGCCCCCACGCAGGCATAAGCCGCACGCCGTGCCGTGGCGGCCGAACCGGCGATGAGTTCGCCTCGAGCGATGCCTATGCCAAGGGCGATCGCCGCCTGGCCTTCAGCGTGGCGCTGCCCGTTGAACAGTTCGACCAGCTCAAGCATGTCCCGCCCCGCCTGCGCCGCAGCCCTGGGCTCGGCGAACAGAGCCAGCAGGCCATCGCCATTGAACTGCGCCACCTCGCCGGCCCGGCCTTCGATGGCATCGAACATCAGGGTCCCCCAGCTGTTCAGCAACTCCATCAGGTCTGTCGGCGTCTGCTGCGAGCGCTGCGGCTCATGCAGGCGAGCCACCAGCACGCAGGCGTCGGCCAGGCGGCTGGGTTCGGCCGGCCCGCCGGGCGTCAGCCGGCGCAGGGCCTCGCTCTGCAGGTCGCGGTGCTGCTTGCGCGCCAGGCTGGATTCGACCCGGGCCTTCAGCAGCCAGGGATCAACAGGCTTGTGCAGGAAGTCGTCGGCCCCCAGCTCGATGCAACGCGCCACCGGCGCCACGCCGCCCAGCGCGCTGGTGACGATGACGGCCACCTCGCGCAGCTCGGCGTCATCAGCACGGACCTGCAGCAGGCCGAAGCCGTCGAGCTCGGGCATGGCCAGGTCGAGCAACAGCAGCTCGAAGGGCTGGCGCCTCAGCAGCTCCAGCGCCTGGCGGCCGTTGTCGGCACTGCTGACCTGGTGGCCCATCAGCTCCAGCGAACGGCATAGCAACAGGCGGTTGACCCGGTTGTCGTCGGCCACCAGCACGCGCGCCTTTGCCTGTGCGGCGGCGGGCTGGGGCGGCACCCCCGGCAGCCTCGGAGGCTCAACGGTGCCAGGCGCGAGGGTGAAGCGGTACCCCAGACCGGCCACGGTGGAGATCGCCCGCGCGCCCAGCACACGGCGCAGGCCGGAGATCTGCACCTGCAAGTTGTTCTCCTCCACCACCAGGCCCGGCCAGACCTCGTCGAGCAACTCGTCCTTGCCGACGACACGGTCGCGCTTGCCGACCAAAGCCTTCAGCAGGTCAAAACCTCGACTGCCCAGGGCCACCGGCTCGCCATGGACCAGCAACTGGCGCTCGGCCAGGCGCAGCTCGATATGGCCAAAGACCAGGGCCGTGGGCTGTACGCTCATTCGCGTCGCGCCAGCGTCTGCAGGGCGGCCAGCGCGGTGTCGAGCTCGGCGGCCAGGTCGGCGATGGCCGCCACCCCGGCCGATGGCCCCTGCCACTCCAGCCGGCGCGCCGCCTCAGCCAGCCGCGTCGCGCCAAAGGCGACGCCATTGCTCTTCAGCGTGTGGGCCAGGGTTTCGAAGCGCTCGGCGTCGGCCGCGGCCGCCGCGCGGCGCAGCTCGACCATCAGCCGGGGCGCCTCCTCGGCAAAGGCCGCGACGAGGGTGACGACGAAATCCGCGCCGGCATTGGCCTGGAGCGCTTCGAAGCTGTGAGTGTCGATCGG
>Ga0187842_1000159_pt1 | contig 35890 bp, 40 predicted proteins | sample SpaLakP09_SKY_41_FD_134514 | JGI IMG/M metagenome (GOLD analysis project Ga0187842, IMG submission 134514) | Oligotrophic lake water microbial communities from Sparkling Lake, Wisconsin, USA - SP09_SKY_41 | ecosystem: Environmental > Aquatic > Freshwater > Lake | place: USA: Sparkling Lake... | reverse complement strand
CTATATTTAATCAAGACTGTCAAATTCAGTTGGTAAAAATTTTTAGACAAAAAGACGAAATTTATTCAACCATTTTAAATGAAATTAGGGAGGGAAAAATTAGGCGAAAGACAAACGATTTACTTCTTAAATATGTCGGTCGTCCTTTAGATGAAAATTTGGTAATTGAACCTACAAAATTATATCCTACACGCAACCAAGTAGACAATATTAATAATACAAAAATGGCATCTCTTTCTGGAAAAGTAAGCGAATATAAAATTAAGTATTTAAAGGATTTAGAAATATCAAAAAACGATAAAGATAAACGTACTGTATATACAGATAAAGATATTCAAATTGAATTAGATTTCTTATCTAACAATCTTATTTGTGAAAAAGAAATTAAATTAAAGATTGGATGCCACGTTATGTGTATTGTAAATATTCAATCTGATACAGGTATAGAGGTATGTAATGGTAGTCAAGGTATAATAACCTCTTTCTGCGAACTTACAGGATTGCCTCGTGTAAAATTTAATAATGGAATTGATAGAACAATGTGGAGTCATGTTTGGATGAGTGATAAAATTCCTGGAATTGGCGTTTCACAAGTTCCGCTTATTTTAGCGTGGGCTTTAACAATACATAAATCACAAGGTGCGGCGCTAGATGCTGCCGAGATTGACGCTGGACGTGGCATATTTGAATGTGGACAGACTTATGTTGCGCTTTCTAGAGTTAAAAGCTTAAATGGATTATATTTGACTTCTTTTGATGCCACAAAAATCCGCATCAATAAAAAAGTAAAAGACTATTATGAAGTCCTTAAATCAATATGATTATTTAATAATTAAAAAACTATATAAAGATTATTATTGTTATTATTTATTAATGAATAATTCATATGATAAAAATTCGTATATTAAAGCAGATAATAATATTATAATTAATGAAAAATTTATAAGATGGGTAAAACAAATTGATGAATGTTTACATGTTTGTTCATTGGCGTCAGGTTGTAGTATAAGACACTATGAAACACATCCAATATGCAGGATAAATAATCCCGATAGTTACAATAAACTTATTGAAAAATTTAATAAAAAAAATTGATTTATTTTTTTATTTTTAACATAAATTAAATAGCTTAACAATGTCTGAACAATTACAAATTGGTAAACTTTCTTCAAAAAAAATCCAAAAGAAATTACGTGAAATTAAGATACTTAAAGAGAAACACTATTATTTAAATTATTTTGAAAATGATTATAAAAAATGTTATAAATTTATAAATTTACCATTATGTATACGAAAAAAACTATTAAAACAGCCTGGTTGGAAAAAAAAAGAATATATGGGAATGGTTTTACCTGGTCTTATACGAAAATATAAACTTAATAAAGAAGAGTTAGATAAAATAAACATGGAACCTTATTATCATTCCTCACTAAAATCATATTACAAAATAGTATTTGAAAATATACCAATTGAAATTAAATTATATATTCATTCATACTTAGATACAGATGATAGAATATCGTTATTGAGTTGTCAATATTCACCAGATTTTATTTATGATAAATTAACAAATTTAGATAAAACGGCGGCGAATAATAAAAAAATATATGCAAGTTTTAAATACCTACAACCTATAATAAAATATTTTACGCCTAAAAAATTTTCAGAGGCGGATTGCATTATTCCATTTCGTAATGATTTTTATCACAATGGAACAGAATACCAAAACGAAAGCCCAATAAGTTTTTTAAGAATTCACAATGACATTAAAAATTCACGTGTAGATGATGTTATATTTAGTGCTAATTACGTGTCAATAATATATGATATTTCTGAAAGACCTATTTACAACAAGATAAACGGGCGTTATATAAAATGCTACGAGAACGCCTATCTGTATGAACGAAATGAATTAATAAACATTATTACGACGTTAATAGAAAATATTACAGAATTGTGTACTATGTGTTATAATGACGATATAGATGATGACAAATACTATGATATAATATATTCATTATTAAAATTTTATATATACATTTTAATAATTTAAACCAAATTTAACTAATTAGATAATAATATAATAAAAATATAAAGTGAGGTCTCTTAAGACTAATAACTTTTTTTACTCAATAAATAAATTATGTAAATTTGTTAATAAATTCAATCATCTTAGTTGAAGATATTAATGAAATACTTTCAAAACAAATATTTTTAAATTGTGTTTGAATTAAGTCATTTGGGTATGATTCTAAATTATAAATATTATTTGATTCATTACCACATAACCAATTTACCATTTCCATTGTTTTTATATTTTCAATAGGTATAATTGTTACCCAAATTTTTACAGGCAATGATTGTAAAAATCTAGTTATTTTTTCTGGTTTTGTTACGATTTGTGTAATAAAAAATGAAACACCCAATTTTATTCGTAAAATACAATAATTTAATTCGTCTGGTCTATCATATAATAAAACACACCCAATATTTACATAACATTCTTCTCTAATTTTTTTAATAAGCGTATTTGTATGAATATTTGGATTAAGTGAATTCCCAATAACTACAACATTTGGAAATTTTTTTTGATTTTCACGTATATTATGAATTATATTTTCATAAGTTTCATTTTCCTTCACGGACCTATATACAATAATACTAATGAATGGAAATTTAAGTTGCATTATTTCCGCAAATTGATACGAATTCATATATTCTTTATGAATATATGGTCTAGGTTTATTATTTCGTGATTTTTCTTTAATTATATCATAAATACCAATCATTTCAGGAGAAGTAGATTGTATAATTTGGGAATGATATGTAAGTAGTTTGTCTACATTATTACAATTCTTTTCGGGTGGAGTAATGTTGTAAATCATTTTTTATTATAATAAATAAAATATTATTATTTAACAAATTTTAAAAAATTTCGTATTCAAAAGATTTTTAGTAAAACATAAAATAAATGATAATCAAAAAAAAAATGAAATACTTTTTAGTAATTAAATTATATCATCTAAATAAACAAAATTAAAATGAATAATTTATTATTAAAAATTTCTAGGTTGCCTCAATCAGTACAAGATATTATTGGTATGTATAATGTAGAACACCGAACAAAAATGAAATTAGTTTTTGAAGAATTAGAAGTAGTATGTGAAACTTGTGGAGATTATATATGTAAATTTAATTCTTTCACTTTTATTGTGTATGATTTAACATTTTGTAATACAGGTTGTGCTCGTTGTTGTGAGCATTATGATATAAGAGGATTAAGATGGTGATACATAAGAATTAAATGTAATATTAAATAAAATATAAAGTGAGGTCTCTTAAGACTAATATCTTTTTTCTCTATAAATACTTAAATACTTAAATACTTAAATACTTAAATGGATTATATTCAAAATAAATATATAACTTTATGTAATAAACCATCAGATATAACTGAACATCTTCCGACTTTATATAAATATGCACGTGAATGCGATAGTATAATTGAATTAGGTGTAAGAGGCTGTATATCTAGTTGGGCTTTTGTTTTTGGATTATTGAGTAATCCTAATAAAACATATAAAAAGATATTATTAAATGATATAACTGAATGTAATATTGATGAATTATTATGTAATACTAAAAATTTAAATATAAAAGTTGATTATTCTTGGATAAATGATTTGGATTTAAAAATAAATGAAAATGTAGATTTAACTTTTATTGACACATGGCACGTTTATGGACAATTAAAAAGAGAATTAGATAAATTTAGTAAAGTTACAAATAAATATATTATTATGCATGATACTACAGTTGATGAAATTTACGGCGAGACAATTCGTACATATAATGATGCTTATGGTGTATCATTATGTAGTGGCATTCCATTTGAACAAATTCGTAGAGAATGGAACCCACATAACCAATCATTAGAAACTGGAATTCCAGTTGAAGAAATAACTTGTGGATTGCAAAAAGCAATTGATGAATTTTTACAAAATAATTCTGATTGGATATTACATAAAAGATATTATAATTGTAATGGATTAACAATATTAAAAAGGGTTGCATAATATTAATTTTTGATTATTTTATATAAAATAAATTATAAATAAAATTGAAATAAAAATACTTTTCAAATCTAACCCATAAGATTATTAAATACATACTTAAAGTAAAATGCAAAATATTGAAATGTCATTTGATACTTATAGTGGTAAAAAAATAGTTGAAAATATAAAATTAGAGAGAAATATAAATATTTATAGATATAAATTTACTGATGATTTCACTAATGAGATGTTTAAATTTTCAAAAATTCATCAGTACGATCATAGAAAGGAATTTAAGGAAGCGTGGAACGTTTGGTTAGAGGATAATGAAGATATTATAAAGGATGAAAAACGTAGATTACTAAATATAGGTTATGATGGTGATATATCAGATAAAATGTTTAAAAGCGCTCGTTATTATTTTAGAAAAAAAAGTACAGAAAAGAAGAACCCAATACAAAGACGTAGTTATATAACCTTTAAAAAGGATTTACTTGATGCTATGGATGAACATATTAATTTAAAAATTAATATTAAATGTTATAAACCTTCTGATTGTTTTGATGATTTTTGTAAAAATAATATAGATTTATTAAAAGAAGAGGTCTGCATTCTTTGCAGAAATGGATTAACTGACCCTATTGAAATAAAAAATAAATTTAAGAAAACATATAAAAACAGATATTTCTTATTAAATAGGTAATAGGTAAAAATAATAGAGAGAAAATAATAAAATAAGTAAATGAATAAAAATATTAACATAACAAACATTAATAAACATTTTTTTCCACATTCGGATATAATTGATGATTATGTAAAACCGCATAAAACCAAATTAACAAATTACAGTTTTTATTCTATTAATGAGGCAAATATAAGCGATAAAATTAAACAAATACCTTATTATATAAATAATTATTTAATAGTTGAAGATTATGATTTTGTAAATATTAGTCAATTAAACGAAAAAATAATTGAAAAACTTAATATAGAAAATGATAAAAGATATTTAATTTTTAAATACAAAAATGATAGTTTAGTAAATTTTAATGATTTTTTATTCAATTTAAATGACCCAAAAATATTTATCCAACAAGTTATATTGTCATTTGATTATTTATTAAAAAGTTTAATTAAATTAAATAACATTGGAATATGTTTTTTTGATTTACATCCTCAAAATATAGTTTTTAATATAGATTGTGGAGAGAAACCAGCAATTCAAAATTTTACAGTTAGTCTGAATATTTCTAAATTAAATGAGACATATATAACTAATATTATTAAAAAAATAAATAATTATACACATAAACCATTAGAAGTACATATATTATTTTATTTAATTCAAAATGATATTTCAACAATTTCATATTCATTTATTGAAGAGATTTGTGAAGTTTTTAAAAATAATTTGTGCGTTTTAACCCTTTTTACTGAAAAAACCAAGGAAAATTATAAAATATCATGCATAGAAACATTAAAAAAATATATTAACAAACCTAAATCTGTTATTATTCAAGATATTCTTAAAAATACGAATAAATGGGATGTTTATAGTTTAAGTATGTTATATTTACATATTTTTGTGAATATTTCAAAGGTTTTCTCTCTAAAACACAATTTTATAAGTAAAATAATAATAGAACTTTATAAAAACATTCATCCAGACCCTTCTAAACGAAATTATTTGGAACAATTATCAAAAAACTTAGATACATTATTTAATGAAGAAAATAATTGGTATTTTGTAAAAAAAATACCAGATAATAAAATGTCAATCTTATTTGATATTTTAGGTAAATAACGTAAAAAAATATTTTTATTAATTATTTTTATTAATTATTTTTATTAATTATTTTTATTAAATATCATCAACATCAATAAACTCTCCGTCATCAGTTGTAATAATAGTATTTTTACCTGTTTGTGCAGCTGTAAGATGAGATTCAATTAAAGTTTGATATTCTTGAGTTGCTTCATCAGCAAACACAAATTCATCAGCATTTTCTACTTCTTTTGTGCCCAGTTTAGTATCATTACTAATAAATGGCAACCAATTTACACTAGTGACATTATTCTTTAATCTTGTTTTGTCTGATTCATTATAAACCTCAATAACATCACAATTAAGCTTTTTTCCAGATGCTGATTTATTTTCCCATTCTCTTAATCCAACAAGAAGCCATGAACCATTACAAATAAAATTATCACGTTTACCTCTTCCTTTAAATTTACCTCTAATATGGCAAAGCATTTCAGTACCAGTTAAATCCTTAACTTGACACATAGAACCTCCATATATTTTTGTTACTTGAGCATATATTTCAGCTTCATCTTGAGATACTCTTAATACATTATCCTTTTTAATAAAATTTTTACTAGCGAATGATTTAGCTTTATTTCCACCACTGACGTTTTTTACCATCTTTTATAATATTATACATTTCATATATTTATTTATGTTGATCTCAATTTTTTTTTTAATAATAAAATAATGAAGTGTGAAGATATATAAACTTTATTTTAGCAAAAAAAATAAAGAAATATAAAATGCGTTTTTATCTATATGTATTGTATAATGAAAGGAGGTAGGCAACTAAGTAAATGGAATTTATTCGTTAAAAAAATATATGACGAAGGTAAAACAAAGAATGCGAACTATCAATTTAAACAAGCATTAGAAGATGCAAGTAAGCATAAATCTGAAATGGGGAACATGAAAAATACAACAACTGCTCGTGTAAAAAAAGGTAAAAAATCTAAAGGAAAAAGCCTAATGAGTACCGGAGGAACACGAAGACGTAGAAGACGGTAATTTCTTTATATTACTTATTTTATTATATAAGGAATATATTTAAAAATATAATATATAATTAATTATAATAAATATATAAAAATAAAATATTAATGAATAATATTTTTAAGAACAATCAATCGCGTTTTGCCGCATTAGCTGATAGTAGTATTTCAGAATATAATGAAACTAAAAATAAAAAATACTATGAAAGCACATTTAAAAATAATGAGAATCAATTCAATAAACATAAGAAGGATAATTGTCAAAACATAAATAATGAAGCAAATTTACAAAAAGTAAAAGAACATAAAATAACAGAAAAAAATAACAAAATAAATTTATCTTCTGAAAATTTTCCTGACTTGATAATTGCAAAACCAGTAATTACTCAAACATTAAATTCTATTAGTTTTTTAGATAAAATAAAAACTGATGTTATATGTGTAAAAACTGATAATATTAATATTGATTTAGATTATGAAAATTTACAACCAGGATGCCTTCTTATTAAAAAAGATATAAAAACAGGAGAAATAATTAAAAAAAGAAAAGTATCATTAGAAAAATCACAGATTTATAAATCTAAAACAGACCAAGAAATAGCAATGAAGGTGTTTAATACATTAATTGAATTACATGAAAAAAGAACTAATGAATACATTGATAATTGGTTATATGATGAATGGGAACAAATGTTTAGATATCCAAATTATGATTATGATTATTTTGAAAAATTAGATGAATTATATGAAAAAGAAAAGGAAATTGAAAAAGAAAAGGAAAATTATAACAGTGAGGAAGATTATTATCAAGAATTTATAAGTGATGACGAAATATATTAACAATTTATAAAAATAATTCGAAAAATTTGGATTTAATTAGTAATTAGTTAAATATTATAATGTATTATAGTTGCTTTTTATAATACATTATGGATAAATTAAATGATGAGTGGATACATAAATTTGAAGAAACTGATAAATTATACAAGGATTTTTATAAAGACGATGTGTATTATGTAAAGTTAAAACTTATATACATAAATAGAGATAATGAAATCGAAAAAATAAAACAGGAAACATTTTTTATGGAAAATTCAAATACTATTTCTAGAGAAGAAATTCTTTATATGCTTAAAAGAACTACACTTGAAAATGGTATAAAATATAACTTATTATCAATATTAAAATATAATATAAATTTAAATGAAGATGATATAAAAGAGTTTTTGATTTATACAAATGAAGAGAAAAACTATTTAACAATAGTTAAAAATATTGATGATATACATTTTGAAAAAACAATAAGTATTTTACAAGAGTTAAATGATTTGATACTTATATTTAATGAAAAAATAAAAGAACAGTCAAATGCGTATAATTCTACTAAAAAGATTTATCTACATTCAAAAACGAATAAAAAAACTAATAAAAAAACAATTAAAAATAAATACACATAACAAAATAATCACTATTACAAATAATATAATTAATATTATGGATATTGAAAATTATTTATAAGTAAATGTTATATTAAACAATTTAAAATATTCATAATATTTAATATAATATGCCTAAAACTTTAATTGGAAAAAATAATTATTTATTTTTGATAAATGATTCAAGTAATTCATTAGAAGTACATACTAATCCCATAATAAATGAAACAAATATTTATCAATTTAATAGATATGATGAATATATAATAAATAAAAATATATTATTTGTAGTTTTTCCAGATAAAGAAGTAATATGCAAAGATTTCTTACCATTTAACTTAGAAGTAATTTATAGACCAGGACTAACCGCATATAAAAAATATTTTGGAACAAAATTAATAGATGGTACTGAAGTATTAGATAATACAGATTACTATAAAACCGATTCACATATAAATACAAAAGGAGGTTATAAAATATTTAAATTATTTATTTCAAAGTTAGAAGAAGAGTTTAATGTAACAATTGACAATTTAAAAAGCCTAGAAATTTATACTACTTATGTGTCAAATCTAGGTGAATTACAAGAAGGTATAGGTGATTTAACCTGGAACTCAAATAAAGGAGATTTAGTATTAACCGATATTTCTGATATATATTTTAATATTAAACCATATATTAAATTTTATTGTAATGTATATTTACAAGATAATAATTCATACAAATTTTTAGACATTGAACTTAACGATGTTTCAAGTAAGTATTATAATAAAATAATTACATGGGATATAATTAATAGTAATTACTTGTATAAACTTAATTCTATATATATAATAAACAAACGAGTGATAATATTTTATGATTCATTTCTTATATCAACATTAAATTTATATAAAGATATATTTAGAGAGGTATTTTTAATTAAAAATATTTTAACTAATGATATAATTAATAAAGTTAATCCTGATTTTATAATAGAATGCCGGGTTGAAAGATTTTTATTTTAATAATATACAATAATATGAATCATTTAGATATAATAGATTTATTAAGCTTAAACAAACCATTTTTATTTGCAAGGTATAATGATGGGGAATTAATAGCTATTACTAATTGGGATTTTATATTTAATTGTCCTGCAGATAAAAGTATAGGAAATATAGACGGACACTTATATTTTAGAGAAATGGGTGAAACGTTAAAATATGCTATTGAATGCGACGAAAACGTAGAATTATCTATTAAAAATAAATATATTTTTTCTACAAAAATTGCTAATTATATAAAAAGGAATACAGAATCGAGTTTATTACATACAATAAAATTTAATGTTAATACAATTAATAATGAGATTGCTGATTATATATATACGGAACCACAAAAATTTATGAATTTTTTGGAAATAATTAATTCAAAGAATACCATATTAATAGGACCAAAATATTTAGAAATGTTTCAACCTTTAAAGATTAAACATCATATAATTATTCCTTTACTAAACTGCTTTTTAGTTAAAGAACGAATAATGGAAGAAATAATTCAGCAAATGAATAATCACACAGAGTGTATTTTTATATTTTCTGCATCTATGACAACAAATTATATAATTGAGAAAATGAAATATAAAGCATTAGACAAACATACTATGATTGATATTGGTTCAGCGTTTGATAATTTTATATCAAAAGATAGGTTATCAGAAATAAATAGAAGAATATATGTTCCGGATTATATAAAGAATAATTATCCTGTTAATTACTGGATAGAATAATATTAAATGGAAAAATATTTATTTATTACAATTGTATCTAAAAACTTGTAATATCTCATAAACTACAATTTTTAACCGTTTAAAATGTAAAAATTGTATAATTTATTTATACAGTAAATTTTTTCTTAATTAAATCCAAATAATAGGTCCCTTTTTGTTCACTAGGTTCTATATGCATTTTCTCTCCCCATTCATTCCATGCGTTAATTAAAATCATTGACTCTTTGGTACAATTATTAATAAAATGATGATTTATTTTATCTATATATTTTATATAATTATTTTCATTATTATTAATACAAATAGTTGATTTATCTAATTTATCTGGACAACATAACCTAGCTTTATTATCAAAATCAAAAAAAATTGTTTGTACATTAGATATGCAATTTACATCGTTTTTCAAGTAGTTATCATAATTAATTGCTATTTTATTATCATTACCTATTTCAAAACTTTTAGTTTTTTTATAATTTGGATGAAAATCGTAATATGAACTTTTATTAGTTTTTATTATATTGTCATTTTCATTCATACTATTTAATTTAAGATTTATACCAGAGAACCCATTATTAATACATACGTTATTTAATAATACTTTTAGTTTTACTAATTTTTCATTTGGAATTACCCACGGATGATGTATATAAAACACAGGTCTATTATTTATTTTTAAATAATTATCATTTTTAAAATCATTCATTAAATCACTACATAGTGATTCATTATTATCATAAGTGTTTTTAATAAGTTTATTACTTATTCCAAATGCTTCATTGTCACTCCAATTTTCATTTGCCCATATATAAAATATTTTCTTACCATTTTTACATGAATTTAATAATTTATTTATAGCATCATACATAATTGTATTTTTATTGGTAATATTATTTATATCGAACCAATAATAATATACAGCAAAACCATCTATATCGTATTTATCTATTAAATCAAATTGTTTACTAATAAGAGAATCATTTTTAATTATATTATAATCTTTAGTCTCTTTTAAATCAAGCAAACTTAAATTAGGCGTATCTTTTTTACTATAATTTAACTTACATAAATTTACAATATCAGTAAAACCTTCATAAAAATTTTGATTATTTTCTTTAAATTCGTGAAACTGTGGAAAATATACAGCATATTTACTTATACCTAGTACATTTTTTTTTGATGATAAAAATATACTATCAAATAATAAATTTGATTTTATGCTAAAATTATAATCTATTTTTCTATATGTTCCATTATTTTTAATAATATAATGTATATATTTTTTAAAATTATTGTTTAATATATTGTTATTTTTATAATTTTGTTCTTTTGAAGTATTTATAATATATTTATCAAAATGAGGAATTCTATCTTTAAATGAACCAATATTATTGTATAATATTGGTAAACCACTCATTAATGATTTTGATAATGAATAACAATATGTCTCTCCCCATTTATTTAAAATTAATAAACTATGAATATTATATTTTTCTATATATTCAAAGAATTCTGTTTCATTGTATTTAGGAATGTTAAGACCTATAATAAAATAGTTGATAGTATAGTTTTTATATTTTTTAAAATTATGATATAAATAATCAATCATTTCTTTTCCCTTACAAATATGATATTCATGTAAAACTCCTATATTAATTACATTATTATAAATAGATTTAATGTTAGGTTTAATATTTATATATGATTTATAATCATAATCTAACCATTCTTGTAAATATACATTATTATATGGAAACTTACTAATTATAATATCAAATACAAATTTACTTGGACATATTATTTTGTCACATATTGAGAATAATAATTTAGTTTTTTCAGGAACTACCATATCAGATAAATATTTATAGTGAATATTGTGTTCATATGTATTATTATATGGGAAAACAAACCAATACCAATCATGAATAGGTAAAATAATCTTACAATTAGATTTATTGTATATATCAATAATATTATCAACCTCAATATCTGTAAATAAAAATGATTGAATTAAAATTATTGATTTATTTGATAAATTAGATGATAATAATTCATTTTTACTCATAATAAAGGTTATATTTACTTTATAATAATCGCTAATATCTTTTATAAATTTAATTGACCCACCACCAAAGTTATTACATATAACAAATATACATTCTTTATATAAATAACCTAAATTGCATTTTACTTCTTCATTAAAAATATCTGCATCAAACTTTTTCACCATTTTATTTCCTATCTTCAATGCTTTTTTTACCGTTTTTAAAATATCTTCTTTTTTAGTAAAATAAATGCGTTCAGAATATTTATTTTTTACAATTGTTAAGTCACTTTCCTCACTAACAATATGAGTGTCTAAAGACATTACTGCCTCATTTAGTGTGCAGACATCTAAGTATTTACTACTATTATAATTTATGTTAATAAAAATATAAGATTCCTTGATAAGTTTTGTTAATTCTGATCCAAAAACATTTATGACATGCAATACATTATATCCATCTTGTTTTAATTCATTCAAGATTTTCTCTCTGCGTTCATTTATATAACCATAAAATAAAATGTCGTATTTTTTTTCATATGCTGTATCATTTTCAATTTCAACTATTGGCGGAATTAAATAACTCACTTTAATTTTTAATTCATTTGGATAATAATTTAAATTTACTTCAGAGTAATCGAATGTGTGTCTTGACATTTTAACCAAACTTATAATGTATTTATTCATATTTTTTATTGGATTAATATCCAACTGCTCTAATTGATATAAAAAATATTTATCATTTGGTAATTTAATTAAGCTACTAGGGCAGTAAGGTTCTATATTTGATTGCAATAGCGTTTGAGGAGAGCAAATAAACAAAAACCGTTCTTCATCTTCTTCGCATTTTTTAATATCATCATTATTAATATTGCGTATATTTATGTTCACAAATAATCCGCATTTTTTAATAATGGTTGCTAAAGAGTTGATAATATTTTCTATATATACTGTACCAAAGAGATCTATTATTTTAGGTATTTTATTTTTTCTTTGTTGTTCTATTAATTCCTGAATCATTAATTGTTCTTGTTTTAAATTGTCCAAATTGTCCAAATTGTGGGATTCTTGTTTTAAATTGTCCAAATTATCCAAATTGTCCAAATTGTGGGATTCTTGTTTTAAATTGTCCAAATTATCCAAATTGTCCAAATTATCCAAATTATCCAAATTGTCCAAATTGTGGGATTCTTGTTTTAAATTCTCCAAATTGTGGGATTCTTGTTTTAAATTGTCCAAATTATCCAAATTGTCCAAATTGTCCAAATTATCCAAATTGTCCAAATTGTGGGATTCTTGTTTTAAATTCTCCAAATTGTGGGATTCTTGTTTTAAATTCTCCAAATTGTGGGATTCTTGTTTTAAATTATGTTCTTTTAATTTAATTTGTGTCAAATGTAATTGCATTTTTCTTAAATGGTGGTGCCTTAAATTAAATTTGTTTTTATTATTGTATGGTTTAAAAATATACATATATTTTAATACTTATATTTTAAATATATATTTTAACCTATAATATATTTATTTTAATTATTTTAATTATTATTTAATAATTGTATATATAATGAATAATATTATATACAAACAAAATAATGAAACAGAAAAAAAATTAAATAAAAAAATATCAATTCCATATCCAATAAAGAAAAAATATAATATTATTATACCTAATAATATATTTCAAACGTGGCATTCAAAAAAATTACCTCCTTTAATGGCAAAAACAGTCTTAAGAATTAAAGTTTTAAATCCAAGTTTTAAGTATTATTTATTTGATGATACAGATTGTAGAGAATTTATTAAGAAACATTTTAAACCAGACGTATTAATAGCATTTGATTCTTTAATTCCAGGAGCTTATAAGGCTGATTTATGGAGATATTGCGTTCTCTTTATAAAAGGAGGAATTTATTTAGACATAAAATATTGTCCATTAAATAATTTTAAGTTTATTAATTTACTTGAAAGTGAGCATTTAGTTTCTGATATAAATAACGTAGACATATATAACGCACTTATGGTTTGTTTACCAAAAAACGAAATTTTATTTAAAGCTATAAGACAAATTGTAGAAAATGTTAAAAATAAATTTTATGGTTCAAATTCCTTAGAACCCACCGGACCAGCATTATTGAGAAAATTAATTTCTACAAAAGAAAAAATAGTTGATTTAAAACATGAAGAAATAAATGGTGATGCAAATTATAAAATAATTAATTATAATAATATACCTATATTAAAAAGTTATACTGGTCATATTACAGAGAAAAATAAAACTTCAAAGAAAAAACATTATACAACATTATGGAATATGAAAAAAATTTATTTATAATATGAGTTTCTTTATAACGCTGATAATATTTCATTTATTCTGTCATTCGCTTTATGATATTTAATCGCATGATTATAACCATTCGTTGTGATTTCATTACGCTCTTCATCATGATGTAAATAAAAATTAACAAGTTCTTTTAATTGTTGAAAGTTATTTCTATCATAATAAACAAGATGCTTTTTATCAATAAAGGGATTAATCACAGGAGTAATCATACGGTCTGTGAATACTAATGCTCGTGAAGAAAGGGCTTCAAATAATCTATAGTCTCCTTCCCAATTATCAGGATTACAATTTATAACTATTTTGGAATGAAACATCATATCATAATATGGTTTCTGTATTGAGCATCTACCGATCTTGCCATTTTTACCAACAATTCCTACGTGTATATTTAAATGGTTGAATGTTTTTTTTATAAATTTTGCTACATTACCTCTATAATTAGAATCCTTTGTATTATCATTAGATGGGGTAAAAAATACTGAAATATCAATATCTCTGATAATTTTATCTAAATCAGTAAATTCTAAACATTCATTTTTAATTGAATATGATATTGGTAATATATGTCTTGGGTATTTACAAAAACTTAAGTTTTTTTTATTTACAACGCTTCTTTTAAAGTATCTATAACATGGTCTTTTCCATTCCAACTGTGTAGAATCTGTATAGTCAATTACTATAAGTTTCTCAAGATATTTGTTATCAATATTAATGTTGAAATCTCTAAAAGATAAAAAAATATAATCGCAATCATCTATATTTTTAGAAAGTATAATATTCGAATTTGTATTTAAACCATTCATGATAATATTTTTCTTTTCACCGATTATATTATTATTATAAACGAATATTTTAATCATATATATATATCTGATTATTATATTTATTTTATTATCCAATATATATATGACATCAATTATAGCTTAAAATATATTCAAACAAAACCAAAACTTTCAAACGCAATAAATAGCTGGACAAGGTTTTTAAGTTAATTTAATTATTATTTTTATAATAACAAATTATGTGATCAATTTATGATGAAGAAATAAATGGTGATGCAAATTATAAAATAATTAATTATAATAATATACCTATATTAAAAAGTTATACTGGTCGTATTACAGAGAAAAATAAAACTTCAAAGAAAAAACATTATACGACATTATGGAATATTAAAAAAATTTATTTATAATATTATGTTTATAACTCTTATAGTATTACATTTATTATATTATTTGCTGTATGATATGTCAACTCGTGATTATAACAATTATTCGCGTTTTCATTACGCTATTCATATTAAGTAAATAAAATTAAAAAGACCTTTTAATTCTTAAAAGATTCTATATTATAATAAATAACTATAAATTTATTAATGGAATATTATTAAATTTAGATGCGATTATGGAATAACCAGATGATGAGCAAGCATATATTATTTCTGAATTAGACAATATATAAAATTCAGTTATTCCATCCAATACTTGTTTTTTTGTTGTGTTAGATAAACTACTATGTCCTATTTCACAATTAGTTATAATAATATTATTATATTTTTTTTTAATTTTTAGTTTATAATTATTATTATCGCAACAAAAAAATATATTTTTATTATAATTTTCTTCAATGAATTTATACATATTTTCTTCTGAAAAGATTCGTGAGTCACCTGCACAACAAACAAATTTGTCATCAGTTTCTAAATATTTATCTCCTAATCTTAAATGCATAGATATATAATTGGTTATATTTAACGGAAATAAGTATTTACTATTTAATTTTACTTCATCTGTAAAGTAAAACACGTCTTTAATATTTATAATATAATCATAATTATAATTATGATAATACATAATCGGTGATACAATTTTAACATTATTTAATTGTTCAATTTTATCCGCATCAATGTAGAGTTTATCATATTTTAATTTAATATATTTTTCTATTTCTATATTGTTTTTTTTGTAATACAGTTTTATGTTATTTTTCATACACAATTCAAAAATAAACATAAAAAATTTAATACAATCGCCTATTCCACCACTACCTATATTAAAATCATATACAATTGTTTCCTCAAATAATTCATAATTATTAATATAATTATTTATTATACTATTAAATGTTTCATTGAGAATATTAAAATCATTAAATAAATTTAATTTAGAGGAAGCTAATTTTGGTTCACCAAAAAACGCCTTCAATTTATTTTTATTTATGAATATATTTAAATAGCGTTCTATTTGAATATTTATTTGTTCCTTTTCATTATTAAATTGTTTAATGATTTTTTTACAAGCAGTATTTTTTATTAAATAACAATTAGTATATTTTAAACTGTTATCGTGTTTTCTAAATATATTAACCAAACCTTTAAATTTATTAAATATATTTTTCGGAAAAATTAATTCTCCATCGCCGATATAGAGAAAGGTCCAATCATTAGGTAAATTATGTATATATTTTTTAAGTTTAATATAAAACTTATCTAAAAACATAAAATCATCCTCTAAAATTAATGCGTAGTCACAATCATACTCTACTATTTTTTTATAGCACTCGATATGATGTAAAAAACATGATATCTTATTATCTGATAAATTTATAAATTTGGTTTTATCATTTAAAGTTAATTTATCCTTACCATAATTTGATATAAACTCGGCTTTTAAATTTCTATCGTTGAGTTGTTTTAAAGCATTATTTTTTCTTGTAACTAATTTATCATAGTGAATTATAAATATTTTTATCATTATATAATACAAGATAAAATATATGTCAATAATTATAGCTAAAAATATATTTCAAACTCACAAATCTTTAAAATATATTCAAAAAAAAACCAAAACTTGCAAACGCAATAAAGAGCTGGACAAGGTTTTCAAATGAATTTAATTATTATTTTTATGATAACAAATTATGTGATCAATTTATGATGCAAAATTTTAGCGGTAAAATTTACGATGCTTATAAAAAACTTCCGTTAGGGGTAATGAAAGCGGATTTATGGCGTTATTGTATTATTTATAGGTATGGTGGTATATATGCCGATATTGATACTGTATGTAAAATTAATCCAAATATATTTTTAACAGATGCTTTATTAACAATTGTTCCGGAGAATAGCACCCATTTATGTCAATGGGTATTTTCAGCCCCACAAGGGTCGCCTATATTAAAATATATAATTGATTTATCTGTTGATAGAATAATAAATATTCCTGATATTAAAGGTCAACATATAATTCATCATTTAACAGGTCCCGGTTGTTTTACATCTGGCATTGAAAAATATTTAGAAGAAAATAACAAACCTATATTTAATGATAAAAAAAAATATTTCAAATATCCTACTAACACTTTAAGAGTTTTCAATTATTATTATTTTCATGATAATATTGTAAAACATTTATTTTCTGGACAAGATTCGGATGGTTGGACCAATGATATAAAAAAACTAACAAATGTAAAATAATACACATTCTTTACATTTGTTAGTTTTTATAAATTTTTTTTTGAGCCCATAAACATGAGTAATGTTTCGTAATTGATGATTTATTATTGTCTATTATATAATTATTATAACTTTTAAATATTGTATACCCGTTAAAATGTATTAAACGATTGTTCAAATTTTCATAAAAAGTATGATTCATATCAATACTTCTTTTATTTTCTTGTGAAAAAAATTTAGCAAGTAATCCCGGTCCAGTGGGATCTAAACAGGATGAACCATAAAATTTATTTTTCACATTTTCTACAATTTGTCTTATAGATTTAAATAAAATACTGTTTCCTGGTAAACAACACATAATAGCATTATATATTTTATATCCGCCTATATCTAAACACCAATGTTCTTTTTCAGTTAAATTAATAAATTTAAATTTATTTAATGGTTTATATTTAATATCTAGGTAAATTCCTCCTTTTATAAAGAGAACACAATATCTCCATAAATCAGCCTTATAAGCTCCTGGAATTAAAGAATCAAATGCTCTTAATACATCTTCTTCAAAATGCTCTTTAATAAATTCTCTACAATCTGTATCATCAAATAAATAATAATTAAAAGCAGGATTATTCATTTTTATTAAATTAATAACTTTAGCCATATTTTGTGTTAATTTTGGTATAGTTTTTGAATGCCAAGTTTGAAAAATATTTAATGGTATTATTGTCTTATAATATTTTTTTATAGGATATGGTATTTTTAATTTCAGTATTGTTTTATTATTTTTTATTATTTTTTCTTTTTCTTTATTTATTTTTATTTGATTAATTGTTAATATTATATTTTATATTATATTATTATATAAAAATATGTTAGTAAATAAAAAAGAGCTCATAAAAAAAGAGCTCATAAAAAAAGAGCTGATAAAAAAAGAGCTGATAAAAAAAGAACTACTAAAAAAAGAAAAAGAAAATAATATAATTAGTAAATTTCGTAAATTAAACAAACCTTTTGTTTTAAAAAAAAAATATAATATTAATATACCTTTAGATTTATATACTTGTTGGCACACTAAGGATTTACCGCCATTAATGAAAAAAAATTATAACTTTTTAGTTGAGTCAAACCCGGAAATAAGATTTCATTTATTTGATGATACAGATTGTAGAGAATTTATTAAAGAGCATTTTGAAGAAGATGTATTAAGAGCATTTGATTCTTTAATTCCAGGAGCTTATAAGGCGGATTTATGGAGATATTGTGTTCTCTTTATAAAAGGAGGTATTTATCTGGATATTAAATATAGATGTGTTAATGGTTTTAAATTTGTAGATCTTACAGAAAATGAATATTTTGTAAGAGATAGACCTAAAGGGAGTGTTTATAATGCTTTAATTATTTCACTACCACAAAATGAAATTATTGAAAAATGTATTTATAACATAGTTGAAAATGTTAAAAATAAATATTATGGTCCTAACCCTTTATATCCTACAGGACCTGGACTTTTGGGAAAATATTTTAGTAATGATAAAATAAATAGTTTTGAACTGTATTTTGGTAATAGTTTTATTGAAAATAAATTAGAAAAATATTATATAGTTAAAAATGATAAGATTATTTTAACATATTATGATGATTATAGAAAAGAAAAAAGAAAATTTGAAAAAGTAAAACATTATCACAAATTATGGAATGAGAAAAATATATATAATTAATACAATTTTAGATTATTTAATATTCTAGTATTGTGGTATTAGTAATAAGTTTGTCAGAAGTTGTGTTATTTCTAATAACTTAACAAAATATTATAAACTAATTATTATTATTATTCATTATATTAAATCAATAAAATAAAACATTTGGACTAATCATTATTTTAGCTCCTGAATTTATTCTAGCTTGTTGATGGAATGGTCTATGTTCACAATCTTCATAACGTCCTTTAATATGTCCATAATCCTTATAAACCAATCCTCTTGATTTTTGTACTTTAGAATGTGTTTGAATTAAACTTTTAGGAAATAAATCCGAACGTACTCTACCATCGTAATATGTATTTAAAAACTTATTTGTTCTATAAATAGAAAGGCCATTAAATGAAGAAATGCATTGCAATAACTCATCAGGTTTAAGTTTTCCTAATTTATTCATAACATAATTTCTAATTATTTTGTGATATTGAAAATTATTTTGAAAATGATTATAACTAAAACAAAATGGCCAAATAGACAATCCCCAAATATCATAATAATGAGGCATTGTATTAAAAGATAATCCATCCCAATCTTCTCTCTTTAATAATCTCCTGAGAGGTTCTATATTTATTGTTTCTTTACAGTTCACATCATCCATATCCATCATTATAAAAAAAGGATAATCCTTATGATTTTGTCTAACATAATTTAAACAATAATTACGAGCAATTGCTATGTTATGTGTTCTGAATTTTGATACAGGGGTTTTATTAACATAAAATAATAATCTATTATTTTTCTTTTGATATTCATTTAATATATTTAATGTATTATCATTTGATTTATCATAATAAATAATTATTTTATAATCATCAAAGAGAGAACCAATTTTTTCAATATGTTCAAAAACCTTATTTAAATAAGGGGCACAATTTTTTACAGGTCCACAAATACAACAATTCATATTATATAATTTTATTATATAATATGAAAAAAAACACACAAGATTATAAATAATATATATATAAAGAAATATATATATTAATCTTATGACAGATATTGATACCAATGTTGATAATTATACTCTATCTGAACTATTAACCATAGTTGAAATTGAAAATGAAAGTTTTTCAGAAGATGAAATAATGAAAAAAACAAATAAACTTATTAATAAATTTAAAAATAATAATCCACAATTATCCGTTTTTTTTAAGGAGGTTCAAAGCCAATTATTGCAATACTGGCAAAGTTTAGAAGTTCCAGTAGATGATACAGAAGGGAAAATTGTTGTAGAAAGTTTTGGAAATATGTCTAACGAAGCAGTATTTCCTGCAGGTGATAAACAAATTTCAGATTGGTACAAAAATGAATATCTTACACAAAATGACGAAAATCAGGTTAATAAAATTACACAACGAGCCAATAAAATTGAAATTTTTGGAAATCAGCACACCCCAATGAACCGTCAGCAAATTTCTACAACTGATACATTTAATTTATCTGTAAAACAAGATTCATTAAATCCTAATTTAAAAAATACTATTAAACGTTTTGTTAATATTGACAGCCAATTTAGACAATACACAAGTGGCGCAGATTCAACTTCAACTAATTATACATTGGATTTATCAGATACCCTAAAAAATTCTTTGAGTTTAAGCTTATATTCATATCAAATCCCGTTTAGCTGGTATGCTATTGATAAGGCTTATGGTAATACTTGTTTTTGGATAGTTGATGTAAATTCAAATAATATAGTACCTATTTCTGTTCCATCTGGTAATTACAGTCAAAGTCAATTTGTAGTTCAATTAAATTCATCTTTTTTGTCTGCCGGTTTTACATTTTTATCAGACCCTGTAACTTATAACAGTAATAGTGGTATTATTACATTATTTTTATATGATGGAACATATGTAGAACCAAACAATAATAGTAATACATTTACTATTACAAAAGAAACATCAATTGTATTTTATGATTTTACAGGAATTTTGCAGTGTAATATATCTTGTGTAAGTAATATTAATCATTATTTTAATAATACTTTGGGATGGCTAATGGGTTATAAATTACCATATCTAAGTGTAGACCCTAGTGGAAATACAGCATCATCTATTCTGGATTTAAATGGAACAAAGTATTTGATACTTGTAATAGATGATTATAATCAAAATCACGTAAATAATACTCTTGTATCTATTACACAATATTCAAATAATTTAAAAATGCCATCTTATTATTCAAATGATTTACCTTATACTTGCTTAACACCTGCTCAACAAGATAATAATTTATCACTGCTTGTGAATGGAGTTATTTTACAATCGGAACTTGAACAACAGACAGCAAATGCTCAAAACGGACTTTTAATTGCAGGAAAATATGAAAGTGATTACACGTCTACACAGATTATTTTACCTAGTATTCCACGCACTTTAACACAAGCACAAATTTATAGTATTAATGAAATAAATAAAAATCACAATAATTTAACAAATTATTTGGCAAAAGCCCCTACTTCCTCTGATATTATTGCTATTTTGCCAGTAAAAACATCAACTGGTGTTCCAACTGGTTCTTTAATTGTTGAATTTAGTGGTTCTTTACAAGATAGTTCTAGAGTTTATTTTGGGCCGGTTAATATAGACAGAATGGCTGTTAAATTACTTGATGATAAAGGTAATATTTTAAATTTAAATGGGAATGACTGGTGCTTTACACTTGTATGTGAATGTCTATATCAATATTAACATTACGTTTAGTTTAAATTTATTTCAAAAAATATACTATATTGTATGTCAAATAAATATTATTTATCTGTAGGTGCAATGTTTAAAAATGAATCTCATAGTATAAAAGAATGGATTGAACATTATTTACTTCACGGTGTCGAACATTTTTATTTAATTAATGATAATAGCAACGACGATTTTATTCATATTATTAAAAAATATATAGATAATAATATTATTACTTTATTTAATTCTGAAGAACCGTATTACTTAGGAAGACAACGACAATTATACAATAAATATATTTTGCCAAATATAAAAGAAACAAAATGGCTACTTATGGTTGACTTAGATGAATTTGTTTGGTCCAGTCTAGATGTCAATTTATCAAATGTTTTAAAGTTTCACGACAATTTTGCTCAAATTCAAATACGAGAACACTTATTCGGTTCAAATGGACATATTTCTCAGCCAAAATATTTAGTTAAATCATTTACTAAACGAAACACGTATGATTATAAAACTATAACAAAAATAAAATATTTTGTAAATTCATCTTACGATTTTGACTCATTAAACATTCACCATGCGTCTTTTTCAAATAATGAATTCCTAAATGATTTAACTAAATTCATAATTGTTAACCAAAATTATTTTGTTATTAATCATTATTGTTGTCAATCAAGAGATTTTTGGAATAATAATAAATGTATTAAAGGTGATGCTGATAATTATTTAGAGAGAAAACCTATACATTTTGATAATTATGATGTAAATAAAATAGAAGACTTAACATTATATAATCAAAATTTATCATTATATGAAGATGATAATGATAATATATAATGTTTACACCTTTTTACATTTCAAACGCCGATTATAAAATATAATAATAATAAAATATGCCAATAAAATATATCTTATTAAGTGAATCAAATCATTATGGTTGGGTTGGAGGTTTTACAACATTAGCAGAAGCAAAAAAAATGTTGAAAATAGAAACCGAAACATTTTATATATTCAAGTACGTTCATAAAAAAACAGAACCATTTCAAATGAAAATAAGATATCCTATTAGTGTATATTATGAGTGTTTATCTATAAATGAATACACAGAAGAAGTATTTGATGAAGATGACGATTATGTTATTATTACACCGGATGATACTTGTGATAATGGTAATTTAATTTTAACACATAAACCATATACGGAAAAGGTAAATCAAAATGTTGTTTTGAAAAAAGAAACAATTAAAGCATCTGAATTAAGAAGAGGTGATATGTGTATTGTAAAAAATAAAATATATAAAATAACTGCTATATGGTTTGCACCTACACTGACAACAAATGGATTACATAATAAAAATCGTTTTATCTTATATTGTGAAGAAGATAAATCTACAATAGAAAGAATTTATCCACACGAATTTCAATTAGAACTTGATGAAAATTCTTATGTTGAGATAAAAAAATAAATAAAATAAAAATAAAAATTATATGTATTTTTTTTTTAATAATTTTGTATTCCATATTTCTATTTTCCATTTAGAATAAACAATATTTATTTCTTCTTTTTGTTCATGTGTAAATTCATTATACTCTTCATAATGATATTTAATACCTATAAATATTGACGCATCAAACCAAACGGTATCATCAGCCCAATCCAAAATAAGATCTAATTTAGTTTTAGTCTCATAGTCCATATTATATTATATATTATTTGTATTTAAATTTAGATAAGCCTAAATAAGTAATTTTTATATATTTTTAGTTATGTCAATTTATATCATAAAATAAAAAAAATTGAAATACTAATTTATAAATTATATAATGATATTATAATAATTAAACGCTTATTAAAGCTTATTAAATAAAATGACAAATCGTTTCCTTTCAACATCTTATTTTAAAGCTGGACGCACTAGACAACTAGTCGAATATATTGTGGAACCCGAAAACGAGTTATGTACCAGATGTAATACATATGGACATAGCAGAGAAATGAGAAGTTGTCCACTATATTCGACTTGTAATAATTATTGCTGTCCAGGTTTGAAGAGAAGATGTTCAAGATGTAATGAAGCAGGACACACACGGAATAGTAGTAGCTGTTCTTTATTTCAACAATTTACGAATGAATATGCTCGTGACATTTTAAGGATAAAAAGGCAGAACCATCAATATAATTTAAGAGATCGTGATGAGAAAAGAAAAATAGGTATTATAATTGATACTCTAAAGCAAAGAAATGATTTAATGATTCATATACGCAATTCAATTGAATTGTCAAGTTATGATGAGGAGTTTTATGATTTTGAAAATGAAATCAGGGAAGTAAATCGAGTTTTTAGTCAATTACATTATCTTGAGAGTAAATTTGATATTATTGTTAATCCAAGGGATACTGATCTTACACAACTAACGACCGATTGTTTAGAAAATTTAGAAGATGACATAATATCAATTATAAATAATTTAAATTATGAAATGACTAATTATCTGTCTGATGAACTCGTATTTTATAGTCATTATCCAGGACAACGTATTCACAGAACACTTTCCAGAGTATACAATGAACAACAAAACACCCAAGATGGTTCATATGTAAGCATAATGAAACAATATGTAAACATAATAAAATCAAATACAATTGATTTAACAGATAACACTCCCGAGTGTTCAATTTGTTTTGAAAACACATCATTTAATGATATTTGTAAAACAAATTGTAATCATATGTTTTGTACTGTTTGTATTCAAGGTTATCATAAATCACGAATTTCACTACCAGATATGCCTTGTCCTTTATGCCGAACTAATGTTATCACAGTAAATACTACTTCAGATAAACTTAAATTTTAATAAAATATGTAATTAAATAAAATAAAATAAAAAAGTGAGAACCACTTGGTTCAATACCTTTTTTTATTAAATCAACTTAAATATATTAAAATATATTTTAATATAGTAAAAGATATGGAAGAAAAAACACCAGCCGATGTTAATGAAAAAGAGACAGAAACGCAACTCAGAAAACATAATAAAAAAATACGTGGAAAGCAGAACCAAAAATTACGAATGCAAAAATATTATAATGAAGACCGTTTTAACCAAACAAATTTTGACGAAAAACCAGTTGACCAAACAAATTTTAATAAATAAAATATAAAAACTACAAATTGTAATTTGTAAAATATAAAATATTATCAAAAAAATTGAGTTAAATATATATTCCCAACATATTTAAACTATAATGAATAAAAGTAAAATGGATAACATCAAAATTATTAGTCATATTAACCAATTGTTTCATAATAAAGGCATAAAGCAAGAAGAACGATTTGATTTATTAATTGAGTTATTAGAAAATAATAAAAACGGCAATGTTAATGAAAATTTCAAAGAGATAACTCAATTCATAAATTCATTTGACTATACTAATGATGATTTAATTCAAGAAATATTTATGTCTATCGGAAGTAAATATGTTAAATTTAATTTAGATCAGTTTTATACACCATTAACAATATCAAAATTTATAAATAGTCTAATGTTATCAGGTAATGAATATAATGCCATTGACCCAGCAGGTGGAACAGGTGATTTATTATTATATTATAATGGTAATAAAACAATTTGGGATATAGATGAAAGTGCGTTAAAATTAGCAAAATTTAATTATGAGTTAAATAAACAAAATAATTATACTTTGGTTTGCAAAAATTCATTGGAAAATTTTGAAGAAAATATATCATCATATTTCTACTCTGTAATGAACCCTCCTTTTGGTTCAAATACAGTAATAACAGACCCAAAAATATTAAATAAATTTGAATTAGGTAAAGGTAAAAAAAAGCAAGAAATAGGAATTCTATTTCTAGAACTTGGTTTGAAATTATTAAAACCCAATGGAATACTTTTTATCATAGTTCCAGCTGGTTATGTAGGTAATGGGAATAAAATATGTACTGAATTACGGGATTTAATATTTAAAAATAAATTGTTAGCTTCAATTTCACTTCCAGAAAATACATTTAAAAGAAGCGGAACAGGTGTTAATACATATTTATTGATTATACAAAAAATATCACTTGAAATAATAGAACCATATAATATATTTATTTCAAAGGTAAATAATATAGGTTATAATTTAACAAAAAAAGATACTCCTAAAAAATATAAAATTATAAAAGAAACCGGTGATACTATTTTTGATAATAATAATAATCCTGTGTTAGATAATGATTTTGATGATATTTATGATAAAATGTGTTGTTTTTGTTTAGATAATAATATAGATCATTTAAAAACCGTAAAATTGGAAACCGATTATGAACATATTTTATCGTCAAAATTAACTTCAAATATTATTGATATTAAGAGATATTTACAAACATATTTAAATGTTGTAGATAAATTAAATGAATTGGGTGCTACAAAAGTACATAATTTGGGTAAAATAATAAATTCAACAACGGCTATAGAAAAAACAAAAAAATATAAGTATATTGATATAAGTGAAATTAATTCCCCACTATATAGTTATAAGGACTTATATGGATGGGAATTGCCCTCTAGAGCCAAATATACATTGAAAAAAAATGATATTCTTGTAAGTAAATTAGAAGGAACAATGTCATATTGTGTGATATTAAATCATGACACAAATTATATCGCAACAAATGGCGTCACAGTTATAAGGCCAAATAATTTAGATGCACTTTATATATTGATATCAAATATTATGAGCAAAGATTTCGTATTACAACATACAGCATACCTAACAGGAAGCATTATGGCATCATTATCTGATACAGATATAAAAAAATTTCTAATAAATGATAAAAATATAGATATTGAAACTACAAAAAAAATATTAGAAACGCTTGAAACATTTCAAAATTTAAGTTTATAAATAGTTATTGAATATTATTATATCTTTTACAAATTTTTTTATTATTATTTAATTAAATTATTATTAAATTACTATGCTAAAGCATCTAAAATTAAATTACGATATTTTGGGTTGTATTTAGCAAGACGTATAAGTTGCTGTATTCGTTGTTCTTCAGAGTAACCTCCTTGTTCTCTATTACAAGAGCAATGACCTATATAAACATTACCTTTTTTAGTTCCAATCACAGGGTCACGATGACAAAAGTTAACAGAATGTTCCTTTGAGCAATAAGTTTGATTCAATTCTAATATATCCATCAAGCTTCCGCACCATTCGCACATATGGCTATTCAGTATAATACTAATTCCTAATTTATCCTTAAAACTCTCAGGGCATTCAGGAGCATTGACGCAATTAAATATTTGTGTAAGTAATTCTTTCAGTATATCGTTTTGTTCACTCGGAAAAGCAAAATCTTCCGCACGAATACCTATAGGTGCTGGAAAACTTTCGCAATTTTCAAATTCATCACGTGTGAATGTACTCGGAATAGGAATGGTATGTCTAGAAGTTCTATTAAATATAGCATCTCCTATTCTCTCTAGTTTACTGCTATTATTATTACAAATAAAATCTTTGTATTTTTGCATATTAATACAAAAGGTATTTCCTTTACCCACATATGAATCTTGGTATGCCTTTCCAAAAGCTGAACAAATGATGGGTTTTTATCAAAATGCTTACATAGTTCATTTATGCTAATTGGACTTATTCCAAATTCTTTTATGTTTATTTTACCATCAGGATAGCCTTTGACATAAACAAAACTTTCATCTCTATTTAGAGATTCAAAATATTTATTAAATACATCAATATTTATATTGTAATTACGTGCCTTATTAAAGGGCTTAATAATAATTTCACTGTCATTTCTACTTATAACCGTACAAGGTACAGAATTGCATACCCATTCACCATTCACTATCATAGTCTTTTTAGGGGCTACAAATTGTGTTGTTTCATTAATTATTTGCTCCAATTTTTTTTTAGGTTCCTTAGAAATTTTCCTAATAATAGGGAGTTCCTCCTCTTCGTCATCACTTTCAATAATTAAAATTCTTTTTTTAACGCTCATTATCTTAAAACAATTAATCACTATCTTTCTATTTCAATTTTTAATTATATTATTGTTTTATTTGATAACTAAAAATTTATATAAATTATATTAAAGTTTAAGAAAAAAGGTATTGAACCAAGCGGTTCTCACTTTTTATTTTATTTAATTACATTATAACATAATATTTTGTTTAATTAATTCGCGTGTATAATCTATAAAATCATCCCATTCTATAAAACCAAATTGAATTATATATTTGTCATATAATTCTTTAATTGTTCCATGTCCTAATAAATAAATATTTTTAGGAATTTCATTATCTGGGTTGTGTTTTTTAAACCACCATTGTTGTTTTTTACCTGTAATACATTCTGATACTAATTCTTTATTATTTATTCTGCTACTTATGATAAATCTATCGCTTGGATTTATCATTAAATATGTCTTTTGAAAATCTTGTTTAAACATTTTACACTTTTTAATTATGTTATAATTAATTGAAAAATACAAATATTTCAATTTTAAAATAATAATATGAATTTAATCATAACTAAAAATTTATATAAAGTGTACTAATTTATACATACAAAATAACGAATTGATTATGTATAATATAATATAACATATAATAAAATGAATTTAATTTTTAACAACCAGGATGAATTAAATAAAAATAAACAAAATAAAAAGAATAAAGGACAATTTTATACAACAAATAATAATTATATCTTGGATGGTTTAACTATTCCCGAACACATAACAACTATTGTAGAACCTTTTGCAGGAAAGGGTGATTTAATAAATTGGGCGTTAACCTACGGTAAAAAAGAAATAATAGCGTATGATATTGAACCAAAAGGGGAAGGAATAATTAAAAGAGATACTTTAATAAATCCTCCAAACTATAAAAATTCATGGGTAATAACAAACCCTCCTTATTTAGCTAGGAATAAATGTAATGATAAAAATATATTTGATTTGTATGAAACAAATGATTTATATAAATGTTTTATGGAAAGTTTAACTAAAAATGAGAAATGTAGCGGTGGTATAATTATAATACCAGCAGGATTCTTCTTTTCACCACGTAATTTAGATGCAAAATGCCGAAATAATTTTATGTCCAATTATAAAATTTTAACTATAAAGTATTTTGAAGAAACCGTATTTGACGATACAACAACAACCGTAGTTGTTATATTATTTGAAAAATCAGATATTGTATTAACTGAACAAAATATAAAATGGATTTTAATGCCTTCTGGAGAAGAAAAAATATTTAATATGAATGTTAAAAACGATTGGATTATTGGTGGGGATATATATAATTTGCCAATACCAAAAAAAATTAAAATATTTAGACACGTTGAAGGCAACCAATTAAAAAAAAATGAACAACAAACTTTTATGACATTAAATGCTTTAGATAGTGGTAAACAAACTGGTAGAATATCATTAGAATATAAAAAAAATTATATATATCCTGCTAAAGAGTGCAGCAGAACATTTGCTACTTTAAGAATATCTGGTTTAGAATTATCAGAAGAAGAACAAAAAGAAATATGTATAAAATTCAACGCTTTTATAGAAAAAAAGAGAGAAGAATATTGGAGTTTGTTTTTGCCTCAATTTCGAGAAACAAAAGAATATGCAAGAAAAAGAATTCCATTTGAATTAGCCTACAAAATTGTAGGTAATATCATTCTGGAATTCTAATTCATTATTTATATAAATTTTATATCAATAATTATCAATGATGTATTGTTGAAACTCAATATGATTTACAATTAATAAAATTTCATTATTTTTAAATTTTTCTTTTAGTTGTTGAAATTTACTGGTTAAATCTGTGTCTATAAGAATAACATAAAACCCTAGAGCGTTTAACTTTTTTATTCACTTAAGTACTCGTCTGTATGTGTATATAAATATTGCATATGTCCATATCTTCTATATACTATTCTTAGTTCTGATTCGTGATAGTGAGCGCACATTTCACTACAATAAACGTAATCATGAAAAAACACATTTAAATTTATGGGATACATTTTACTTACACAACCACCACAAGCATCACATTTTTCTTTTTCCAACTCTTGGCAAACTAATTTCATATTTTTTCTGTGTTCTACATTATACATACTAATAATATCTTGTATTTCTTGTGGTAATTGATAAATACAAAATAATAAACTATTCATTAATCTTTAATATAATATTATTTTTAAAATTGAAATAATTTAACTCAATATGTTAATAGATATATAATAATAAAAATGACTATTTTAACAGTTCAAACTATCCAACATACAGCAAAATACAGAATATGTATGCTTATACTAGATATTCTTTATAAAGAGTATTTGATACCATTTATTGCTATAGTTGTTTTACTTACTTATATTATTTATATAAGTAAAACAATTACAGAACTAAAAACCGAAATCGAATTAATTAAAACAAATGTATTTAATTGTGATGAGCGATTAGAGGGATGTAGTGGCGATATAAGTGATGCGGTTTCAGAACTTAAAAACGAAATAGAAATAATTAAAAAAAGTGTAATTCAATGTGAGACAAGTCTGTTTACAGACATAACAAATATTAGTATTACTATTACAGAAATAAAAACCGAATTGGAAAACAATATGTTTAAAAATAATGATAATTTATTATACAAGATATCTAATTTTGAAAACAAAATTAAAAAAGATTTTATAAATGCTTATAATGATATGGAAAAAATTAATAAATTTGAACAATGTATTAGTTTATTTACACAAACTGACTTCATCAAGATAGAAACAATTGATAATTTAAAATACATCAAGACTTTTCACCCACGCGGAATTTATTTTACAGATAAATTTTATATAAAAGAGGTTGATACATTAAAAATAATATCAGATACTGACGTATTTCCAACTGTCGAATCAATATATCTATCGTTCCCTTATTTTGGTAATACTCGTAGTGCGTTCTTTAAATTATTCCCAAACGTTGTTAACGTATATATTAGAGCATCTCCAAATAATGTCAATTATAATAACAAGGTTTCTCAATTATTTAGTTATCTTGTCTCTATTAATGTGAGGCATTTCACAATTGATAATATACATAATTTTAACAAAGATGATTTTAACATGAATTGTCGCGATCCACAGTTAAAATCAATTGCGTTTTATAATGAATTAATAACATACGACCAATTTATAGAACTAGAAAAATCAATAGTTGTTAGATATGATCTTAATGGAAATGAAGATGCTCGGATATTTAACCAACACGGCGACATAAAAATTAAGCATGTTAGTGTTGCTGAAGGATGGAACGCATTGTATGTAAATTAGGAATTAATAATACTTTATAAATTTAATTAAATAAAAATAATTTATAAAGATTTCTTGAAAAATAAATTTCGGTGAAATGGAAAGTCAAAAAGTTAAATTTTTAATTTTTTTACTCAAGACTTTTTTTATGTTTTAAAATTTGGACAAAAATAAATGTCCAAAAATGAAAAGGGAAAATACTTTATGCCAAAAACGTGTTTTGACTGCATAATGAATTTTTATGGTCTCATCACTAAAAAAATATTTTTCAATTTGTGATGATAAAAAAAAATTATTTTTGCGTAAAAAGGTTTAGAGAACTTTTGTTGTTTCAATATATGAAACAAAATGAAACAAGTATAGTTCCTGAAAGTTCTTCTAAATTTGAGTGTATATTTTGTGTTTATAAAACAATTCGCAAGGGTCAATATTCAAGACATTTATCAACTGCTAAACATTTAAAATTGTCAAATGAAACAAATGAAACACAAATTGTTCAAAAAAGTTCTGAACATTTTGGTTGTTTATGTGGTTTAATTTTTCGTAGCCGCACTACATTATGGAGACATAAAAAGAAATGTGATTTTAAAAAAGAAAATATAACGATTTCAGTTGTAGAGCCTGAAAAAGTAAAAATAACAGACGATAAATTAATTACAATGTTAATAGAACAATGTAAAGAATTGAGAGATGAAAATAAGGAATTAATAGAAATAATAAAAAACGGAAAACATACTCCAAATATTACAAATACAAATTCCAACAATAAAACATTTAATTTACAATTATTTTTAAATGAAACTTGTAAAGATGCGATGAATATTACGGATTTTGTTGATTCAATCCAACTGCAATTAAGCGACCTAGAAAATGTTGGAAAGTTCGGTTATGTAGAAGGAATTTCTAATATAATTACTAAAAATCTAAAGGCTCTCAATGTGTCTCAAAGACCCGTTCATTGTGCAGATAAAAAAAGGGAAGTATTATATGTTAAAGATGAAAATAAATGGGAAAAGGATGATGATGATAAAAAGATAATAAGAAAAGCAATAAAAAGGGTTGCGTCAAAGAACCAAAGGTTGATTCCAAAATTTAAAGAAGCACACCCAGATTGTGGTGAATATTATTCACCCTTTTCAGATCAATATGATAATATAATTTTAGAATCAATGGGTGGTTCTGGAGACAATGATCTTGAAAAGGAAGATAAAATAATAAAAAAAATCACAAACGCTACAATAATAGATAAGGAGTGTGGCATCTAACGTTCTCTATATAATCTTAATTATTTTATAATAACAACTTAAATAGTTTATTTACTTTTATTAATATATTGAATGGAATTACATGTTGGAAATTTAAATGATATATTTTTGTTTTATACATTTGGTAATTATACACCATATGTTGCTGATATAGATATTGGCAATGATGATGATAATTTTGAATATGATTATAACAATGAAGAAGTTGATAATTATTATATTTCAGAAAAATTAATAGAGCCTTTTATTTTATATATTTCAAAAATAGCTAGAAAGTTTTTTAATTTTTTCTCTGAGTAATTTTACAAAAATATAAATGAGTTTATAATATATATTTTTTTTATATATATTATAAAATGAATAAATTAATATCAATATCTCCAACATTTCAAAAGAACGATTATCCAGATTTATTAAATACTGTTTTATTTGTTACAGGAGGCGCATGATTTATAGGTTCAAATTTTATAAATAAAAAATGCGTTAGCGCTCCATTTTCTCTCCATTTGCCAAATTAATAATTTTAAATTGTTGTTTAATTTCATAATTATTAAAATGATATAACCCTAATAATACTAATGATGATAAACTACATTTTCCGAAATTAGTTAAAAATATTTTTTTCGTAAATATAAAATTATTCATCTAATTAATATTTTAAATAAAGATATATTTTTATCTCAAATTTGGTTGATTATGTATTTTTCTCTCTAATGTTTAATTTATTCTACTTGTAGTTATTCATCTAAAAGTATTAATGCCATAGCTGCGTAGTTATGTAAATCTAATAAGGTGTCTTTAATTCCCTCATCATTTACCAAATTAACACCATTTTTAGTTATAGAAAGTGAGCGTTGTATTTTGTCTTCAATGCGCATTAAAACACCGATAACTCCATATTTAGCAAACGCATCACCATAGTCAATATTTTTTTTTGTAAACAATTCTAAACCTTCGCTTTGTATTTTTTTCATTTTTTCAACTCTATTCATCGTTAAATAATATAAAATAATGGGTTTATATTATTTCACAAACAAATTAGTTATTGAATAATGATATAATATTTTTTACAAAATTAACTTTATTTTTCACAAATTCTATATCTATTTTTTTTTCTATTCCTTCATTAAAAATATGTGTTAATAATTGCATATCTAGTTTAACATTGTTATTTAAAGGAATAATCATATTTGGAAAATAATAATCATATTGTTTGCATCCCAAATAAATTGGAATAGTTCCGTATATAAGCGGGTTAATTAGTTTTTCACTTATATAATGGTTTGATTGAAAGTTTTCTATACATATATGATATTTATAATTTTCGTAACATATTTTAATATTTTCTTCTGTGAATTCCCCTTTTATACGAGGATCTTTATATTGTGAATAAAATTCACATCCCCTACCATAAATATCTATAGGTAAATTACTATTTAATATAGAATTAACCAACATATGTCTATAACCGTGACCAGGCGCAGACATTTTTTTACTAAAAATAAAAGACATTTTTTTTATTTTTATTGGTATGTAATTTAATGGTGGTTTAATATATGTCATATATGCGTAATGTTCTATAAAGGGTTCTGGTAAATTTAATTTATCGCCTATAAAATATTTTCCTATATTATGTTGAGCATAATTTATAAAATCTTGAGTTAAATATAAAAATTCTACAGGTTCAAATGCTAACCCTATTACGTTTTTTTTAGGAATATTTAATTCTGGCATTTCTTTATTAATTATAATCGCGTGTGTATAATCATCATCGCTTGTTATATAATAATCTTTATATTTACCATAGTTCGGCATTATTTCGGTTTCACATATTTTTTCTACTAAATCTTTAAATTTTTCAGGGTCTAGAAAATCAGAAAATATTTTTATTTTCATAACAATATTTATTAATCCATATATTTAATATATTTTATAAACACAATTATTTAATGTATAAAGGTCCAATTAAGCGTTGTTCTCACATAAAAACAATATGTTTATTTTTCTGTACTAAATAAAATATATAAAAAATTAATAAAGTGTTTTACAATTATTAATTTGAGTTGTATATCTTTTTTCAATTTCGGTAAGGTCATTTGTATAATGACCATTACAACCAATTTGAATCATTTCTTGATTTCTCTCATATCTCGTTGTTAGTTTATTTATTAAAAAATTTAGTCCTAAATAATTCATATGTTTATTTATATATATATTTGAACTATACATAATGAATCCTGTAGGGCGACAATAATGAGAGCCTGCTTCATAATTCATATCTATAATTGCTTCTCTTAAAAAGCACAAATTTTTACTTTCATTTGGATTATAATTATATTTTTTAATTTCTTGCAAATCAATATCTAATAATTCAGTTGTTTCACATTCTCCAATCATATCTAGACCCTCTACTTGTAATATAGTTCTACCTAAATTTAATTCTTTCAACAATTCATCTTCTGATACACATAAAAATTCGTCCATATCAGCCATTATTACCCAACCAGATTTTATATTTCTCCAAACTTCATTTCTTAGATCTATCTGTATAAATTCATTATGAATATTATTACTATTCCACGATATTACTGAATATCCTAATAATTTAGCAATTTCTACAGAATTATCTGTGGATTGGTTATCATAAATAGTAATTTTACATGATGGTAAATATTTTTTATAATGTTTTATAGTATGTGGTAATAAAGCGGATTCATTAAAGCATAAAAGAAATACATTAATATCCATTATTAAATTTAATAAGTAGTATTTAAATCTTGATACACTCTAATTTATATATTTCAATCTATTTTATTATATAGTTATGATTTTCTAGACGTCTTTTCCAAATATTCATTTTTATATTCCAAATATTCAATTTTATATTCCAAATATTCAATTTTATATTCCAAGTCTTTAATTAATTCATCTTTCAATAATTTTATTTTAT
>Ga0187842_1000158_pt1 | contig 36091 bp, 33 predicted proteins | sample SpaLakP09_SKY_41_FD_134514 | JGI IMG/M metagenome (GOLD analysis project Ga0187842, IMG submission 134514) | Oligotrophic lake water microbial communities from Sparkling Lake, Wisconsin, USA - SP09_SKY_41 | ecosystem: Environmental > Aquatic > Freshwater > Lake | place: USA: Sparkling Lake... | reverse complement strand
AGTAAATCCCGATAAACCTTATGGTGTATTAAAAAATGGTACAAAGCCAACGTTTAAAGAATGGTCGTTAAATAAATCTTTGGTACCTTTGGTTGAAACGCCTTGTACTTCAGTAATTGAAATACCTTTGGTAAATGAAATACATTCAGTAATTGAAACACCTTCTACTTCGGTAATTGAAACACCCTCTCTTTCAGTTCAAACGCCTTCACCCGTGGTTGAAACGGAACCTACGATAACAAAAAAAATAAAGGTTGGAAAAAATAAAAGGACAAAGTCAGTAGATGTATTGATTGAGAATATACATACCCGCAAACTTAATAAGGATAAACTTCAGTTATTAAAAAAAACAAACATCACAACTATTAAAAATTATCTTAAAAATCGTCAGTTTATAAAGGTTGGAAGTAATGCACCAAACTCTTTAATAAGATACATGTACGAAAACATAAAGGAATGCGGAGATGTAGTAAATGAAAATAAATCAAATTTAATACATAATTTTACAAAGGATACCAGTAATAGTACTAGTTTCTAGATCATTCAAGGTTAATCCTGCAACAAGGGCAAGTATTGTTATTTTCTATCCAAGTTTGAAATGCCGCCTTTTTAAAGATATGTCTACACTCACGAATCATAATAACTACATCAGTATCTAAAAAGTCCTCGCGTGTGATAGGGCAACTAGTAGATAATGGTGTATTAATATCAGAATACGTCGTTTCCAAATAAATATTATTATTCATGGATATGTCTGTATGGTTTCTATTATTTAACCTCAAATTTTCATTCGTAATCACCACGTTGAACAAATCAACAATGTGTGTATCAGTTGCGGCCCTAGCCCGCGTGATTCTTGAGATGGTTTCTTCGTGAATTTTCAAAAGTTTAATCATCTCTGTTAAATTATTACTACTTTTTAGTAATAGTTGTTGCTCCATATATTAATAGGTAAAATATTATTTAAATTAAAACACTCATAAATAATAATGAATGGGTGTGGTCTTGTTAATATGGGTAATTATTGTTATTTAAATTCTGTATTACAAGTGTTATACCATACACCAGAGTTAAATGAGTATTTAAAAAACGTACGAAAAATAAATAATATTCCGGAATCATTTCTTAGTTTGGAATTAATAAAATTAAATAAAACGATGAATGAAAGTAATCGCGTTTCTCCAAGAGAATTCATTATTAAAATGATTGATGTTTCAAGAAAAAAAGGACGCGATGAGTTCTGTTTCGGAGATCAAAATGATGCAAATGAATTTTTTTATTTTATCATTGAAAATATACACAATTCATTTAATAACATAGACCAAATAGAGTTAACAAAAACATCGTATTCTATTATTAATAATTACCTTATCAATATTGAAAAAAAGGAATCTTCTATCATTAATAAACTATTTATGTCTTGTATTTTATATAATTACGTAAACATAAAAACTCAAAAAAGGGAGTTTTATAAAATAGAACATGGTAGTACGATAGAATTAACAATTCCAAATACAAACATTATTACTTTAGATATGTGTTTTTTAGAGACGTTTAAAGAAGATAAAATGGTAGATGATAATGCGTGGTATGATGAAAATACAAATACTAAAAAGGGTGTCATTAAAAAGAGTTTTATTTGTTATTTTCCTCAAATATTAGTGATTCAATTAAAACGATGGAAGAGTGATCTATATAAAAATTCCAGCCTTGTTATTTCTCCCTTTATATTTGATTTACAACCTTACACTATTTATGAAAAACATAATAGTTGTAAATATGAGTTATTTGGTATTATTAATCATGTTGGTTCTGTAAAAGGAGGACATTATTATATTTATATCAAAAAAAATGGGTGGTTTATTATTGATGATGAAACAATACAACCCATTCAGGAAAATAAAATTATAAATGAAAGAAACTATTGTCTATTTTATAGAAAATTAAAATAATAAAACATTATAAAGATGGGTAGAGATATTTCTTCTAATAAAGTAAAATCTACTGATAACAAAAGTTCATTTACTCGCAATAGTCACGTTGATTATAATGAAAAGGAGAATGAAAGAGAACGAAGCGACGACTTTTTTAATGTATACCGTATTAAAAGCATTATTTTGCTAGTATTTGTTATTATTTTGTACGTTATTTTTTTTAGTATATTGAATAGTGAAAGTTTAAATACTCCAGATACTAAACCATGGATACTTATTATTGAAGTATTTTTATGGGTTGTATTGATCGTAGTTCTTGTCATGAATGTACGATATTTTAATGATAAGGATTTTAATTTCAATAATACCTTTAAACATCTATTTGATGACGATAAAAAGCCTGAGTTAGAGGTTCACGTTGAAAAAGAGATGGAAGTAAAACCACGTATATGCAAAGACGATGAGGGTGAAGTCTTTCATGTAGGTAGAAATCACTATACCTATGAAACTGCTAGAGAAGTATGCGATTCCTATGGTTCTAGATTGGCCTCTTACGACGAAGTTGAAAAGGCTTATATGAATGGTGCAAACTGGTGTAGTTATGGTTGGTCTGATGGACAAATGGCATTATTTCCTATACAAAAGGCGGTTTTCAATGAACTAAAACAAGTACCTGGTCGCCAGCATGATTGCGGAAGACCTGGAGTAAATGGTGGATATATAAAAAATAAGAATACTAAGTTTGGTGTGAACTGTTACGGTAAAAAACCGTATGCAACAGATAAAGATGTTCAGTATTTCAAAAAGCATCAATATTTACCTATTACTAGCGATGAGATTCAAAAGGAAAAGGATAAAAAGGTAGGTAAGTTTTTAGTATCTCCTTTCAATAAAGAAAAATGGTCTGAATCACTTTAATTTTTTAGACATATTTTTAGGTTGTCTTCTTTTTTTGGACTGCGCCTTTATACTTTTTATACCAAAAACCATATTAAAAATTTCTTTTTCATTTTCTAAATTAAAGGGTTCAATGTAACAAAGATTTTTTTGTTTTTTCTCAAAAAAATCAAGTTGTAAGCCTATAGGAAACATATAGTATTAATCTATACTTTAATTGCGTCATTTTTATTTTATTTTATTAGTATTCTATGTATAATGAATGTTATAGATCATTACGATAGTAGTAAAATAAATATTGGAAATGCAGTTGAATTAGATGACGATAATTACTTTTGTAAATTGACATATAATAATTCTCCTTTTGTTATAAAAACAAATAGACTTTGTTACTATAGAAAAAGACCCGGTCTGTATAAATCAAGCGATGACTATATTCATGTTTCTATTACAAGTAAGGATTATTTAGTATGGTTTGAACAGTTTTATCACGATTCCATAAATATTTTTCAAAAAGCGTCTGTAGACTGGTTTGAAGACCCTTTAACGATTACTGATATTGAGTGCTGTTTTATAAATCCATTGAAAAGTAATATTAAAAATAATTGTTTTGATGTGTTGTGTTCTATTGATGAATCAAGACTCATTATTGTAGATTCTAACGAAAATATGAAAAATTTAGAAGGATTAGAGGATTGTAATATTATCCCCACTTTTCATATTAAAGGGATTAAATTTAATAGCAAGCACTTCCTATTTGACATTGAGTTGAATAACTTATACATAGTTTCTGATACTGAATTAAATTCCGACACCTTAGAGGAACCTGAAATAAAAGAACCCGAACCCGAACCCGAAATACAAAAACCAGAAATTAAGCAAGAGATTAAGGAATTAAATGAAGAATTAAGAGATAATGAGGATTTAAATGAATATGAAATGAAGATTGATAATTTAGAAGAAACCGACCTACAATTAGAAGAATTAGGTATTTATGAAGTATACGAATTAATAAATACAAAAATAAAGGAAAATATGATGCAAAATATTAGAAATATTTTAATATCTAAAAAAATAAAAACAAAATTGGATTTGGCTGAAATGGTAGACGACGAAGAAGAATAATTTTAATACTTATGATAAAAAATATTTTATATTCTACTCTATATAATGAAACTCGGTAAAATGTTTAACAAACCAAGTCAAAATTTTTTCGGTGTAATTTTAGCCCTATTAGTTGTTGTTTTTATTGCCGTTTTATTTAGATATAATGGAGCAAAATCTGTTTCTATAGATAAAATGACTAACTACAGTGGATCTTCTTACCCTCAATCACAAGGCGGAGTTGATTCGTCTATGAATCCTGTATCGGCCTCTATGATGCAAGAGTCTAACTACCTTCAGGTAGGGTGCAATAGTTCTGCACCCGAGACAAATGGTGTAAAAATGAACCCTCATGATTTGCTACCAAAAGATAGAAACAGTGAGTGGGCTTCTGTTAATCCTGCGTCCCAAGATTTAACGGGTTTAAGCCTTTTAAACGCGAATGAAGCCATTGGTATTAATACTGTAGGTAGTTCGCTTAGAAACGCGAATCTTCAAATTAGATCCGAGCCTATTATACCAAAGACAAATATAGGTCCTTGGAATAACAGTACTATAGAGGCGGACTTGTACCACAGACCGTTAGAAATCGGACAGGGTGTACTTTAGATTTAGGAGTTAAAGAATAAATTTATTTTTTAAATTATTTTTTTAAATAAATTTATTATATAATGGACGCGTATGTTTTTTTAGCATTGGTTATCATAATTTTACTTCTAGGATTACTCATATTCGTTGTGTATAAAGAGTCCGGATGGAAATTTGTCAAGGAGGACGAACGTCGTGAACATCGCGGAAGGTATTCAGAAAGTGAAAGACATCGGTGGTACCATGAACGCAATAAACCACACAATCATTATTAAAATAAATACATTTTATAATGGACAAAGATGATTTTTTAGCATTAGTTATGGTCGGATTAATACTTTTTGTCGCTTATAAAATGTATAAAGATTCAGATCTTTTTCAGTTGAAATGTATTGTCTCCACCGTGGATGGAGATAAATACTGTGTAAGAGAAAGAAAGAATATACAAGAAGCGTCCGATCTTTTAGCAAAAACCGCAAAAAAGATGGATAAACTTGTAGAGTATTTGAATGGAGAGCATCCTGATGATAAACGAGTAAAGAGATTGGTAAAGAATTTCAATTCTTCTAAGATCGTGGAAACATTGCCTACCAGCGAGTTTACAGCGTATAGTGAAAACAAAGGAAGAAAAATTGCATTATGTCTCAACAAAAAAAAAGAGAATGATAACAACTTAATAGATGAAAACACCCTTATGTTTGTAGCCATACATGAAATGGGACATATTACAACAGAGAGCATCGGACATGATAAAGCCTTTTGGGATAATTTTAAATTTTTATTACAAGAGGCAGTAAAGGCCAAACTATATATTCCTATAGACTACAAAAAGGAAAAAACGGATTATTGTGGAATGACTATTTCTGACAATCCATATTTTAAATAGATATATTATATGTATGTATTAATAGCAATTTTTATACTATATCTATCTTTATTTATTAAAGAGGGGTTCAATCCATACAAAGAATCGCGATTAGAGTACTACCCAGACCAAAGTAAAACTCCCAATTTAATCTACGCCCAAAAATGTATTCAAGATATTATAGATTCTGGGGTAAGTCAGAAAAATGGTGAATATTTAGAAGATTTATTAAATCTATTACAATTTATATGAAAATACTTATTTTGCTATTTTTACTATGTTTGCTACTTACCCAATATAAACCAAGAGATGGCTTTAATAATCCAGAAGACTCTTTTAACCAGGCAACTGCCTATATAAATGCTGAAATAAATGAAACAACTGATCCCGAACGGAGACAAAAGTTGGTGAACGCCAATAATTATATCGCCTTTATAAAAACATTGATTAAATAATTTATATTATAATTTTAATGGATTATGTAATGATAACTGCTATATTAACCTTTTTTGTTTTATTCTTTTTTTTGAAGAACAAAGAGGGTTATACAGACGCTTATATTAATGGTGCAATTGAAAGTTTGAAAAAAACAAGTGGGAACATTGAGAAAACAGTTCTTAATATTAAGGACCTTACAAACACAAATAATTCAGGGAGTTCTCCTCTTAAAATAGATGTTTTAGAAGCAATAGAACAAGTTAGTGAATCTTTGAAAACAAACAAGGAAATGGATCCGGACATATCAACAAATATTGAATTGCAAAAACAGAAATTGAATGAGATACAAAATAATATTATTAAAATTAATAACAAATTAAAGGAAGTTTTAGATCCTGTTTTTGTATCAGTTATAAGAATGAATGAAACAAAACCCGTATCAGTACCATTATTAACAGCATTAAATTTTGTTTCTACTGATATAACAACTATAAATAATTATTTGCAGGCAATACCAGATAAAAAACCAGATAAAAAATCAGATAAAAAATAGTCATATATAATAATGTCCAACATTGAGTTTGTAATATTAAAGGGAAATTCACAAATAGAAACACATACTATTTCTATTTACGAAGATGATACAATAGAAAATGTTAAAAATAAACTGTCCTTGAATATTGCTGTAAAAAATGTAGAACATTATTATCTATTTTATAAAAAGAAGGAAATACTGAATCCGTATGATATTTATAAAAAATTAACTCATAATAACACCAGGAGTATAAACTACAAAACGTTTCATTCCTTTTGTCTCAACCACGGAATACAAAACGATGAGAAGAAGGACGTCTATGAACTAGAAGATTTATTGAAATTAAATTTGGAAGGCGAGACAAATGTTCCGATAGGTATTGAAAACAATTCTCCTTTTGTTGTAAATCCATATGATAATCCCTTTAATAATATAGAGGATTCAAGTACAGAATCAAACTCCTTGTGGATGTCATACTCTGACCTGAAAGATAGAGTTTTTGTCTGTTTGGCAAAAGATGTATTTGACTCTGTAAAAGAGAAGGATCTTGAAGTAAATCAAACTCTTAATGTTTATTTTCCTTATCTATGTAGTCAAGGAAAAATGAAGGAGCTAAACCCTGACATTGATAACAGTTCTAAATATGATAACTACAACAATTTAATTGACTTTCATCATAAGATTTATGAAAAAGCCGATATAAACCAAGGTATCACAAGTATATTTTTTGTATTGTACACGTTACAGCCTTTTAAGTTTCCTGTAGAAATATTTTTTAAATTAATCCAAACCAGATTGGAATATCCTTTTATTAAATTAAATGGAACAAAAAAACAGGACAATATTTATAGATTGTATTGTGATAAATACAGTGAAAATGGTAATAAAATACCCATTTTGAAGAAAAAAACAATTTTAAAGTATGGAAATGAACAAAAGACTCCAAATAGTATTACCTATTTATTTTATAATGAAAATCCGCTTGTCATGACAATTGATAAAAACGGACATATTTACTTTAAATTGGAAAAACTTAATATGTTTACAGTAGAAGATGTTGAAAAACTTATAAAATCCACGACAACTATGGTTTTAAATAAACTGATAGAATACTTTGATCCGTCGGAAAAAATATTCTCGCATTTTATGAGTCTTCAACACGACAATATTGATATTATTGATTTAAATTACAAACTAGTCTTTAAAAAGGCTGGAAAACTTGATATAAAAAATAAGATAGAATGTTTTTCTCCTATTTTCAATTATATTGATGATAAAGGTCCTACCTTGAGATACAAACGCGTGTCTAACTTTAATACCCTAGAAAGCATGGATTCCTATATAACAGAGGCCATTAATCATCTTGTTCCCTTTAATGAAATGGTTCATATTTTTTCTGTTAACTTTATGAAAAATGACACGGATAAAGCAACCGAATACATACATAGTTTTTTGGAGTCCGTTAAACTAGATCAAGATGTAAAAATAAATCGCATTAGAAAATTTAAGATTAGTCCTGGATTTTTAGTTAACATAGAAAAGGGTGACAAAAATGTTGAGGTAACAGTTCAATCTATAGACAATATCAAATATATAAAGTTCATTGAATTATATGTTACAAATCTTATATTGATCTCTCAAGGTTTAGTTAGTGATGAGGGATGCAAAAAGGTAGAAGAAATAAATGTGGTTGACGTAAAACACGTGAATGATGCCCCAGGTTTCTTAGACGAGTTTGTCTTATTAGATAAATCTGAAGATGTAGATATAGACTTAAAGGACGAAATTGCCCGCGAATCTCCTGATGAGATTGTAGATAAAGAAGTATTTGATCTAGATTTAAATTCCCCCGATCTAGAAGAGGAACCTGCCGAATTGAGTGCCAGTACTCAAAACGAACTACACGAAGAACCAAGTAATTTAAGTGCCAGTAATCTTGCTTTAAATGAACTTGAAGAAGAACCCGCTGAATTGAGTGTCAGTAATGTTGATTTAGACGAACCTGCTGAATTAAGTACGAGTAACGTTGCTTTAAATGAACCTGATGAATTAAGTACGAGTAACGTTGCTTTAAATGAACCTGCTGAATTAAGTACGAGTAACGTTGCTTTAAATGAACCTGCTCAATTGATTACAGGTAATCTTGATTTAGATGAAGACGAAGAGGAAGATGAAGAAGAAGATGAAGGAGAAGACGATGAAGAAGATGAAGGAGAAGAAGACGATGAAGAAGATGAAGATGACGAAGATGCTTTTGTTTTAAAGAATGATGAACTTGATTTAAATGCTGTTAATTTAAGTGACATTGATGAAAGTCCAATTGTACAAAGCGGTGGAGCCATGATGGATGTCTTTATTTATGATGATAATCACCCCGAATATATATCAAAGTTATTTAAACAAAAACTGAATATTTATCCTGCGGAAATTACAGATTATTTTAGAGCATTTAATGGTTCAGAGAGTACACTAATAAAGAAAACTGGTACAAAATGCAAGGGTTTTGTCGTTACTCTTACAGACGAACAAATCAAAAAAATAAATGATGATCTTGTAGATGTAATGGTTTATGATAAGGCTGGTAATGAAAAAAATGTTAAAACCTATATAAAAATTTTAGATGAATGGACCTCTGACCCAAGCGAAGCGTATCTAAAAAAGGTTTATTTAACAGCAAGTTTTGGTTGGAAAAATAAATTAGATGATAAGGATGTTTTATTTATTTATGATATCAATCACAATGTCAAAGGTAAATACAATAATATTCATTATATAACTACGGATGATGACACGGATTTAACAAAAATAAGATTTACTCCAAGTAATCCCTTTTTAAAAAGACTTCAAGAAAGAGAGCCAACTCTATTTTTTAAATCAACGGATGGAAAACATAGTCAATACAGTCGTATGTGTTTATGGTCTTCAAAAAGACAACCGGTTATTCTTACTAAAGAGGAAAAGGAAAGAATAGACAAAGAGGCGCCAGGCTCTTATGACAATGTCGTTGAATATGGAACAGACTCAAAGAACCCTTTTTATTATATTTGTCCGCGTTTTTGGGATTTAAAACATAACATATCCGTTCATCCATCAAAAGTCAGGCCCGAGAATCTAATTTCTAGAGACGTTCCTGACAGTAAAAAACACTTGAATATTCAAACAAAATATATCGTAGAATTATCTAAACCCGGTAAATTACCAAGTTATATGACAAGAGTAGGCTTTTTAAGTAAACAGCATCCGCAAGGATACTACATGCCGTGTTGTTTTACTGAAAAACATAACACGGAAAAAAAGAAGCAAGATGTGGTAGAAAAGCGTATTGAAGATGCAATAAAATCTTATAAACAGTTAACGGTAGAAGAAAAGGAACCCGAAAAACAGCCCAATTATATCCAAGATGGAAATAAATTTCCTTTGGATGAAGGCAGAAAAGGCCATTTAACACCATTACTAGGAAGATTTTTTCAAGTATCTACGGCGGATTGTTACAGCAACATGCAAAAAAGAAAGTTAAAATTAAACTACCCGTGTCTTCTGCGAAAAGGTGTTGAAAAAAGTAAAAACCAATCCTTTTTGGGTTCTATAGCCTTTTTATTCAATATGGATTCTATCCAAGACTGTAAAAGTAAAATACTTAAACTAGTAACCATAGATACGATCCAGAGTTTTCACAATGGAAATTTGTCTCACACTTTTTCTTCTAAAAATTACGAAGATCAATATATAACTCCTTATAAAAGTAGCAAATTATATAAGGAACTAAAAGATTCGCCTGAATTCAAAAAAATAGTAAGCGGGTATGAAAACTTTTGCAAATATATCAACAGCGATGAACCCATAGATTACACCTATTTATGGGAAATTATTTGCATTCAACTCTACAAAAAAAGAATAAACATGATTATTTTATATCAAGAGTCTGATGATGTTACTCAAAATATAAGTATTGTATGTCCGACTACCGAACATTCTATTTATTCATTTGATCCGAAATATCCAAGTATTATTTTATATAAAAAAGACGATTTATTTGAACCCATCTATATGTATACCGAAACTGAAAAAAATTTTGTACAAACAAAACTATTTGACATAAAAACAATAAATAAAAGACTAGTCAACATACTTGAATACATTAAAGTTAATATGAACAAATGCAATAGTAAAAAAAGTAATAGAATTTACGAGTTTAAAGATAATCTTAGCCTTGAACGATTGAAAGATGAAATAAATAAAATCAAGGGCTACACAATAGAAAAAGAAATTATGCATGTAGACGGACGAATTATAGGGTTGTTGATAAAAGAAAAGGAAACCTTTTTTGTTCCGTGTAAACCAAGCGCATCAAGTGAAAATTATAAAATAATGGATGACACCATATGGAATAATTACCGTACAACCGTTTCTTCTCTTGAACGTCTACACAAACAATCCTCCAAAAGAATTCCGTGCAAGCCCGTCTTTAAAATGATAGACGATGAAATGATTGTTGGAATTTTAACCGAGACAAATCAATTCATACAGTTGAGTGAACCAGAGGAAAACAAGGTAATGGACGACTTGAAAGAATTAAATGAACATAGTTATTTAGATATAGATAAGGAGATTGCAAAACATCCTTTCAAAAAACAAAAGGATAAATTCATACATTATTTAAAATTGGAAAGATCCTTTTACAATGCCTATTTTAACACCATAAAGATTACTATTAATGAAATATCTAATATATCAAAACGTTCTTCTATAGAAAAAATCATAAACTCCTCCGAACCGTATGATACAAAATTGCAAAAAGTAAAAGAGATACTACGTCCTCTTTTGGATTCAAAGTTTATTTTTACAAAATATGACGATGCAGTTTTAGATGAACTAGATGATATTAACATATGTAAGTCTGAAGAACAACCTTATTGTCAATTTACGAATGAAGGGCATTTATTAATACCTATAAACAATCTATTTAACGGTTCTGATAACTCAGAATTATACGAGAATCGGTTTCTAGATGATTTACTTATGAACGTTCACGTACAAAGAGTTATTTTTGAAGAAATACATAGCACCATTTATTACACGGACCGTTACAACTTATCAGATAACGAAATTCTATTACTTGAATCCCTCATTAACAATTATTTTGATAACAACATACCGATTAAAAATATACCCTCCATTATTCACAGACAATTTGAAGATGTACAGCCTAGTAAAATTTTTGAGATTCTTAACAAATCGCCGTCTGAAGAAGATATTGTCTCGGAACCAGAAACCGAAGAGTCTGAGCCTGAGGAAGACGTTGAGTCTAGCGACGAGGAAGAAAATAAACCGGAACCCGAGACAAATGAGAAGGAGGTAAATCTTGACGCGATTGAAGAAGAAGATGAAGAGTCGGATGAAGACGAAGAAGAAGACGAAGAAGAGATCGTAACGAATCAAGAGGTTAAAAATAACATGGCTAAAACACAAAAACTACTTGAAGAATATAAAAAGAACCCCACTAAAGAAATGTCATCAAAATTGGATACACAGATTGCTGCTACACAAAAAATGGCGAAAGAATTATACAAAACGAATAAATCACCCGAAGCACAAGAACTAGTTGTAAAAACAGCGGCACCAACAAATAAAAAATTAGAGAAGCCAGGAAAGGATTGGGAAAAATGTTTTGTTGTCGTTTATCTTACGAACAAATGGAAGCAATATTTCCCCAAAGGAACGAAAACATTCCGAATAGAAACGGATAACATTACCTGTAATTATTATATGATTATTCAAATACTTAAAGACTTTAAAATGGAATATGGAGAACATACCATTTTAGATGTCAAGCACATGTTGATAGATTCCTATAAAAAATACGACCAGTACAGACAGTTCATTTTACAAAAATGGGAAGTAGAAAAGCCGCGAGAACATAGATTATTTACAAACTCCTTTGAAACAATTATTATGAACGAAACTTATCCCTTAACGCAGGTAGATGTGGCACTTCTTATGTACAGTTATGATTTACCCATTTCTATTATAAACCAATCTAAAATAAATATTAAAATGATCAAGAGAATAAACCATTCTGAAGACTATTCCTATTATTTGAAACTAAAGGGCAAGGACGAATTTATGTTATTTATTTATGATAAGATAACCTATAAATTATACGACAAAGACCTTGACGAGTCATTTAAAAAAAATATGACTAGAACTGTACTAACAACCTATTTAAAGTCTCCTGATTTTTAAAAGTCAATCTCAAAGTCATTATCCTTTTGTTGCATTACATCTGTTTCCAAGTTGCTCACGATCTTTAGATTCTTAATAGAACATTGGTCATCCTCCTTAAGAAGTTCGTCAAATATGTTTGTCTCCTCTTTCTTATAGACGCTCTCCTTCTTTAGTTTCTGTAGTTCCATCATATTTAGATAAACGGAAAAGGCCGACGTTCCGTAATAACCATTTTGTCCGCACATGATATTCGCCGATACTCCGCGCATTTCGTCCAATTCTCCGTGTCTGGCCGCTTTTAGAAACATCTCAGTTGTTTCTTCAAAGGACGCTTTTGCGATTGGTCCTATATCGTCATTATTGATACCGTGTCTGAAGATGGAAACCATACTTTCATTACAAGTCATTCGGTCGCACAACAACGATAAATGATGATGATTTACATAACCGCCATCAAAACTTAGAACTTCCAAAATTTCATTGAATAGGCACTTTCTAGCGGCTTCAATCCCGAGAACCTCCAGGGTCTCAATAATGTTATTTGTAAAGGTCCTTTCTGCATCAATATAATCAAGCGATAATACATTCAACAAGTTTGATCCAATCGTATCTAATGCATAGACCTCCTTTTTATCAAAATCACCTGTCACTTCATTGAAGACCATGTAATTTTGAATCTGTAAAAGATTTACTTTATCTATTCCGTTTACTCCTCTCAGTACAATGTTGTTTAACAAATTGTGTTGGAAACTTTTCACCATGTAAATGTGATCGTCTTCGTCCAAACTTAGGGGCTTGGATTTATTCTTTAGAATGTTTGTAAGTCTGATACGAAACACGACCTCGTCATCGTCCATGTCATTGTAAAAGCAACTTACGTTATCATTGTAGATACTTTTAATGGAAAAGTGAATCTCGTCCAAAGTAAGATTGGAATCAATCATCGCGGTCTTGTTCAGAGTAAGTCTGATGATCCAGCGATTGACCGAAACTTCCTGGTCTTCTACAAAACAATCCTTTAATATTTCATTAAACTCCTTGTATCTTTCCATGACTCCCTTATCCTTTTCAATAATCGTATTTAGATCATCAGGATCATAGTAAATCTCGGATTTAGTGACGAAATTCTTAAACTTTGTATTTTCAATACGCGAAATCATATCAAACGCCTTGTCTCGGCTTGATTCCTCGTCTTGCTTCAAATAAATTGTCATAGACGGATTCTTCATGTTACTCGTTAGAGCAAGAATCTCTTCCATACGAGGTACACCACGAGTTACGTTTGACTTTGTAGAGATACCTGCAAGATGAAAGGTGTTCAAATTCATTTGGGTCGTAGGCTCGCCGATAGATTGGGCTGAAATGAGTCCAACCATTTCTCCGGGGTTCACAAGTGACTTTTTATACATAAACACAATCTTTTCAAGTAAGAATGCAATGCTATCTTTTGTAAAACGATGATTTACAACAATAGACGCAGGATTCAAGTAATAATAGTAGGCAAGTTTAAACATATAACAAGGTTTAAAGACATTTTCCAAAAACTTTTCATAGTATTTGTCAATTTCTTGGTAAGCCTCAAAGGGAGTAATATCGGTTTGTTGCGAGTTTTGATCAAACTGATTTTTGATATTCATAATAAGTTGATTAAATGAAATAGGCAAGTAGATAGTCTCGTACATTCCAGCATGTTCCGAAACCTTTTTGATATACGTGTCGCGCGAGTCAATACACATATGAACGTCCTTTTTAACTCGTTCCTTCAAAAGAATCATCTGATCTTTGTATCGTGCAAATGCCTGTTTGTTAAAGACCGCGTTCATCGCCTTTAGTTCCTTTCCTTCATATCCATATCGGAAATATTCGTAAAGTTCTTGACGCGTTTTTCCAATCATATCAAACTTAATATTCTCTACACGAATCGTGTCAAAATTAGTTCCTCCGTAGTCAAACTGAATGATTTTTTGTTTATTATTTCGCACCGTTCTATCGTAACAAACAACCACATCTTCCATACCTTTAATCAAACGTCTCTGAATATAACCGGTTTGACTGGTTTTGACTGCAGTATCAATGAGTCCCACTCTACCACCCATCGCATGAAAGAACAGTTCTTCGGGGGTTAGTCCGCCGATAAATGAACTTTCTACAAACCCTCTGGCCACGGGAGTATCGTTAAATTGCTTGAAGTGAGGAAGGGTTCGGTTTGGAAAACTATAGGGGATACGCTTGTTATCTACATTCTGCTGTCCAAGACACGAAATCATCTGTGAAATATTCAGCACACTTCCTTTTGAACCCGCCTTTACAATATTTACAAACCTGTTGTTTGGATTGAGACTATCAATTGCAATCTTACCGGATTCTGAACTGGCTTTATTCAAAATATTATTGACTTCGCTCTCAAAATATTCGTTATTGGTTCTTCCTGATTTATTATCCAATATACCCAATTGTACTTGATTGATTAAGTTTGCCACCTCCTTTTTCTGATTCATGATAACCTCACTAATTTTTGTATTAGTTTCGGTATTTGAAATCAAATCACTCATTCCTACACTGAACCCAGTTGTTTTCATATACTCTGTCACAATTCCTTGAATATTATCTATGAAATACTGTGATTCCTCTTCAGAAAAGTCGGTATTAATACGCTGAATCAAACCTCGCCCGCCGCCACACAAAGAATCCTTTTCAAACTGTCCGCGAATCATCTTACCGTTTACAATTTCAATAATATGGTTTGAAGTAGTTGCGTCCATACTTTCTTTGTAAAGACCACTCTTGTATTTCAAGGTTAGGGGTGGTAGAATGTTGCTTATAATTTCAAAACTCGTATAAAATTCTTTCTCTTCCATAAAGATACTCTGATCTAAGCGATTGCATTTCGCCAAAAGATTCATCGCCTGCTTTCGTGGAATTTTTACATCCTTTCGTGTAAACAAATAACTTCCTAGCAAAGAATCTTGAAAGATACCGATAATACTTTTATTCAAGGCAGGGCTGATAATTTGGTACCGAATCGCCGCCAAATATTTTAACTCCATCTCCGCCTCATCGTTTTGAGGCATATGCATATTCATTTCATCACCGTCAAAGTCCGCGTTATACGGCTTCGTGTCTGCAACATTCATGCGAAAAGTATCTCCCTTTTTCATAATCCGAACGATATGGGCCATCATAGACATACGATGCAGAGTAGGCTGACGATTAAAGAGAACATAATCACCGTTCATCATATGCCTGTGGACGATGTCTCCAATGCTAAGACTTATATTTTCTCTGTCATGATAACGCAGAGAAATGTTCTCGCCATTCGCTAATTCCAAAATCTTTGCACCTGGATATACATCGGGTCCATTCTTCACCAAGTAGGTTAGAAACTCCATATTTGATTCATTGACATAAACAGGTTTCGTAATATTCATTGCAATCTTTAAAGGAACTCCTAGTTCGGTAATAGATAACTCTGGATCAGGTGTAATGACGGATCGCGCGCTAAAATCCACGCGCTTTCCCATCAAATTTCCACGTACACGACCCGTTTTTCCCTTGTGTCTCTCTGAAATAGACTTGAGGGCACGTCCTGATCGCTGCTTTACCGGATCTGTTCCTGCAATTGTATTATCTACGATGGTTGAAATGTAATATTGTAAAACAGTCGTCCAGTCATCAATCTGTTTCGCGGTTGAATTCTTAGAAATCTGTTCTTTCAACAAATTATTGTACTTGATGATATTGATAATGATATGGGTCAAATCGTCCTCGCTTCTTTGCTGCGCGTCATGCTTTACAGAGGGTCTTATACTGGGCGGAGGAACCGCGAATATCTGACAAATCATCCACTCCGGTCTAGACCATTTGCTTGAAAAGCCCATAAAGTCAATGTCTTCGTCCGAAATCTTTCTAAATACCTTTAGCACCGCCTCTGGTGTAAATTTCATCGTATTAACATCTTCCTTCTCATCATCCTTATCAGACCACTCTGCAATAATGGTCGCAAATCCCTCCTTCTTAATTTTAGATGGCTGCCTGCACTCACAACCATCAGAACTTGCATCACCACAACGTTTTACTTTATTTGATAGAGTAAATACGTTTTGCCAACGTTCGGATGGTTTGTATTTTAACAAGTTTGAATTTGTTGTTTTATCAATAAGTAATCTACCGCATTTGATACACACGCATTTTAAAATTTTTATGGTTTCTTCAATATATTGTATATAAAAGAGAGGACGGGCCAATTTAATATGTCCGAAATAACCCGGACAATTAATATAGTTTTCTCCGTCTGTAGGACAAATCAACCCAGGTTCCAAAACTCCCATTCGCGGATCAAACAAACCGCCAATCTTCGGTTTAATACCATTATAGGTCTCTTTATTTGTAATTTCCGCAACCGAATTTCTTTCAATTTCTTCAGGGCTCAGAAGACTAAACTGAATACCAATAATTTTTGCAGGGGTTTTCTGTAGTGAACTCATCTCTTTATCTATCTTATATATTTTTTATATTCATTCAATTTTCTATATAAAATTCTTTCGTTAAACTAGAGTATGACGAAAAGGTGTCCTCCGGAAGACATAAATTCTATTATTAAGAGACCATCCAAAATGGTACAATCCTTTATTAACTTGACCTCGGGTTTATCATCGCGATTAGAAGATATTCTATATTTTAAAAATTTACCTAAAGACTCTCAAAACGCTCTTATAGATAAGTTGGAAAATTTACACACCTTAACAACGTGTATAAAACCAAAAATGATTCAACTATTAGAATCAGACATTCCCCTGAACTTTAAATATATAGCCTTGAAAAAAATGATGAAAATGGAAGATGATAGTTCACCTAAAATACAAGAATGGATTGATTCCTTTTTGAATATTCCTTTTAACATTTATTGTCCTTTGCCAGTTCTTTATTCCATGAATACGCCGGAGGAGTGTAAAAGTTATATGGAAAACTGTCAAATAACATTAGATAAGTATACGTATGGAATGAAGGATGCTAAAAGCCAGTTTATGCAATTGATCGGGAAATGGATTGTTAACCCAAGTTCAATGGGTACTGCGATTGCTTTAAGAGGACCAATGGGAACGGGTAAAACAACCTTAATTAAACAAGGGATTAGTAAGATTTTGAATAGACCGTTCGCCTTTATTACTTTGGGTGGAACAGGTGACGGAGCCTTTTTAGAAGGCCATTCCTATACCTATGAAGGAAGTAGTTACGGAAAGATTGTGGATATTTTAATACAATCTCGGTGTAGTAATCCGGTTATTTATTTTGACGAATTAGATAAAATAAGTCAAACCGAAAAAGGTAATGAACTGAGTGGTATATTAACTCATTTAATAGATACGACACAAAATTCACAATTTCACGATAAATATTTTTCAGAGATTGACTTTGATCTAAGTAAGTGTCTATTTATTTTCAGTTATAACGACGAAAGTCTTGTCAATCCTATTTTAAAAGACCGAATGTATACGATTGATATTCCAGGGTACGAAAAGAAAGAAAAAATTATCATTGCGCGAGATTATTTAATTCCTGTCATGAATAAAGATTTCAATATGAGTGAGTTGGTGTGGACCGATGAGATATTGGATTACATTATTGAAAAAACTGATACTGAATCTGGAGTAAGAAACTTCAAAAGAAAACTTGAAACTATCTTTAGTAAAATTAATTTATTGCGGATTTCAAGTCCTGAAAAAATTAATTTTCCTTTTACCATTACAAAATCTTTGATTGACGAATTTATAGAAACTAAAAAGACCGAACACACTTATTTGAATATGTATTTGTAAATGTTTGAGACAATATATTCCCTCCTCTTGTTGCAATTATATTATAATTTTGCGGTTCATTGCAAAGACAACCGCTGGAAGATGAATAGGTAGCAGGACAGCATTCCGGTTTAAATTTTGCATCGTAAAGAAGGTCAATAGATTTACCGGGATAGTTTTCTAACGCGTGAAGTGTATCCTTTTTAGTAAATGATTTTTCGTTTTCTTTTTCTTTAGAAAACGGTTCAATAAATTGGGGCATTTTATAGATTAAATAAATGAGAAGAATTATAATTATTATTTTGGTCATATAATATTTATAATATTAAATTATAATGTCATTTTCAAAGACTTTAAAAAAGTATTCTAACCCAGTTTTAGCACAAAAAAAGGCTTACAAATACTTAGGAAAGACCGCGAAACTGTATCCTGCAAAGAATACTCAAAAAAAGTATTCTATTTATGATCCATATGAAAAAAAATGGTTTGAATTTGGTCAAATAGGATATGAAAACTTTACAAAGCATAAAAACAAGACCAGACGAAAAAACTATTTAACGCGTACGGCTAGCATGAGAGGAAACTGGAAAAAAAATAAATATTCGCGAAACAACCTAAGCAGGAAGATTTTGTGGTAAAGGCCACTTAGGATAAATCTCTTGACAATTAAATCCAAATTGTTGTAATTGATTGCATTTATGCTTGGTATCCTCCAACAATGAACTATTTTGTCTATTGAACTCGTCTATAATATCAATTAAATCTTGAAATCCTTTTATCGCATCATAACCCATATTAATTGATTTACTAAAATCTGTTCTTTGAGGGTCAAAGTTTGGTTCCTTTCTTTTCTCTTGTAATAGTTTAAAGGCGTTGTTATAAGGGTTTTTACAAAGGGCCGCGTAGGCTACATATAATTCGTGTCTTACAAAATTTACGTTGTTACTAGATATTTTAATATTTTTATTATTGTATTTTCTTATCTGAAAATTTTTCTTGTTTTCAGATACTTGAAACATTAGTTTATTTTGTATGAAAAATGTAATACTATATAGGACATCATGTATTCTTTGTGCGTAAATACGAATTTGTTCAAACATGTCATTTTCATTACTATAGTGTTCTGATGCATCATTATTTACATCTTTTCCTTCTTTCTCCAACTTGTTATAATCATCGCGCCAACCTGTTATTTTATTTTCCATGTCCACATTAATAATATCTACATATCTTGAAAGATCGTCGGTATTTTGAGTGATATTTTTAGTAGTGTTATTTAAATCTTTATAAGTTTTTGACTTTACAATAGAGATATATGGTTTGATACATTGAATAAAATTATTCTTTGTACTCTTATAAGGGTCTTGACCTTCAACTGGATTCATGTAATAACTAAAAAACATATATTTTGGATTGCATTTTTGATTTTTCCAATCTATTATAACTTGCGTTTGTGATACTTTTAAATAAAAATAGAATATTATCAATATTATTATAACTATTAAAAGAGATGAACCGGCGCCACTATTTTCTTCTTGACTATAAATATTTTTGATACTATCTATAAACATATAAAATAACAATATTATTTACCTAACTATTTATTCATATAAGTGCTTATACGTGAAAATATATCTTTTACATCATTTTTAAAATCCTCTATTTTTTTAGGTATCGTAGCCTCATAAGACCTTATTGTATCCAAATAAGACGTTGTGTTTTTAATTTTTTCATTTGTTTCCTTGTAGTTTTTATCAATCATATTTGTCTTTTCCTTAAGGGTTGTATTTATCTCATTCATATTTTTATTTGCAAGACTAGAGACACGTTTGAAATTGTCATTTTGTTTATCAACAATAGAGGTGAGTTCGCTTTTTGCAACACCCTTACTAAATTCTTTTATACAATTACCAAACTTATTATAGGATTCCTGTTCTGTTTGGTAAAAAGACGATGTAAATAGGTTTAAAGGATTACATTTTGTATTGTCCCAATCATTTTTAAGGCTGATTCTTGTCTGTATCGTTAACATATAAAAGTATACGCCAATGAACATAATCAATACAAAGTTTCTATCACTTGTATCGCTCATAATAATAATATTTATTTTTATATAAATACATAACCGATATTAATATGTATGGCACTTGTAAGATCCTATTTTTCTTTATTGGCAGATTATCAAAGGAAATATGGTCCTAAAACCTTTCTATTAATGCAAGTTGGTAGTTTTTTTGAAGTATATTCAGAAAGAGACGATGATCCAATGATGGAGGCATTTTCTAAAATTTGTGATTTAAAGATTGCATCAAAGGGAGACCATTTTATGGCAGGGTTTCGTGATTATATTTTAGATAAGTATATTTCTAAAACGAATGAAAATCATTATACAACCGTTGTGTTCGTTCAAGAAGAGGTTGCAGGACTTATTCAAAGAAAAGAACACGCAGTCTATAGTCCAGGTACTACATTTTTAGATGATGAAGTAAAACTTTCTAACAATACAAGTTGTTTATGGATACATAAAACAAAAATGACTCCTTGTAGCATTTTATTTGGTTTATCCAACCTAGATATTTATACAGGCAAGGTTGATGTCTTTGAATATCAAGAAATTTATTATCATAATCCTACTACATATGATTCCATTGAAAGGTTTCTTTCTATTTACAATCCAACCGAAATGATTGTCATTCATAATTTGGAAGAAGTCATTGTAAATGGTGTTTTGCAATATCTTGCATTGAAAAGTAAAAAGGTTACCTTGATTGATTTGAATAAAAATGATATTTATTCAAATCAAGCGGCTAATTGCGAAAAACAAAAGTACCAGGCAGAGATTATAAAAAAGTTTTATCCGCTACTAAACAAGGGTTTGGTAATGGATACTCTTTTTGAAAAGGCGATTGCATTTCAGAGTTTATGTTTTTTGTTGGATTTTGTCTCGCAACATAATCCGTCCTTAACACACAAACTCTCCGAGCCAACCTTGGATAAATCTTATTCGCTTATTCTAGCAAATCACTCTTTAAAACAGTTGAACATGATTGATGGTGAATATAGCGGCGAATATTCAAGTGTTCTTTCTTTATTAAATACATGCAGGACTAAAATTGGAAAGAGAGAGTTTCAGAGAATATTATTAAATCCTATTCATGATATAAGTGTACTACAAGAATCTTATGATATGATAGAGCATTGTATCATAAACGAGTATCAATGGACATCCATCCTTTCTAAAATTTGTGATATTGAAAAAATAAACAGGAAGATCATTTTACAAAAGATTGTCCCTTCAGAATATGCGCAACTATATGAGACGTGTCGTTTGTTGGAAGACATAAATGGCGACGAACGATGGTTTTCTCATATTTCTTACGATAAAGTAAAAAATGAAATAGACATTGTTAAAAAGACTCTGACAAGTTATTTAAACCTAGAGGTCGCGCGAACGACTCACGAACTAGATGATACTTGCGAAGCCCTTATTCAGAAGGGCGTGGACGACTCTCTTGACAGAACTTGCCGAGACAAAATAGAGGGGCGCTTGCGGTTCAATAGTATTTGTGACTATTTAAATACGTTATACAAAGGTGTTGATAAAAAATGCGAACAAGTTCAAGCCTTTAAAATTCACGAAACGGATAAATTTGGTCTTTCTATTATTATCACGAAAAAGCGAAAGACATTAATTTCTAAACTTCTTGTACCTGAAGTCTTGTTGACGTTTTATTCAAGTTATACAAAACAAATGGAATCGTTTACTTTTAGACCCGACTTGTTAGAATTTAAAGACCACAATGCAAGCCACTACTCCCTTTATTCAAAGGAATTGGTTCAGTTGAATGATCAAATTATTACAAACAATCAAGAGTTTCTTCATAATCTAATAAGGGTTTATAAAAATATTCATTCCTTTATGAATATTTCCTATGAGTATTTGATTCAATGTATTCAAAAATTAGATGTTATGAATACAAAATGTGAGATATCAAAAAAATATAATTATTCAAAGCCTGTCTTGGTAAAGAGCGAACATTCCTTTTTTAATGCAACCCAGTTGAGACACGCGCTTATTGAACATTTGGATAAAAATGAGGCCTATGTACCGAATGATGTTTGTCTCGGAAAAGAAACCAAGGGTATCTTACTGTTTGGAACAAACGCAGTCGGGAAGACAAGCCTCATAAAGTCTATCGGAATATGCGTTATCATGGCGCAGGCAGGACTGTATGTTCCGTGTAACTTAGAATATTGTCCGTATGAATACATTTTTACACGTATCATTGGAAATGATAATATTTTCAAAGGGCTTTCTACCTTTTCTGTAGAAATGAGCGAACTTCGCGTTATCTTACAGAAATGTAATGAACGTTCTCTTATTTTAGGTGATGAATTATGTTCTGGTACTGAAATAGATAGCGCATTAAGTATTTTTATTTCTGGCGTAGAACACATGCACTCAAGAAATAGTAGTTTTATTTTTGCTACCCATTTTCATGCTCTGCAAAATTTTAAAGAAATTAAGGATTTGAAATCCCTTGTCATGAAACATTTGACGGTTGAATACAATCAGGAAATTAAAAAATTAGTATACGGAAGGGTATTGCAAGATGGTGCTGGGGAAAGTGTATATGGTTTAGAAGTGTGTAAATCATTAATGCTGTCAGATTCCTTTTTAAAGAGAGCCTATGAAATAAGAAATCAGTATTGTAATAAAACAACAGTTTTAACTATGAAACAAAGTCCTTATCATAAGGATAAACTAAAAGGAGTTTGCGAGTTTTGTAAAAAAACAATGGGTACTGAAATACACCATTTACAGTATCAAAAAAATGCAGTAAATTCGCATATAGATACCATGCCAGTGGATCATCCCTCAAATCTTGCAAGCATTTGCGAAAGTTGTCATAAACATATACACGCGCTTCATCTAGTTCACGAAAAAAAGAAAAATATGGAGGGAGGGTATAGTATAATCCTTAAATCTTTATAATAAAATTGATTTGAAAATAATATGTGTAATTAGAATAAAATGCTCATTCCAGTAAAATGTTTTACGTGCGGAAAAGTGATTGGCGACAAATACAATTATTATCTATCGGAAATTTCCAAGAGAAAGGGATATGTTAAGGAAGAAGAAATTCAGTACCTTGATGAATCTAGCATTGATAAAACGGTAGAAGGTGTTATTTTAGATGAATTAAAATTAACCGACATGTGCTGTAGAAGGCATTTCCTTACACACGTAAATATATTTTAATATAATAATGGCAACACGCAAGCTTAGGGGTAGACGTAGACGCAAAACAAATAGAAAAGGAAGAAAAACAAAAGTACTAAAAGGCGGATCCTTTATTGAGGCCGGGTCTTTGGCATCTCATATTTTTAATACAGGAATAAATACTTTTATGATTCCTAGTCCAACTATGGTTTCTCAAGATCCAAGAATAACAAACCAATTTCTTTAACAAATAATATTTGAATAATATAATGGCACGTTTTAAGAAATCCGAACTAGCACCCTTTAATCTTCGTAAAATGTGTACCCCCGCAACAATTTACTTTGTTATTTCTCTAGTTGCACTTATTCTTTTAGGAATTTCAAATTTAAATAGTTCCGACCGTTTATGTATCGGCGATTACAGTTGTTATGTAGGAAATAATACAATGGTCTTTGTCTTAAATGCCATTTACATATTGTTCTGGACCTTTATTTTAGACTTAATGTGTAAGGGTGGATACAGTTCATTGTCCTGGTTTATTTTGCTTTTACCCTTTATCCTTACTTTTCTATTTTTAACTATGGTTATGATTAAAAACCCATAATCAGACAAGGAAATATATATAAAAAAATAATAATCTAAAATATAAAGATGAGTATAGAAGATTATCATTTTTCATTTATTGATAGATATTTTAAGGAAACGTCTTTAGTAGAACATCATATAAGCTCTTGTGATAATTTTTATGATGTAAGTATCCCCAAAATTTTTGCAGACATGAATCCTATTCGTTACTACGGAATTATGGAAGTAGATAAATACAAATATAGCGCGCGAATTTATATTGGAGGCAAAAATACGGATAAGATTTATTACGGTAAACCAGTTGTCTTTGATGAAAATAATCAACATTACATGTTTCCAAATGAAGCGAGGTTACGGAATATGACCTATGGTATATCTATACATTATGATGTGGATATAGAGTTGGATGTCTTAGAAGGAGATGAAATTATAACGATTGAGAAAAAAATGCCTCAAACGGATACTCATTATTTTCTTGGAATGTTTCCCATAATGGTTCAGTCCAAGTTGTGTGTTTTGAAACAAATGCCGCGCGAGACACGTTTTTTTATGGGTGAATGTAAAAATGACTACGGCGGTTACTTTATTATAGACGGAAAAGAAAAGGTTTTAATCCCTCAAGAGTATTTTGGAAATAATCTTATTTATACAAGATTAGTAAAGGATAATAAACATGATTTCTCTGTAGAAATCCGATCTGTATCCGAAGACATATCTAAACCCCGTAGAACTTTAGCAATAAGGCGTGTTATGTCAAGTAATTCATTATCCAACGAACATTTTGTAGTTTTTATACCTGATGTTCGTCAACCGGTTCCACTTTTTATTTTAATGAGGGCGCTTGGTATTCTAAGCGATAAAGATATTTGTAAAACAATATTATTGGATATTGAAAAAAATAAAGAATATTTGGAATTGTTGCGTCCGTCTATTCATGATGCGGGGTTCATCTTTAACCAGAAAAACGCACTTGAATATATTGGTTCTTTTACAAAGTATCAAACGATCCATTCTGCTTACAAGTGTCTCGTGAATCAATTATTGCCGCACGTAGGAGAAATGAATTTCAAATCAAAAGCATGTTTTATCGGACACATGATTTTTGAACTACTCAAAGTAATAAAAAAAGACGAGCCTCCTACAGATCGCGATAACTATAAGTATAAACGAGTACAAACGACGGGCGAACTAATGAAGGATCTTTTTATTGAATATTCCAAGGAAATGTACACTGAAATATACAAAGATATTGATAAAGAGTTATATTATCACGAAGGTACGTATAAAGATGAAGAACCAGTTACCGATAAAAACTATAAGTTTTTAAATCTATTCGTAGACGAGTATTTTAATAAGAGAATTGTAGAAGAGGGGTTTCGTAAGGGATTTAAAGGAAATTGGGGGTCAAAAGCACACACAAAGAAAGTGGGTGTCATTCAGTCTTTAAACAGGCTTACCTATCATTCCTTTTTAAGTCATATGCGCAGAGTTGATTTGGACATTGATGATTCTAATAAGTTGGTTGGTCCGCATTTATTACATGGTTCGCAATTTGGTTTATTTGATCCTATTGATGTTGGTGGAAGTGTAGGTATTGATAAACAAATGGCGGTTTTATGCAAATTTACAAAACACGTTTCTATTCATGATATTTCAAGTTGGATTCAGGACAATATGACGGAAGATGATGTTAAAGTAAATTACATAGAAGAAGCGGATTATGAAGACCTTGAAGTTAACACAAAACTATTTATTAACGGTGTATGGATAGGCTTTATAAAAGATCCTATAAAGTTTAAAAGAAAATTCATTCTTTCACGAAGAATCGGTCTTATATCTCCTTTTATAAGTATTTCATTCAATATGAAGTACAAAGTCATTTACATCTTTAGCGATGAAGGGCGTGTTGTAAGACCGCTCTTTTATTTTGACAATCAAGAAGTAAGTTATGGTAAGAATAAAGATAAGCGAACTTGGAGTCAGTGTGTAAATGGTCTATTTAATACAAATGCCGAACCGTTTTTATCCAAAAAAGTATTAGAGGGTAAAACAACAAAGGACATTATGAATGGACGGTCTATGATTGAATATCTTGACAATTCTGAGGTAGACATGTGTTATATTACAACATCTCTAGATCACGTGACTAAAAATCACGAATATACTCATCTAGAAATACATCCCTCTGTTATGTTCGGTATTATGGGAAATCAAGTTGTTTTCCCGGAAAATAGTGCTCTTGCTCGTAACGATTACAGTTGTATTCAAGGAAGACAAGCCATTTCTGTTTATCATACTAATTTTTTGTATCGGATTGATACAACCGGCGTTGTTATTAACTACGGTCAGAAACCTCTTGTAAAAAGCAGATATACAAAATTTATAAACAATGAAGAACATCCTTATGGTGAAAATGCTATCATTGCTATCATGGCTCACACCGGTTATAATGTGGAAGATTCTATTTTAATTAACGAATCCGCCGTAAAAAGAGGGTTGTTCAACATAACCTATTACAGTATGTATGAAACCTACGAGGAAACTACTAAGTTAGGAGTGAGCAGCGAGAAAAGAATAGCAAATGTATTGAATTATGGAGCAAAAGGAACAAAACCCGGTTATAATTATAATGAACTTGGTGAGAATGGTATTATTAAAGTAAATACAGTTATAGATGAAAAAACCGTTATTATTGGAAGAATACAATATCAATTAGAGAATCCAAATGAAGTCACTGATGCAAGTATCTTTTCAAGTAAAGGGCAAAGTGGAATTGTAGATCGGGTCTATCTAACAGAGAATGTAGAAGGGAAAAGAATTGCAAAGGTTCGGATTCGCGAAGAAAGACAACCGAACATCGGAGACAAATTTTCTAGTAGATGCGGACAAAAGGGAACCATCGGAACTCTTATCCCAGAAGAGAACATGCCTTTTACAAAAGAGGGGATAAGACCTGATCTTATTATTAATCCGCATTGTATGCCAAGTAGAATGACAATCAATCAACTAATTGAATGTTTATTCTGTAAAATGGCTGTTCAAAAGGGTACGTCTGTTGACTCTACTCCGTTTATAAATAAAGGATCAAAACACGGTTTAATTGGAACTTTATTAAAAGAATATGGCTGTCATTCTTCCGGAAATGAAGTTTTATACAATGGAATGACTGGCGAGCAAATAGAAAGTGACATTTATATGGGTCCTACCTATTACACTCGTCTAAAACATATGACTCAAGATAAAATAAATTACAGAGCAGGAGGGCCAAGAGTCTCTTTGACGAGACAAACTAACCACGGAAGAAGCAAGGACGGAGGTCTAAAGATCGGGGACATGGAAAGAGATTCTATTGTTTCTCACGGAATGAGCGCGTTTATGTGTGATTCTATGATGAAACGTGGCGATGCCTATCGCATGGCTATTTGTAATCATTCCGGTACAATTGCAATCTATAACAAGGAAAAAAATAATTTTTACAGCCCTATGATTGACGGACCTCTGGCCTTTGAGAAAGTAGATTCCGAGACATTTACGCCCTCCTTAATTACAAAATACGGAAAAGAATTTAGCGTGGTAGAAGTACCCTATTGTCTAAAATTATTAATACATGAATTAACTGCGATGAATATTCAAATGAGACTAATTACATCAGATAATATAGAAAATTTAACATCCTATGGCAAACATAGTTTAGGTAATTTAAATAAATTTATAGAAAGATCCGAATCTTTTGTAGAGGTAGAGAAAGAGCCTTCGCCTAAGCCCTTACTTTTATCAAAGGAAAAGAAAGTAACTATAAGTCCAAATGCAACAGAACTTGATGCAAACGAACAAAAGGCATTGATTCATGATATTGAAAGACTTAAGAAAAATAACGTCTATACACCCGAAGAAGAAGAAAAAAGTAAACAAAGCATTTTGGATTTGAAGACTCAGTTAAAAGAAGGAAATATTAGCCAAGATGAATACAAGAAATTATTAATACCTGAAACAAATGAAACCGAGTCTCAGTCAGAAAATGAGTATACGAATGAAACCGAGTCACAAACATCTGAAACCGAGTCACAATCAGAAAATGAATCGCAAACATCAGAAAATGAATCGCAGTCTGAAAATGAAAACGGCGAATTAAAAGAATATAATCCACCACTAACCGAAACAAAAAAGATTATAAAATTGAATTAGATATAAATATAAATGTAATATAATATAAATGGAGTCCAAAAGCAGTTATCTAAACCAATTGTATAAATCTCGTAACAATCTTATCTTTTATCTTAAAAATATGGGGTTTGATTGTGAACAATACGAGAATTTTAGTATGGAAGAGGTTGACTCCATGCAAAAATACGAACAATTAAACTTCAAGGTTTCAAACTCTTTGGATGAACAATGCTATGTAAAATATATGACAGAAGATACGACTACTAAAAAGACTACTAGCAATCTCATTAAAAAGATCAACATTTCAGGTATTGTAAGCGAAGTATTTTTAGACGAAGAAGTTTTGAAAAACACCGACACTCTTGTTATTATTACCAATGAATATTCACAAGAAAGTATTCACAAAAGCCTTAAAAACATTTGGGAATTGGAACATTATTATGTTGTTATCTTTGACTTGAAACAACTACAGATCAACATTTTAAAACACAACTACGTTCCAAAGCATGTAAAACTAACAGACAAGGAAAAAGAAGAACTGTACGCAAAAATAAACATCGCGAATGATAAACAACTGCCCGAGATTAGCCGTTTTGATCCTGTTGCAAAAATTATCTTTCTTCGTCCTGATAATGTTTGTAAAATAACCCGTTTTGATAAAATATCTTACACAAATGAGTATTTTAGGATATGTGTTTAATATTTATAGTATATAATGTCTGCTATACATCAAATTGATAAAAATAATTCAGCCGAAGAAATGAATAAAAATACTCAATCTATCTACGTTAACGATTTGGTGTATGTAGTATGCAAAGTATTTTTATTTGTAATATTAGGAATAGTATATGTTGTTTTTTTTAAAAATACTGAAAATATGAAAAACGTTCTTATAGATGCAAAAAATAATATCGTAGAAAAAATTAAAGCAGTTAAAAATAAGGCGACTGAAGTAAAGCCGGTTGAAGTAAAACCTACTGAAAACAAGCCTTTAGAGGTTAAGCCGAATACAAATAAAAATCCAGGTCCTTAAACGATAATATGTATAGATATATAATGAACTTTGACGATAGTGAACAAATTGATGAAAATCTTCAATTTGATGAAAACGTTCAAGTTGACGAAAATGTTGAGACTAAAAACACCGATATTCCAAACGAATCTGATATACCCTTTGATTTTCAAGATACTAGAAACATGAAAAGATATCCCTACCCTTATCCTTTAATTAATTGTGATACTAATTGTAGAAAACAAATAGATTACAAGTCAAGTGTAGCAAATAGAACAAGCCCTTTTATTAAAAAAAACGAGCATATACTTGAAGAAAGTAAAAACTCTACAAATAAAACATATACATTTCTTTACATTTGGTTTATTATTATGGTAATTGTTATCTATGTGCTTATAATAGCAATCGTTTCAGAGAATTCATATCACCCATTAATGAATATTATTATTTTTATTTTTTTAGTTTATATGTCTTATTACCTGTATAATAATTTATCTTTATAAATAAATGTCCTTTTCTCAATACAATGCAGATCAAGATGACCTACTTCTTTCGTTTGATAAAGTCGATAAAAATGTAAATGGAAGGAATCCTTATGATGATACGTATAATTCATATGTATCAATCCATAAAGAAACGGAAAATATCTTAGTAAGAGAACAAACCGTATTTATTATAACAAGTACAATAACAGCCATTTTAGTAGCATATACTCTACAACAATTGTAAAATAATAGTATATAGAATGGAGTTCAACTATAATCATTTAGAAGATGTAGATACTTCTCAAAATAGTGAGATTCTTAAAAAATTCAATGATATTTTAGAAAAAAATAATCTTTCCGGTAATTTTAAAAATAAACTTGAAACGGTTAACTTGCATTACAAAGAAAATCAGGATAAAATACCACAAGATGAAGTTGTTAATAAAATAAGATGGAATACCTATTACTATAAAAAATATCGCCAGCAAACACGCGTGTTAGTTTTTATTATTTTTGTATGCGTTTTAATGATTGCTTTATCAAAATTACGCTCTCCTTATTTTGATGAGAAGGCGTATAGTTTAGTTGTTGGAATTATATTAGGGCTTGCATTTATTTATACACTTTATGGAATATGGGATCTTTTAATAAAAGATGATAAAAATTTTGACGAATATAATTTTGCTATGTATGGAAGACCTAGTAAAAATGTAACTGAACTTAACCCAATAGAAAGCAAACCTAACCCAAAACCAAAATGCAAACCTATAACACCTAAATCGGTAAACGATTCATTTTTAAATAAATATTTTTAAGTATATAATGAGTGCTATCGTTGATGATCTAAATTCTTTGATTACGGAGTTAAGTAATAAAACACAAACAGACCAGTCCGATCTTATTTATTATAATATTATGACACAATATAATAATTATTTAACCGATATTTCTTTTTCTGATAAGGTAGATGAATTAACAACCCCTTTAACAAGTCCTTATAATTCTATTAATGGAAAAAAAAATATTATACAAGATAAACAATTAAACATCAACACCTATTATAGCAAACTGTACGATAAAAAAATTAAAATAATAAAGGAAATAATTATCATCTGCTGTCTAGGGTTAATTGGTTGCTTCCTTTCAAATAGACAACTCATTGATGAAAAGATATTTTCCTTGTATTTAGGACTTGTATTTTCTATAGGGTTTGTAGTAGTTTTTTATGATTTATGGGACCTTTATATTAGAGATAATAAGGTTTTTGATGAATACAACTATAGCATATATTATAACAAAAAAGATTTATCTAATAATATAGTTTCGGGTTCATTGCATCCGTTAGTTTTTGACTCACAAACCGATTGTTAAAATATTTTAATATATCATATGCCAGAATTCACTGATACCAAATCCTATGCGGTATTTAAAGATGGATATAATGCAGGTTTAGCCCGCGATGAACAGTCAAAAGACCGCATTTTATCAAATGCGAATGAAGCATTATACGACGATTGTAAAAATTATAACAATTTTACATCGTCAAAAGATATGAATTATTTTCGTCCTCCAAATGTAAAAAACCTTAACACGGACGATTTATTTATTCTCTACAAAAATGGTGTTGAATTTACAAACTCTTTTCGCGAACAAGTATTACAAGACGAAAAAAACTACTTTGAAAAAAAATATAGTAAAATAGTTTATAAATACTTACTTGATAAAAGAAGCGAATTTAATAATGATAATGATGCACTTCTTAAGACAGATCCTAATTTATGTCCTACCATTAGTTCAGACGTATCAGGAAACGTGCCTAATGATTACGTTAACAATATTAAGTTGTTATACGATAAATTTATTCAACTTAATCCACAGATACAAGCGGATACAATCTACAGAAAAATAGAGTATCGTGACGCAGAACATAAGTTATTGATGACTGTGAACGATTTTATAAACATTATTTATTACGTGTTGCTTTTTATTATGGTGATTTTATTAGCAAGTAGTAATAGATTGCTAATAAAAGAAAGGTTCTTAGTATATTTGTTATTAATAATACTGCCGTTCTTGTATCCATATATCTTTTATTTTTGTAAAAAAATCTTTAATTCGCTTTTCATTAGTAAGCCGATTCATGGTCCTAAAAATGCGTTTGTAGAAATACCTCCTCCAAACGTTGACGCCTTCAACATCTAAGTCTCTATCTCTTCTAACGATAATTTACTCCAGCCTTCTTTTGGATAAGGTCCAAACTTTTTGATAAGATAATCCTTCAAATCTTTAATCGGTACAGTTTTACCATTTCCTCCATGATTCGCCATAAACCAATTCTTAAATGCATCATTGATTACGGTAATCTTTAACTTATTTGGTTGAGGTGTCTCGTGCGTCTTGAAGCATAGATTGATAAACTCCAAATAGATATCCTGCTTTTGCCTGTATTTTTCACTCGCCACTTTCACCTCCTCGCAGTCATAGACTTTTCCTTGAAGCTCGTAAGCAATCTCCGTTAACATACTCAACATTACCGGTGCCCATTTCTCAAATTTTTCATCCAGTTTCTCGTCTACCGGAAATTGGTGCGGATAAAGTTCATTCGGAAATTCAGGATCGTTGTACGGATTCTCTGTAAACTTTGAATCAAAGGGTACTAAACGAATACGACGCCAAGTACCGTCATCATTACTTTTAAATTCAAATAAATTATTAGCGCATACCGCCAACTTAAACTGTGGAATAAAGGTAATACTTTCTTTGAATAACGCACGACACTGAATCGGGTCGCTACCTGTAATCTCCTTCATAATACCCTCATTAATTACATCACCTTTTGTCGGCTCTTGCATCACCGCGTAGCGAGTGCCGACAAGTTGGCAAATTTCCGAAGAAGTGGAACCAATACCCGTCCTCTTTTGGGTGATCAACGTAATCGGGACGGTCGCCTTGTATTGTCCGAGAACCTTTGACATTAACTCCACTAATTTGGATTTTCCATTTTTCCCCGTACCAATATAGATATTAAATGTCTGGTTTGGATTATTTCCCAGAAGGGTTGAAGCCAAATGTTGCCACATGTATTTTTTTATATTTTCATTCGGAAACAATTGACTCATAAAACCATTCACTTCTTCAATTACGTCCGGACATATTCTTTTGTAATCTGCAAGCGGTTTGTAATCAATCCCCGTTGATAAACTAATATAATCGTCGTGTCTTCCGCGTCTATGCGTCTTTGCTTTGAAATCAATCACATAATTATTGCACCCAAGCAAATAATTATTTGTATTTAACTTTGCATAAAAGTCCTTATCGTGAAAGATGTCAATCGCTTCTCTCATAATATTATTTTTTCTCGCCGTATTTTTTAGTATATCTGCCGTAACTCCTGCACTATTCACATTCTTTTTCTGCTGATGAAACTGCTCTGGTTTTAGTTGTTCAGTATGTTCGTTTGCAATCATTTTTACACCCTCATTCGTTATATCTGTATAAATTTTAAACATTTCCGTTGAAATTTTAGTACGTAAACTAGAGTCAGCCTCAATCGTTTCCCAGTGATTATTACAAAACTCGTACCATATTTTTTGTTTCGGGTTTGCACATACATAAATGTCTTTATACATATGATACAAAATAATCGCCAAATCATAATCTGTGTTATGACTGAAACTGTATTTCACAAAATGGCTTACTGTATTTTTGTATATTTTCCGGTATTCAGCCTCGTTGGATTCTTTACACCAATAAATGATAGATCTAAGAGTAAGTCCGTCTGTATTTTTATTAAACCCAATCCAATTTTCATACATTTCTTGTATCGTACCATAGTCAAAATCCTGTAATTGTGAACTAAACTTTACCCAAGTTGTAAATAAACGAGTGTCAGTATTTTTCAAAGCCCAACCTACACGAATCCATTTTGCATAACTGTTTGGTCCCCAATACTCAATCGGCAAAATCATAACATAATTATAAGCCTCTTGTAATCTATATTCGGCGTACGATAAACTACCCATCAAGCCTTCAATATAATCATCCAGTTCCTCTTTATTACTAATATCACAAGGAGTCTTTGTGATAAAGGCAGAATTTTCTAATACTTTTACTGTCTTCACCGACTTTTTTCGCGTATTAATCGTGGAGTCGTACTCAGACTGAATGTCAGGATTGTTTGGCATAATAACTAGGTTTTGATTACGCGCCGTTAAATTTTCAAAATTTTCTAAAATCCAATCCATTATGACAGCCCGTTCTTTAATTTCCCACGCATTATCTACTACCACAGCCGAAAATATATATTTAAGTTTATAATCCTCTTTTCCAGGCTTTTTTGAGCCGTATAATTGCCAATTAGAGTATCCTTTTATAACAGATTCGTCAATCACATCCTCCCACGAATTTGTAATAGGAAGATCATTCCAAATGTTCTTAATTTCTTTAATCAAATAGTTTCGCAATATAATTTTACAAGTATAGTCCATTTTTACATTTATAATAATATGGATACCATCCTTGGTTTTATCGTCTTCCATGTTAACATTATTTTTCTCCATTACATAGCATTCTACCGTTTTTCCTCCGTCCAATTTTATTTTTCGTATACCATCCAAAATACAAATAATTAAATCAGTGATATGCTTTTTAGTATGCTGTCTATCCTCAATCTCTACAGGATACCTAAAATCTAAATCAATCAAAATGGGACCTTCTGGTAATTGTTTCTCGGTCATAAACGCATTTGTCTTACTGACTAGGACTGCCTTCTTATAAATGGCATAAAATTCACTCATGTTCTCTAAAGGTATAGAATAACATCCTCCAAAAACGTGTAATGCTGTATCACCAATCTTTGTATGAGTATGCTCGCCACCTTTTGTTTGAAACTTTTTAAGAAAGGTGTCCATGGACATTCTTTTTAGATATATTATACTCTTTATTTTTATCTCAATTTTATTTCTAATTTTTACAATTTAAAATTAAACGAACATACTATTTATTATGAATCGTAATATAAAGCGTATTATTATTGACTATAAAGAAATATTGAACGATCCTATTGAAAGAATCCAGTATATACACGACGAGACAAATGTAATGAAAGGTTATGCAATGATTATTGGTAGAGAGGATACTCCGTACGAGGATGGATATTACCTTTTTGAATTTAAATTTCCGGAGAATTATCCATTTAGTCCGCCAGTCGTAACTTTTATTAATTATGACGGCACAACAAGATTCAATCCAAATTTATACATTGGAGGAAAAGTATGTCTTTCCATCCTAAATACTTGGGATGGGGAGAAATGGAGTTCGTGTCAATCTATAAAAAGTATTCTACTTTCTTTAAGTATTTTAATTTTAAACGAGGAACCGATTCTAAATGAGCCTGGAATTACGAGAGAACATCCGTGTTTTAAAAGTTACCACAAATTGATTGAATATAAAAATGTAGAGATTTCCATTTTGAAATATTTAGAAAAGGCAAACCTACCTGAACCCTTTCATCCTTTTCACCCGATCATGGTAGAGCATTTTAAAAAGAGATTCCCCTTTATAAGCGAAAAATTCAAAAATCGTAATAAAGAATTATGTCATTTATCTATTTTCAATTCAAACGTAAATGTATTAAACTATTTTTATCTTAATGATATTTTAAACAATATGTATAATAAAATAAAAAATTGATTTTAAATAATTAATTATATTAATACATAGAATGAACTTTTGTGTGAATTGCGACAATATGTACTATATGAAGATAGACTCAGATGAAAATGGAAAACTTATTTACTACTGCCGTAACTGCGGCAAAGAAGATTCAAACATTTCGCTTTCAAACTTATGTGTCTCCACTTACGAAGAAAGCGACGCGCAAAAGAATAACAAAATTAATGAGTATACGAAGTTTGATCCTACCTTGCCACACGTTTATAACATCAAATGTCCTAATGATAATTGCGACTCAAACAAAAAGGATAAGCCTGCGGATGTCATTTATATTAGAGTTGATGATACAAACATGAAATATATGTATTTGTGTGTCAACTGCGACACAAGTTGGACCCCCTAAAGTATATGTGGAAAGATTTCTTCTATCAATTCAATCACCATAAATGAAAATACAATCATTTTATCTTCGCCTTCTAAACATATTTTTTTCGTCCACGGGTTGAACCAGTATAAGAATAATAAAAGGGATGAATTATAATAGAAGAATCTGACGACCTTTACTT
>Ga0187842_1000157_pt1 | contig 36109 bp, 24 predicted proteins | sample SpaLakP09_SKY_41_FD_134514 | JGI IMG/M metagenome (GOLD analysis project Ga0187842, IMG submission 134514) | Oligotrophic lake water microbial communities from Sparkling Lake, Wisconsin, USA - SP09_SKY_41 | ecosystem: Environmental > Aquatic > Freshwater > Lake | place: USA: Sparkling Lake... | reverse complement strand
AGCGGCCGGCCGCTCACAGCGCTGTACAGGGCCGCCAGCTGGCGCAGCGACAGGGGCTGGCCGCTGGCGATGCCGTAGTCGGCCATGGGCGCCTGCTGGGCGCCGGATGCCAGGTGCTGCCAGGCGCACAGATAGGCATCGAGCACGTCGTCGATGTAGACCAGGTCGATGCGCTGTTCACCGGGCGACATGGCCAGGCGGCTGCCTTCGATGCTGCAGCGCTTGAGCAGGTTGAGCAACTTGGGCCGGGTATCGCCGGGACCATAGGTATCGAACAGCTTGAGGGTGGCCACGCGCAGGCCATGGCAGGCGCTGTAATAGCTGAGCAGGACACTGGCTGCGCTCTTGGTGGCGGCATACAGGCAGACGGGATTCTGGGCGCCATTTTCGTAGTGTTCCCAGGCCGTGCCCGTGTTGACCAGCAGGCCCACCTGGCAGTGCGCCATGGCTTCTGCCAGCTGGGTCGTCAGCAGCAGGTTGGACTGTACCAGCGCGGCCACGTCGGACGGCTGATGCTGGGCCAGGAACAGCGAGGCCAGGTGAAACACTACCTGGGGCGCAGCCTGCTGCATGATGTCGAGCAACTGGGCAGTGCTGCCGTCGTGGCGGTGCCAGTGCAAGCGCGGGCCGGGGGGCGGCAGCGCCGCGCTGGCCGAGCCGGGCCGCAACAGCAGGTGCACCACCCAGCCCTGCTCCAGCAGGCGCTGCGCCAGGCGCGCACCGATGTAGCCGCTGGCCCCCGTCAGCAGCGCGCAGGGGGCAGCAGCCGGGGTGGCGGCAGCGTTCATGCCGGCTCCTGGTAAGTGAATGGCGAGTCGAACTGGGCCAGCGTGGCGAAGTGCTGGTCGCGCTCGGACAGCAGCGGCGCCGCCAGGGGCCAGGCGATGCCGGCGCTATCCCAGCGGATGCCGCTGTCATGCTGGGGCGCATAGGCCGAGGTCACCTTGTACTGCATGATGGCACTGTCGCCCAGGGTACAAAAGCCGTGCGCCAGGCCGGCCGGCAGGTACAGCATATGTCCGTTGGCGGCACTCAGTTCCAGGCTCAGGTGGTGGCCATAGCTGGGTGAGCCGCGCCGCAGATCCAGTGCCACATCCTGCACGGCCCCATGCACGCAATACACCAGCTTGGCGTGCTGATGGGGCGGCAGCTGGAAATGCAGGCCACGCAGCACATTGCGCAGCGAATGCGTATGGTATTCCTCGGCAAATTCGGTGGCCATGCCGTGCGCCTGGAACAGGTCGGTGCGAAAGGTCTTGATAAAACTGCCCCGGGCATCGCTGCGGATCTCGGGGACCAGCTGCAGGCAGCCGGGGATGGCGGTGGTCAGGATGCGCATGGCGGGTGGGTTCAGGTTGGGGCGAAACGGTCGTTGAGCAGCACGGTCGGGGTGGAAATCACCTTGTCCAGGCCCCAGGCGCCGATATGCCTGGCCAGCAGCAAGGCTTGCAGGCGTTCGCAGCAGAATGCCATGCTGCGCGCCATATGGCCCTGGCGGTGCAGATAATGGTGGCGATAGTGGCGCGCCATCACCAGCTCCAGGTCATGCGCAATCGCGTTGAACCAGGCGACGGGCATATAGGCGACCGTGGGGCAGGGAATGAAGATATTACCGCTGAGGAAGTCGCTGGCTTCCTGGTCGCTGATCACGCCGCAATCGATGGCGTCGCCGAAGAACAGCAGCAGATCGCGCGTGACGGCCACGGCATTGTATTGCTGCAGCACGCTGCCCGAGAAGACGGTGGCGATGGGCACGATAGGGGTCTGGCCATCGCCGATGAAATGTTCGAGCCGGACCCGGGCAAAATCACTGGGGTGGGCCCAGTAGTTAAAACCGCGCAAATGCCCGAAAGGCTGGGTCAGGGCAAAGCGGCGGTAGTGGCACACCCCCACGTAGCCTTCTGCGCCGCTCGCTTCGAGCATGCGGCGTATCTGGAACAGCGCCAGGTATTCGCCCAAGTGGCGGTTGGTGCGGGCCTGCTCGGGCGTGAGCAGCTGGCTCATGGCCAGGCCGTGTTCGGGCACATACTCGCCCGAACCCAGGATGGTAATGAAGTCCGGTATGCTCCAGGCGAAGGGCGCGTGGGCGATGCAGTAGTACAGAGGTTTCATCCGGCGGGCATGGCCTTGATCAGGTAGTGGTCGGGGGCACTGGCCGACCCGGCACTCAGTGCGTAGGTATTGCAGAGGCGGAAGCCCGCGTCGCTCAGCAGGCGGTTCAGTGCAGCCAGCTCGTCGCCGGGATTGGCCACGCACACCAGCAGGCTGGCGTCGTACTGGATCACCTGCCGGATCGCGCCCAGCACGGCGCCGGGGTCACGCAGGCGTTCGAGCGTGAGATCGAACAGCCAGCCGTCCGCCCATTGCAGGTGGCGGAACAGGCCGGCGTCGGCGTCATCGAGCTGGACCTGGATCACGCGTTCGGCAAAGCCGGTTGCCAGCCGGGCGGCAGCGGGCTGGGCCTCGATCACCGCGAAGGCTGTGGCCGGATACAGGCTGTGATAATAACGTGCCAGCGCGCCATCGCCGGCACCGACCTGTACCAGCAGGCGTGCATTCGGCGGCAGCGTGTTGGCAATGGCTTCCACCCGGGCGCTGGCGTAGATATCGGCGGCCGACATGGCTTAGTCGAAGTTGACGCCAAAGAACTGCTCGATCTTGCTGGCGGCAAAGTCCAGCATGGCGCGGCTCAGGCCTGGATACACGCCGATCCAGAAGGTATCGTGCATCACGCGGTCGGTATTGGGCAGATCGCCCACCACCCGGTAGTTGCGTCCCTTCATGTAGGGCTGGCGCGTCAGGTTGCCGGCGAACAGCAGGCGGGTGCCGATCTTGTGCTGGTCCAGATAGGTCAGCAGGTCGACCCGGCTGGCATTGGCGGCCGCCGTCAGGGTCAGCGGGAAGCCGAACCACGAGGGGTCGCTGTGCGGTGTGGCATGGGGCAGCACCAGGAATTCGGCGCACGATTGCAGGCGTTCGCTCAGGTAGGCGAAGTTGTCCTTGCGCGCCTGGATGAAGCCGGGCGCTCGCTCGATCTGGGCCAGCCCGCAGGCCGCCTGCAGGTCGGTGATCTTGAGGTTGTAGCCCAGATGGCTGTAGGTGTACTTGTGGTCATAGCCGTCCGGCAGGCTGCCCAGCTTCTGGCAGAAGCGCTGGCCGCAGGTATTGTCCCGACCCGGCGCGCAATAGCAGTCGCGGCCCCAGTCGCGGAACGATTCGGCGATCATCTTCAGCTGTGCGTTGTTGGTGAACACGGCACCGCCTTCGCCCATGGTGATGTGGTGGGCCGGATAGAAGGACATGGTGCCGATATCGCCGAAAGTGCCCACCATCTGGCCCCGGTAGGTGGCGCCCAGCGCATCGCAGCAGTCTTCCACCAGCCACAGCTGGTGTTTCCGGCACAGCGCCGTCACCACCTCTAGGTTGAACGGGTTGCCCAGCGTATGGGCCAGCATGATGGCCTTGGTTTTTGGGGTGATGGCCGCTTCCAGCTGGCTGGCATCGATGTTGTAGGTGCCGATCTCGACGTCGACAAACACCGGTACCGCACCGAACTGCAGGATGGGGTTGACGGTGGTGGGGAAACCGGCCGCCACGCCGATCACCTCGTCGCCGGGCTGGATGGCACGGGCGCCGAGCTTGGGCGAGGTCAGGGTATTGAAGGCTACCAGGTTGGCCGAGGAGCCGGAATTGACGGTGATCAGGTGCTGTACGCCGATCAGCCGGGCCAGCTGCTGTTCAAACTGCTGGTTGAAGCGGCCCGTGGTCAGCCAGGCATCCAGCGCGGCATGCGTCATCTGCACCATTTCGGCGGCGCCGACCACTTTGCCGGCGGGCGGAATCACCGTCTGGCCCGGTATAAACGGTGCCGGCGCGGCGGCGGCGGCATAGGCGGCGACCAGCTCGGTGATTTGCTGGCGTAACTGTTGCTGTTGGATGGTTTCGGTCATGGTGCAGGGATAGAGTGTTGGTATGAGGCAATTTGATCCAGCGTTACGCGGCGCATGTCGGCGCCTTCCTGCTGGGCCCGGTGCCAGGCCACGATCTGGTCCAGCGCATGCGGCAGGCGCCAGCGGGGTTGCCATCCCAGCTGGGCGCGTGCCTTGGAACAATCGAGTTTCAGATAGGTGGCCTCGTGCGGCTGTACGGCGCCGTCGAGCTGCCAGGCGGCGCCGTCGCCCCATTGTGCGCACAGGTGTTCGACCATCCATTGCACGGGACGGGCATCCATATCGTGCGGACCGAAGTTGTACGCCTGGGCAAAGGCGGGGCCATCGCGATACAGGCGCTGTGCCAGGCACAGGTAGCCGGACAGGGGTTCCAGCACGTGCTGCCATGGGCGGATGGCGTGCGGGGAACGGATGCGGACCGGCTGGCCGGCGCCGATGGCGCGCAGCATGTCCGGGATCAGCCGGTCTGCCGCCCAGTCGCCGCCGCCGATTACGTTGCCGGCGCGGGCCGAAGCCAGTGCCACGCCATGCCGGGCATATTGGTCCGGGTGGAAATAGGAGTTGCGGTAGGCGCTAGTGACCAGTTCGGCGCAAGCCTTGCTGTTGCTGTAAGGGTCGTAGCCGCCGAGCGCTTCGTTTTCGCGGTAGCCCCAGGCCCATTCCTTGTTGTCGTAGCACTTGTCGCTGGTGACGTTGAGCACCGCCCTGATACCGGGCGTGGCCCGTACGGCTTCGAACAGGTTGACCAGCCCCATCACGTTGGTGCCGTAGGTGGTCACGGGATGGTCGTAGGAATGGCGCACCAGCGCCTGGGCCGCCAGGTGCAGCACGATCTCCGGCCGGGCTGCCTGCAGCGCTGCCTGCAGTGCGGCGGCATCGCGGATATCGCCGAAAGTCGATTCCATGCCCTGTGCCACCCGGGCCAGCTGGAACAGGCTGGGGGTACCGGCCGGGGCCAGCGCGTAGCCGTGAACCTGGGCGCCCAGGCTTTGCAGCCACAGGCTGAGCCAGCCGCCCTTGAAGCCCGTATGTCCGGTCAGGAATACCCGTTTGCCGGCCCAGAAGGCGGGATCTACGGGCAGCGTCATGGCCAGCTCTTCCATGGGGCCCGGCCGCTGCGCCACAGTTCATCGAGCAGCTGGCGGTCGCGCAGCGTATCCATCGGTTGCCAGAAGCCGCCGTGGCGGTAGGCAGCAAACTGGCCGTCGCGTGCCAGCGCTTCCATGGGCTCGGCCTCCCAGATGGTGGCATCGGCGGCGATATAGTCGATCACCTTGGGCGAGAGCACGAAGAAGCCGCCATTGATCCAGCTGCCGTCGCCCTGGGGTTTTTCGCGGAAGGCCGTGATGCGGTCGCCGCGCAGTTCCGCGGCGCCGAAGCGGCCCGGCGGCTGCACTGCCGTCATGGTGCCCAGCAGGCCATGCTGGTGGTGGAACTCGACCGTGGCAGCGATGTCGATGTCGGCCACGCCGTCGCCGTAGGTGAAGCAGAACGCAGTCTCATGCTCGACGTATTGGCGCACCCGCTTCAGGCGGCCGCCCGTCATGGTGGCGTCGCCCGTGTCGACCAGGGTTACTTTCCACGGCTCGGCATGACGTTCATGCACCTGCATGCTGTTGGTCTGCATGTCGAAGGTGACGTCCGAGGTGTGCAGGAAGTAGTTGGCAAAGAATTCCTTGATGACGTAACCCTTGTAGCCGCAGTAGATCACGAAATCGTTGATGCCATGGGTCGAGTACGACTTCATGATGTGCCACAGAATGGGCTTGCCGCCTATCTCCACCATGGGCTTGGGCTTGAGCGAGGTTTCTTCGCTAATCCGGGTTCCCAGGCCACCAGCAAGTATGACTGCTTTCATAATTTTCTCGGATAGGGCGCGCAGGTCGCTAACGCTACGAATATAACTGGCAAAGTTGAGTGCATCAAATATTTTGTCCCGCACTTGTGGCAGCCGGCAACACGAAATCGGCGGCGCTGTCGAGTATCAGCTCGGGGCCATAGGGCAGCAGGCTGGCGCGGCTGAGGAAGCCGCTCAGCACGGCGCAGGTGTGCATGTCCAGCGCCTTGCCGACGTTGATGTCGTGGCCGGTATCGCCCAGCATCCAGTCGGCGCTGCTGCGTGCGGGCAAGGCCGTCACCAGTTCCTGCTTGCTGTGGCGCTGTTGCGTCACCATCACACTGTCGAAGTAGCGCGCCAGGTCCAGCCGTTCCAGCTGATCGAGCACGGGCTGGCGCAACTGGCGCGCCGTGCACACGTGCAGGCGGGCCTGGCCCTGCAGGCGCTGCAGCGCCGCGGCCACGCCGGGCAGGCAGGTGTCGAGCGCCAGCATGGCCGGGCTTTCGATGGCCGCCATCCAGTGGCTGTTGAACTGGGCCAGCTGCAGGGCATCGTAGCCGAATTCGCGCTGCAGCAGCTGCTCGTGCGACACCTTGGCGCGCTTGTAATCCCAGTATGCGTCGAAATCCAGCTGGGCCTGCGGCACCAGCTGGCAGAACAGGCGGTGCATGCGCGGGCGTGCATCGATCAACGTGCCATCGAGGTCGAACACCAGATTCACGCGCCCGCTCCCAGCTGACGCATATGCGCGAGTTCGGCCAGCAAGCCCTGTTCCAGCGGGGTTTCCGTGGCCAGCAGGTGGGCTTTCAGCTTGCTGGTATCAAACACGAAATCGCGCGGCGTGCCGTTGAAGCTGCGCTGTACCAGCTCGACCGGCCTGCCGCTGAGGGCGATCACTTTTTCCAGCAGGGCACGGATGGCCAGCGGCTGGCCGCCCACGATATTGGTTACGCCCAGCGACTGGGGCAGCGCGGCGGCAGCCATGATGGCAGCGAGCACATCGCCGATGTAGATCAGGCTGCGCAGCTCGCGGCCTTCGCCCCACAGTTCCACCGGCTGGCCAGCCACGATGTTGCGGATCGCATTCGGCAGCACTTTGGCATACTGCTCTTCGCCGGGACCGTAGACATGGCCGATGCGCAGCAGCTGCGCCACCAGCCCGCGCTGGTGCGCGTACTGGCCGACCATCTGCTCGCAGTACAGCTTGGACCAGCCATACAGGCTGGCCGGTCCGACCGGACTGTCTTCGCTGATGCAGGCCGCTGGTGCATACACATCGAGGGTGCTGAGGAAGACGATTTTTTCCAGCCGGGGCAGGTCCAGCTGCAGCAGTTCCGCAGTGAAGCGGATATTGCCGTTACAGCCAGGCAGATCATTCGCCGTGGCGCCGCTTTTTGGCGTGTACGCACCGGCATGCAGCAGCAGCTGGGCTTGGGCCGCCAGTGCGCGGCCGGCCGCGTCGAGGCGGAAATCCTGATCGTAGACGATGCTGCGGCCGCGCCGCGCCGGCCGGGAACTGAGCACGATGACCTGCTCCTCGCCCCAGGCGGCGCAGGCGGCATCGAGCAGGCCGCTACCGATAAATCCTGAGGTGCCGGTCAGCAGCACGGTGGGTGGGTTCATGGTGCCGTCCTTAAGGGAAGATGATTTCCTGCTGCATCTGTTCGGCCGTCATCAGGCGCGGCACCACGTCCATGCCGCGCAGCCACAACAGATCATTCGGCAGCGGGTTGACCGGGCGCGCCAGCTGTGGCCGCGTACCATACAGCCCCAGATCCTTGAAGATGGCCGGCAGGTTCAAGCCCGCCTCGGTAAAGAAGCGTACCGTGGTGAAGAAGCGCGAAATATTGATTTCCGTGGGATTGGGCACGCCGGCGCTGTCGTACGCCATGTCGACGCCGAAAATGCCGTGCGGCTTGGGCGAGACGGCTTTGCAGGCGGCGATGGCGATTTCGGTGGCTTGCGGCTTATCGCAGGTTAGCCCTACCTTGGTGACGCCGGTGACGCCGGAAATGCTGCGGTTGCCGTGGGTCCAGCCGCGCCGCTCGCGCGACTGCGCCACGATCAGTTCGCCGTGGTACCAGATCGACAGCCAGGTAATGGTGTCGGGCGTGAGCATCTGGGCCGCGACGAAATCGCCCCAGCCGCGGTAATGGTCGATCCAGGCCTTGGCCAGCGCGTAGTCGGCAGTGGGGATAGAGCCCTTGCCGCCGCCGCCGATGGAGGCGGCGCGCAGCCAGATCTTGCCGCTGGCATCGCCCAGTTCGGCGAAGGCGCGGCGCAGATCATCCTCGTTGTCGATGGCGATATTGCGCGGCACGGGCACGCCGGCCTGGAGGAAAGCCTGATACGACTTGTGCTTGTGCACGCAGGTGTCGATCACTTCGTGCTCGGGCATGAACAGCCTGGTGCCGGTGGCAAGGATGTCGTCGCGCAGCAGCGAGGCATGCCAGATTTCCAGATCGTTCTGGAAGTGCAGCAGGTCAGGACGCTCCTGTTCCAGGATCTGTAACAGGCGGGCGCGGTATTCCGGCGCATTCGCATACGGCACATAGTATTTGCGCTGGGCGGCCGACAGCACCAGGTCGGACGGTTCCGAACCCATGCCTATCACTTCGTCGCCGCCCGCCTTGAGCAGCGACTGGATCACACCTTCGGAAGGGGCGCCGCCGGCGCCCGCAATGAGAATTTTTGCCATGTTTCAGTTCCGTGCTAGGAGACGTGGGTGGGTGACAGCTGGGCCAGCGCGATCAGATAGCGCTGGTAAGCGGCCAGTACTTGCGGGTAGGCGGCGCCGGCGTCGCGCGCCAGCGCCGTCACATTGGCCTGGCTGGCCAGCAGGTCGGCGCCGCTCAGTACCTGCTGGTGGTAGCCGGCCAGCAGCAGGTCGATGCCGTCCGACAGACACTGGCCGTAATGGGGGTTGGCCGCCGGGTTGGAGTTGGACGCATGGGCCGCATCGCGGCGGAAATAGCTCAGTTCCTCGTCCAGGTAATAGCCCTGGCGGTCCAGCAGCACGTTGCAGTACAGCGCGGCGTCGGCCAGGCCCAGGGCGAAATCGTGGCCGCCGATGCGGAACAGGCCGTCCGTTCCCAGCGCCTGTAGCGTGGCACGGCGCAGCATGATCGAGGTCAGCTCGCCGATCTCGTTGACGGGGCCCATGGCCAGCCAGCGGTACAGCTGGCGCCCGTCCACCATGCCGTGCTGCTGGAACGGGCGGCGCTCCTGCTGGCGCAGGTTATTGCCGTCGATGATGGTGGAGGCCGAGAAGACCAGTTCGACGGCGGGGCTCAGCTGCATGGCCTGCACCATGCGTTCGACGCAGAACGGGTGGAGGATGTCGTCGTCGAACAGGGGCTTGACGAATTCGCCCTGGCCGGCCAGCAGCGCAGCGGCCACGTTGGCCACGCCGGTTTGCGGGTTGCGCGTGTATTGCACCTGGGGGAAGCGCCGGCAGATGTCGTGGATGGCTTCCGTGGGGCAGTTGTCGCTGACCAGAATCTCGATGTTCAGGTAGCTCTGGGCGATGGCCGAGCGCAGGCTGGCTTCGAAGTGGGCCGGCTTGTAGGCCGGGATGCTGATGCTGACGAGGGGCTGGGTCATGGCGCAGGTTCCGGATTCAGGCAGGCTGGGACAGCATCAGCACGCCCGTCAGGTCACAATAATGTTCGGCGACGCCGGCCAGGCCCGCGTCGAAGCAGTCGAAGGCCGTTTGCGCACCGCCCCGCTGCAGCGGCATGGTGAGCGCCAGCCGGGTGGGCAGGAAGGGCACGTGCAGGCTGCTGCCCCACAGCAGGGGCAGCGGGATATTCGCATGGATGAAGTTGTGCGGACCCGCATCGATATGGCGGGTGGCCACGCTGAGCGTGTGCGCCGTGCCGTCGGCCACCTGCAGCTCCAGCTGCAGCCAGTCGTGGCGTGCATCGCTCTTCAGGAATAGCGCCAGCGGGTACATGGCCGAATGGAGTTCCAGCCGGCTGCCCGGCAGCAGGCGCAGGTAGTCCAGCGTCATCAGACGGTTTTCCGCCCGCCCCGGCTGGGCCGGCCCCGTCACATAGGGTTGCAGGGCCGTGGCCGGCACATACACCAGTTCCAGGCCGGCCAGCGGCGAGCTGGCCTGCAGGCGCTGCCACACCTGGGCCAGCGGCTCGGCGCCGGGCTGGCCCCGCCGTGCCAGCAGGGCCAGCAGCTGCTGGGCCGCCAGCGCACCCACCAGTGAGCTGGCTTGCGGCACGGCGTAGTGGGCACTGTCGCTGTATAGCCAGTCCGGCGCATATTGCAGGAACAGGGCGGACAGCTGGGCGCGGATGTCGATGCAGCTCAGGCCCAGCTGCGCATAGGTCTGGCGCTGGGCATCGTACAGAGGCAGCGGCAGGCTGGCGGCAAAGTGCTGCTGCTGGGCCAGCAGCAGGGGCACGAACAGGGCATCGGGGTAGAGCCGCGCGGCGCTCTTCAGCAGCAGGTAGAAGCATAGCTGCCAGGAGTCGATGCCGCCGGCCCGCGGGCTGAAATGGCCGCTGTCGTTGATGGCATATTCGTACAGGATCACGTCGGGCGGGGCGGTGCTGGCGGCCGTTTCATGCAGCCGTGCCACGGCGGCCAGCGAACTGGTGGCGCCGACCGACAGCTGGACCAGCTCCACTTGCGTGTAGTGCTGCAGCGAGTCGCGCAGCTGCGCCACATAGCCGCCGCGCAGCAGCGAGTTGGAGCCGCCCAGGATCAGGATGCGCATGGCGTCAGGCTACCGCTTCGGGCACGGCCACCAGGATGAACTGGTAGGGCAGGGCATCCTGCACGGCTTGCTCGCCATCGTTGCCGCTGGCTTCGGCCAGCTGGCGCAGCAGCGGCAGGAAGCGTTCGCGTCCCGCTTCTTCGCGGATCAGCGGCGCACCGCCCGTCAGGCGGAAACCGGTCTGCTGCAGCAGTTCCAGCAGGCTGCCGCGGCTGAACAGGCGCAGCTGGTCGGGCGCCAGCATGCCGTCTTCGCGGTAGCGGCAATCGCCCAGATTGAGGCGGACCTGGCTGCTCCAGTGCTGGCTGTTGCGCACCGCCAGCAGCAGCGTGCCGTTGGGCGCCATGCTGGCGCGGATGGCGCGCAGCACATCCCATGGCGCACGCAGCTTTTCCAGCGCGCCGTCGAGTATCCAGCAGTCGGCCTGGGCCAGGTACTGGTCGCGCTGCGCGTCGGCCACTTCCACATCCTGGGCAAACACGTAGTCGCAGTGGGCGCGCGCCGTTTCGGCCAGCAGCAGGTGGCTCTCGATGCCGATGAAGTTGCAGACCGGGTTGCGCTGCTTGTAGACCTTGGCCAGCGTACCATCGCCGCAGCCCAGCTGGACCAGCTTCACGGCCTGGGCCGGGATACAGTTCAGCAAAGCCTGATTGACCTGGTGGGTCGCCAGCGCCTGTTCGTAGTGGTAGCCCCCCGTGCGGCGCACCGTGCCCTGCCAGTCGTGGCGGATGAAATGGCGCTGCGGCGGCGCAGCACTGAAGTCATTGCGCAGCCAGTCGACGTGGCCCAGCAGCTTGCTGGCGCCGGCCTGGTGCAGTGCCAGCATGGGCGGCAGCATGGGGGCGCCATGCTTGACGGGCATGGGCCACTGGCGTACCACCTCGATATTGGTCAGCATGCAGGCCGGGTGCAGATACAGCTGGCCGTCGGGCGAATTCGGGATGCCGCTGCTGCTCACCATGGAGACTTCGCCCACGCCGTACATTTGCGGCTGCAGCAGTTGCGCCATCGATTCAAGGAAGCCGCGCTTGAGCACCTCGATGTCGGAATCGAGGAACAGCACCTGTCCGCTCAGGGGCAGATGGTTGATGGCCCAGGCCATGCCGGGCCCGTGGTGGATGTTGTAGCCGAACGGGATGAACTGTACGTGTTCGAACTGCGCGGCGATCGGTGCAATCTGGGCCGCGATCTCGGGTGCGGAACCGTCGATGATGTAGACCGGGTTGTGCGGGTAGAACTGGCGCAGGCTGCCCAGCAGCGCGGCGATCAGGTCGGGCGCGTTGTAGGACACGGTGACGACAGGGATCTGGTCGATCGGGGTGAGGGACATAGACGGAGCTTCCATAGGAGGGGCGGAGGGGAGCGTCTGGCCGTGCGGCAGCCTGGCGATGCGGCGCAACTGGGTCTCCAGGTTGCGCACCAGGCGCGGGCTGTCGAACAAGGCGCAGCTCAGGCGGTTGTCTTGCAATTGCTGCTTCATGGCGGCGATGCGGGCGCGCTCATGGCCCAGCGCCACGGCCTGCTCCTCGTACTCGGCGAAGCTGGTGGTGATCAGCTGGGGCAGGCCGACGGCGCGCAGCAGGCTGCCTGCCATGCGCGAGGAGAAAGTCCGGCCTGCGCAGGTCAGCAGCGGCAGTCCGGCCCACAGCGCATCGCTGGCGGTGGTGCCGGCATTGAACGGGTAGGTGTCGAGGAACAGGTCGGCCAGCTGGTAGCGCGCCAGGTAGTCGGCCGGCATGGCGCGCCCGGCAAAGATGATGCGTTCGCGCGCAATCCCGGCCTGTTCGGCATAGCGCCACAGGTTGTCGCGCACCACGTCGAAGTCGGCCACCAGCCACAGCACGCTGTCCGGCACCCGCTGCAGGATGCGCATCCAGACGGCGAACAGCTCGGCACTGAACTTGTAGTTGTTGTTGAACGAGCAGAACACGAACGCCTCTTCAGGCAGGCCCACGCTGGCGCGGCTGGGGCAGACACCGATCTGGCGCTGGCGGTCGTTGACCTGGAAGGTGTCGGGCAGGTAGAGCGGCTGTTCGGTGAAGTGGGCGGCCAGCGCCGGCGGGATCAGGAATTCGTCGGCGATCACATAATCGATGCCGGGCAGCGCCGTGCTGCCGGGGAAACCCAGGTAGGTCAGCTGCACGGGGGCGGGGCGGTGGGCGATGATGTCGGGCCGCGCGCCCAGCGTCAGGCCGTGCAGGTCCACCAGGATATCGATTTCATGGGCGCGGATGCATTGTGCAGCCTGCAGGTCGCTCATGGCGTCGATGCGGATGTAATGGTCCATGGCCGCCACCACGCGCGCGCGCAGCGGCGTATGGTCTTCGCGGCTCCAGCTGAAGGCATACACTTCGAAGCGCGTGCGGTCGTGCAGTTCGTACAGTTCGGCCGTCAGGATGGACACGGCGTGCGAGCACAGGTCGGACGACAGGTAGCCGATGCGCAGGCGCTGGTGGCCATAGCCCTGGCCGTCGCTGAGCGGAGGCGCGTTGCTCAGCACCTTTTCCGCGACGAAGCGGCGCGAGGCGGCCAGCTGCTCGGCCGGATCGTCGGACAGGCTGAGCATGGCCAGTGCCGATGCGCCAGCGCGCATCTGAGCCTCGCTCAGGCCGGGCAGCGGCTGGTACACGGGCCAGTGGCACTGTTTCATACGCAGGAATACCCAGTGCGAGATCACCTTGGGCTGTTGCGGATCGATGCGCAGGCTGCGTTCGAGCATGGCCTCGGCGGCGGGAAAGTCCATCTGCAATTCCAGCAGGCGGCCCAGGTTGTTCAGGGCCTGGATCGCCAGCGCCGGCTGCTGGCGTACATCGAGCCGGGCGCCCGGCTCCAGAATGTCGCGCCAGGTGGCCAGCGCCTCGGCCGGGCGGCCCAGCCGCTCCAGCAGGGTGCCCAGGTTGAGGCGGGCTTCGATAAAGGTCGGCCTGAGGCTGATCGACTGGCGGTAGGCTGCTTCGGCGCCGGCCGTATCGTTTTCCCCCACCAGCGACACGGCCAGGTTGAACCAGGCGGCGTAGGCGTGGGGTGCGCGCGCGTGGTGCTTGAGCCAGTGGCGGTACAGCTCCACGGCAGCAGGGCGCTGGCCGCTGCGTTCCAGCGTGGCGGCAGCGTCAAACAGCTCGGTAATACTGAGACTGCCGCGCGCGGCCAGCTTCATCCATTTGGCATGGGGCGCATGCATGGCTGCGCGGGCTCAGGCCAGTGCGGCGCGCACGGCGGCGGCCACTTCCAATACCTGGGCATCGCTCAGGTGCGGGCCCATGGGCAGGCTCAGGACTTGCTGCTGCATGGCTTCGGCCAGCGGCAGGTCGCCGGCCTGGTAGCCCAGTGCAGCGTAAGCCGGTTGCAGATGGGGCGCCACCGGGTAGTGCACCACCGTGCCTATGCCCTGCGCGGCCAGCGCGGCGGCCAGTGCGTCGCGCTGCGCATGGCGCACCACGTACAGGTGCCAGACCGGTTCGGCCCAGTCGGGCACGTAGGGCAGGGTCAGGCCGGCGATGCCGGCCAGTTCGCGCTGGTAGAGCGCGGCGATGGCGCGGCGGCGCGCATTGGCGGCCGGCAGCTGGGGCAGCTTGACGCTGAGCAGGGCTGCCTGCAGTTCGTCCAGGCGTGAATTGTAGCCCGCCACTTCGTTGTAGTACTTGACCTTGGAACCATAGTTGCGCAGCGTGCGCAGGCGCTCGGCCAGTGCCGCGTCATTGGTGGTGACGGCGCCGCCGTCGCCCAGCGCGCCCAGGTTCTTGCCCGGGTAGAAGCTGAAGGCGGCCGCGTCGCCCAGCTGGCCTACGCTGCCGCCGTGGGCGCGCGCGCCATGGGCCTGGGCCGCGTCTTCGATCACTTTCAGGCCATGCTGGCGCGCCAGTGCCATGATGGGCGGCATGTCGGCCGGCTGGCCGTACAGGTGCACCGGGATGATGGCGCGGGTGCGCGGCGTGATGGCGGCGGCGATGCGGGCCGGGTCCAGGTTGTAGGTGGCCGGATCGGGTTCCACCGGCACCGGCGTGGCGCCGCAATGGCTGACTGCCAGCCAGGTGGCAATGAAGGTATTGCTGGGAACGATGACTTCGTCGCCGGGGCCTATGCCATAGGCTTGCAGAATCAGGAAGATGGCGTCGAGGCCGTTGGCCACGCCGACGCAGTGCACGCTGTCGCAATAGCGTGCGAACTGCTGCTCGAAGGCGGCGGTTTCCTCGCCGAGGATGAACCAGCCCTTGTGCAGCACGCGTTCAAATGCCGCTTGTAGCTGGTCGGCCTGGGACAGGTTGATGGCTTGCAGATCGAGAAACGGTATCTTCATGGGGTCTTCCGGGGCATGATGGGAGCAGCCTGCGCAGGGGCAGCCGGGCTGTCCTGGCGGTGGCGCCTGGCGGCGGCAACGAATTCGTCGTAGTCGTGGAAATAATCGTGCGGATCGTAGCGTGTCGAGGCCAGCACCACGCACACGGCGCCGGACGAGAAATTCTCCACTTCGCGCCACATCATGCCCGGCACGTACAGGCCGTAGTAGGAGCGGTTCATGTGGACGCGCTTGCGGGCGTAACCGTCGTCGACGATCACGTCGAAGCTGCCGGACATGGCGACGAACAGCTGCTGCAGCTCGACGTGGCCGTGGCCGGCACGGGCCGAGCCGCCGGGCACATCGTACAGGTAATACACGCGCTGGATGTCGAACGGGATGTGGATGCCCCCTTCGATCACGGACAGGTTGCCGCGCACGTCATGGTGGGGCGGCAAGTCGATCAGGCGGCAGTCGTCGAGCTTACTCATGGCCCGCTCCGCTGTCGGCCGGGGCCAGCGCCGCGCAGTAATCGAGGTAGCGCTGGCGCGCCTGCTGGGTCTGAGGGAACACGGAACCCAGCCGTACCGACAGGGCCGCCACCTGGTAATCCTGCGCCTGCAGTTCGGCCGTGCCGATCACGCCTTCGCGGTGCGACGACACCAGCAGGTCGACGTAATCGGAGAAGCAGTTGCCGAAATGGGGATTGGCATAAGGATTGGAATTGGACTGCAGGCGCTGGTCGTAGCGGAAGTAGCTGAGTTCCTCGTCGATGTAGAACACCAGCGCATTGCGCGCCAGGTTGCAATACGCGGCCACGTCGGCCAGGCCGCGCGTGTAATCGTGGCCCGGCAGGCGGAACAGGTCCTTCCAGCCGATATTCCACAGGGTTTCGCGGCGGAACATCACGCTGCTGAATTCACCCACGAAGTTGCGCATGCCCAGGGCCATCGATTGCTGCATGGCGGCGCCCGTCATGTGGCCGCTGGCTGTGTAGGGCCGGCGGGTTTCCGTGCGCTGGTTGTCGATGTCGATCACCTGGGAGGCGGAAAAGGCCAGTTCCACGCGGGGATCGGCCTGCATCACGGCCACCATGCGCTCGACGCAGAACGGGTGCAGGATGTCGTCGTCGAACAGCGGCTTGATCAGCTGGCCCCGGCCCGAATACAGGCTGGCCAGCACATTGTCCGGTCCGGTGACGGGATTGCGCTGGTAGATCACGCCCGGGTAGCGGCTGCAGATCTGGCGGATGTCTTCCGTCGGGCAGTTGTCGCTGACCAGGATTTCGGTCTGGCTATAGGTCTGGCCCACGGCAGAGCGCAGGCAGGATTCGAAGTGGGCCGCCTTGTAGGACGGGATGACGATGCTGACGGTAGGTAGAGTCATGTCGGTAGTCAAGTTGGGCAGCGCACACATGCGGCCTCCAGCTTCGTATGATACCGGTAGTCCTGCCCTGCCGGGCAACTTTTAACCCCCGAACAGACGGGCATTTCCGCTGCTATGCAAAATCCGCCAGTGCGGCCTGATCCGCTACAATGATGCCACCATCCGTCACCGAGCCGCTACCATGTTGCCCCCTCCCGCTGCCCCTTCCAGCCTGCTGGCACGCATCGCCGCCACGGACATCCCCGACCTGGTGGTGATGATAGGCTATGGCGACGAACTGCCCGTGTACCGCCATGCGCGCGCGCTGTGGCAATTCTATGCCGCGCACTTCCCGAATATCCAGATCGTGTTCACGCGCTGGAGCAGCCGGCTGGCAGCGGGCGAAGTGGTGGATAACGGCTATGACCTGCTAGTCGGGATCGGCGAACAGTTCGGCAGCGAACAGGCCTACGGCGCTACCGGCATCTGGTCGGCCAGTGAGAATGCCCGCTTCGTGCACCGCCAGGTGGCCGTGCAGGATTACCTGCTGCGCACCCGTTCCAAACCGTTTTTCCTGTACCAGGTATCGCTGACTTCGGTGGTAGATTTCCGCGTGCTCGCCCATGTGCTGCGCATGCTGCCGGCCGCCGGCTGTTATGCGGGGCCGCTGCAACGCCTGAATGCGCCCGAGATCGTGGCCGGCTTGACCTTTGTCAGCGGCGCCAGCACGCTGCTATCGAGCGATGCGCTGGTGTGCATGCGCGAGCGTTATCACCCCGACCATCCCGTGTGCCGCTTTCCCAACGATGTCTGGCAAGCGCTGGTGCTGGAAGACTTTCCCCGCATCGTGCTGCCCAGCTTTAATTTCCTGCGGCCCCGCGCGCCGCTGGCAGACGGCCCGGCCGTGCAGGCGATTGCCAGGCAGCAGCTGCAGGCCGGCCAATACCATTGCCGTGTCAAAACCGTGGCGCCACAGGATGCCGCAGGGCGGCGCGAGGACGTCGATCCGTGGATCATGCTGCGGATCATGGAAGCCATACTGTCCAGCGAACCGGCGAGCCCGCAGAGTACCCTGTTGCTGATGCAGAAATATGCGCTGGCCACCAACGGCGGCAATCCCTGGCCCATGCCGTCGCGGGTGCCGACGCCGCTGTTCACGGGGCCGCGCGATATTCCCTTCAATGACGAGGAAGTGCTGGACCCGGAATAGTGCCGGCCTTGCCGGGCCCGCTCACGCGGCCTCGGCCACCAGCACGAATTCATAGGCCAGCGCATCCTGCTGGGCCAGGGCGCTGTCGTAGCCGCTGGCCGCAGCGAGCTGCCCCAGCAGGGGCAGGACGGCCACATCCTGGGCCGCTTCGCGCGTGACCGGGGCGCCGCCGAGGATGCGGAAGCCGCTCTGTTGCAGCAGGTCCAGCGCGCTGCTGCGGCTGAACAGGCGCAGCTCGTCCGATTCCAGCGCGGCGCCCGGGCCGTAGCGCAGGTCGCCCACGCTGAAGCGCAGCAGCCGCGCCCAGTACTGGGCATTGCGCACCGACAGCACCAGCCGCGCCTTGGGGGCGCAGTGGCGCCGGATGGCGCTCAGCACGGCGGCGGGGTCGCGCAGCGAGCCCAGCACGTCGCCCAGTATCCACAGGTCCGCCTGGGCCACGTGGGGATACAGCTGGGCCACGGGTTGCTCGATATCGCAGCAGTAGACGAAGTCGCAATGGGGGCGGGCCTGATCGGCCAGGGCCGGCTGCAGTTCCACGCCGGTGTAGTTGCACACCGGGTAAAGGCTGCGGTAGGCGCGGGCAAAGTTGCCGTTGCCGCAGCCGATGTCGACCACCTTGTCTGCGGGCACGGCAGCGAAAGCCAGCAGGATAGGGTGCACGTCGCCGGCATCGCTGGCATAGCCGTAGTGGTAGCCGCCCGTGCGCGCCACCGTGCCGCGCCACAGGTGTTTGAGGTACTGGTGGGCCGACTGGGCGCCGAAGTCGGCGCCCACCCAGGCCACGTCGCCCAGCAGCGACTGCTGGCCCGCCTTGGACAGCGCCATCATGGTCTGCAGCATGGGCGCACCGTGCTTGATCGGCAGTGGCCACTGGCGCATCACGTCAACGTCGCACAGCATGCAGGCCGGGTGCAGATAGCTCACCGTGCCGGCTGCGTCGGCGTTGCCCAGTTGATTGACGCTGCTGACGTGGCCCACGCCGTACATGCCGGGCTGCAGGGCGGCCGCCAGGGTGGCGAGGAAATCGCCGCGCAAAATTTCCGCGTCCGAATCGAGGAACAGCACGGGACCGTGCAAGTCCAAGTTGTTGACGGCCCAGGCCATGCCGGGGCCGTGGTGGATGTTGTAGCCGAACGGGATGAATTGCACGTTGGGGTAGGCCGAGGCAATCGCGCCAACCTGCTCGGCCTGCTCGGCGCCGGAACCGTCGATCACATACACGGGGTTCGGGCAGAACTGGCGCAGCGTGCGCAGCAGCGCGGCGATCAGGTCGGGGCCGTTGTAGGACACGGTGACGATGGGGATCTGTTCCAGCGCCACCTGGCGCGCCTGCTGCGGCGCGGCCGGCTTGACGATGCTGCGCAGTGCCGCTTCCAGATTGCGCACGAAGCGCGGGCTGTCGAACAGGGCGCACGTGAGGCGGTTGTTGCTCAGCTGCTGCTTCATAGCAGCGATGGTGGCGCGGTCGTGCGCCAGCGCCACGGCTTTTTCTTCGTACTCGGCGAAGCTGGTGGTGATCAGCTGGGGCAGGTCGACGGCGCGCAGCAGGCTGCCTGCCATGCGCGAAGAAAAGGTCTGGCCGGCACAGGTCAGCAGGGGCAGGCCGGCCCACAGGGCATCGCTGGCGGTGGTGCCGGCGTTGAACGGATAGGTGTCGAGGAACAGGTCGGCCAGCTGGTAGCGCGCCAGATATTCGGCCGGCACGGCACGGGTGTTGAAGATCAGGCGGGCCGGATCGATGCCGGCCTGCTCGGCGTAGCGGCACAGGTTCTGGCGCACTTCCTGATAGTCGGCCACCAGCCACAGCACGCTGTCCGGCACGCGCCGCAGGATGTTCATCCAGATGGCAAACAGTTCGGGGGTGAACTTGAAGTTGTTGTTGAACGAGCAGAACACGAACACCCCGCCCGGCAGGCCCACGCTGGCGCGGCTAGGGGTGGGGGCGATCTGGCGCTGGCGGTCGTTGATCTGGAAGGTGTCGGGCAGGTAGAGCGGGCGCTCCGTGAAGTGCTGCGCCATGTCCGGCGTGATCAGGAATTCGTCGGCAATCACGTAATCGACCCCGGGCAGGCCGGTGCTGCCGGGGAAGCCCAGATAGGTGAGCTGCACGGGCGCCGGCCGGTAAGCCAGAATATTCGGCCGGGCGCCCAGCGTCAGGCCGTGCAGGTCGACCAGAATATCGATTTCCTGTTCGCGGATGGCATGAGCGGCCTGTTCGTCGCTCATCGCATCGATGCGGATGTAGTGGTCCATGGCGCGCACCACGCGGGCGCGGATGGGCGAACCGTCTTCGCGGCTCCAACTGAAGACATACACTTCGAACTGGCTGCGGTCGTGCAGTTCGTACAGTTCGGCCGTGAGGATGGACACCGCGTGCGAACAGAAGTCCGAGGACAGATAGCCGATGCGCAGGCGCCGGTGCGCATAGCCATATTCACCGGTCAGCGGGGCCACGGCGGCATTGACTTTTTCCTGCACAAAGCGGCGGGCGGCGGCCAGCTGTTCGGCCGGATCGTCGGAGGCGCTCAGCATGGCCAGCGCCGAGGTGCCGGCGCGCAGGTTTTCGGTCGGGATGTGATCGAGGCCGCTGTAGACCGGCCATTCGCATTGTTTCTGGCGCAGGTGCACCCAGTGCGTCATCACATTGTGCTGCTGCGGATCGACCTGCAGGCTGTGCGCCAGCATGGCTTCCGCTTCCGGGTAGCGCTTGCGGATTTCCAGCAGGCGGCCCAGATTGTTCAGGGTCTGCACGTGCAGCGCCGGGGTGCTGCGGATATCGGGCTTGACCTCGCTCAGGATGCTCTGCCACATGGCCAGCGCTTCATCGGGCCGTCCTACCCGTTCCAGCAGGGTGCCCAGATTCAGCCGGCCTTCGACAAAATCGGGATTCTGGGCGATCGCCGCGCGCAGCAGGGCTTCCGCTTCCGTATCGTGGCCGCTGGTGGACAGCACCACGGCCAGATTGAAGCGCGCTGCATAGGCCAGCGGCGAGGGCGTGTGCGCCAGCCACGCACGGTACAGGGCGATGGCCGATTGCAGCTGGCCGCTTTCCTGCAGCACGGCCGCCGCGCTGAACAGATCGCCGATGCCCAGACTGCCTTGCAGCGCGAGCGCCATCACAGTGCCCAGCGGGCTGGTGTCGGGAGGAGTAGGCAGGGCAGGGGTGATGGCGTGCATGGCGTTGGTTGGCGTCGGGCGATAGCGGGAATCGCTATCATAGCGCCATGTTGCATGATATTGGGCAACTTCGGCTGATCGAGCAGGCGGGAAAAACCCGCTCTGCTCGCTTGATCAGGCGCTGCTGCTACTGCTGCTGTGTGCCCTAGCGTGGCGCTACGCTGAACCAGCTGGCGGCCGGCCGGCGCAGCGTGTCATCCTGCTGGCTGGTCAGCGCCGCCGTGAGCGGTTGCTGCTGCTGGTACTGCTGCAGGGCGCCAGCCAGTGCCTGGCTGGCCGAGGCCAGCGTGGTGCTGGCTGGGCTGGCCGGGGCCTGGTTCAGCAGGCTGGCGGGCAGGCTTGCTGCGCTGCCGGCCTGCTCCTGACGGAACTGGCTCATGGCCTGGCCCAGCGCGCTGACCTGGTTGGCCAGTGTGGGCGCCGTCTGGAACCACACATCGGCACTGACATGCTGGCTGCCGTCGGCCGTGGTATAGCTGGACTGCAGACCGATCACGTTGCCGTTCTGCTGGTCGCGCACGGCAGTCGGTTGAGTGCTCAGACTGCTAATACCCAGTTGCTGCAGGCTGTACAGTTCGCTGCTCTGGCTGATGCCATCGCCATTGCTGTCCACCCACACGCGCAGCGTGCCATACACGCTGTCGGCGGCCGTGATCTGGCCATCGCCATCAGTATCGAACTCGGCCAGTGCCGCATATCCATTGGCGGCTTGCTGGCCATTGGCGAGACGGCTGGCGCTGCCGAACAGTTCGCTGCCATCGTTGATCACGCCGTCGCCATTGCGGTCCAGGGCCAGCAGGCCGTCGTGGCGATCGACCCAGCCGGTGGCCTGGCGCTGGCCGCTGGCGCGCAGGTCGAACTGCACGCCGGCCGCCAGGCCCACGGTTTGCACGCCATTGCCATCGAGGTCGAGTAGCAGCGGGGTGGCATAGCTGGTCGAACTGCTGATGAAGGACATGGTCTGGGCGACTGTCATGGCGCTCAGTTGCGCGGCCGAGAAGGCATTCGCCTGTGCTACGCTGAAGGCGGCCAGCGTGGCATTGGCCAGCGACGGTACCTGTGCCTGCGTGAAGGCGGCGATCTGGTCGGTGGTCAGCACGGTAACCTGGGTCGCCTTCAGCGTCGCCACCTGCGGACCACTGAGCGCGGCCAGCTGGCTGGCCGTGAAGGCAGCCAGCTGGCTGGTCTTCAGGCCGCCGATCAGGGTGGTGCTGAGGCCGTTGATCTGGGCCGTGCTCAGATAGCCGATCTGCTGCGCCGACAGGGCGCCGAACTGGGTAGTGCTCCAGTTATTGAGCTGGGTGGCGCTCAGGCCGTTGAATTGATCCTGGGTCAGGCCGGCAACCTGGGCGTTCTTGAAGGCGGCCAGCTGGGTGGCAGTGAGTGCCGCCGCCTGAGTACTGCTGAGAGCGGCGAGCTGGCTGGTGGTGATGACCTGGATTTGCTGGGTCAGCATGGCCTGCAGCTGGTCGGTGGTCAGCACGGCAATCTGGTCTATCGTCAGGGCCGGCACCTGGGCCAGTTTCAGAGCGGCGATCTGGCTGGTGCTGAGCGCCTGGATTTGGCTGTTCGACAGCGCCGCCAGCTGGGTGGTGCTGAGGTAGCCGATCTGTGCGGTACGCAGCGCCTGGATCTGGCTATTGCCCAGATAGACCAGCTGGTCATTGGTCAGTGCAGCCAGCTGGCTGCTGCCCATGGCTTGCATTTGCGCCGTGCTCAGCTGGCTGAGCTGGCTGCCATTCAGGTTGGCAATCTGCGGTACGCCGAGGGCGGCGAAATCAGCCGTGGTGAGCGCGTTCAACTGATCGGTGGACAGGGCGGCCACGCTGGCGATGCTGAGCGCTGCCGCCTGCGCCGTGTTGAGTGCGGCCAGCTGGTCGGTGCTGAGCACGGTCAGCTGGCTCGGGTCGAGGGCGGCAATCTGGCTGGTTTTCAGGGCACGTATCTGGTTGGTGCTCAGTACCAGCGTCTGGCTGGTGCTGAGGCCGGCAAACTGGCTGGCCGTGAGTGCCGCCACATCCTGGGTATCCAGTGCGGCGACCTGAGCTGTACCCAGCGCGGCCAGCTGGTCGGCGCTCAGGCTAGGCATTTGCTGGGTCGAGAAGCCCGTCACCTGATCGCTGCGCAGGGCGGCGATCTGGCGGGTCGAGAGCGCGCTGATCTGGTCGCTGCTGAGGGCGGCCAGCTGGCGTGTGGCCAGTGCCCCGATCTGGTCGGTGCTGAGGCTAGGCAGATTGCCCAGGCTGATGCCGTAGGCCAGTTGCGCCGTGCTGAGGGCGGCAATATGGTCGGTATCGAGCGCGGCCAGCTGGTCGCTCTGCAAGCCGTCGGCCAGCACGCGGGTGCTGAGCGCGGCCAGCTGGCTGCTGCTCAGGGTGTTGAGCTGGGCGCTGCGCAGGCCGGGCAGCTGGACCGCCTGCAGGGCGGCGATCTGGCGTGTGCTGAGTACGCTCAGGTCGGCGGTGCTGAACACGGCCAGCTGGTCGCTGCCGAGCGCGGCGATCTGCTGGGTGCCGAGATTGGCGGCCTGCGCCGTGGTCAGGGCCATGATCTGGGCGCTGTTCAGCACTTGCAGCTGGCTGGCCGTGAATACGGCGGTCTGGGCCGTGCGCAGGGCGCCGATCTGGGTCACGCTGAGCGCGCTGATGGCGTCGCTGCTCAGGGCCCATGCCAGCTGGGCCGTGTTGAGCGCGCTGATATGGTTGGTGTCGAGTGCGCCTATCTGTTCGCTGCTCAGACCCAGGCTGATCTGGCTGGTGCTGAGCGCGGCCAGTGCGCCGGTGGCCAGCGCGTTCAGCTGGTCGCTGCCCAGTGCTGCCAGCTGATCGGTGCCCAGTGCCAGCAACTGGCGCGAACCGAGTACGGCCACGTCGCGGGTTTCCAGTGCCTGTATCTGGTCGGTACCCAGCACGGCCAGCTGGCGCGTGGCCAGTGCCGCCACCTGGCTGGTGCTGAGGGCGACAATCTGCGCCGTATTCAGGCCGGTGCTGATCTGATCGGTGCTGAGGCTGGCAATCTGCAGCGTACTGAGCGCCGCCAGCTGGTCGGTCAGCAGCGCTTGCAACTGGTCGCTGCTCAGCAGATTCAGCTGGGCGTTGCTGAGGGTCAGCAGATCGGCCGTCTCCATCGCAGCGATCTGGTCGCTTTGCAGGGCACTGAGCTGGGTGCTGCCCAATGCGCGCACCTGGGCCGTGCTGAGTGCCACGATCTGGTCGGTGCTGAGTGCGCTGAACTGGTCCGATTGCAGGCGCGCCACGCCGGCCGTCGCCAGCACGCTGAATTGCAGGGGCGACAGGGCCAGCAGCTGGGCGGTATTGAGCACGCCGATCTGGCTGGCGCTGAGCGCCGCAATCTGGGCCGAACCCAGCTGGGCTAGCTGCTGGCTGGTCAGGGCGCCCAGCATCTGGCTGTTGAGGCCGGTGATGGCGCTGGTCGACAGGGCATTCAACTGGTCGCTGGTGAGGGCGGCAAACTGGTTGCTGCTGAGCGCGGCCAGCTGGCTGCTGCGCAGTGCAATAAAGTCATTGGTGGACAGGGCGGCGAGCTGCTGGGTTGCCAGCGCACTCATTTGCAAGGTGCTGAGCGCGCCTACCTGTGCGGTGGTGAGCACGGCAATGTGCTGGGTCGCCAGCGCGGCAATCTGATCGCTGCTCAGACCGGCAATCTGGGTGCTGCTCAGGGTGTGCACCAGATCGGTGGTCAGCACGGCGACATTGGCCGTCGTGATCGCGCCAATCTGGGCCGAACGCAGCACGGCAAAGTCGCCGGTTTCCATGGCATCGAGCTGGTCGCTGCTGAGCGCGGCAACCTGGTCGGTGCCCAGTCCGCAGATCTGCAGCGTGCTGAAGGCGATGATCTGGTCGCTGGTCAGGGCGCCGAACTGGCTGGCATTGAGTGCGCTGATCTGGCTGCTGGAAAGCGTGGCGAAGGCATCCGTGCTGATCGCGGCAATCTGGTTGCTCGACAGTGCATGCAGCTGGCGGGTGGCCAGATTATCCATCTGCAAGGTGGTGATGGCGGCGATCTGGCCGGTGCTCAGAGCGGCGGCCTGTGCCGAGGTCAGGGCATCGAGCTGGGCGGTGCTGAGGTTCTGCCATTGCGCCAGCGTGAGGGCATTCAGCTGGTCGCTGCGCAGCGCCTGGATCTGGCCGGTGCTGAGGGCGGGCAGGGCGGCACTGCTGATGGCTTGCCACAGGTCGGTGCTGAGTGCGTTCAACTGGCTGGTGCCCACGGCGCCCAGCTGGCTGCTGCCCAGCGCGCCCAGATGGACGCTGTCCAGGCTGGTGAACTGGTCGCTGCTGAGCGCGCCGATCTGCTGGCTTTGCAGGGCGGCCAGATCATCGGTTTCCATCACGTTCAGCTGGCCGGTGCTGAGTGCGCCGATCTGTGCCGTACCAAACTGGCGGAACTGGGCCGTGCCCAGCGTGATGATCTGGTCGCTGCCCAGTGCGCGCAGCTGGTTGGTGCTGAGCGCGCCCAGCTGGCTGCTGCCCAGGCTGCCCAGCTGATCGAGCGTCAGGTTGTTCAGCTGATTGGTGCTCAGGGCCTGTACCTGGGCCGAGCGCAGGGCGTTCAGGTCGTCCGTGCCCAGCGCCTGCAGCTGGCTGTTGCTGAGCGCTTGCAGCTGGTCGCTGGTCAGGGCTTGCGCCTGGGCCGTGCCCAGTGCCGCCATGCGGTCGGCATCGAGCGACTGCAGGGCGCCTGTGCCGATGACGGCGATCTGGCCCGGTTTGAGGGCGGCCAGATCGTCGGTTTCGATCACGCTCAGCTGGCGGGTGCCGAGGGCGGCAATCTGGCTGGTGCTCAGTTGCTGGAACTGGCGCGTGGTCAGGGCGATGAACTGGTCAGTGCCCAGACTGAGCATCTGATCGGTGCTGAGGGCGCCAAGCTGGGCCGAGGTGAGACCCTGTATCTGGGTGTCGAGCAGCACGGCGAGCTGGTCGCTGCCTAACAGTGGAATCTGCTGGGCTTTGATGGCGGCCAGCTGGTCGCTGTTCAGGGTTTGCAGCTGGCTGCTGTTGAGGGCGCCCAGTTGTGCGCTGTTCAGGTTGGCGATCTGCTGGCTGTTCAGCGCAGCAATCTGGTCGACGCTGAGCTGGCGTATCTGCTGGCTCCCCAGCGCATAGAACTGCGCGGTTTTCAGTGCGGCCAAATCGTCCGTGCCCAGTGCGCGCAGCTGGTCGCTGCTCAGGGTGGCGATGGCCTGGGTGCTCAGTCCGCCGGTCTGACGTACCGTCAGTGCCATGATCTGGGCGGTGTTGAGGGCGGCAATCTGGTAGGTGGTGAAACCGTTGATCTGGGCTGGCGTGAGCGCCTGCAACTGGTCGGTGGTGAGATTGCTGAGCAGACCCAGAGCCGACAGCTGGGCGGCGCTGAGGATGGCGAAGTCGGCCGTGGCCAGGGCGCCGATCTGGTTGGTCGACAGCGCGGCCAGCTGGTTGGTGGACATGGCGGCAACCTGGGTGCTGCTGAGCAGGCTGATCTGGTCGGTGCTCAGTACTGCCACTTGCGCCGTGCGCAGTGCTGCCACCTGGGTCAGTTTGAGCGCGGCAATGTCGTCGCTGTTCAAGGCCGCCAGCTGGGCATTGCTGAGGCTGGCAATCTGGGCCGTCACCAGCGCGGCGATCTGCTGCGTGCTGAGGCTGCCGATCTGGTCGCTTTGCAGCCCCGTTATCTGCGCCGTTGCCAGCGACGCCAGCTGGGCCGGCGTGAGGGCACGCAATTGGTCGCTGGCCAGGGCCAGCAGCTGGTTGGTGCTGAGTATCTGCAACTGGGCGCTGCGCAAGGCGGCTAGGTCCTGGGTTTCCATGGCAGCCAACTGGTTGGTGGTGAGCGCCTGCAAGTGCTGACTGCTCAGGCTGCTAACCTGGTTGATGCTCAGGCCGGCAATCTGGGCGCTGTTCAACAGCACCAGCTGTTCCGTGCGCAGGGCGGCCAGTTGCTGGGTTTTGAAAGCGGCCAGATCTTCGGTTTCCAGCACGGCCAGCTGGTCGGAGCTCATGGCGCGGATCTGCGCGCTATTCAGGCTGCCGGCCTGCAGCGTGCTGAGCGCTACGATCTGGGCGGTACGCAGCGACTGGAACTGGTTGCTGTCGAGCGCGCCCACCTGGCCGACGCTGAGGGCGCGGAACTGGTCGGTGCCGAGCACGCCAAGCTGATCGCTGCTGAGCGCGGCAATGGCACTGCTGCGCACTGCGGCGATGCTGGCGCTGGACAGCACGCTCCATTGCGCGGTGCCCAGTGCGGCCAGCTGGCGCGTGCTCAGGCTGGCAATCTGGCTGCTGGTCAGTGCGACCGCCTGATTGGTGCTGAGGTTGCTGAACAGATCGCTACCGAGGGCGCTCAGCTGGGCCGTTTTGAGTGCGGCCAGATCCTGGGTTTCCAGCGCATTAAGCTGGTCGCTGCTGAAGGCGGCCAGCTGTTGCGAGCCCAGGCTGCTGATTTGCAGAGTGGTCAGGGCGATCAGCTGTTCGCTGTTCAGGGTGCTGATCTGGGCAGTCTTGAGCGCAACTAGCTGGGCCGGTTTCAGCAAGACCAGCATCTGGGTGCCGAGCGCCAGCAACTGATCGCTGCCCAGCACGCCGATTTGTGCCGTTTGCAGATTGCTGACTTGCAGCGTGCTGAGGGCGCCGATCTGGTTGGTGCTGAGTGCCTGCAGCTGATTGCTGTCGAGTGCGGCAATTTGCGTGGTGGAGAATGCCTGGACCTGCTGGCTGGCCAATGCGTTGAGCTGATCGGCGCGCAATTTGCTCACTTGCGCAGTCTTCAGCACGGCCAGATCGCGGGTTTCGAAGGCGGCGAACTGGTCGCTGCTGAGGCTCAGCAATTGCTGGGTAGTCAGGCTGCCAGCCTGCGCGGTGTTGAGTGCGACCAGCTGCAGCGTGCTGAGGGCGGCCAGCTGGCGCGTCGTCAGTGCCGTCAGTTGGGCCGTGCGCAGACTGTCGATCTGGCTGGTGGTCAGGGCGGCCACGGCATCGCTGCCCAGTGCCAGCAGTTGCTGGGTTTTCAGCGCTTGCAGATCGCTATTGCTCAGCGCTTGCAGCTGATCGGTGGACAGCCATGCCAGCTGCTGGGTGGCCAGATTGCTGGCCTGAATGCTGCTGAGCGCGGCAATCTGGCTGGTGGTGACGGCGCCCAGCTGGTTGGAGCTCAGTACATTGAGCTGCGACGATTTCAGCGCGGCCCAGTCGGCTGTGTCCAGTACTGCCAGCTGCTGGGGCAGCAGGGCCGCCATCTGGGCGGTGCTGAATACCAGCACTTGCTGGGTGCCCAGCGCAGCGATCTGGTTGGAACTGAGTACCTGTATCTGGTCAGAATTGAGCTGGATGATCTGGGCGGTTTTCAAGGCGCTGATCTGGCCCGGGGTCAGGGTGGCCACCACGCGGGTGCCCAGCCCCAGCAACTGGCTGGTTTGCAGTGCAGCCAGATCCTGGGTTTCCATGGCGTTCAGCTGGTCTGTGCTGAGCGCATTGAGCTGGCCGGGCGTGAGTGCGCCGGCCTGGGCGGTGGTCAGCGCCACGATCAGGTCGGTGCTGAGGGCTGCCACTTGCTGCGACGTCAGCGCGATGATCTGGGCCGTGCGCAGTGCGGCGAAATCGCGGGTTTCCAGTGCATTCAGCTGCTCGGTGGAGAGCGCGGCCAGATTGCGTGTGCTGAGGACGGCAGCCTGAGCGGTGCTGAGGGCAACGATCTGGTCGGTTGTGAAGGCGCTCGCCTGGGCGTTGTTGAAGTTGGCCAGCTGGACGCTGCTGAGCGCGGCAAACTGGCGCGTACTCAGGGCGGCAATCGCATTGCTGCTCAGCGCGACGGCCTGCTGCGAGCGCAGCGCCTGCAGATTGCTGGTGGAGAAAGCGCTGATCTGGTCGGTACTGATGCTGGCCACCTGTGCGGTGGTCAGCACCATGGCCTGCTGGGCTTGCAGTGCGGCGATCTGGTCGGTATTCAGTGCCAGCCACTGCTGGGTTGCCAGTGCGGTCAGCTGCTGGGTTTTCAGGGCGGCGATGTCGCTGGTGCTGAGCGCGGCCACTTGTGCGTTGCTCAGGCTGCTTATCTGGGCCGTGCTCAGTGCCATGGCCTGCGCCGTGTTGAGCAGGCCGATCTGGTCGCTCGACAGGGCGCGCAACTGGTTGGTGGACAGGGCCAGCAGCTGTGCCGTGGTCAGCACGCGCAGCTGGTCGCTGGCCAGGCTGGCCAGATGGTTGGTGCTGAGCGCGCTCAGCTGCTGGGTCCGCAATGCGCTCAGGGCTGCCGTGCTGAAGGCGTTGACCTGATCGGTAGACAGGGCCGCCAGCTGGCTGGTGGTGAGAACGCTGGACTGGGCCGATTTCAAGGCCAGTATCTGTTCGGTGGCCAGTACCGCCATCTGCTGGCTGGACAGGGCGACTATCTGGGCGCTGCGCAGGCTGGCCAGATTGCTGGTGCTCAGGGCCAGCACTTGCTGGGACGACAGGGCCGCCAGCTGCTGGCTGGCCAGACCGCTGACCTGTGCGCTGCTCAGTTGCAGGATCTGGCTGGTGCTGACGGCGGCCAGCTGGCCGGTTTTCAGGGCGGCGATCTGCTGCGAATTGAATACGGAGAACTGGTCGCTGCCCAGTGCGGCGACGCCGTCGCTGGACAGGGCACCGACCTGCTGCGTGCGCAGTGCGGCAATATCCTGCGTGCTGAAGGCGGCCAGCAGGCTGGCGTTCAGACCGGCCAGCTGGGCCGTGCCGAGGGCACTGGCTTGCGCCGTACTGAGCGCGCTGATCTGGTTGCTGCTGAGGGCATTCAGCTGGGCGTTGCCGAGCGCGGCAATCTGGGCGGTCTTGAATACGGCCAGATCGCGGATCTCCAGTGCAGCGACCTGCTCGGTGCCGAGCGCGGCAATCTGGGCGGTCAGCAGCACGCTGACCTGCTGGGTCCCGAGGGCAACGATCTGGTTGGTGGTGAGGGCGCGCAACTGGCCGCTGCGCAGGCTGACAAGCTGGGTGGAGCTGAGCGCGGCCACCTGATCGGTGCTGAGCAGGGCGGTGGCACTGTTGTTGAGTGCGGCCAGTTGCTGGCTTTTCAGGGCGGCAAAATCCTGCGTGGCCAGCGCGGCCAGCTGGTCGCTGGAAAACTGGCTCAGTTGCTGGGTGGTCAGTGCAGCGGTCTGGGCCGTCGTCAGTGCGTTGATCTGATCGCTGTTCAAGGCCGCGATCTGCTGCGTGCCGAGCGCGGCGATCTGGGCCGTGCGCAGGCTGGTAAAGCCGCTGGTGCCGAGCGCGGCCAGCTGGTTGCTGTCGAGCGCAGCAATTTGAGCCGTGCCAAGGTTGCTGCTCTGGTTGGTGCTCAGTGCGCTCAGCTGGCTGGCGCTGAAGGCGCTCAGGCCCGTGCTGTTCAAGGCCAGCAGCTGTGCCGTGCTGAGGGCCGCGACATCCTGGGTATCGAAGGCGGCCAGCTGGTTGCTGCTCAGCGCGACGATCTGGCGGGTTTGCAGCGCGGCGGTCTGGGCCGTGCCCAGTGCCGCGATCTGGCTGGTGGAGAGTGCGCGCAGCTGGGCCGTGGAGAGTCCCGGCAGCTGACGGGTTTGCAGGGCGGCGAAGTCATCAGTGCCCAGCAGTGCCAGTTGCTGGCTGCCCAGGGCGGCCAGCTGGGCCGAACCGAGTGCGGAGAATTGCAGGGTGCTCAGGCCGTTGACCAGCTGGTCGGTGCTCAGATTGCCGAGCTGGGCGCTGTTGAGGGCGGCGATTTGCTGGGTGGTGAAGCCGTAGCCCAGCTGTGTGGCCGTCAGCGTTTGCAAGTTGCGGGTCGACAAAGCTCGTACCTGGGCGGTGCCCAGATAGCCCAGCTGCTCAGTGCGCCATGCGGTCATTTGCAAGGTGGTCAGCAACAGGATATCGGCCGTCGTCAGGGCGGCGATTTGTGCTGATGGCAGATTGGCAACTTGGTCAGTGGTGAGACCGGGTACGAGTGATGGCATTAGTAGATTCTCCTTGCGCCACTATATATTACAGCCGTGATCGCTCAAGACGAGAAGTGGATGGTAAAAACAGTTTAAATCTTGGTCTGAAAACAAGTACTTAGCGTGTCCCGTGCGGGCCGGCACGGCAGTTTTACAGGGGCCTAATATGGGCAGGATGGAAAGACTGTAAGATGCGGTTTTTGCTTTTCGCACGAGGCCACTCTGATGCTGCAAACGCCAGACACATTTCAGCCCCTGCTACGTCCGTCGCAGGATAGCAATCCGATAAGTTTGCTGGTTTATCGAGGGCAGTTGCTTTTGCGCAACGAAGATCATGCACTGCCAGAGCTGGAAGACCTTATCAAACTGAAAGTTCCAGCGGCGCGCTGGCATCCGCTGGGGCTCTGGCAAGGCCGTTACTATCAGCTTGGCTGGGTCGATAGTACGGACGTGCCGGGGCCGGAATACAGTTTTTTTGGCTTGCGCAGCCTGTTCGGCGTGCTCGATGATGGATTGGCGGCGCTGGCTGCCCGTGCGGTACAACTGGCGGAATGGGCACGTACCCATCAGTTCTGCGGCGCCTGTGGCGCAGCGACCCATTTGATAGAAGGCGAACGCTGCTATGGCTGCACGCAGTGCGATATGCGCGCTTACCCGCGGATTTCGCCCGCCATGATGGTGCTGATCCGCAAGGGCGATGCCGTACTGCTGGCCCAGCACGCCCGTCCCGGCGCGCCGCGTTACACGGCGCTGGCCGGTTTTCTTGAAGCGGGCGAATCGATCGAGGAAGCCGTGCACCGCGAAGTGTTTGAGGAAGTGGGCTTGCGGGTACACAATCTGCGCTACTTCGGCAGCCAGTCCTGGCCCTTCCCCCATTCGCTGATGATCGCCTACACGGCCGAGTATCTGAGCGGCGAGATCCGCATCGATGCGACGGAAATCACGGATGCGCGCTGGTTCGGGCCGGGCGACCAGTGGCCGGAACTGCCGACCACCAGTTCGATCGCCGCCGAACTGCTGCAGGCTTACCGGCCGTAGCCCTGGCCGGTGGCGCCGGCCTGAAACCGGTATACTGTCGGCCACTCGTACTCGTTCAGTCAATAAGTAAAGGTTGTAGCAAGATGTCGCAAAACACATTCAACGAAGACGACTGGCGTCGTCTGATCGCCAGCTTCGGTGAGAATCCCGACCGTCCGGGACTGCTGGAAACCCCGGCCCGCGTGAGCAAAGCATGGCAGCACTGGACTTCCGGCTATGGCCAGGACCCGGTAGAACTGCTGAAGGCGTTCGAAGACGGCGCGGAACAGTACAATGAACTGATCGTGGTGCGTAACATTCCCGTGTACAGCCACTGCGAACACCATCTGGCGCCGTTCTTCGGCAAGGCCACGGTGGGCTATGTCCCGAACGGCAAGATTGTCGGCCTGTCCAAACTGACCCGTCTGGTGGACTGTTTCGCCAAGCGTCTGCAGGTGCAGGAACGCATGACCATGCAAATCGCCAATGCGCTGATGGAAGTGCTGGAGCCTAAGGCCGTGGGGGTGGTGGTGCGCTGCCGTCACCTGTGCATGGAAAGCCGCGGCATCCGCACGCCGGGTGAAGAAACCGTCACCTCGGCCATGCTGGGCGAATTGCAGCCCAATCTGGCCATGCGCACGGAATTCCTTGCACTGGCACGCGAAGACTAGGCGTGGCGCCCAACTCCGGTTCAGACTCACTACAGCAAAGGTAGATCAATGACGGCAATCACTTGGTGGCAAGGCACGCCCGCAGCAGCGCTGGCGCAGGCGGCAGCACAGCAGCAAGCGCTGTTTTTGTACTGGGGCGCGCAATGGTGCCCGCCGTGCAACCGGGTGAAGTCGGAGATTTTTACGCACAGCGAAGTGCAGGCGCTGAGCCGGCAGTTGCTGTGCTACCAGCTCGATGGCGACAGCCACGGCGCCCAGGCACTGGCGGCGCAGCTGCGTTTGCGCAGCTATCCCACGCTGGTGCTGTTTGCGCCGGACGGCAAGGAAATCACCCGCCTGCCGTGCGAACTCGACGGCGAACGTTTTGCTGCAGCGCTGGCGCAGGCGCTGAGCGTGCATGCCGCCGGTTCCGGTGCGGCGCAGGCCTTGCAGGCGGCGCTGTCGGCCAGCCGTGCACTGAGTGTGGCCGAGTGGATGCTGCTGGCTGATTATTCGTGGGACACGGACGAAGGCGCACTGCTGGGCGAGCGGGCGCTGGCACCAACCCTGCTGGCGCTGCTGGGCGCCGGTGTGGCCGAGGTGGCTGCTGCAGCCGCCTTGCGTTTGCGCCTGCATGCCCTGCTGGCACAGGCGATTGCGCCGGAGCAGGGCGCGGATTTGCTGCTGGCCGTGTGTGCAGACGAGGCGGCGGCGCGCGCCAATATGGATATCCTGAATAATTACGGCATCGAGCTGATCAAGCTGTGTGCCCGGCGCGAAACAGTGGCGGCGGCGCTGCGCGAGCGTGCAGCGGCGTGGGCGCAGGATTTCTGGCTGGCGGCGCCGGACCAGCTGGCTGCTGCGCGTTTGCAGCTGCGCATGGCGCGTCTGCTGGCGCCTAGCGCCGGCCTGCAGGAGCTGGCGCACCAACACGTGGCAGCGGCCCTCGATGCAGCCAGCGATGGCTATCAGCTGCATACGCTGGTGAACACGGCGGTCAGTCTGCTCAATGAAGCGGGGCTGGGTAGCGATGCCGAGCACCTGCTGCAATCGCATTTGCCGAATTCGCATACGCCGTTCTACTTCATGCTGAGTCTGGCGGGCAGCGCCAGACGGCGCAACGATACGGCTGCGGCGCTGGACTGGTACCAGCATGCTTATGAAACGGCAGTGGGGCCGGCTACGCGGATACAGTGGGGGGTGACGTATCTGAGTCAGTTGATGGAACAGGCCAGCGCAGACGGCGCCCGCATTGCGCAGGCGCGGCAGGCATTGCTGGCCGATGTGGCGGCTGCCGGTGAAGATGCGCGATATCAGCGCAATCATGCCCAGCTGCAGAAACTGGCGCGCTGGCCGCAGCTGGGTTTCTAGTTTGGGGTCATGGCAGGCAGTGCCAGCCGGGCTGGTGCTGCCTGGTGCAAATTAGCGCTGCTTAGTGTCGATTAGCGCTGCCTGGTGCCGTCCAGTGTCGTTTAGCGCCAATTAGTATCGCGCGATTATTTGCCTGCCGGTGCCGTATCGGGCACGGTTTCCAGCACGGCGGCCTCGAACACCAGTTTTTTCTCATCGACGCGGAACACGCCTATCAGTTCGCCGCCGTCACCTTTGACGTCCGGGTACTGGCTGCAGGTCTGCGACTCCACCTGCCATGCTTCCTCGCCGGCGCGCAGGGTCCAGACATTGTCGCCGCCGGACAGCAGCTCCACTTCCACATCATCGGCCGGCATATCGGTCAGCGGTATGCGGCGCAGACAGTCGGGCAGGCGCTGGATGATCAGTTCCACGTCGCTATCCTTGCTCCAGAAATGCTTCTGCACACGATGCAGCGTCAGCACGTGGCTGCCGTTGTCGCCATCCACATGGTAGGAGGCGCTGTCGTCGACGCAGGCAGTGAGCAGCAGAGAGGTCAGAATAATCAGCAACTTGCGCATGGGGCGGGTTTCCGTTCAGGTTACGCTTAATGTAGCAACATTATAGCGATCTTGCAGCAGCGCTCTATAAAACAACAATGCCCGTGCAAGCACGGGCATCAGATCACACCAGCAGTGTGCGTTGCAACAATCTGTCCCCGTTTGAGGACAGATGATTGCTAGCAGACTTGCTTAGAAGCGGTAGCCTACGCCTACGCCAACCAGCAGTGGGTCCACTTTAACTGCGCTAGCTTTGGCGCCGCCGATGAACACATCGCTACGGATCTGTACTTTTTTCACGTCCAGATTCAGCGACCATTTATTATCGATGGCGTAGTCAACACCAGCTTGCAGAGCGAAGCCGAAGCTGTCGTGTTCCAGACCGGCTTTACCAGCCAGCAGGTCAACTTTCGACATGGTGGTGTAGTTCACACCAGCGCCGATGTATGGCTTGATAGGAGCGTCCAGCACGAAGTGGTACTGAGCCAGCAGGGTTGGTGGCAGGTGCTTGAAGGTACCGATTTTGCCGCCGTCCAGGAACACGTCGTGTTTCTGTGGGTAGGTCAGGATCAGTTCAGCAGCCAGATTCTGCGTGAAGAAATACGATACGTCGAATTCTGGAATGGTTTTGCTGCTAACGGTCAGACGGTCCGATGCACCGGTGCCGCCAACTGGATCCGACTTGTCAGCTGGGTCGATGTGCACTGCGCGAACGCGCACCAGCCATGGGGTTTCTTGTGCCATTGCGGCGGTCGATGCTGCCAGGCTCAGGGTTGCCAACACTGCTGCTGCTAAAGACTTGTTCATTTTACTTCCTCTTCTGTCGTCGTTAAGTAACGGATAGAAGTGTATTGATGCGAAGCACAAAAAACTTTGATCCAAGTCAAAAGACAAACTATTTTTTTCAGGTTGTGCAAATTTAGCCTCAGTTTGCTGTTTTAAGGCTGCAGGCGGCATTTTTGAGGCTCGGTGGCCGAGGGGGTAGCCATTCGTAGTTGGCGCGGCGCCATGCGCTTCAGGCGCGGCGCCAGCACTGTGTGCCGATGTTAGCGGTAACGTGCCAGGATCTGGTCGACCACGCCCTCATGCAGCAGACCATCGATGGCGCGGCTGGCTTCGGCGAAAGGCAGTGTAGCCTTGCGCGAGAACGCGCATTGGGCTTTGTAGGAGAAGAACACCAGCTCGGCACGCAGCTTGAGTTGCGGATGCATGCGCTGCATGTAATTGAGGATGTTTTCGCTGGCCATGGTGTAGGGCGTTTTCGCTGCCAGCATGTTCTGCAGATTGCTGTTCATGCTGGGTGCATCGACGCGGGCAAAGCGCCGGCCCAGCACCTGTTCGATACGCGGATAGCGGAAGCCTGCCACCGTGCCGGTGGGTTTGTCGCGCAGGTCTTTGAGCGAATTCAGACGTGGCGCATCGGCTTGCGCTACCACCATTTCGGCGTCCGGCAACATCGGCACGCTCCAGTCATAGTCGCCATCGATCCAGCTGGGCGAGACATAGCACATGGCATCGGCTTTGCCGCTGGTGAGTGCCGGCGTAACGCCGTACACATCCACAGTGAGGTAGACGGCGCGCCGGCCCAGCCGCTGCGCCAGCGCATCGCCGAGGTCCTTGACGATGCCGCCCACCAGCACGCCGTTCTGGAAACGCACCACCGGCATGGTCTGCTCAAGCGGCGCCAGCATCACCAGTTCGCCGGGCGCAGCCTGCACGGCCGGCAAGGGTAGGGCAGCAGACAGGGCCAGCAGCAGTGACGGAATGCGACGTTGCATGAGCGTGGTGTGGGGTGGCAATCGGACCATTATAGACCGAGTGTGCAGGCGCGGCAGAAACCGCCTGTAGCGCTAGGCGCTACGCAGTACACTAAAGCGGCGGAACAGTTCCGATGGCATAGGGACTTGGAGTTGCCAGACGATAGAAATCGGTCGGTCGCCTTCGTGACTTAGGAGTGTTGCTGGTCCAAGCGCGACAAAGGCGTGTTCTGTATCTTCGCGCACGAAAAGTTGGAAACGCCAGCCGTTACTAACACTGTTCACGTAGCGTTGGCCACTGGT
>Ga0187842_1000156_pt1 | contig 36195 bp, 42 predicted proteins | sample SpaLakP09_SKY_41_FD_134514 | JGI IMG/M metagenome (GOLD analysis project Ga0187842, IMG submission 134514) | Oligotrophic lake water microbial communities from Sparkling Lake, Wisconsin, USA - SP09_SKY_41 | ecosystem: Environmental > Aquatic > Freshwater > Lake | place: USA: Sparkling Lake... | reverse complement strand
GTCCAGAACGGCAAGGGCTATGTCGCCTCCGAGCTGAACCGTCCGGAAGACGCGCCGATCGGCCTGATCGCCGTCGACGCCCTGTATTCGCCGGTCAAGCGCGTCGCCTATCGCGTCGAGCCCACCCGTCAGGGCCAGTCGCTGGACTATGACAAGCTGATCCTCGAGGTCGAAACCAACGGCGCTGTTTCGCCGGTGGACGCCGTGGCCTACGCCTCGCGCATCCTCCAGGACCAGCTGCAGATCTTCATCACCTTCGACGAGCCCAAGAAGGCCGTGGAAGCCATCGACGGCAAGCCGGACCTGCCCTTCAACCCGGCCCTGCTGAAGAAGGTGGACGAGCTGGAACTGTCGGTGCGTTCCGCCAACTGCCTGAAGAACGACAACATCGTCTACATCGGCGACCTGATCCAGAAGACCGAGGGCGAAATGCTTCGCACCCCGAACTTCGGCCGCAAGTCGCTGAACGAGATCAAGGAAGTTCTCGCGACGATGGGCCTCTCGCTCGGCATGGATGTGCCGAACTGGCCGCCCGAAAACATCGAAGACCTGGCCAAGAAGTTCGACGACCAGATCTAGTTTCAACCCTCCGCCCTTGATCCATCCGGATCGCGGAGCGGTTAGAATGTGAGAACCCCAGGTCCGGTGCTCCGGAAACCAGGGTGAGTAGGAGAGACCCCGATGCGCCACGGCGCCGCCTATCGCAAGCTCGGTCGTACGAGCGCACACCGGACCGCCATGTTCGCCAACATGGCTGCGTCGCTGATCAAGCACGAGCAGATCACGACCACGCTTCCCAAGGCGAAGGAACTGCGTCCCTTCGTCGAGAAGCTGGTCACGCTCGCCAAGAAAGGCGACCTGCACGCGCGTCGTCAGGCCATCAGCCACGTCCGTGACGTGCCGCAGGTGGGCAAGCTGTTCGAAACGATCGGCCCGCGCTACGCCGACCGTAACGGCGGCTACATCCGCATCATGAAGGCCGGCTACCGTCACGGCGACAACGCCGCGATGGCCGTGATCGAGTTCGTCGATCGCGACACCGCCGCCAAGGGCCTGGACTCGGGTCCGGTCTATGCCATCGAGGGCGACGAAGAAGCGTAAGCCGCTTCCCGTCAGGGGCTTGAGAAAAGGGCGGCCGGTGCAAACCGGCCGCCCTTTTTCTTTGTCCGGCCCAGATCAGACCCAGGGATCGGGATCAAAGGCTGGTGACCGCCACCCTGGAAATGGGTTGCCTGCCTGCAGTCCCTGGTCGTTCAGAAGGGACATCATCGAGTCCCCGGCGAGGGATGAACTGACAGGTCCCGACTCCGGAAAGGCCGGACTGTCAGGAGCGAGGGGCTGGATCAGCGGGGTTGCGCCCTTGGACAGGCCGCCGGTCTCATCTTCGGGACCCGGCAGCACCTGGGGCCCATCGTGCCCGCGACCGTACATGCGGCTGAGGTCGATCTCCTGACCGTTGCTGAACCGGATGACTTCAATCCCTGTCAGCCGGTCCCCACCGTCTGGTCCCTTCAGAATGAAGTCGTCACCAGCGGTCAGCAGCCGGTAGTCCGCGCGTGAGCCCTGAACCTGAAGGGTGTCACGCCCGGCACCACCGTCGATCAGGTCGTTACCGCGGCCGCCCTCGAGCAGATCATCGCCAGCGCCGCCGAACACGGAGTCCTCGCTCGACAGGCCTGACAGCGTGTCTGCGCCCGGAGTGCCGGTAAGGGCACCGGTGCCAACGGTGTTTGCGTGCAGTCTGACGAAGGCCTGGGTCAACATTGGCTCTGAGTTCAGCAGCGCAATCGGGTCGGTGAATGTTGCGCGGGCTGCTGCGTCGCCTCCCGGATGCCCGTCAATAAACCGGTCGATGAACCCGGCGATGGAATCCGTCAGCCCCGGGATCGCCGTATTGCCCCCGATGTCGTTGTGGGCGGCGTCCCGGTAGACCAGCGCATAGCTTTCGGCAGCATCGCCATTCCGGAAGGCGTCAAGACGCCCGTTCCAATCCGTCAGGCCGCCGGGCTCGGCATCCTCTGTGCCGGTGATGGTCAGCAGGGGAACGTCGATATCATCCCATGACGCCGCGGTCAGATTGGCCCAGGCGCTTTCCTCGCCCTGTGGCGACAGGATGATGGCGGCCTTGAAACGCGGATCAGCGACGCTGGTCAGGCCATAGGGGTTGCCGACGGGCGGGGATTCGTAGCCCGGGCGGTCGGAATCCAGCCCCACCAGGAGCCCGGCGGTAAAGGCACCGTGGCTGTGGCCGGCGACGACCGGCGATGAAACATCGGCCGAATAGCCGGGCAAACCCGTGACCAGGGTCTGGGCCATGTCCAGGGCGAACTGCATGTCGGCCGCGCGGTGCAGGCCCGAGGCGGGATTACTGACCGGGAACTGGCTCGTCAGCCAGGACGGATAGGTACCACTGCTGTCGAGATGGTTCGGCAGAATGACGATATAGCCAAGGTCGGCGAGGGCCTGTGCCGTCGTACCGGACCCACCGTTCGCTCCGCCGCTCCCGCCGTGACCGTGGCTGTAGATGATCACCGGGTAGGTCCCGGGCCGGTCCGGTGCAAATACCGTCAGCACAACGTCGCGGGGTGCCGTGACGCTCGAACCGGCAGCATTCACATAGGTGACCGTATGGTCGGCGTCGCGCAGGATTCGGCTGATAGAGACGGGCAAGGCGGCGTCCTCCGGGTCAGGTCATCATACGCTTCGGCGACGCTGTTCCGTCGGCGTCGCCCGCCTACTCCTTCGACAGGTCCTGCTTCCGGAACCAGGCCAGGGCACCGGCCAGGGGGACGAGGGTCCACAGACTGACGCTGACCCAGGCCTTCAGCAACAGGCCGTCCGGCAGGGCCGCGGCCCGCTCACCACCGGCGATCGTCGCCTGGATGGCGTCGATGGACGCGCCCGGATTGACCAGGATCGACAGCCATGCGTCGGGCATGACGCCCATCGGCCCCAGCATCTGTGGCGTGAAGAACTGGGCGACCCCGAACACCAGCGGCACGAACAGCGCCGCCAGCAGGGATCGGGTGACCGCCGCCGCCAGCATCCCCATCATGGCGAACTGGATGATGCGCAGCCACGACAGGCCGAAGAACCCCATGAAACGGCCCGCCGCCTCGCCCGTCAGATCGAAAGTCAGGGTCCGTTCAAACACGGCCGCCTTGATCAGGTTTTCGAGCACGCTGCCGAGCAGCATGAACCCCATGGCCGCGAGGGCCAGAACCGCCACGACCACCAGCTTGGCCAGCAGAAGGTTGACCCGGGTGTTCCGGGCGCTGATCAGCCGCCACGTCTCCCAGCGATAGTCGCCGGCGTAGAGGGTCGCCGCTCCAATCAGGACGAACAGCAACACCAGCGGATTGGCCAGATTGCCGGCTGCCGTTACCAGGGCGTCGGCCATGTCGAGCGTCCCGCGTCCCAGCGCCGCCTTCAGCTCTGCCGGCATTTTCTCGTCGCCGAGAATCTTGGTCTCACTGCCCTTGAGCACGAAATTGGTCACCGCCCCGATGGCCAGGGAGATGATCGGGACGAACAGCAGGCTCCAGAAGAGGGCGGTCTTGTTCTTCGACAGGCGGAAGCCTTCGGCGCGGATGGCGTCAACCAGCATGGATCGTCTCCGGCGCCTGCACGGCACCCGTCTCGGTGAAGAAGATGGCCTCGAGGTCCGTCCCGACCCAGCGTGCCTCGCTGATCTCGACCCCGGCCTCGACCAGGGCGCGGATCAGGGCCGGTCCTTCCGCCCGGGGGATGTCGGCCAGAACGGCGTCGCCATCGCGGACGCCCTTGGCACCCAGGACGGACAGAACCTTGTCGACCGGTCCGGCCGACACGCGCAGGCGTTCACCCACGGCGGTCAGTTCGCTGACCGCGCCCTCACGCACCAGCCTGCCCTTGTTCAGGATGGCGACACGGTCGCAGACGCGCTGGACCTCCAGAAGCTGGTGGCTGGCCAGGATCACGGTCAGGCCGTCGTCATTGGCCAGGCTGCGGATCAGGGCCCGCATCTCCTGGATGCCGGGGGGATCCATGCCGCTGGTCGGTTCATCCAGGATGATCAGCTCGGGCTTGCTGATCAGGGCCGCGGCGACGCCGAGGCGCTGCATCATGCCCACGGAGAAGCCACGCACCTTGCGGTCCGCCGCCTCGGCCAATCCGACCCGCTCCAGCCAGTATGGAATGTCCGCCGTGCCGCCGATGCCGTGCTCCAGCGCCAGCCAGCGCAGCACCTGCCGTGCGGTCAGATAGGGCGGATAGCGCGGGGTCTCGATCATCGAGCCCGTGAGGCGCATGTGGGCGACGTCGCCGACCGGCCCGTTCATGATGGTCGCCGTCCCGTCCGTGGGCCGGATCAGGCCCAGCAGGATGCGGAAAAGGGTCGACTTGCCGGCCCCGTTGGGCCCCAGCACGCCATACACCCCGCCTCGCGGAATGGTGAGGTCCAGCCCATCGAGGGCGCGGACGGTTCCGTAGGTCTTGGTGAGCCCCAAGGCCTGGATAACGGGGGTTTCGATCACGGCTGTCATAGGGGCAGCTTGGCCTCGCGTGCCTTCATCGCGCAAGACGGCATGGCATTAAGCTTTCGCAACCTCGGCTTGCCTAACCCCTCCGTCTTGGACGCTGGCGTCCTCATCCGCTAGAAGGCCCTCCCGCCCGGAAAGCCCCATGTCCGCCCTGTCCCGCCTCCGCTCCCACCGCGCCGCGCTCGCCTTCATCTTCGTGACGGCGGTGCTCGATATCGTGGCCATGGGGATCATTATTCCGGTGCTGCCGGGCCTGATCGAGGATTTCGTCGGCTCCAACGCCCAGGCGGGCATCATCAATGGCGTCTTCGTGGCCCTGTGGGCCGGGATGCAGTTCATCTGCTCGCCGATTATTGGCTCGCTGTCGGACCAGTATGGCCGGCGGCCTGTGATCCTGATCAGCTGCGCCGGCCTGGCGCTCGACTATGTGCTGATGGCCGTGGCACCGGACCTGTGGTGGCTGGCGCTGGGGCGGATCATCGCCGGAATCACCTCGTCCAGCTTCACCACCGTCTATGCCTATATGGCCGACATCACCGCCCCGGAGAAACGCGCCCGCGCCTATGGCCTGATCGGTGCGGCCTTCTCCGCCGGCTTCGTGCTGGGGCCGATTCTCGGCGGGTTCCTCGGCGAGTTCGGGCCGCGGGTGCCGTTCTGGTTCGCCGCCGCCCTGTCGGCCGTGGCCTTCTTCTATGGCCTGCTGGTCCTGCCCGAGAGCCTTCCCGTCGAGAAGCGGATGGCGTTCAGCTGGAAGCGGGCCAATCCCGTCGGCGCGTTGATCCTGTTGAAGCGGCACACCGAGCTCAGCGGCCTCGCGGTTGTGAATTTCCTGCTCTATTTCGCCCACCACCTCTTCTCGGCGGTGTTCGTCCTCTATGCCGCCTACCGCTACAGCTGGGGCCCGCGCGAGGTCGGCCTGCTGCTGGCCCTGGTCGGCGTGCTCGACATGCTTGTGCAAGGGGTTCTGGTCGGGCCGGTCGTCAAACGGCTGGGCGACCGGATGACCATGGTGCTGGGTCTGGTCGGCGGCACGGTCGGCATCGCGGCCATGGGCTGGGCCCCGGATGGTCTGATGTTCATCCTCGCCATGCTGCCCAACGCCCTGTGGGGCCTGGCCATGCCGACCCTGCAATCCCTCATGACGCGCCGGGTCGGCGAGGACGAACAGGGCCAGCTTCAGGGGGCCAATATGAGCGTCGCCTCCATCGCCGGGGTCATGTCGCCGCTGTTCTTCGGCTGGGTCTATTCCTTCTCGGTGGGGGATGGCGCGTTCGGTACGCGGCTGTGGATCGCGGAGACGCTGGCTTTCGCATCCGGCGGGGTCCAGCGCGCCGCCGTGCGGGTCCTGACCGATCCGGGCCTCGCCTTCTATCTGGCCGCCGTCGCCCTGTTGCTGGCGGCGCTGATCGGCTGGTGGGTGGGGCGTCAGGCCGAACGTCAGGAATCGGCAGCCGTCGAGCCCGCTCCGATGCCTTGATACGGTCCAGAATCCGGAGCGGAATAGTGGTGCTTTCGTTCTCCTGACCTGCCGGATGACCATGAAAACACCTGCCGTCGCCCTCGCCGCCGTCCTGATCCTTGCCGGCCTCGGCCACCCGACCGACAGCGTCGCCCAGGACGGGGTCTTCGCAGACGACCGCGTCGTCCCCGGCGATGCCCTGGCGATGAAGTCCAGCTTCGCGCCCGTGGTGCGGACCGCCGCGCCCGCCGTGGTCAATGTCTCCGCGCGCGGCGTCCAGCAGGTCCAGGATCCGTTCTGGTCGATGTTTGGCCAGGGCCCCCGCGCCCAGCAGGTGGGCTCGGTCGGATCGGGCGTCATCGTCCGGGCCGACGGGGTGGTGGTGACCAACTATCACGTCATCAACGGCATGCAGCAGATCAAGGTCGTGCTGAACGACCGGCGTGAGTTCGACGCTCGCATCATCCTGGCCGACGAGCGCTCCGACATCGCCGTGCTTCAGCTTGAAGGCGTCAATGAGCGGTTGCCGACGCTGAACATCGATGACCGCGAGGAACAGGAGGTCGGTGATCTGGTGCTGGCCATCGGCAATCCGTTCGGGGTCGGCCAGACGGTCACCAACGGCATCATCTCGGCCCTGAACCGGACCGAGACCGGCATTTCCGACAGCGGCTCCTTCATCCAGACCGACGCGGCCATCAATCCGGGCAATTCCGGGGGTGCCCTGGTCGACATGGACGGCGACCTGATCGGCATCAACACGTCCATCTTCTCCCGCTCGGGCTCGTCCTCGGGCGTCGGCTTCGCCGTGCCTGCGGCAGCGGTGCGCCGGGTGGTGGACTCCGCTGTCGGCGGCGCCACGGCCGTGATCCGCCCCTGGCTGGGCGTGAAGGGCGAAACCGTCAGCGCCGACATGGCCCGCAGTCTCGGCCTTGAGCGGCCGCAGGGGCTGGTGGTCACCGAGGTCTGGCCGAACGGCCCCGGCGACCGCGCCAGCCTGCAACTGGGCGACGTCATCACCGCTATCGATGGCGCCGAGGTCAACGACCAGGGTGGTCTGAATTTCCGGGTCGGCACCCGTGAGCCGAATGAGACGGTCCGCGTGTCCGTGCTGCGCGACGGCCGGCCGCTGGTCGTCGATGCGCGCGTCCAGCGCCTCCCCGGCGATGCGGATGTGGACGGGGCGATGGTGATCCAGTCGGGCGGCCTGACCGGCGCGCAGGTTCTGGCGCTCAATCCGGCCCTCGCCGACAGCCTCGGCGGGGATCCCTTCGCCAGCGGGGTCGTGGTCGGACGGGTCGCGTCCAACAGCTATGCCCGGCGCGGCGTCGGCCTGCAGACCGGCGACGTGATCATGGCCGTCAACGACCGCCCGGTGACCTCGCCGCAGCAACTGGCCAACCTGCCGCGCGGCTCCCAGCTGCTGGTCGAGCGCCGCGGACAGCGCGGCGTTCTGGTGGTGCGCTGACGGCGACCTAGGCCTTGATCGGGCTCGCGATCGACCAGCAGTGGCCGAACGGGTCCATCAGCCGGCCATAGCGGTCGCCCCAGAATTGATCGGCCAGGGGCATGACCGGGATGCCGCCCGCCAGCAGGGCGCGGCCCCACCAGTCGTCGGCGTCATCGACCTGCAGATGCAGGGCGATGCCCTTGGGGACGACGTCGGCTTCATTGCCATATTCGGGGAATTCATCCGACAGCATGATCAGGCCGCCATTGATCAGCAGCCGGCTGTGCATAAGCCGCTCGCCGTCTTCGGCCAGATTGCGAAACAGCTCTTCGGCGCCGAAGGCCGCGCGATAGAACTCCACGGCCGCCTGGCCGCCCCGCGACGGTATGGTCAGATAGGGAATGACGCCGCCCGGCGGGATGAGGTTGGGTTCGGCCATGTCGGTCTCCTGTGCCGTCCCCACACTAACGCGTGAAAAGCGCGCCCGGAACGCCTATCTGTGAGCGTCCATGACTGACCTGTTCGAAGCCTCCGGCATCCATCCCCCTGACGCCCCGCTGGCCGATCGCCTGCGGCCCCGCACCCTCGAGGAGGTTGTGGGTCAGGATCATCTGCTGGGGGAGGGCGGACCGATCCGCCGGATGGTCGAGGCCGGCCGTCTGGGGTCGATGATCCTGTGGGGGCCGCCGGGCACCGGCAAGACCACCATCGCCCGCCTGCTGGCCCAGGCCGCGGGCTATCAGTTCCAGCAGATCAGCGCCGTCTTCTCCGGCGTCGCCGATCTGAAGAAGGCCTTCGAGGCCGCCCGCATGCGCCGCGCCGCCGGCCAGTCGACCCTGCTGTTCGTTGACGAGATCCACCGCTTCAACCGCGCCCAGCAGGACGGCTTTCTGCCATTCGTGGAGGAGGGGATCGTCACCCTCGTCGGGGCCACGACCGAGAACCCGTCGTTCGAGCTGAACGGGGCCCTGCTGTCGCGGTCGCAGGTCTATGTGCTCAAGCGGCTGGACGATGCGGCGCTCGATCAACTGTTGATTCGGGCCGAGGCGCAGGAGGGCAAGGGCCTGCCGCTGACGCCGGAGTCCCGCCACGCCCTGCTGGCCCTCGCGGACGGGGACGGCCGCTATCTGCTGACCATGTCCGAGGTGCTGTTCGACCTGACCTCGACGGAGCCGCTCGATGTGCAGGCCCTCGCCGGCATCCTGCAGAAGCGCGCACCTGCTTACGACAAGAGCAGAGAAGAACACTATAACCTCATATCTGCGCTGCATAAATCCGTTCGAGGGTCCGATCCCGACGCGGCCCTCTACTGGCTCGCGCGGATGCTGAACGGCGGCGAGGACCCGCTCTATCTGGCGCGCCGGATCGTGCGCATGGCGGTCGAGGACATCGGCGAGGCCGACCCCTTGTCCCTGCTGGTCGCCAACGCCGCCAAGGATACCTACGACTTCCTCGGCTCTCCGGAGGGCGAGCTGGCCCTCGCCCAGGCCGTCGTCCACCTCGCCACCGCGCCCAAGTCGGTCGGCGTCTATGAGGCCTTCAAGGCGGCCAAACGGGCGGCCGCCGAAACCGGCTCGCTGATGCCCCCGGCCCACATCCGCAACGCCCCGACGAAGCTGATGAAGTCGCTCGGCTACGGCCAGGGCTATCAGTACGACCCCGACACGCCGGAAGGTTTCTCCGGTGCCAACTTCTTCCCCGACGGGATGGAGCGCCGCGTGTTCTACGCCCCGAAAGGCGAGGGGCATGAGGCCAAGGTCAAGGAGCGGCTGGAACGCTGGGCGGCGATGCGGGCCGCGCGGCAGGGCGAGGCATGAACCTCAACCAGGTCACCGTCGAGGTCTCCGACATCCCCCGCGCCCGCGCCTTCTACCAGCGGCTCGGGCTGGAACTGATCGTGTCCAGCGACCACTACGCCCGCTTCCTCTGCCCGGGCGGTGCGACCTTCTCGATCCACCTCGCCGGGGCTTCGGAGCCCGGCGGGACCATGGTCTATTTCGAGTGCGATGACCTCGATGACCGGGTCGCCGTCCTCAAGGCCGCCGGCGTCGACTTCGACAGTGATCCGGTCGACCAGGGCTGGCTCTGGCGCGAGGCCCGGCTGCGCGACCCCGACGGCAATCGCCTGTGTCTGTATTTCGCCGGCGAAAACCGCGTGAATCCACCGTGGCGGGTCGCGGTCGGCTGACGTTGCCGTAACAGCGGTTTTGGGACTACCGTCCCCCTCATCGATCAACCTTGGGAGGGGACCATGACCGATATGACTGTGAAAACGCCCTGGCACCTGTGGGCGGTGGGCGTCATCGCCGTGCTGTGGAATGCCTACGGCGGTTACGACTACACGATGAGCATGACCCAGGGGGCCGCCTACATGGCCACCGCGGGCATGACGCCGGACCAGATCGCCTACTATGAGGCCATGCCGGTCTGGATGACCGCCATCTGGGCTGTGGGCGTCTGGGGCGGGGTGCTGGGCTCGCTCCTGCTGCTGCTGCGCAACAAGCTGGCCTTTCCGGTCTTTGCCGCCTCATTCGGGGCCTTCCTGCTCAGCCTGCTCTACACCTATGGCCTCAGCGACGGTGGCAAGGTGATGGGCTTCATGATGCAGGACGGGGTCAAGGTGGCCTCGTCGATGATCGTGATCATGAACGTCGTCATCGCCGCCGGCTGCGCCTTCTTCACCTGGTACGCCTGGACGATGTCGAAGCGCGGCGTCCTGCGTTGAGCCCGAAGCGGCGCGTCTGGCATCTCTGGCTGGTCGGCGGTCTCGCGCTCCTGGTCTGGACGCAGGGGGCCTGGGACTGGCTGATGATGACCAGACGCGACGCGGGCTATCTGGCCACGGTCCCGGCGGACTGGCAGGCGTTGGTGTTTGGCCAGCCGCTCTGGGTCAGCATCGCCTGGGCGGTCGCGATATGGGGCCTGTTCTTCGGCGCGGTCAGCCTCTGGCTGGGTCGCGTCTGGGCCACTTGGCTGCTGACGGCCGCTGCCGCCGCCATCGTGGTTGATCAGGCCTATGTCTATGTCCTGCACCCTGATGCGGCCGTCTGGCGGGCCCAGGGGATCGGGATGCCGATCATCCTCTGTCTGGTCTTCGCTGGCTTCGCTGCCTACGCATGGGTCATGGCGAAGCGGGGGCTGCTGCGCTAAGCGGGCGCGGTGACCGACCGTGCCCCCGTCTCCCTGAGCGAAGCTGACATCGCCGCCGTCCGCTCGTGGGTGATCCATGAGGACGAGGCCGTCATCGCCTTCAACAAGCCTGCCGGCCTGTCCAGCCAGGGTGGCCGCATCCAGGCCCATACGCTGGACGACCTGCTGTGGGCCTTCGCCCGCTCGAACGGAAAGCGGCCCGATCTGGTGCACCGGCTCGACCGCGACACCTCGGGCGGCATTCTCGCCGCCAAAACCAAGCCCGCCGCCGGCTTCCTCGGCAAGGCGATGCAGGCCCGGCGGTTCAGGAAGACCTATCTGGCCCTGCTGTCCGCCGCGCCCGAGCCGCGCGCCGGGACCATCGAAACACCGCTGCTGCGGCAGGAGATCGGCCGCGAAAGCTATATGCGCGCGGTCACGGCCGACACGCCGGGTGCCCAGGCCGCGCTGAGCCGCTACCGCACCCTTTCGGCTTCGGATGACGGGGCGCTGGTCGAGCTGGACCCCGCCACCGGCCGGATGCACCAGCTGCGCGTCCACATGGCCTCGATCGGTCGCCCGCTGGCCGGTGACGCCCGGTATGGCGGAGCCCTGACCTTTGCGGGTCGGGGCGCGCCGCGGCTGATGCTGCACGCCGCGAAGCTGGTGTTTCCCCATCCCGAAGGCGGCTACCGCACGGTCGAGGCCCCGCCGCCCGAGGATTTCGAGGCGCTGAAGGCGGCCGCGGGGCTCTAGACGCCCCGGAACCACCCCGTTCTGCCCGCGCTATTCTCCACACGCCCGGAGACCCGCCATGAGCCGCCTGACCCTTCCCCTGATCGTCGCCGCCGGTCTTGCGCTGTCGGCCTGCGCCAGCCTCGCCCCCTATGGTGCGCAGATGGGGCCGGGCGGGCAGGGCTATGCCGAGCAGCGGATTGAATCCAACCGCTTCCGCGTCACCTACAACGGCGTCGGCGCGCCCGGGCCGGTGATGGACATGGCCCTGCTGCGGGCCGCCGAGCTGACCACCGCCGAGGGCTATGACTGGTTTGAAGTGACCCAGCGCTGGACCGACGGCCGCCTCGACAGCGCCGGCGGTATGCGACCCAGCCTCGGCGTCAGCTACGGTGCCGGTCGCGGATCGGGACGCTACGGCAGCTACTCAAGCTCGGGCGTCGGCGTCGGGGTGGGCCTGAATTTCAGCGGCCCGTCGCCGACCTCGACCACGCTCGAGGTGGTGATGGGGAACGGGTCGAAACCGGACCGCCCGAACGCCTATGACGCCCGGAGCGTTCAGGACGGGCTGCGGCGGTAATTACCGGCCGCCGCGCGTCAGGGCCCGGTATTCGACCAGCCGCTCCTTGTCGCGTCGCACCTGGTCGGCGACGGCGTTGTCGACGTCCAGCGAGGCGTAGCGGACCCAGCCGTCGACGCCCAGCTTGTCCTGGATCGCCGCCGTCGGCGTGCGCCAGCGGAAATAGGACAGCCAGCTGACCAGAATGCCCAGCACCAACGCCAGTCCCTGCAGGGCGCGGAAGCCCACCTCGCCGGTGGCCGGCGCGGGCTCGAGCGCCAGCACTGTCAGGCCGACGATCAGCACCAGCGGCGTCATGATCCGCTGGGCCCAGCGCATCCAGTAGCGCTCGCGGCGCACGCGCCACAGTTCCATCTGGACGTGCTTTTCGAGGTATTCCATCCGCGCGCCCAGCCACATGGTCAGCCGCGTCAGATACAGGGCGCGCTGGCCCCAGGCCTTGCCGTCGTTGGCGAACTGGGTCTCGGCCTGGTCGGCCATGGCGCGGGCGCTGGTGAACAGGTTCTGCAACTCGCGGGTCCGCTGCACGATCTCCCGCGACAGCTCATAGGAGTCGTTCTCGAGCTGGAACCGGTACTGGATGAACAGCACCGCCTGCAGACCCCAGTAGAGGCCGAAGGCGGCGATCATGGCACCGGCGGCCAGACCCAGACCCATCGCCGCGGACCCGGTCCAGCTTGTGAACCAGCCCGGGCCGAGAATGGCCAGGGCGGCGAAGGCGACCAGCGCGCCGGCCTGGCTCAGCCGCTTGACCGTGACATGGGTCACCAGCGCCTTGAACACCCGCCGGCCGTAGCCGTGGATGCGGCTGCGGATGTCGGTGTCGACCGGGAACCGCTCCTCGATCTGACGGCTGAACAGGACGTGGAAGCGGTCCGGCTTTCCGTCGGTCTCCCAGAAGGGGAAGATGTCGAGCGGCTGGTTGAAATATTCGTCGATATGCGAGCCGACGATCGCCTCGGCCTCGGGCGTGGCGGAGAAATATTCGCTCTCGGAGATGGGGCGCAGGATGCCGTCACCGCCGCGCAGGGCTTCGCGGCCGTGGCTCGGCGTCGCCGGCGGAACGGCCCGGTTCGGGCTGTCCTGGGCTCCGCGCGGCGGCGGATTCGGCGCAGCCTGCAGCCGGGCGTCCGCGCCATGGCCACCGTGGCCGCCGTCATGCGGTGCCCCGTGGCTGTCATGCCCGTGGGCATCGTGTCCGTGGCTGTGATCGTCGTGCGACATGGCGCTTCGGCGGTCCCTTGAGTCGTCAGCCCGTCAGTATGGCAGATCGCGCCGCCGGGCGGACGGCGTTCTCCCTTGGCGCGAAGCCGCGCCATGTCGCTAGATATCGGCGTTAACCCTGCCTCGCGGCAAGTGAAGTTTCGGTCAGAACGGATATCGCGCCATGGCGGCGGCGCACGCCAGCAGCGGAACCAGCAGCACGGCCTCAACTCCGACCCACTGGCGCGCCCGCTTCAGCTCGACCGCCGGGGGCGTGAACGGCACCGCGCCGGCCGCGGCCTTGCGCCAGCGAATGAACAGCAGGGTCGGCCCGATCGACAGCAGGCCGAGCGCCAGGAACAGGCCCATCTTGCCCCAGAAGAACGGGTTTTCGGCGTAGAAGGCCCAGCCCTTTCCACCCCAGATCACCCGGCAGACGCCGATGGCGAGGACGAGACCCGCGACCAGACCGTAGCCTCCGTCGATCTTCACCAGCCGGGTCGGATCCACCGCGCCTTCCCTCAGGGCCAATCCTTCCATCGCCAGCAGGGCGACGAGCCCGAAGACGGCGATGTGGTGGGCAATGGCCAGTCCAAGATCGAGCACGTCAGACTCCTTCGCTTTGACGCCGGGTCGAGTATAAGCCCCGCACCATGACACGTTTTCTCATCGTTGCAGCCGGGGGTGCCCTCGGCGCTGTCGCCCGCTACGGGGTCGGCGTCTGGACCACGCGTTGGTTTCCGGCTGCGCAGTGGCCGTGGGCCACGCTGACGGTCAATGTTGCCGGCGGCCTGCTGATGGGGCTGCTGGCCGGCTGGCTGGCCTTCCGCGGCGGGGCTTACAGTGAGAGCCTGCGCCTGTTCGCCGCCGTCGGCGTGCTGGGCGGCTTCACCACCTTCTCGGCCTTTTCGCTGGAGGCGGCGCTGATGATCGAGCGCCGTCAATTGGCCATGGCGGGGGGATATGTCGCCGCCTCGGTGATCCTGTCGATCGTCGCCCTGTTTATCGGCCTGATGGTCGCCCGCCGCGCCTTCGGAGCCGCCCTTTGACTGATGAACCCATCCAGGAAGCCGAACCCGCTCCCAAGCGCGAGGTGCTGACCATCTATGTCGCGGAGGCCGAGGACGGCATCCGGCTGGACCGCTGGTTCCGCCGGCGCTGGCCGCACCTGTCCAATATCCAGGTGCAGAAGATGGCCCGCAGCGGCCAGATCCGCGTCGACGGTGCCCGGATCAAGCCCGAAGGCCGGCTGACCGCCGGTGCCGCCGTGCGCGTCCCGCCGATCCCCGACGACACCTCGCGTCAGGCCGGCGACGTCCACACCCTCAGCGCCCAGGACATCAAATTCGCGAAATCCCTCGTGCTCTACGAGGACGACATGGTCATCGCCATCAACAAGCCCCACGGCCTCGCCGTTCAGGGCGGCACCAAGACCAGCCGCCACGTCGACCGGCTGCTGTCGGCCTGGGGGGAGGGGATGGACCGCCCGCGTCTGGTGCACCGTCTCGACCGCGACACCTCCGGCGTCCTGTTGCTCGGCAAGGGGCCCGAGGCGGCCAAGCGCCTGGCCGGGGCCTTCGCCCGGCGTCAGGCCAAGAAGACCTACTGGGCCATCGTCATCGGCAACCCCAAGCCTGCCGCCGGCCAGATCGACATGCCGCTGAAGAAGACCGGCATCAATGACTTCGAGATGATGCGCCCGGCCGACCGCAAGGATCCGCGCGCCGAACCGGCCGAGACCGCCTTCGCCACCATCAGCCGCGCCGCCCACCGCGCCTCGTGGATGGCCCTGCGCCCCTTCACCGGCCGGACCCACCAGCTGCGCGCCCATATGGCGGGCATCGGCCATCCGATCCTCGGCGATCCCAAATACGGGGATGACAAGTCGAAGGAACTCTCGGGTCCGCTGAAGCTGCAACTCCACGCCCGCAGTATCGAGCTGGAGCACCCGCGCGGCGGCATGCTGAAGGTCGAGGCCCCCCTGAGCCCCGAAATGCGCGCCGGCTTCATCCATTTCGGCTTCGAGGAAGCCGAAGGGAACGAGAGTGATCCGTTCGAAGGGGTCCGCCGCCAGCGATGAGACCTCTCGCCGTTTTCGACATCGACGGAACCCTCGTCGACAGCCGCGCCTCGATCCATCGCGCCGCCTGCGAGGCCGCGCGGGACATCGGCCTGCCCGAGCCTGAGTACGACCGGGTTCGCCAGATTGTCGGCCTGTCGCTCGACCACGCCATGGCGGTGCTGGAGCCGGGGCTCGATGCACCGACCCTGGCCCGGTTCGTCGCCGGTTTCCGCGCCAGCTTCAACCGGATGTACCAGGAGGGGCACGAGGAGCCGCTCTATCCGGGGGCCATGGAGACCGTACGGCGGCTGCACCGGGACGGCTGGCGGCTGGCGCTGGCGACGGGTCAGAACCGCCGCGGCGTGGCCCGCAATCTGGCGCGTGAGGGCTGGGCCGACCTGTTCATCTCCTCCCACTGCGCCGAGGACGGCCCCGGCAAGCCGGACCCGGCCATGCTGCACGCCGCCATGGCCGCCTGCGACGCCTGTCCGGCGACGACGATCATGATCGGCGATACCGCCCATGACATCGCGATGGCGATCAACGCCGGCGTCCTGCCGCTGGGCGTGGCCTGGGGCTTCCATACGGTCGAGGAACAGCAGGCCGCCGGGGCCCGCCACGTCGCCCGATCCTTCGCCGAACTGACCGTAGTGCTGGACGGCTTCGCCGACCTGACCCGCGCCGCCTGAGACCGACATGCCCCACATCCCGCCGCTGGATCCCAACGTCGCCGCCCGCAAGGGTTTCCGCGAGTCCGAGGAGCGACTGAAGCGCTTCTGGAAGGCGGTCGACGTGCTTGAAGGGGAGGGCGGCTGGGCCGTTACGCTGGACGGCCGGACGCCGAAAACGCCGGCCCACGCCCCGCTGCGCCTGCCCACCGAGGCCGCCGCCCGGCTGGCGGCGGACGAATGGGCTGCCCAGGGCGAGTTCATTGATCCCGCGACCATGCCCGCCACCCGTCTGGCCTCGACCGCCATCGACCGCGTCTCGCAGGTCCGCGAGGCCGTGGCCGAAGAGATCGCCGCCTTCGCCGGCTCGGACCTGCTCTGCTACCTCGCGGAGCATCCGACCTCCCTGGCCGTCGAACAGGCCCGCGAATGGACGCCCTGGCGTGACTGGGCGGCGCTGGAACTGGGCGTGGTGCTGGAGCCCGCCGAGGGCATCGTCCATCGGCCGCAGGACCCCGCCGCGATCGCCCGCGTCGCCGAACTGGCCCTGCGCCTCGACGACTTCGCCCTGACCGGCCTCGCCATGGCCGTGCCCCTGCTGGGTTCGGCGGTGCTGGCCGTGGCGCTCCAGCGCGGCGTTCTGGCCGGCGAGGCCGCCTTCGAGCTCAGTCGCCTCGACGAGGCCTTCCAGGAGCGCCAGTGGGGCGTCGACGCCGAGGCCGCCGAACGCACCGCCGCCCGCCGCGCCGAGGCCGTCATGCTGGACCGCTGGTTCCGCGCGCTGGGCTGACTTTCCAATCTGGAAAATAATCACTTGACGAAGTGGAAAGTGACGCTCACTTTCCAATCCAGAAAGTGAGACATTCGCCATGGGCAACGACCCCACTCCCGCCGAGGCGCTCGCGTCGATCGAGACCGCCTGCGACGCGCTGAACGACCGCCTGCAGATCCACTGGTCCTACGATCTCCTCTATGGTCTCGCCTGCGGCCTGCTGGTCGCCGGACAGGGGCTGCCCCAGCCCTATGCGGTCCTCACGGTGCCGGTCGCCCTGGGCGGCCTGACGCTGATGATCCGCTGGTGGAAGGCGAAGACGGGCTTCTGGGTCGACGGCTTCTCGCCGAAGAGCGCGCGCTGGGTCGCCGTCGGCCTCGGTGCCCTCCTGATCAGTCTGATGCTCGGCAGCCTTTATCTGACCCGCGTGGCTGACCTCTGGTGGGGGCCGCTGGTGACGGGCGGGATCGCCGCGGTCGTCGCCATGGTCGCCTCGCGGCTGTGGATGCGCGCCTACCGCCGCGATCTGTCGCGGTCGGCGGCATGAGCCGGAAAGTGAGATCAGACATGGCTGACGAGATCGATCCCCGCGAGGCCCTGGCCTCAATCCATGAAGCCCGCGCCGGGGTTGGGCGCAGCATGGACTATCCCCCGGCCTGGGATATCGTCTTCGGCCTCCTCGTCGCGGCCATGGTCACGGCCCAGGGCCTGCCACAGATTTCGATCGCCCTCGTCCTGCTGGGCACGCTCGCCGGCCTGTTCTGGATGATGAAATGGTGGCGCGATCGTTTCGGCTGGTGGGTCAGTGCCTATGCCCCGAAGCGGGCCCGCTGGGTCGCCTACGGCATGTTGCCGCCGTTCCTCGGCTGCCTCGGCCTGTCGGGCTGGACCCGGCTGTTCGACGGGCCCTGGTGGGCACCGTTCCTGGGCGGCGCACTGGCCTTTGTCCTCACGATCGTGTTCGGCCGCTGGTGGGCGCACGTCTATCGCAGGGAGCTGGCCGGGGGCGGTCAATGAGCGCCCGGCCCGTGCCCGCGTTCGACCCTGTCATCCACGCCCCCGGGCGGCTGCAGATCTGCGCCATCCTTTCCAGCGTGGACAGCGCCGAGTTCGCCATGCTGCGCGACGCCATCAAGGTCTCGGACTCGGTCCTGTCCAAACACCTGAAACAGCTGGAGGAGGCGGGCCACGTCGCCCTCACCAAGGCCGCCGAGAACGGCCGCCAGCGCACCTGGATCAGCCTGACCCCCGCCGGCCGCAAGGCCTTCGCCGCCCATGTCGCCGAGCTTCAGCGGCTCGCGGCGATGACGGCTCCTCCGGCGCTGGGGCAGGGGTTCTCGGGCTAGGAAGGGTGGAGGGGGCGCTTGCCTCCGCCGCCGGCCCTCCTTAAGCCTCCCGCTCAAGGAGACGCCGCATGAACACCATCCTCGAACAGCTCGAAGCCCGCCGCGCCGGCGCCAAGCTCGGCGGCGGCGAAAAGCGGATCGCCAGCCAGCACGCCAAGGGCAAGCTGACCGCGCGCGAGCGGATCGACGTCCTGCTGGACGAAGGCTCCTTCGAGGAGACCGACATGTTCGTCGAGCACCGCTCGACCCAGTTCGGCATGGAGGCCCAGCGCATCCCCGGCGACGGCGTGGTCACCGGCCGCGGCACCATCGGCGGCCGTCTGGTCTATGTCTTCTCCAAGGACTTCACCGTCTTCGGCGGCTCCCTGTCCGGCGCCCATGCGGCCAAGATCGTCAAGATCCAGACCATGGCCCTGACCAACGGTGCCCCGATCATCGGCCTGTTCGATGCCGGCGGCGCCCGCATCCAGGAGGGGGTCGAGGCCCTCGCCGGCTATGCCGATATCTTCCTGCAGAACACCCTGGCCTCGGGCGTCATCCCCCAGATCAGCGTCATCATGGGCCCCTGCGCGGGCGGCGACGTCTATTCCCCGGCCATCACGGACTTCATCTTCATGGTGAAGGACACGAGCTACATGTACGTGACCGGCCCCGACGTGGTGAAGACCGTCACCAATGAGGTCGTCACCCACGAGGACCTCGGCGGCGCCCGTGTGCACTCCCAGAAGTCCGGCGTCGCCGACGGCGCCTTCGAGAACGATCTGGAGGCCCTCAGCGAGGTCCGCCGCCTGATCGGCTTCCTGCCCCTGTCGAACCGTGAAAAGCCCCCCGTCCGCGACTCCTACGACGACCCCGAGCGCGACGAGGCCAGCCTCGACACCCTGGTCCCGGCCAATCCGAACCAGCCCTATGACATCAAGGAGCTGATCCTGAAGACGGTCGACGAGGCCGAATTCTTCGAGATCGCCCCGGACTTTGCGAAGAACATCGTCACCGGCTTCGGCCGGCTCGACGGCCAGACCGTCGGCGTCGTCGCCAACCAGCCCCAGGTGCTGGCCGGCGTCCTGGACATCGACTCCAGCCGCAAGGCCGCGCGGTTCGTGCGCTTCTGCGACGCTTTCGACATCCCGCTGGTGACCTTCGTCGACGTGCCCGGCTTCATGCCCGGCACGCGTCAGGAGTACGGCGGCCTGATCAAACACGGCGCCAAACTGCTGTTCGCCTATGCCGAAGCCACCGTGCCCAAGCTGACGGTCATCACCCGCAAGGCCTATGGCGGCGCCTATGACGTGATGAGCTCCAAACACCTGCGCGGCGACGTCAACTACGCCTGGCCCTCGGCCGAGATCGCCGTCATGGGCGCCAAGGGCGCGGTCGAGATCATCTTCCGCAAGGAGGCCGGCGACCCCGAAGCGCTGGCGGCGCGCGAGGCCGAGTACAAGGAGAAGTTCGCCAACCCCTTCGTGGCCGCGGGCCTCGGCTATATCGACGACGTGATCATGCCGCACGGCACCCGGCGGCGCCTGATCCGGGCGCTACGGACGCTGAAGAACAAGCAGCAGGAAAACCCGTGGAAGAAGCACGATAATATTCCGCTGTAGGAGCGCGCCTGACCAACCTCCTCTTCCTCTGCTCCCGCAACCGCCTCCGCTCCCCCACGGCCGAGCAGATGTTCGCGTCCCGGCCCGGCGTCGAGACCGCTTCCGCCGGCCTGGCGCCCGATGCGGAGGAGCCATGCTCCGCCGAACTGGTGGAATGGGCCGACATCATTTTCGTCATGGAGCGCGCCCACCGCGCCAGGCTCCAGCGCCGCTTCAGGGCCCAGCTGAAGCGGGCGCGGGTGATCTGTCTGGATATCCCCGACGACTACGCCTTCATGCAGCCCGAGCTGGTGGCGCTGCTGGAGAAGAAGGTGGGGCCGTTTCTCCGAGGGTAGGGTGAGACCAGCTCACTCCCCACCCTCAATCCGGATATCCACCCGGCGGTTCTCGAGTTCCGGACCGTCCTCCGGCCCCGCCACCTGCGGGCGTTCCTCGCCGTAGGACCGGATCTCGATCATCGAGGGCGGCACGCCGAGTTCGATCAGCCGGTCGGCGACCGCGCGGGCGCGGGCCAGGGCGATGCGGGCGTTGGCCTCGCGCGAGCCGACCGCGTCGGCGTGGCCGGTGACGATCACCCGCACCAGGCCGCTGCTATCGCGATAGCGGACGGCCCGCTCGATCCGGGCCATGGCGTCAGGGTCGAGGATCACGGACCCGGAGTCGAAATAGATCGCATAGTCGCGCGCGCCGGAGGGCGGCGCGACCACGGGCGGCGGCGGCGGTCCGGCGGGCTCGATCACGGGCGGCGGAGGGGTGACGACCGGGGAGGGCTCCTCTTCCCCGTCCGCACGCACGGTCTCCGGCGCATCGGGCTTGTAGCGGCGGCGCAGGGCGCAGTTGTCGTCCGAGGCCTCGCCGCCGGAGCGGGTGAGGAAATAGGTCTGTCCGTCGGGCCGCCCGTCGTAGCGGGCCGGGTCCAGGGCGCGGTCGTCGATCGGCAGGTCCGCGAGGGCGCAACGGATGTCGCTGAGGATGAAGGGGTTGTCCGAATAGTAGCCGTGGCCCAGGCCGAACAGGGTGCTGGCCACCGGTGTGGCGTCGATCGTGGTGTAGCCGGGTACGTCCCGGATCCACGGCCGGTCGCCGTCGGTCTGGCCGAGGCGCGGCCGACGGTTCAGTACGCGCGACACCCACAGGGCGGCGTCGTCGTCGGAGGCGTAGACGGTGACGTTGGGCTCCAGGTTGTCCAGCTTGCCCGCGACGATGCCGAACACGTCGCGTTCGACGTCGGCGGCGGCCAGAATGATGCGGAACTCGACCTCGGGGCGGTTGCCTTCATGAAGACGGGCCTCGGCATAGTCCTCCAGCGCCTGGGTCAGGACCCGGTTGCCCATCGAATGGGCGATGATGTTGATCCGCGCGGGCCGCACCTCGTCCAGCAGCAGGTCGAGGAAGGCTTCCAAGTGCGGCACGGCGGCATCGGCCAGCTTCTGGTCGTCGAAATAGGCCCACGGCGTGATCGAGGCCTGCGACGGCCAGGCGAACAGCACCGGCGCGCCCGGATCGAACCGCCGGTCCTCGCGCAGGTCGACCGTCAACTGGGCGGAGCTGATCAGGGCGGGCTCGAAGCCAACGTTGAAACCATGCACGAACAGCAGGATCGAAGGCTCGCCCTGGGTGTCGGACACCGCGTCTCCCAGTTCCTCGACAAACCGGTCCCGGCCCTGGGCGGTGATCCGGGTGATCATCACATAGCGTTCGAGAAGATTCGGATCCTCGGGCGGTTCTCCGGTCAGCAGGGGGGTCTCGCCCCGCTCACGCGGCGTGCCGTCGGCCTTGAGCCGCGGCAGCCAGACATCGGCCCGCCCCAGCCGCAGTTCGCCGGCATCGCCGCGCGCCACCTGATCGACATCCACCTCCGCATCGCCTTGCGCCGTGGCCACGATCGCCCGGTTGGAGCCGTAGAAGACGCGAACGCAGGTCACGTCGGCGTCGAACGCCTCGCAATCCGTGCCGGAGGCGGTCGGGTGCCGCAGGGTGGGGGCGCAGGCGGACAGGCCCAGCAGGACGAGACTCCCGACGACGCCGCGCACAAACATACCGCCCCTCGCTGAACCCTGATCGGTCGTGGATAAGGCCACGCCGTCCGGTCAGCGTCCAGAGGGGGAGGGCTCGGCGCACGGGGACGGAGCGGGCCTGAAATCATGCCCGCCGGCTCATCTCACACCACAGCGTTCAGCCCCGCCCGCAATTCATCCGCATCCCGGCCGAGCCCGGCCTCTACCGCCGCATGCTCGGCCACCCAGACCGGCGTCGCCGCCGCCAGCAGCGCCCGGCCGGCGTCGGTCAGGGCCGCCCGTCGGCCGCGCCGGTCGTGGTCGTCGACCCGCACGACCACCGCTCCCATCCGCTCGAGCGGCTTCAGGTTCGCCGTCACCGTCGACCGGTCCATGACCAGCAGACTGGCCACTGCGCCGATGGTCGGGGGCTCGGGTCGGTTCAGGCCGTTGAGCAGCGAGAACTGACCACTGGTGATCCCCAGCGGCCGGAAGGCCTCGTCGAACCGCCGCGACAGGGCCCGCGCCGCCCGCTGGGCGTGCAGGCACAGGCAGTGGTCCTTGATGTGGAGGGTGGTCGTCCAGGACGCCGGGTTTGACATGGCATCAGATAGGTTGATATCAACTCAATTGTCAATCCGACGCTTCAGAAGGAGCCCCCATGATCCAGGTCACCGCCTTCAGATGGGTGCCGCCCTTCGCACAGGGTTCGGTCCGCGACATCCGCGTCCGCTGGGCGCTGGAAGAGGCGGGTCTGGGCTATGATGACCGGCTGCTCGGCTTCGAGGACACGGCGACGCTGGAGTACCGCGCGCGCCAGCCCTTCGGCCAGGTGCCCGCCTACAGCGACGGCAAGGTCGAGATGTTCGAGAGCGGGGCTATCGTCCTCTGGATCGCCCAGACCTCCGACCAGCTCATGCCCTCGGATGACGTGGGCCGGGCGATGGTCACGACCTGGCTGTTCGCAGCCATGAACAGCATCGAGCCCTTCGTCGCCCAACTGGCCGGGATCGACCTGTTCCACGCCGGCGAGGGCTGGACGGCCGAGCGCCGCCCGCAGGTCGAGGCTTTCCTGCGCAAACGACTCGGCGAACTGCAGACGGCGCTGGGCGACCGCCGGTGGTTCGCCAATGACCGGTTCAGCGCCGCCGACATCCTGATGACCCACGTCCTGCGCGACCTGCGCCACACCGACATCGTCGCCGACTATCCGGCGCTGGCGGACTATGTCGCGCGCGCCGAAGCCCGGCCGGCGTTCAAACGGGCGCTCGCCGATCAGCTCAAGCCGTTCCGGGCCGCCGAGGCGAAGAATCCGGCGCTGGTCGGCGGGGCGGCCTGATATGGCCCGCCTGATCTTCGATATGAATGTGTCGCTCGACGGCTACGTCGACCACGACAAATTCATGCCCGATCCGGCGCTCTTCCGGCACTGGATCGAGGCGGTGCGCACCGCAACCGGCCAGATCTACGGCCGCAAGCTCTACGAGATCATGCGCTACTGGGAGCAGGACGATCCCGCGTGGCCCGACGATCATCGTGCGTTCGCGGACGCCTGGCGCAAGGAGCGCAAATGGGTCGTGTCGCGCACCCTGACCTCGGTCGGCCCCGGCGTCACCCTGATCGCCGACGATGTGGAGGGGGCGGTCCGCCGCCTGAAGGATGACCTCGACGGCGAGATCCATGTCGGCGGGCCGGTTCTGGCGCAAACGCTGACCGACCTCGGCCTGATCGATGAGTACCGGCTCTACATCCACCCCGTGGTGCTGGGGCAGGGGGCCCCCTTCTTCGCCGGACCCCGCCCGACTATGCGGATCACGGCGCACGAGCGGATCGGCGGCGAGGCGATCCGGCTCACCTGCGTGCCGGCCGGGGGCGTCGAAACAGTGTCTTCCCGCCCCGTATAATCCCGCCCCGGGCGACCCTCGAAGGCACCCTTTCGCCCTTCCGGCCGACGGCTCCCACGCCCCTGCGACCGTATCTGACGCAGGCGCGTGCATACTGATCAAATGCCCGCCGGGCCGGTCTTTGACAGTCTGTTCTATCCACGCCACACCTGCCCAGGATCCGGCGCACGCCCTTCGATCCGTAGGGGGCGGACTCCGGAAATCGGGTCCGCAATCTTCAGGGCGAAACCGTACCCGTTCGACCCTTCAGCCGACCAGCGCCGCCCGCTCGTCCGGGGTCAGCATCCGCCATTTGCCCTCGGGCAGATTGTCCAGCTTCAGCGGGCCGATCCGTACACGGATCAAATCCACGACCTCGAGATCGACCATCTCGCACATCCGCCGGATCTGCCGGTTGCGGCCCTCACGCAGGATGAATTTCAGCCGGAACGACTCCATCCGGCTGACATAGGCGGGCTTCAGCTGACGGCCGTCCAGCATCAGGCCGTGGCGCAGGATCTTCAGCTTCTTCTCGGTGATGTCGCCCGTCACCCGGACGAGGTACTCCTTGTCCAGATCGGACTCCGGCCCGATCACCGCCTTGGCCACGACCCCGTCCGATGACAGCAGCAGCAGGCCGCGGGAATCCTCGTCCAGCCGCCCGATCGGGGGCAGGGAGACCTCGTCCGCGGGCGTCACGCCTTCGCCGACGCGGTTGTTGTCGGTGACCAGCCGGACCGCAGGCAGTTTGTTGGGCTCGGGCTGGCCCGAGACATAGCCCATCGGCTTGTGCATCACGATGGTCACGCCCTCGGCCAGCTGGGCGGTGGCCCGGTCGCTCAGGGTCAGGGTCTGGCCCGGCTCCAGCTTGCGGCCCGCATCAGCCACGACCTCGCCGTCGAACGAGACCAGTCCGTCGGCGATCAGCGCATCCGCCTCGCGCCGCGAGCAGACGCCGCTCTGGCCCAGCCATTTGTTGATCCGGACCGGCTCGTCGCCGTCATAGGTCTTGGAAAACGCCATGCGGGTCCGTAGCCGCCGGGCGAAGCCGGGTCCAGCCGCCGATCAGCCGCCGAGGGCGGCGGCGATGGCGGCTCGCGCCACCTCATCGTCCTGCGCTGACGATGCGCCGGACACGCCGATGGCCCCGACCACCCGGCCGTCGACCACAATGGGCACGCCGCCCGCGACCGGCACGATCCCGTCGATGGCCAGCAGGGCCATGCGCCCGGCGGCCAGACGCTCCTCCGCCGAGGCGGAAGAGGCGCGGAACCGGGCCGCGGACCGGGCCTTGGCCTGGGCGACATTGATCGAGCCGTACTGGACATCGTCCATCCGTCCGAAGGCGACCAGTTCGCCCGACGGCTCGACCACGGCGATGGCCAGACGGAAGCCGCGGGCGCGGCCGGCCTCGACAGCCCGGTCGACCAGCGCCTGCGCCGTCTCCAGCCCGATCGGCGCGCCATAGGACAGGGGCGGAGCCGGCGCAGCGGCCGGCGCAGGCGTCGGCGGCGTCTGCGCCCAGGCCGGGGCCGCGAGGGCCAGAACGGCCACAGCAGGAAGGAGACGTTTCATGTCAGTGCTTTCGATCAGGTTCGGCCAAGCTTGGGGCCGATGCCGCCACATCCCCGAGGGAAGCGCAAGGGCGGCTCAGACTCGCCGGAACAGCAGGATGAGGTTGTTCGCCGGCATCTCGATTCGTCGGGTGAGTGCCAGTCCCCCGGCTTTCGCCACCGCCGCCACCGCGTCCCGGTCCCTCAGCCCCCAGGCCGGATCGCGCGCCTTGAGGCTCTCGTCGAACGCCGCGTTTGACGCCGCCAGCGGAACCTCGGCCTCGCGGTACGGCCCGTACAGGACCAGCAGCCCCCCGGTCGCCAGCCGGGTCCCGGCCAGCGCCATCAGCGCCTCGGTCGCCGCCCAGGGGCTGATGTGAATCATGTTGATGCAGACCACCGCCTGCAGCGGCCCCTCCAGCCAGGTCGCCGCATCCAGCACGTCCAGCTCAACCGGGGCCCGCAGGTTCGGCAGGCCAGCCGCTTCGGCCCATGCGGCCATGCTGGCCCGCGCTTCCGCCGATGGATCGCTGGGCGTCCAGTCCAGGTCGGGCAGGGCACCCGCGAAGGCCACGGCGTGCTCGCCCGACCCCGCGGCGATTTCCAGCACCCGCCCACGGGCCGGCATGTGCGCCTTGAGCACCTCGAGGATCGGCCCCGTATTCCGCGCCACGGCGGGCGAGGCGAGTGCACCCCGGGGCGTGGCGGTGAGTGGGTCCATGGTCTGCATGTCTGCCCGGATACCCCGCGCCGCGCCTGTCCGCGACCGGAATTATGCAGCTTCCGCCGGGCGTCCCGCTCGCAAGAGGTTGAAACGTGCATCGGTTGACGCCGCGTCCGCATCGGTGTCATTCCCGCTGAAACATTGCGTGATGATCCGCGCAAGGGAGAGCCACGGCGGCGCAGATCGCCGGGCGACGTTCAGGAGAGTGATCGTGACCGCATCCGCCATCCAGGGCCTTTACCCGGCTCCCACCAAACACGCCGGCCTCGTCGCCTGGGTCGAGCAGATCGCTGCGCTCACCAAACCGGCGCGGGTCCACTGGTGCGACGGCTCGGAGGCCGAGAAGGCCGCCATCGTCGCCGATCTGATCGGCAAGGGCACGCTGCGCGAACTGGACCAGACCAAGCGCCCCGGCTGCTACTACGCCGCCTCGGACCCCAAGGACGTGGCCCGCGTCGAGAGCCGGACCTTCATCTGCTCGGCCGACAAGGCCGATGCCGGCCCGACCAACAACTGGGCCGATCCGGTCGAGATGCGCGCCCGGCTGAACGGTCTGTTTGACGGCTGCATGGCCGGTCGCACGATGTATGTGGTGCCCTTCTCCATGGGCCCGCTGGGTTCGGAGCTCAGCGCCCTCGGCGTCGAGATTACCGACAGCGGCTATGTCGCCATCTCGATGGGCATCATGACCCGCATGGGTCAGCCGGTGCTTGACCTGATGGGCGAGGACGGCGTCTTCGTGCCGGCCGTCCACACGCTCGGCGCGCCGCTGGCCGAAGGGCAGGCTGACGTGCCGTGGCCCTGCAATGAGGACAAGTGGATCGTCCACTATCCCGAGACCCGCGAAATCTGGTCCTACGGCTCGGGCTATGGCGGCAACGCCCTGCTGGGCAAGAAATGCTACGCCCTGCGCATCGCCTCGGTCATGGCCCGCGACGAGGGCTGGCTGGCCGAGCACATGCTGATCCTCAAGCTGACCGATCCGGCTGGCCGCGCCAAATACGTCGCGGCCGCCTTCCCCTCGGCCTGCGGCAAGACCAACCTCGCCATGCTCCAGCCGACCATCCCCGGCTGGAAGGCCGAGACGATCGGCGACGACATTGCCTGGATGCGCTTCGGCGATGACGGCCGCCTGTACGCCGTGAACCCGGAAGCCGGCTTCTTCGGCGTCGCACCGGGCACCAGCCGCAACACCAACGGCAACGCCCTGGCGACGATGGGTTCCAACACCGTCTTCACCAACACAGCCCTGACCGCCGACAACGACGTCTGGTGGGAAGGCCTGTCCAAGGTCGCCCCCGAAGGCATGACCGACTGGAAGGGCGTGCCTCACGACCCGGCCTCGGGCGAGCCCGCGGCCCATGCCAATGCCCGCTTCGCCGCCCCGGCTTCCCAGTGCCCGACCATCGCGCCGGAGCGGGAAGACCCGAAGGGCGTGCCGATCGACGCCATCCTGTTCGGCGGCCGCCGCGCCTCGGCTGTGCCGCTGGTCACCGAGGCCTTCGACTGGGAGCACGGCGTGTTCATGGGGTCGTCGGTCGCCTCGGAAGGCACCGCCGCCGCCGAGAACGCCATCGGGACCCTGCGTCGCGATCCCTTCGCCATGCTGCCCTTCTGCGGCTACAACATGGGCGATTATTTCGCCCACTGGCTGTCGATGGCCGGCAAGACCGACGCGTCGAAGCTGCCGCGCCTCTACTTCGTCAACTGGTTCCGCAAGAACGAGGACGGCCAGTTCGTCTGGCCCGGCTTCGGCGACAATGCCCGCGTGCTGAAGTGGATCGCCGAACGTCTCGACGGCACGGCGGAGGCCGTCGACACCCCGGTCGGCCGCGTGCCGACCCGTGAAGCGCTCGACCTGTCGGGCCTCAGCCTGTCCGACGCGGACCTGTCGACCCTGCTGGACGTCGACGCCGAGGTCTGGGCCGAGGAAGCGTCACTGATCCCCGAGTTCTACGCCCAGTTCGGCGATCGCCTGCCGTCAGCCCTCTGGAACCAGCACGCGGCCTTGACGGCCCGCATCGACGCGAACCGCGCCGCGGCCATCGCGGCCGAGTAGCGCTTGCATTCAGGCTGCGGGCGGTCGATCAGATCGCCCGTGGCTTCCTCTCCTGATGTGATCGTCATCGGCGCCGGCGTGCTCGGCCTCTGCACCGCAGCCGAACTGGCCGCGCGCGGCCACGCCGTGACCGTGATCGACCCGGGCGGTCCGAACGCCTCCTCCATCGCCGCCGGCATGATCGCCCCCGCGCTGGAAAGCCTTCCGGAAGACGTGACCGCCGACCGGGCCGCCCTGTTGAAGCGCGCGCGCGACGTCTGGCCCGCCTTCGCCGAGACCCATGGACTGACGCTGCTGCGCGAAGGCGCGGACTGGCGCGGGCCGGACCCCGAGGCCGCCTTGGCCCGCCTGGTCGAACTGGGTTTTGAAGCACGCCTCACGCCCACCGGCCTCACGACCACCGACGACTGGCGCATGGAGGTCGCGCCGGCCCTGAAGGCGCTGGCGCGGACCTCCGGTGTCACCATGGTGCGCGGGCAGGTGATGCGCCTGACCGGCGATGCCCGCCGCTGGCGCGTTGAAGCGAACGACGGCCGTGTCTGGTTCAGCCCCACGGTGGTTCTGGCCACCGGTGCCGGTGAGCCGGTCGCTGGCCTGCCGGAGACCACTGCCGCGATTGTCGGGGCGATTACGCCGATCCGCGGTCAGCTGACGTTTGTCGCCACCCCGACCCCGCCCCGCGTGGTCAGGGGTGCCGGCGTCTATGCCGCGCCCGGCGAAGCCGGCGTCGTGATCGGCGCGACCATGGAACCCGGCCGCCGCGATCTGGAGCCGGACCCCGAGGAAGCAAGGCGTCAGGTCGCGGCCGGTCTGGCGCTGCTGGATGCGACGGCCGAAGCCGGCCCGACCCGTGTGGGCATCCGGGGCGCGACCGCCGACGGCTTGCCGCTGGCGGGAGCGTCGGGGGAGCCCGGACTGCACCTGGCCCTGGCGCCGCGCCGGAACGGCTGGCTGATGGCGCCGCTTGTGGCCGCGATCACAGCGGACGGAATCGAGGGCAGGCCGCCCATGGCGGACGCCGCCGCCCTCGATCCGCTCAGGTTCGCCTGATCAGTCTGCCGGCGGCGTGAAGCGCAGGTTGATGTTCACCCGCGATCCTTCGGCCGCGCCGTTGACGGTCCGCGGATTGACCCGGAAGTGGCGCGACAGACCCTGGGCCGCACGGCCGAAGCCGTAACCGCCCGGCGTCTCCCGCAGGACATTGCAGTCCGTCACGGCCCCGGATGGCAGGACCAGACAGTTCAGCGACGCCGAGCCGGCGACGTTCGCAGCGATCGCCCGGTCGGGATAGGCCCGCGTCATCTGGTCGGCCGAAGGCTGACGAGACCAGCTGGGATTGCGGATGATGGCGGGGGGTTGCGGCTGCACGGTCTCGACCGGTGCGGCGTCGTTGACCGGTTCGGGTGAGGCCGTCGCCGTGGTGATGCTGGTGCTGTCGGCCACCGTCTCGCCCTGGGTCACGACAATGGTCTCGACATCTCGCGCCGAAGTCGTGGGCTCGTTGACCCGGGTATTGGGCGGTGCCGGATCCACCGGTTTGGGTTGGGGCAGGGGCTTGGGCAGGCGCTCGAATGTCACCTCGATCGGGTCCGGCAGGTCCGGAGAGACGATCTGGGGCATCTCGAACCGCTGGTAATACATCGCCGCGCCGAGACCGACGTGGGCCGTGACCACGATGCCGACCGCGACCCAGGTCGCTTTCGAGAATCGGGGCGTCTTGCGCTCGTGGAAGTCGATGGGGCTCACCAGTCCGGGGCCGCCTGCTGTCTTGATCATCATGGCCGTCTCATCCCTGTCTATCGCCGTCCCCACAGCGTCCCACGGTGAAGTTGAGCGCCGCCCTCGCGGCAAGTTTGGGGCGAGCCTTGCCTTGAAAGCGCCACCGAGCGGGCGGGCGTCCGAAGGTTAAGAGTCTGTGGACCGGAAGATCGCTGTTAGGATTTGATTAACCACAAACCCCCAGCCTCATGACTCATGAACATCGGAGCGATTCCATCCGCTGGCGGGGTTGAGGCAGCCATTCGGCGCGCCTCGAACGCGACCGGCGTGGACGCCGATTTCCTGGTCCGGACGGCGCGTCGCGAAAGCGCGATGAACCCGTCGGCCCGGGCTCCCACGTCATCGGCGGCGGGCCTTTTTCAGTTCATCGAACAGACCTGGCTCGGGACGGTGAAGGCGCATGGCGCCAAGCACGGCTACGGCCAGTACGCGGATCTGATTTATCGCGGCGGGGATGGGCGCTGGCGGGTCGAGGGCTCGGCACGCAACGTCGTGCTGGACCTGCGGTTCGATCCGCAGGCGGCCTCGACCATGGCGGCGGAGCTGACGGCTTCGAATGCGGCCTATCTGCGGGGCCGATCCGGACGCGAGCCCGGGGCGGGTGATCTTTATGCCGCCCATTTCCTCGGCCCCGCGGGCGCGGCCCAGCTGATGGATGCGATGGAGCGACGGCCGGGGGCCAGCGCTGTCGCCCTGTTCCCGCAGGCTGCCGCGGCCAATCGGTCGATCTTCTATCGCGACGGCCGGCCCGCCACCGTGGCCGAGGTTCATGCCAATCTGCAGCGGAGCGCCGGAGACGGTGCTCCCGCATCGGCCGCCGGTGCCTTGCCGGATGCCCCTGACCTGAGCGAGCGCGATCGTATGCTCGCGGCGCGGCTGGATCGCCTCAAGCAGGACCAGAGCCTTCTGGCCCTGCTGATGGGGCAGGACGGCGAGAGCAAGGGCGGCGGCTTTGGAGGCGCGTTTGCACCGGAACCCGCCAAGAGCATCTGAGCCCGAATCCGGCGATGGTGAACCGCCCGTTAAGGATGGCGGGCCGATGCTGACCGGCAAAGCCTGGACCCGCCCATGACCGCCTACCGCGCCCGCCTGACCGAGATCGATATCCGCCGCCTGATCAAGGCGACGGACGAGGATGAGCGAGCCGCAGCGGCGCACAAGCTTTGCCGCAGCATGGAAAAGGCGGAACTCCGCGACGAGGACCGCGAGGCAGCGCAGAAGATCCTGCGCATGCTGGCCCAGGACGCGGCTGAGCTGGTGCGACGGGCGATGGCCGTGACCCTCAAGTCGTCCGACCTGATTCCGCGGGATGTCGCCAGAAAGCTGGCGGCGGACGTCGACAGCGTCGCCCTGCCGATCATCAACTTCTCTCCGGCCTTTACCGACGAGGATCTGATCGAGATCGTCCAGGCCGGATCGCCCCTGCGTCAGGTCGCGGTGGCCGGCCGTCCCGGTGTCGGCCGCGACGTGGCGACGGCGCTGGCTGAAGTGGGCTGCGAACAGGCCGTGCGCACCCTCGCGGCCAATGACAATGCTGACGTCGCCGAGGCTGCCCTGGGCCGTTGTATTGACCGTTTCGGGACCTCTCCCGAGATCGTCGCCGCCCTTGCCTACCGCCAGGTCCTGCCGCTGTCTGTGACCGAGCGGCTGGTCGAGCTGGCCTCGGAAGCCGTGCGGGAGCATCTGGTCACCCGGCACGCCGTCGCCCCCGAGACCGCGATCCGTCTGGCCGCCTTCGCCCGTGAACGCGCGACCGTCGACCTGGTCGACCAGGCGTCCAATCATGCCGACCTGCCGCAGTTTGTCGCCAAGCTCAACGCCCGCCGGGTGCTGACGGCCTCCCTCCTGCTTCGCGCCCTTGCCAGAGGTCAGATGGCCCTGTTCGAGCACGGCATCGCGGAACTGGCCGGGACGCCGCACGCGCGCGCCTGGCTGATGATCCACGACGCCGGGCCGCTGGGCCTCAAGGCCATCTACGACCGTGCGGGCCTGCCGCCGCGGCTGTTCCAGGCCTATCGCGCCGGGGTGGACACCTGGCGCACGCTGCAGGCTGAGGGGGCGGATACAGCAGGGGATTCCTTCCGCCAGCAGATGCTGGAGCGTTTCCTGACGCAGCGCCCGAACGCACCGCGTGAGGATCTGGCTTATCTGATGGAACGGCTGGACCATGATCCGCTGCCGGCCAAGGCCGAGGTCAGCGTCGCCGCCTGAACGCAAAACGCCCGCCGAAGGCGGGCGTCAGCGTCGGTGGCAGGTCCGGAAGCGGTTCAGCGGCGGTGGTCTGCGACCCGCGCTTCCAGCGTCTCGGCGAGGATCTTGCCGACCGGATGATCGTCGGTCTGGATCTCGTCCCGAACGACGGCCTTGATGGCGTCAATGTTGGCGTCCAGCAGCACGACCGGCGCGGCAGTGCGTTTGGCGGGATCATCCAGCAGCTTGCAAAGCGAGCCCGCGAGGCGCGTCACCAGCGGATACTGGTAGGTCGTGCCAAGCCCCTTCAGGTCATGCGCCCGGAAATAAAGGGCCTCCGCTGTCTCGGCACTGTAGCCCGACTCGCGGATGTCGGCCTGGGCCTTGTCCAGTTTGACGATCTCGTCCTGCAGCCATTGTCCGAACTGCGACGACATCGCCTGCAAGGCCTGCTCGGCCTTGGCGATGGCGTTGGCGTCGATGCCGCCGAAGCCTCCGCCGATCTTCATGCGAAGGGTGTTTGGCGGGCGAATGACCTGGGCCGGGTTGCTCACGGCTGACTCCTGAGAACGGACTGGAGCGACCCTCGCACTCACGTCATTAAAAAGCGGTGCACGCTCGTCAGGATGCGAATTGCTCCGCGAGGACCCGTTCTTCAAAGGACCGGCCCGCGTCGAACAGCATCGTCAGGGCGATGTCCCGGCGTTCCTTGACTTCGACCCGCGCGACACGCCGGATCTCCAGATCATCAGCGGTCGCGCTGACGGGCCGCTTGTCGGGCTCCAGCACTTCGAAACACACCTTGGACTGGTGCGGCAGCAGGGCACCGCGCCAGCGCCGTGGCCGGAAGGCGCTGATGGGCGTGAGCGCCAGCACGCGGGAATCGAGTGGAATGATCGGGCCGTGCGCCGAGATGTTATAGGCAGTCGAGCCGGCGGCCGTCGCCAGCATACAGCCGTCGCAGGACAGCTCCTCCAGCCGGACGCGGCCGTCGACGGTAATCCGCAGCTTGGCGCTCTGGCGCGTCTGGCGCAGCAGGGAGACCTCGTTGATGGCCAGGCCGCTGTGCGCCTGACCGGCCTCGGTCCAGGCGTCCATCTGCAGGGGATGGATCACCGCGCGACCCGCGCCTGCGAGCCGTTCCAGCAGTCCATCCTCCTCGAAGTCATTCATCAGGAAGCCGACAGAGCCACGGTTCATCCCGAAGACGGGCGTTCGCTGATCCATGACTGTATGGAGCGTCTCGAGCATGAAGCCGTCGCCGCCGAGCGCGACAATGACCTGTGCGTCGCCAGGCTCGACAGAACCGTATCGCGCCGTCAGCCGTTCACGCGCCGACTGCGCCTCGGGCCGGTCGGAGGCGGCGAAGGCGATGCGGATGGGGGGCGGCGCTGGATCGGTCACCATTGCACGCAAGCCGAGCCCGAGGGCGAAGTCAAACGGCGGCTTTCAGTTCTTCCCGATCCGCCCCGATGAGGACCTTGAATGCCCGGGCCGCTGAGCCCTGCGAAAGGGCACCCCGCAGCCACACCGGTTCACCGCGGTCGCCGGGAAGGGATTCGTTGAGTTTGCGGAGTTCGGTCAGCAGCGTGGGGAACACGGCGCGATCAATTCCGACGGCGGCGCAGGCGTAGTAGAGCGCCTCCGGTGTCGGAGCCGTCATGGCTGCGCGGACCTGGCATACGGCGAATCCGCCGAGTGCCGACAGGCCATGGGTGAACAGGCTGAGCCGCTTTCGCGCACAGCGCGGATCAGCAGACCCGCGCGCAACTGGCCCGCGGCCTGCAATTTGTCGATCAGCCGCCGTTCCATCTCATCTCGCTCGCCTTGATCCAGCGGGTCAGGCTCTGGGTCGGTGGGACGCATGGCACCCTTGACCGCGTCATGAATCGCCGCCCCCAAGGCAGCCTCATCGACGTTGAAGCGGTCGGCGATCGACTGGCGCAGGGCTGTGCCGACCCACTGATAGAGCTGCTCCGCCAGGGCCTCGGTCAGCAGCGGGTGCCGGATGAGGGGGCCTCGCAGGGCGGCAATGCGACGGGAATGCTCGACCAGCCGCCTGACACCCTCGACGCTGATCTCGGCGGTGCGGTTGGTGGTCAGCGCCATGAGCACGGCGGGCTCAGCCTTGTCGATCACGGCGTCCGCCACGCGTCCGCTGATATGCGGACGGCGCGCGACGGCGATCTGGTGTTCCAGCGACGCCTCGATCAGCACCCGCAGCAGGTCTTCATCCTGGAGGATGGGGCTGGACTCGAGGATGGGCCGCGCGATTTCGATCTCGTCCAGCGCAAGGACGTTCACCAGGGCGGCGGGCGCCCATTCGGCGTGGGCCAGCTTCTCTGAAAGGGCCTTTCGCACCTCGCGCTCTGCCTGGCGGGCGAGGGTCAGGAATATTTCGCCGAGGACGGGAGAGACCTCTCCGGTCGGCGGACAGGCGTCGCACAGGGCCACCACGCCCAGCAACAGGCGCTGACGGGCCTCGGTGCTGGGGTTGTGCGCCAGGGCCAACAGCTCGCTGGGCCGCGGCGCGACGCCTGCGGTGCGACTGGCGGGCACGAGTTGGACGAGAACCACAGGCGTCTCCGGCGCACCGATGAAGGGGCAGCGTCAACGAAGCTAGGCCGCCCCCACTAAGACGCGGTTAACGGAAGCTGAATCTTGACGGCAGCGCCGCACGGCGCGAGCGTGCGCGGCCAAGTAGAACGAGGATCAAGCCCATGGCCGATGGTGCCGCTGTTTCCCTGAAGTCCAGGGTGTCCGAGGGGGAATGGAACGCGCGGGTCGAGCTGGCGGCCCTCTACCGTCTGGTCGCGCTGCACGGGTGGGATGACATGATCTTCACCCATATTTCGGCGCGCGTGCCGGGGCCGGAGCATCATTTCCTCATCAACCCGTATGGCTGGTATTTCGAGGAAATGACAGCCTCCTGCCTGGTGAAGGTCGATCTGGACGGGAACATCGTCCAGGACACCACCAGCTTCATCAATCCCGCAGGCTTCACCATCCATTCGGCGATCCATGGCGCGCGCGAGGACGCCCACTATGTCATCCACCTGCATACGGTCGCGGGCGTCGGCGTGGCGGCGCAGACCGAAGGCCTGCTGCCCATCGGCCAGAACGCCTGTCTGCTCCAGCATCAGGTCGCCTATCACGGCTATGAAGGGCTGGCGCTGAACCACGAGGAACGCGAGCGGCTGGTGGCTGATCTGGGCGACAAGCCGCTGATGCTGCTGCGCAATCACGGCACACTGGCGGTTGGACAGACGGCGGCCCAGGCCTGGATCGGAATGTTCTTCCTCGAGCGCGCCTGTGCCCAGCAGATCGCGGCCCTGTCGGGAGGGCGTGAGCATGTACTGTTCGCGCCGGACGCCGCCCAGGCGGAAACCAGGGAACAGGGCCGGGGCATCGGCTTCGTCTCCGCCCTGGCCTGGCCGGGTGCGCTTCGGATGCTGGACCGGAAATCGCCGGGCTACGACGTGTGAGACTGGTCGGCCGACTTCTGGCCGCGATGGCCTTTGCGGCGGTCGCCGGTCCCGCAGTCGCCGGCCCCTGGACCCAGCCGCAGGGCCAGGGTCAGTGGATCGTCAAATACGAGGACATGAGGGCCGACCGAGGTTTCGATCCTGACGGCGCGCTCGCCGACCTGCCGGGCGAACGCCGCGACATCGTCGCCGGCGTGTTCGCAGAGTATGGCGTCACCGACCGGCTGACGGTCCAGTTCAAGGGCGACTGGCAGTCCGGAGAGGACGCCTTTGTCGAATACGAGGGCCGGGGGCCGGTTGAGATCGGCGTGACCTGGCAGGTGTGGCGTGACGACCGTGCGGCGGCCAGCCTCTATGCCGGCTATGCCGACGGCGGCGAGGGACGCAACGCCGGCTATGCGGCACCCGGTGTCGGCGACAGCGACTGGGAGGTGCGGGCCTCGGTCGGGCGCTCGTTCGGCGGCCCCTCGTCCGGTGGATCGGGGCGGTGGGGCCCCAGCGGTTCATTCATCGACCTGCAGGCGGCGCGGCGGATGCGCGACGGCCTGCCGGACGAGACCCGCATTGACGCGACGGTGGGGGCGCACCTCAATGAGGACTGGATGGTTCTGGCCCAGGCGTTCGGCGGGCGGGCTGATGAGGGCGGACCGCAGTGGTTGTCTGTTGAGGCGTCCGTCGTTCGGGACTTCGGCGGCTGGAGCCTGCAGGCCGGCTGGCGTCAGGCCGTTGCGGGTCGTGAGACGCCGGAGAGCGGCGGTCCGGTGATCGCCGTCTGGCGGCGGTTCTGAGCGCGACATTGGAGCGCGCATTTCGGCGACGGAAACCGGAACAGCATCCGTTACAAGGACTTTAGTTGCGTCGACGGCCCCGGCCGCTAAGTCGGCTCGTCCATTCACCAGAGAGCCTCCGCGTGATCAAACGCCACTTCTTCCTCGTCGCTGCTGCGCTCCTGCTGGGCCTGATGGTCCTGGCCGTTGTCCTGAGGATGGCTTTCGCCGGC
>Ga0187842_1000155_pt1 | contig 36359 bp, 21 predicted proteins | sample SpaLakP09_SKY_41_FD_134514 | JGI IMG/M metagenome (GOLD analysis project Ga0187842, IMG submission 134514) | Oligotrophic lake water microbial communities from Sparkling Lake, Wisconsin, USA - SP09_SKY_41 | ecosystem: Environmental > Aquatic > Freshwater > Lake | place: USA: Sparkling Lake... | reverse complement strand
GAAGGCCAGGCGTTCAACGCCCTGCAGGCGGTCGAAACCGTCCGCGCCGCTGACGATGAAGCCGCCGGCGCCGTCGCTGTAGACCGTCGAGGCTGCCAGGGTGCCGCTGAAGCGGGCCGTGTCGGTGCCCACGCCGCCGACCAGGCTGTCATCGCCGAGGCCACCCGTGAGGACGTCGTCGCCGGTGTTGCCGGTCAGGGTATCTTTGCCATTCGTCCCCTTGAGCCATAGGTCGAGGGGCGGAATGGAGGTCGCCAGGTTTGCGTCACTGAAGCGGAGGACCTCGATACCGACCAGATGATCCAGCCCGTCGGGACCTTGGAGATAGAGGCCGTCCTCGCCATCCGCGAAGACCCGGTAGTCGGCGCGGCGGCCGGCGAAGACCGCGACATCAGATCCGGTGCCGCCTTGAATGAGGTCATCACCAGCGCCGCCGTTCAGAATGTCATCACCGGCACCGCCGGCCAACGTATCGCCTGTCGTCCCGCCGCTCAGCCAGACGGCTGAAGCCGCGATGTCCACTACGCCGTCGGAGAACATCAGTCGTTCGACGTCGACGAGCCGGTCGAAGCCCTCGGTGCCGGAAACGTAGAAGCCCCCGCTACCATCGCCATAGACCGTGTAGGCGCTGCTGGCACCGGCATAGTTGGCGGTGTCCAGGCCCGAGCCGCCCTCGAGGGTGTCGTCACCAAGCCCACCGACCAGGGTATCGTCGCCAGCCAGACCGGAAAGGCTGTCGGACAGGCTGCCACCGCTGATGCGGTTGGCGAGCGCATTGCCCGAGCCCTGGAAGGTGGCGTTGCCTGCGAACGTCAGGATCTCGATCTCGGCGGCAAGTCCGTAGGTCGAGATCGAAACGATCGCCTCGTCAAGGCCGCCGCCGGACAGTTCGACCAGGACGTCGCCGGTATTGTCGACCAGGAACAGGTCATCGCCGGAGCCTCCGGTCAGGAGGTCTGCGCCGGTGCCGCCGTCCAGGGTGTCCGCACCGGCACCGCCTGACAGGCTGTCGGACAGGCCACTGCCGAGAATCCGGTTGTTTGCTGCGTTTCCCGAGCCGTTAAAGGGGCCGGATCCGACATAGATCAGGGTCTCGAGTTCCAGTCCGAGCCCGTAGCTGGACAGGGTCGTACGCACAGTGTCGGTCCCGCCGGCAGCGGATTCGACAACCTTGTCGCCGAGATTGTCGACGACATAGACATCGTCACCCGCACCCCCCAGGAGGCTGTCCGCCCCGGCCCCGCCATCGAGTGTATCGGCACCGGCACCGCCGGTCAGGGTATCGGCTGACGATCCACCCCTGATGAGGGCACTGGTCGAACCCGCAATGCCCTGGAATGCCGCCGTACCCGAATAGGTCAGGGCCTCGATGTTTGCGCCGATCGTGAACACGGACAGCGAGACGATCTGGGTGTCATTGCCGCCACCCTGGGCCTCGACCACGACGTCGCCAGTTGCATCGATCACATAGGTGTCGTCGCCCAGTCCGCCGATCAGCCGATCTGCGCCCGCTCCGCCGTCGAGTGTATCGGCACCCGCGCCGCCGGTCAGGGTGTTGGCGAGCATGTTGCCCACACCCCTGAAATCGCCGGAACCGACATAGGTCAGCAAATCGACGCCGCTGGCCAGGGTCAGGCTACCGACGGTGGTCCGGATCAGGTCGATGCCGGCACCCGTATTCTCGATGATTACGTCGCCGGGGTTGTCGACCAAATAGAGGTCGTCGCCCAGCCCGCCCGCCATCGTGTCTGCACCGAGGCCGCCGTCGAGCGTGTCGGCCCCGCCGCCGGATGTAATCGCGTTGCCGAGCCCGTTGCCTTGACCGACGAAGGCGAGTCCGCCGGTATAGGTCAGATTGTCGACGTTGGCGGAGAGGGCGTAGGTTGTGAGCACCGTCCGGACGAGGTCGATACCTTCGGCTTCGCGTTCGACGATGAGATCGCCAGCGTTGTCGACGACATAGACATCGGCACCGAGGCCTCCGGCAAGCGTATCGGCACCGAGCCCGCCGTCGAGCGTATCGGCACCATTGCCGCCGGTAAGGACGTTGTTCAGGACGTTGCCGACCCCGGAGGCGTTGCCGCTGAAGACGAAGGTGAGGTTCTCGACCTCGGCGCTTAGCAGGTAGTAGTTCACATTGGCCTGGACCGTATCCAGACCGCCGCCCGCCAGTTCAACGACCTGATCGCCCGTACTTTCGACGAGATAGAGATCGTTGCCGGCACCGCCCGTGAGCTTGTCCACGCCGCTTCCGCCGTCGAGCGTATCGGCCCCGCCGCCGCCCGTGATCTGGTTTCCCAGGGCGTTTCCGGTGCCATAAAACGCCGCCGAACCCGTGTAGATCAGATAGTCGACGTTTGTCGGCAGGGTATAGATCGCCAGGGCTGTTCTGACGGTGTCACCGCCGGCATTGAGCTCTTCGACAATAACGTCCCGGACGTCGTCGATCGTATAGAAATCACCGCCGAGGCCACCGATCAGCGTGTCGGCACCGCCACCACCGTCCAGCGTGTCTCCGCCGGTGGCACCGGTAATGAGGTTGTTCTGGGCGTTTCCAACGACGTTGACGGTTGCGGCACCGGTATAGACCAGGGCCTCAACCTCCGAAGACATCGTGAAGCTGTTGATCCTCAGCTGGATCGTATCGAATCCGCCCCCTGCCGACTCCAGGATCACGGTGTTGGCGATGGAGACAATATAGGTATCGTCGCCCGTGCCACCGACCAGTGTATCCACCCCGCCGCCGCCGTCGAGTGTATCAGCTCCGGCCCCACCATTGATGAGATTTGCGCCGGTACTGCCCTTGAGCGAATTGTTCAGGTCATTGCCGGTGAGCTGAACGGCCGTGCCCGTCAGCAGGCCCGCCTCAACGGTCCCCGTCAGGGTGTATGCCGCCAGGCTACTGATGACTGTGTCGAAGCCTTCACCCGCGTACTCAACAACCTGGTCGGCAATGTTATCGACATAGTAGGTGTCGTCGTTCTGGCCACCGGCCATGACGTCGGCACCTGTACCGCCGTCGAGGGTGTCCGCCCCGCTGCCGCCGAGCAGGGTATCGACGCCCAGCCCGCCGGCCATCAGGCCGCCGTCGTCACCGTTCGTCAGCAGGTCGTTCCCTGCGTCTCCGTGCAATTCGCCCTGGCCGGCACCGGCATAGAGGGTGTCGTTCCCATAGCCCCCCGAAAGAATGTCTCGACCCAGTCCACCGAGGATCAGGTCTGATCCGAAGTTCCCGCGGATGATGTCATCGCCGGCACCGCCGAAAACGACATCGTCGCCATTCCCGGCATCAAGCCTCACGCCCATGTCCGACAGGATGAGCGTATCGGCGGCCGATGTTCCGACCTGGTTCGTGAAACTGAGGTTCTGCAGTCCCATGAGAGACAGGGCGGCGGTTGCGACGTCAGCGGCCTGCCAGGCTCTCGAGGCCCCTGTGTAGTGACCGCCGTCGAGCTGCTCCAGCCCGAAGGCTGTTGCGGCGAAGGCCATGTTGGCATGGGCCGCAACGACCTGCTGCTGGGCCGCGACGATGGCCGCCCAACCCTGCGGAATGAAGGGGGCCTGGCCGTTGTCGAGATGTCCAAGCCCGCCGACCACGACATTCTCGACCTGAACCGCACTGAAGAGACGCTGCAACAGGGTCTCGAATCCAGCGGCGTAGGCGCTCTGGGTCGCGGTTTGGCCCGTCTTCAGGGTACTGCCTTCGGCTTCGCCCTGGATCCAGATTGCGAACTTGGCAGATCCTCCGACGGACTTCAGCAGGTTGACGGCTGTCGCCAGCAGACCATTGGCCGCTGTGTTCAACCAGTAGCCCAGGCCCGTGTCGAACTCCTGCAGCAGGGCCGTTCCGCCGGCCGAGGCATTGATGAAGGCGACGGGCGCGTTGCCTGCGCCTTCGGAGAGAACCCGGGCGAAGGTGAGGGCCCCGGCTCCGGTCGCGGCGGTCCAGTCGCCGGACTGCAGGACATAGGCCCCGGCCCCGGTGGTCGGCACGGTCGAGGGGGCCTGGAACCATCCGACCATGTTCGACTGGCCGAGGGCCAGAATGATCTCGCCGACGGCGAGGCGAGTCGAGGTGGTCGTCGAGCCTGAGCGGACCTGGAGTTCGTAGCCGTCGCCGATCGGAATCGCTGCCAGCGATCCGCCGCTCGTCCAGTCGATGATAACCTGGCCGTCCTTCAGGACACGGGCCGAGTCCCCCACATAGGTGAGGCTCGCAACACCATTGCGTTCCTGAAGGAAAATCATGTTTTACCGACGCCCGTTCCCGAACTCCCGAATGAGCGCGCGCGGTGGCCACACTGTGTGTGTGCCCTCGCTGTTGATCATCTGGAAGCCATCCCCAAGCCATCACGTTAACCAAGTTCCCGACCTTAAGCCAAGCTTGAGCGGGCGGTATCCACAACAGTCGCGTTAAAAGCCCCGGTGACTCGCCTGACGGGCGAAAATCGCTGCTTCTGCAGGCAGCCAGGACTTCGATCGGCGGGTGCCCGTCTCGATGGTTCGGCCCCGCCGGGCGCTCGCGCGCAAAGGGACGGATGCATATCGCCCCCGCCAATCCTTACGCGGCCCTTATGCGGTCACGCGCTTCCCGCATGGCGAGCTTATGCGCCGACGTGGTCTTCAAGCCGCCTATCCGAATGGAGGCGGCACATGGCTGACCTGATTTTTCTGGCGCTGGGCGTGGGGTTGTTTGCAGCCTTCTCCGGCTTCGCCATGGCGTTGAGGCGCGTCTGACCATGCTGGTGAGCGTGCTGTGGGGAGCCGGGGCGATCGTCGTCGCGGTCTATATGGTCGCGGCCCTGCTGCGACCCGACAAGTTCTGACGGATCACATTCCCAAAAGGATTGGCCATGAATTGGCAAGGATGGGCGGAAATCGCCCTGACGCTGGGCCTGGCGGTCGCGATTGCCTGGCCCCTGGGCGTCTACATGTCCCGGGTCTGGAACGGCGAACGCACCTGGCTCGACCCGGTGCTGAAGCCGGTCGAGGCCCTGTTCTACTCGTCCGGCGGCATTGACCCGAAGAAGAGCCAGACCTGGCACGCCTACGCCCTGGCCCTGCTGGCCTTCAATGCCGTGGGCTTTGTGATGGTCTATGCCGTCCTGCGCCTGCAGGGCGTGCTGCCGTTGAACCCGCAGGGATTTTCGGGTGTGTCGCCGCACCTGGCGTTCAACACCGCCGCCAGCTTCGTAACCAATACCAACTGGCAGAGCTATGGCGGTGAGACCACGATGTCGACGCTCAGCCAGATGCTGGTTCTGACCGTGCAGAACTTCGTCTCGGCGGCCACCGGCGCGACGATCGCCGCCGCCCTGGCGCGGGCCTTTGTCGCCAATCGCGGCGAGGGGGTTGGCAATTTCTGGGCCGACCTGGTGCGCACCACGCTCTACGTCCTGTTGCCGCTGTCGATCGTGCTTTCGATCGTGCTCGTAGCTCTGGGCCTGCCCCAGACCCTCGCCGCCAGCGTTGATGCCAAGACCCTGGAAGGCGCGCCGCAAAAGATCGCCCTGTTCGCCGTGGCCAGTCAGGAAGCCATCAAGCAACTGGGCATCAATGGCGGCGGCCTTTTCAACGCCAATTCCGCCCACCCGTTCGAGAACCCGACGCCGCTGACCAACCTGATCACCGCGGTGTCGATCAATCTCCTCGGTTGGGCCGCCTTCTTCGCCTTTGGGCGTTCAGCCATGGCCCGCAAGGACATCCGGGCCCTGGTGATCTCGGCCATGATCCTGCTCTCGGCCGGTGCGGCGGCCATCTATGCCACCGAGACTCAGCCGGCCCCGGCCCTGGTCGCCGCACACGTCGACGCTTCGGTCAATATGGAAGGCAAGGAGGTTCGCTTCGGCGCGCCCTCGACAGCCGCCTGGGCGGCCATGACGACAGGGGCCTCCAACGGCTCGGTCAACGGCATGCATTCCAGCCTGATGCCCCTGGGCGGGGCGGTGACGATGTTCCTGATGCAACTGGGCGAGATCCTGCCCGGCGGGATCGGCTCGGGGATCGCCATCATGGTCGTCATGGCGCTGCTGGCGGTGTTCGTTGCCGGACTGATGGTGGGCCGCACGCCCGAATATTTCGGCAAGAAGGTCGAGGCGCGCGAGATCCAGCTGGCCATGCTGGCGGTGCTGGTGATCCCGCTGTCGATGCTGGGCTTTTCAGGCGTCGCCGCCGTGCTGCCCGAGGCCCTGAAGGGGCTGATGCACACAGGCCCGCACGGCCTGTCGGAAATCCTCTACGGCTACACCTCGGCCACAGCCAATAACGGCTCGGCCTTTGGCGGGCTGACGGCGAATGCGCCGTGGTGGAACACCACCCTGGGGATCTCGATGATGCTGGGCCGCTTTGCCCCCATCGTCGCGATGCTGGCCATTGCCGGCGCCCTGGCCGCCAAACCCAAGCTGGCCCCGTCTGCGGGCACCCTGCCCACCGATGGCGGCCTGTTCATCGGCCTGCTGATCGGGGTGATCCTGATCCTCGGCGGCCTGCAATTCTTCCCCGCTCTGGCCCTGGGCCCGATCGTCGAGCACTTCCAGGCGCTCGCCGCGGTCGTCAGCGTCCAATGACACAGCTGATCGCAAAGGCGATTTGAGATGACCACCCTAGAACCCGTCCTCGGAGACGGTCGCCGCAAGGCCAACACCCTGGCCGGCGGCCTGTCATCCGCGGTCCTGCTGCGGGCGGCCAGCGATGCCTTCGTCAAGCTGGACCCCCGAAGATTGACCAGCAATCCGGTGATCTTCACCACCTGGATCGTGGCCCTGCTTTCCACTGTTTCGGCGGTCGCGGCGGTGGTCGGCAGCCAGCCGGCCGGCTTCGCGATCCAGATCGCGCTCTGGCTTTGGGCCACGGTACTGTTTGCCAACCTGGCCGAAAGCGTCGCCGAAGGGCGCGGCAAGGCGGCGGCCGACAGCCTGCGGGCCACCCGCGTCACCACCAAGGCCAAGCTGATCATCGACCAGAAGGCGGGAACCATTGTCCCGACACCCGCCCACAAGCTGGGCGTCGGCGAAGTGATCCTGGTCGAGGCCGGCGACGTCATACCCACAGATGGCGAGATCATCGAGGGCATGGCCAGCGTCAATGAGGCGGCCATTACCGGTGAAAGCGCTCCGGTGATCCGCGAAAGCGGCGGCGACCGCTCGGCCGTCACCGGCGGCACCACCGTGGTCTCCGCCTGGATCAAGGTTCGCGTCACCGCCGAGGCTGGCAACACCTTCCTTGACCGGATGATTGCCATGGTCGAGGGCGCTGACCGTCGCAAGACGCCCAACGAGATCGCTCTGGCGGTTTTGCTGGCGGGCCTGACCCTGATCTTCCTGATCGCTGTGGTCACCTTGCTGGGCCTGGGCAAGTTCTCGGGCGTGGCAATCGATCCGCTGGTTTTGGGTGCGCTGTTCATCACCCTGATCCCCACCACGATCGGCGGACTGCTCTCGGCGGTCGGCATCGCCGGCATGGATCGCCTGCTGAAGGTCAATGTGCTGGCCACCTCGGGCCGTGCTGTGGAAGCAGCGGGTGATGTCGATACGCTGCTGCTGGACAAGACCGGCACCATTACCTTCGGCAACCGCATGGCCACCGAAGTGATCGCCGCCCCCGGCGTGTCCTGAGGTCGCCCTGCGCGCCGCTGTCAGCGCCTCTCTGGCCGACGAGACGCCGGAAGGCCGCTCGATCGTTGAACTGGGCCGCAATCAGGGGATCGTCGTCGAGGTGCCGGCCGGCGCCACCTCGATCCCGTTCAGCGCTTCGACCCGCCAGTCGGGCCTGGATGCCGGATCGATGTCCTGGCGCAAGGGGGCCGTGGATGCCGTCTATCGCAGCCTGGCCCTGGACCCGAAAACGGTCCCGGCCGAACTGCTCGGCGCAGTGGACCGCATCGCCCGCTCGGGCGGCACGCCCCTGGCGGTCAGCGAGAACGGCGCCCTGGTCGGCGTCATCCACCTGAAGGACGTGGTCAAGCCCGGCGTCAAGGAACGCTTCGCGGATCTGCGCCGCATGGGTCTTCGCACCGTGATGATCACCGGCGACAACCCGGTGACCGCTGCGGCGATCGCCTCCGAGGCCGGGGTCGACGATTTCCTGGCCGAAGCCACGCCGGAGGACAAGCTGCGGCTGATCCGCGAGGAACAGGGCCGGGGTCGTCTGGTCGCCATGTGCGGCGACGGCGCCAACGACGCGCCAGCCCTGGCCCAAGCAGATGTCGGGGTTGCCATGCAGACCGGTGCCCAGGCCGCCCGCGAGGCCGGCAACATGGTCGATCTCGACAGCGACCCGACCAAGGTCATCGAGATTGTCGAGGTCGGCAAGCAGATGCTGATCACCCGCGGTGCCCTGACCACCTTCTCGATCGCCAATGACGTGGCCAAGTACTTCGCCATCATCCCGGCGATGTTCGTGGTCTCGCTTCCGGCCTTGGGCGGCATGAACATCATGCGTCTCCACAGCCCGGAGAGCGCGATCCTGTCGGCGGTGATCTTCAACGCCCTGGTGATCGTGGCCCTGATCCCGCTGGCCCTGCGCGGCGTGAAGTACCGGGCCGTCGGTGCCGGCAAGCTGCTGTCGCGCAACCTGCTGATCTATGGCCTCGGCGGTCTGGTCGCGCCGTTCGTCGGCATCAAACTGATCGACATGCTCGTATCCAGCCTCGGCCTGGCCTAGGCGGCCTTCCTCGGAGACTCAAAAGTCATGCTCTCCCACCTCCGTCCGGCCCTCGTCTCGATGGGCCTGTTCACCGTCCTGCTGGGCCTGGCCTATCCCCTGACCCTCACCGGCGTGGCCCAGGCGGCGGTTCCCGAACAGGCCAATGGCAGCCTGCTTCGGGACGCCAAGGGCACGGTGATCGGCTCGGCCCTGATCGGCCAGCCCTTCACAGCCGACAGGTATCTGCACCCCCGTCCGTCGGCGGCTGGCTCAGGCTATGACGCCTCGGCCTCAAGCGGCTCCAATATGGGTCCGATGAATGAAGCCCTGGCCGAGCGGATCAAGAGCGAGGCCGACGCCCTGCGGGCCGAAAGCCCAGGGGCCGTCATTCCGGCCGATGCCGTGACCACCTCGGGCTCGGGTCTCGATCCCGACATCTCGCCGGCCTATGCCCATCTGCAGGCCGCCCGGGTCGCCAAGGCGCGGGGCCTGACGACGGCACAGGTCGAGGCCGTGGTCGACGCCCATATCCAGGGCCGGCTTCTGGGCTTCATCGGTCAGCCCCGTGTCAATGTGCTAAGGGTCAACCGGGCGCTTGATGCCCAGGCTCCGGGCTAGACTCTTGCCGGTCGACGAACGCGGACATTCTGACGGGCGTCCTGATCCTGAGGCGCTTCTGGCCGCCGCCAACCGGGCGAGCCGGGGGCGTCTTAAGGTGTTTCTGGGCATGGCCCCCGGTGTGGGCAAGACCTACGAGATGCTGCGCGCCGCCCGACGCCGCAAGGCCAAGGGGGATGACGTCGTCGTCGGACTGGTCGAGACCCATGGTCGTCGCGAGACCGAGAGTTTGCTGCGGGACATGGAGGTCATGCCCCGCAAGCCCATGGATCACCGCGAGCGGGTGGTCATGGAGTTCGATCTTGACGGGGCTTTGGCGCGCAAGCCGCAACTGCTTCTGGTCGACGAATATGCCCATTCCAACGCGCCAGGCTCGCGCCACCCCAAGCGCTGGCAGGATGTCGAGGAACTGCTGGCGGCGGGCATCGATGTCTGGACCACCCTGAATGTCCAGCACCTGGAAAGCCTGGTCGATGTGGTGCTGCGCATCACCGGGGTGCGTCAGCGCGAGACCGTGCCTGACCGCGCCCTGTCACGGGCCGACGACATCGAAGTCGTCGACATCACGCCGGATGAACTGCGCGAGCGCATGGGGGAGGGCAAGGTTTATGTGCCGGAAACGGCACGCCTGGCCTCTGAGAACTTTTTCAGGGTCGAGAACCTCACAGCGCTGCGGGAGCTGGCCCTGCGACGGGCGGCCCAGACCGTGGACGACCAGCTCGTCGCGGCCATGCGGGAGAAGGGCGTAGAGGGCCCCTGGGCGGCCGGCGAGCGGATACTGGTTCTGGTCGGGGGAGACACGATGGCGGCCTCCCTGGTCCGCACGGGCCGCAGACTGTCCGACATGATGATGGATGCGCCGTGGACCGTCGCCCATGTCGAGCGACCCGACCGCTCCGCTGCAAAGCCGGAAGCTGCGGCCAGGGTCGGCGACGCGCTGAGACTGGCCGGACAACTGGGTGGCACGACGCTGGTTCTCAACGGATCCGATGTTGTGGCGACCGTGATGGCCTATGCGCGGCGCAACAACGTCACCCAGATCGTCATCGGCAAGTCGGCCGACAGCCGCTGGCGCGAACTTCTGGGTCGGTCCCTGGCGGCCGCGCTGCTGCGCGAGGCGCGCGGGACGGCGATCCATGTCGTCACCGAATCCGCGCCGGAAGCTCCGGTACGCCGACGCCGCTCACGGACCGCCCTGGCCTGGCAAGGTTATCTGACCGGCGCGGCCTTCGTCGGGGTCGCCACGCTGTGTGCCTGGGGGCTGGATGTGGCCTTCGACCGGGTGGATCTGGGCATGATTTTTCTGGCCGCCGTGCTGGCGGCCGGGGTTCTGCACGGGGTCAGACCTGCCCTGGCCGCCGCGACCGCCGCCTTCCTCGTCTACAATTATCTGTTTCTCGCGCCGCGCTACAGCTTCCAGATCGGATCACCGACCGATGTCCTGACCCTGCTGGTGTTCTGGGCCGTGGCGCTCGCTGTCGGCGGTCTGGCCGGCCGGGTTCGCGACCAGGGACAGACTGCCCGGCATCGGGCGGCGGCAGTAACAGCCCTGCTTGCGGCAAGTCGGACCTTCTCGGCCGCAGCCGGGCGCGAGGCGGCGGCGCGGGCCCTCGCCGAGCAGGCCGCCGCCGCCGCCGGATCCAGAGCCGTCGTCCTGCTCCCGCGGAACGGCGAACTCGAGACGACGGCGGGCGCTCCGGACATTGAGCCGCTCGATGTTGCCCTGATGGCCGCCGCCCGCTGGGCCTGGGAGAAGGGGGAGCCAGCAGGCTTCGGCACCGGCACCCTGCCGCAGACCCGCTGGACGTTCTGGCCTCTGGACGGGGTGCGATCGCGGGCCGGTGTAGCCGGCATCGAAGCGGGAGGGATGACGCCGGGGTCGGATGGGGAACGGCTGGTTCTGGCGCTGCTTGAGCAGGGTGCCGTCGCCCTCGAGCGGGCGGAACTGGCGACAGAGGCCGTTGAAACCGAAACGCTCCGGCGGGCCGACCGTTTCCGCTCGGCGCTGCTGAACTCCATCAGTCACGACCTGCGCACCCCGCTTTCGACCGTGCTGGGCGCGTCATCCACGCTGATCGACTATGGCAAGACCCTCACGACCGAAGTTCGGGACGACCTGGTCGTGAGCATCCGCGAGGAAGCCGAACGCCTGAACCGGTATGTCGGCAATCTGCTGGACATGACCCGTCTGGAGGGCGGAGCCCTGCGGCTGCGGACCGACTGGACGGATGTCCGTGATGTCCTGGGGGCGGCTGCCGGCCGCGTGACCCGACGGCTCGGCGACAGGGTCCTGACCCGGGACTATCCGGCCGAACTGAGCCTTGTGCGGGTCGATGGCGGTCTGCTGGAGCAGGCCATCGTCAACATCCTCGAGAACGCGATCGCCTACAGCCCGCCCGGTACCCGGATCGAGATGGCCGCCTATGAGGACCGGGCCAATGTGGTGATCAGTCTGGAGGACGAGGGGCGGGGTATTCCGACGGCCGAGCTTGAGCGCGTCTTCGAGAAGTTCAGGCGGATGGAGGAGCCGAGCGACCGCAGCCAGGGGGCCGGGCTGGGCCTGTCGATTGCCAAGGGCTTCATCGATGCCATGGGCGGCCGGATTGCCGCGGCCAGTCCCATCCGCGACGGCAAGGGGACCCGGATCCTGATCAGCGTCCCCAAGGCGGTTGCCACACCGCACCACCTGCTATGATGACCCCATGAGTACCTTGCGCCAGCGTATCCTCGTCATCGATGACGAACCCCAGATCCACCGGTTCCTGGGCCCGGCGCTGGAGGCTGCCGGCTATGAACCCCTCAGGGCCGATGGCGGGCAGGCGGGTCTGCGCGGGATCGCTCTGTGGTCGCCGGACGCGGTGGTCCTCGACCTGGGCCTGCCCGACATGGACGGTGGAGACGTGCTGCTGCGGGCGCGGGAATTCTATGACGGTCCGATCCTGATCCTCTCGGCGCGGGACCGCGAGGCCGAGAAGATCAAGGCGCTGGATAACGGGGCCAACGACTATCTCGAAAAGCCGTTCGGAGTCGGGGAGTTGCTGGCGCGTCTTCGGGCTGCGCTGCGCCAGCGGGTGTCGGCCCAGGCTCCCCCGGGCCCCATCCGGTCCGGTGCTGTCGAGATTGATATCGAGAAACGGCGGGTGACCCGCGGGGGCGAGATCGTGAAACTCTCGCCCAAGGAATATGACCTGCTGGTTCGTCTGGCGCTCGGGCACGGAAAGCTGCTGACCCATAAGGACCTGCTGGTCGCGGTCTGGGGGAGCGCCCATGCCACCGACACCCAGTATCTCCGCGTCTTTGTCGGCCAGCTTCGCCAGAAGCTGGAGACGGACCCTTCCCAGCCGAAGATCATCGAGACCGAACCAGGGGTCGGCTACCGCTTTCTGGTCGACTGACCCTCCGGCCCTCAGTGCGGGCCACTCGGATCGGCGCATGACGCGAGCCTCGATCCAGAAAGTCGCGGGATCGATCTTGTTCCGACGCGGCAAAGGCGTAGGAGACCCCCTTACGCTCACGACTCGATCCCGACTCCCCCTCAGGCGCAACCGTCTCCCTGGGGCGTGACCGAGCGGCGACGGGATCCGACGGAACATACCGCTGAAAAACTTCTACAAGACCCGCTTCGGCACTTTTCGTTTTCGTCGGGGTCCGGCCTGGCGGATCTGGGCCGTCATCCTGCTCGTCACGGTTTCAGTGGCGGTCGGGTTTGGGCTTTGGCGGGTCTCGAAAGGCCGCGAGGACGGTGCCCCGCAAGTTGCGACGGCCCCGCCGATCCCGAAGGTGATTCCGCAGTCACCGCAGACCTGGCACGGTCGGATCGATTACCGCATCCTGGATGCCCGCATCCACGCCATGATGGCGGATCCCAGCATGCAGGGCCTTGCGATTGCGGTCGTCGAGGATGGACGGCTGGCCTTTGTCCGGGGCTACGGCCAGACCGCTCCGGTCGGCGGCGATGCCGTCGGGTCCGGGACGATTTTCCGCTGGGCCTCGCTCTCCAAGACCGTCGCCAGCACGCTCACCGCGCGTCTGGCCGGTGACGGGATGCTGTCGCTGTCGGATCCGCTTGGGAAATACGACACCAGCCTTCGTCTGCCGGGGCGGGCCGAGACCACGCTTACGGTTGAAGAGCTCCTGTCCCAGCGGACCGGCTTGCCCCGGAATGCCTATGACGGCTGGCTGGAAGGCGGGCGGGACCCAAAGGTCATCCGCCAGAGCTTCTCCACCGTACCGCTCCAGTGTCCGCCTGCCACCTGCCACAGCTATCAGAACGTCGCCTTCGACACGATCACCGAGGTCATTGAGCGGGCGACGCGCCGGACCTATGCCGACCTCGCCCAGCAAAGGCTGTTCGCGCCGCTGGGCATGACCAGTACGACCATCGGCCTGCAAGGCCTGCAGGCCGGCGCAAGCTGGGCCCGTCCGTCGCGGAACGGCAGCGCCATGCCCTTGAGCGAGTTCTATTATCGCGTGCCCGCAGCGGCCGGCGTCAATTCGAACATCGTGGATCTGGCTCGCTGGATGCAGGCCCAGATGGGACTCGCCCCGGGCGTTCTGTCCGGCTCCGTGCTGTCCGAAGTCCAGCGCCCGCGCGTCAATACCAGTCGGCCTTACGGAAACTCGGCGCTGGGCCGTTCGCTCATCAGACCGACCTACGGGCTGGGTATGCGCAGCTTCACCTATCGGGGCCATCGCCTGGTCGGCCACAGTGGAGCCGTGACCGGATACCGCTCGACCATGATGTTCGACCCGGCCACGAAGACCGGTGTCGTCATGCTTTGGAACAGCGAGTCGAGCCTGCCCTTCCGCCTGCAGCCCGAGGTGTTCGACCTCGCCTATCGCCAGCCCTTCACGGACTGGCTGGAGTTGCGCAGCGCCCAGACCATGGGCGAGCCCTGATCCGGGTCGTTCCTTACGGAAAGATCGACGGGCTCGTCAGGTCTGGGGCGGCAGGTCGCTCCTCGGACGGTGTCGTCGTCGGCAGCCCTGGAGCATCCAGGCTGTCGGGATCAATCGGATCAAGCTCGATGGGCTCGAGGTCGCGAAGTTCCAGATCCTCCACGCCGACCGTTTCGTCCTCAAGGACTGGCGCGGTGGTGTTGCGACCCAAGGCTGAGGTCATGAACCGACGCCAGATCTTGGCCGGTTCTCCGCCGCCGACCACGCCATGCATCGCGCTGTTGTTGTCGTTGCCCACCCAGACACCGACCACCAGATCGTCGACATAGCCGATGAACAGGGCGTCGCGGTAGTTCTGGGTCGTCCCGGTCTTGCCGAAGGCACCCGGGATGGCCGCCTCCAGGCCTGTTCCGCGATGTACCGCCGAGCGGAGCATGTCGCGCATGTTGACCAGCTCGGCCTGGCCCAGCGGGCGGGGCTGCACCTTCGGTTTCCAGCCCTCCAGGCCATGAGCCACAATCGGGGCCTTGCCTGCGGCGATCGCGGCATAGGCCGCCGTGAGGTGGGTCAGGCTCATCGGACCGGTGCCGAGGGCCAGGGTCAGGTCGTCGGGAATGGGATCGGTGACGCCGAGGTCACGCGCCGTCCTGACAATCTCGGCCCGACCGAGCTGATGCGCCAGGCGGACGGCGGCGACGTTCGACGATGCGGCAAAGGCCGTGATCAGCGGCACCTCGCGCCCGGCATATTTGCCCTCGTGGTTGCGGGGCTTCCAGCCCGAGAGCTCAACCGGTGCATCCGAGATCGGGGTCGTGATGGTCATGCCCTTGCGGATGGCCGCGAGGTAGACAAACAGCTTGAAGGCCGAACCGGGTTGACGGGCCCCGTCGGCGCGGTTGAACTGGCTTTCCTGATAATCACGGCCGCCGACCATGGCCACAACCCGGCCGTCCGAACGCATGGCGACCAGCGCGCCCTGGGTGATGTTCAGACCCTCGCCGTCCTCGTCCAGAGCCTGCCTGAGAGTCGCTTCGGCCATGGCCTGGAGTCTGGGGTCTAGGGTCGTGCGGACTATGGTCTCGCCATAGCGGGCTCCCGTTGCGGCCCGTGCCTGGGGCAGGGCCCAGTCGGCGAAGTACGAGCCGGTCGGCATCTTGCGCCGGCCGTCACTGACCCGAACCTCCTCGGGCGCTCGCCGGGCCTCGGTTGCCGTAATGGCGCCCGTCTCGACCATCGTCGCCAGGACCGCCCGCATGCGCTCTGTCGCCCCTTCGAGATTGCTGCTCGGTGCCAGGCGGGAGGGGGCCTTGACCATGCCCGCCAGCATGGCCGCCTCGCCGAGGGTCAGCTGCTCGGCCGGCTTGTCAAAGTACTGGCGGGCCGCAGCCTGGACGCCGAACGCGCCATTTCCGAAATAGACAGAGGAGAGATAGCGCGACAGGATCTCGTCTTTGGACAGCCGCGCTTCCAGATAGACGGCGATCAGGGCTTCCTGAACCTTGCGCTTCAGGTTCCTGTCGCTGGACAGGAAGGCATTCTTGGCAAGTTGCTGGGTGATCGTCGAGCCACCCTCGGACACGCCCCCGGCCTTGGCATTGGCCCCGACAGCCCGGGCAATGGCCCGGAAATCCACGCCCATGTGGCTGTAGAAGCGCCGGTCTTCAATCGAGATGAAGGCCGCAGGTACATAGTCGGGCAGGGCCTTCAGATCGACCGGGGCCTCCTTGTAGGACCCGCGGCGGGCGATCGGCGTGCCGTCGGCGGCCACCAGGACCAGGGCGGAATTGTCCAGGGGCTCCAGCGCCCGGCTCAGCGGCAGGGACCACAGCAGGGTCAGGATCATGGCCAGGACCAGGGCGACGGTGACACCCGCGCCGATCTGCCAGGGGCGGCGCCGCCAGAGCGGCAGGCGCGCGGCAACGGGATCCTGGCCTGCTTCTTCGCCCGCAGGCGGGGTTGAAGCCTGTTGTTCGTCCTGAACCTCGCCGACAGGGTCGGTTTCATGCAGGTCGGCCTCCGGCCCGGCGGGAAGTTCTGATTTCGGGTTTTCGGGATCCGACATGGACAGACGCGCGCTCCGGGGCGGGGCGCTTCGGCCCTGCGGGTGCATAGCATATCCGCCTTGTGCGCCAAGCCCGGCACAATGCCGTTCCCTCGGTGCCGGACCGCGAAACACGCTGGACGGGCTGGGCGTTCCTGCTGACTATCGTCGGATGATGTGAGGAGAGACCATGCGCGGCTTGAAGCAGACCCTTGTGACGGTGGCCGCCCTGGCCGCCCTTGGCGGCGCGCAGGCGGCGTTTGGTCAGACGGCGACACCGGCGGCCATGGCCCCCTCTCCAGCTGATATACCGGTTCCCAAGCCCGTAGCCGTCGGTCTGGCGGGAGCCGGCAAGCCGGACCTGGTGCGCTTCCTGATGGTCAAGGGGGCCTCCCAGGCCCGCCTGTCGCCGGACGGAACCCGGATGGCCTATCTCAGCAATATCACCGGCGAGCCGCAGGTCTGGATCGTCGATGCGGTGGGCGGCGCGCCCCGGCAGCTGACCTTCGGCTCGACGGTCGACAGCGTGGACTGGACGCCGGACGGCTCGGCCCTGCTCTATGCGGCCGATACCGCTGGTGACGAGCGGCAGGGCTATTATCTGCTGAGCCCGGACGGCGCCCGCGAGCGTGTCCTGCTTCCCAAGGCCGAGGCCTATCGCCAGTTCGGGGTCTTTTCGGCGGATGGAAAGCGCTTCGTCTACAGCTCAACGGAGCGCAACGGCCGCGACTACGACGTCTATGTTGGCGACGTCGCCACCGGGGCCACCCGGCTCGTGCATCAGGGATCCTTTGGCGTCTATGTCGCCGCCTGGCAGCCGGGAGGTGAGCAGGTGGTGCTCAGCGAGACCCGGGGTGAGGACGGGGCCGATCTTAGCCTGCTCGACCTCAAGACCGGCCAGGTCCGCTCTCTGATCAAGCCTGCGACCCCGTCGGCCAATGAGGACGTTGTGTTCACCGCCGACGGCCGGGGCTTCTATCTGGTCACCAATGTCGATCGGGACTTCCGGGCCATCGCCCATTATGACCTGGCCACCGGCAAGCTGAAGATCGTTGAGCAGGCCGCCCACGAACTGAACCAGCTCAGCCTGAGCAAGGACGGGCGCTGGATGGCCTGGACCTCGAACGAGGACGGATTTGCCGTTCCGCATGTTCGCGATCTCAAGACCGGCAAGCTGCTGAAGACGCCCGATCTGCCCCGTGGTGTCGTCAGCATCGCCTTTGCGGATTCGGCTCCGGTGGCGCTGGTCAATATCGTTGCCCCGGACGCGGTGGCAGAGCCCCGGGTCTGGAACCTTGTAACCGGCGCCGTGACCCGTCCGGTCCGCACCAGCTGGGCGGGTCTGGACCCGGCCAGGATGGCCCGTCCCGAAACCGTTCGCTTCAAGGGGCGCGACGGGACGCCGCTGTCGGGCCTGCTGTACCGGCCCGCACCGGCGGCGAATGGCGCAAAGCCGCCGCTCGTCCTGCTGTTGCACGGCGGCCCGAGCTCCCAGGCCCGTCCGGGCTGGAGCGCCTCGACCCAGTACCTGGTGGCGCGCGGCATGGCCGTGCTCGACTTCAACTATCGGGGATCGACCGGGTTCGGAAAGGCCTTTGCCATGGCCAATGACCGTCGCGAGCGGCCCAAGGAACTGGGCGATATCGAGGATGCCGTCGCCCACGTCCGGGCTGCGGGCCTGGTGGATCCCGGGAAGGCCGCCGTCATGGGCGGCTCATACGGCGGCTACCTGACCAATGCCGCCATCGGCACCTATCCCGACCTGTTCGACGCGGGGGTCTCGCTGGTTGGCGTGATGAACTGGGTCTCTGCCCTCGAAGGGGCCTTCCCGGCCCTGAAGGCTTCGGATCGGGTCGAGTACGGCGATATCGATGACCCGTCCGATCGGGCTTTCTTTGCCAGCATCAGCCCGATCAACAACATCAAGCGGATCCGGACGCCGCTTGTCGTGGTCCACGGGGCCAATGATCCGCGCGACCCGACGACCGAGTCCGACGCCCTGGTCCAGGGCGTTCGGGCCAACGGCGTCGACGTGCTCTACCTACGCTTTGCCGATGAGGGGCATCGGGTCTCGAAGGTCGCCAACCAGGTCCATATGTGGAACGCCATCGGCGACTTCCTGTCGGCGCGCTTCGGCCTGACCCCCTGAGCGTCATCGGCTAGGGCGCGGCGCGGCGGACGACCTGGCCGGGTCGGGCCCCTGTCGCCGCGCCGCCCTGGAAGACGACCACACCATTGACCCAGACCCTGTCAACACCGGTCGCCAGGGCGTTGGGGTGTTTGACATCGGCGTGGTCGGTCACGGTTTGCGGATCGAGCAGTACCAGGTCGGCAAACGCACCGGGGGTGATGGTACCGCGTCCGGCGATGCCCAGCTGTGCCGCCGTCTGGCCTGTCATTTTGTGGACGGCCTGCTCCAGGCCCAGAACCTTCTCGTCCCGGACGTAGAGCCGCAGGATCTTGGCGAAGGCTCCAAAACCCCGGGGATGCAGGCCGTGGGTCATGCCGTCGGAGCAGATCACCGAATGGGGCCAGGCGATGAAGGCCGCTACATCCGAGGGCGTCATCGCGGTTCCGATCACGGCATCCACATGATCCACCTCAGGATGGGCCAGGCGGTAGGCCTCGGCCTGCCGGGTCAGGGCCAGATAGGTTTCGGCCGGGTCGGCTTTCCGCTCGGCGGCTATGTCCGCAATGGTCTTGCCGACCAGTGACGGATCCGGCGCAAAGACCGCCAGACGCATGCCGGCCGGGGTGGTCAGCTTGGTCAGGGCAAAGCGGGCGGCGGCCAGATCCTCGAAGTCTCGCTCGGGCAACAGGACAGCCAGATTGCTCTGCCAGTACTCGTAGGGATAGACGTCAGCGGTGATGTCCACCCCCTGGGCGCGGGCGGCGTCGAGCCTGGCCAGGATCTGCGGGGCCTGCCCCCAGCGGTCGACGATGGCGATCTTCAGATGCGAGATCTGCACCGGCAGACGGGCCTCGCGGCCGTTGGCGATGATCTCGTCCAAAGCCGCATCCAGCTTCACATCTTCACTGCGCAGGTGGCTGATATAGCGGCCATGGCCCGCTGCGGCGGTCTTCGCCAGGGCCATGACTTCGGCCGGGGTCGAGTAGATGCCGGGGTCATATTCAAGACCCGTGGACAGGCCCAGCGACCCGGCTTGCAGATCAGCCGCAAGCTCTGACTGCATCGCACCGATCTCTGCCGGCGTCGCGGGGCGCTTGTAGTCCTGGCCCATGGCGTGCTCGCGCAGGGTGCCGTGGCCTGTGTAGGAGGCGACGTTTATGGCCAGTGGTGTCTTCTCCAGCTGGCTGAAATAGCGCCTCACAGGCAGGGCCGACTCGCCGTCCTGGCCGGTCACGATGGTCGTCACGCCCTGGGCCGTGAGCGGGATCATGTCCGGCGTCTGCTCGGCCTGACGATCATGGTGGCTGTGCGCGTCGATGAAGCCCGGGGCCAGGACGAGGCCGTTGGCGTTGACGATCGTGTCGGCTGCCCCCGGGGTCAGGGTCCCGACGCCGGTGATCCGGTCTCCGTCCAGCCGCACGCTGACCGCCCGGGCCGGGGCTCCGGTGCCGTCCACGACCCGTGCCCCGACGATCAGGGTCGAGGCCAGCGCTGACGAGGTCATCAGCAGGCTGAGACTCAGCCCGGCAAGGGTGCGGGAGAGGGAGTGCGTCATGACGGGGCCCCTGAAGATGCTGGTGCAAATCATAGTCTGACCCCGCGAGGGTTTTCGCTGTTTCCCGCCGTGTGAGCGGCAGGATCGTGGGCGGGCCGCCCGATCACGGCCTTACCTTCGGCAGCATTTGCGCTAAGCAGGACAGGGACCTCAGTGGGAAAGACCGGATGACGGCGAACGATCAGCGCAAGGACATCGACCGCATCGATATCAAGATCCTCGCCCTCCTGCACCGGCAGGGCCGGGTGACCAAGGCGGCGATGGGCGAGGCGGTCGGCCTGTCGGCCTCGCGCTGCTGGGAGCGGATGAAGAAGCTCGAAAAGGCCAGGATCATCCGGGGCTATCATGCCGAGGTTGATCTCGGTCGGCTGGCCAAGCTCTCGACCTTTGTCGTCCAGATCAAGCTGACGGACTATTCCTATGCCAAGGCCAAGACCTTTGAGGCCGGCATCGTGTCCGACCCCAATATCGTGGCCTGTCAGGCCGTGCTCGGCGATGTCGACTATCTGATCACCGTCGCGGCCTTCGGGATCGAGCACTACCAGGCGATCATGGAGCGCCTGCTCGCTACCCTCAACGTGCCCTTCGACTATGTGACCTTTCCGGTGACCAAGAAGCTCAAGGGCGAGGCGGGCCTGGACCTGGCCCGGCTGCTGGCCACGGCTGAAGATCTCGACGACTAGGGTTTGCGGCGCTTAGCCCCACAGCGCAGCGGGCGGTGGGCGTAAGGTCGCGTTGCGATAGCCGAAGCCGTGCGCGATGTCCTGAACCAGCTGGATCGGGCAATCCAGGTCGATGATCTCGCAGGCCTGGGCCACCAGCAGGCCCGGAGCGATCCCCAGGGACGTGCCCTCCATACAGCCCACCATCAGTCGCAGCCCCCGGGCCCGTGCCGCGTCAACCAGGGCCAGGGCCTCGGTCAGACCCCCGCACTTGTCCAGCTTGATGTTGCAAAAGGCATAGCGACCGACGAGCCGGTCGAGATCCCTGCGGTCATCGAAAGATTCATCAGCGCAAAGGGGAACATCCCCCTGATAGTCCAGAAGGGCGTCGTCCTGGCCCAGAGGCAGCGGCTGCTCCACCAGTTCGACCCGCAGGTCAGACAGCGTGGGCGCATAGGCGTTCAGCTGTTCCAGCGTCCAGCCCTGGTTGGCGTCGGCGATCAGGCGCGCCCGCGGGGCCGCCTTTCGTATGGCCTCCAGTCGGGCGAGGTCCTGCTCGTCGCCGAGCTTGACCTTCAGGGACGGGAAGTCGCCGACCCAGCGCGCCGCCTTGGCCGCCATCGCACCCGGACTGTCCATGCCCAGGGTCACGAAGGTTTCGACCGGGTGCAGCGGGTGAAGCCCGGCCCGAACGGCCACCGGCACGCCGGTTAGCTTGGCTTCAAGATCCCAGAGGGCGCAGTCGACGGCGTTGCGCGCGCCACCGGGTGGCAGGCGCTCGGCCAGACCGGTCAAATCCAGGGCGCGGCCCGCCTCGAACTCCCGGGCCAGGGCTTCGACCTGAACCAGCATCGTCGCGGGCGTGTCGCCCAGATAGTCGACCCCTGCGGCTTCGCCCCGACCGATCACGCCGCGCGCTTCGACCTGCACACTCAGGACATTGGCTTCGGTATAGACCTGCCGGGCAATGACGAAGGGCTCGGTGAGGGCGTGGGCCTCGACCCGGGCAGTCAGGCGCATCAGGCCGCGTCCGATCTGGCCTGTCGGGCCAGCAGTCCGTCGACGATGGAGGCGACGCCGGTGCGAACCGGATCGCAGCAGGGCAGGCCCAGCGCGGCCTCGGTCTCGCTCAGACAGGCGTGGGCGGCCTCGGGGGACAGGCGGGACGTGTTGATGCAGATCCCGCCCATGCGCACCGCTGGATTGGTCAGTGCGGCCAGGCTCAGATTCAGGGCGATAGCTTCAACGAGGGACGGGGTGGGGAAGCTTTCCAGGCCGTCAATGGCCGTGCGGGTGGCGTCATGGCACAGCACCAGCACGTCCGGCTGGCTGCCGTGCAGCAGGCCCAGGGTCACGCCGGCATAGGCCGGGTGGAACAGTGACCCCTGACCCTCGATAACGTCCCAGTGGTCTGGTGCGGCATCGGGGCTGAGCCGCTCCGCCGCCCCGGCCACGAAGTCGGAGACGATGGCGTCGATGGGGACGCCCGAGCCGGCGATAAAGATTCCCGTCTGGCCGGTGGCCCGGAAATCCGCATCGATGCCGCGCGACTTGAGTTCCTGCGTCAGGGTGAGCGCCGTATACATCTTGCCGACGGCGCAGTCGGTGCCCACGGTCAACAGCCTCATGCCGGTCCGCTTCTCGCCCGTGCCCGTGACACTGAAGGCCGGAGACGGGTCTCGCGCTTCATACAGACGGCGGCCCAGTCTCTTGGCGGTCTCGGCGACCTCCGGAAGATCGGCCATGCGTGTATGCAGCCCCGAGATCAGGTCGAGACCGGCCTCCAGAGCCTCGATCAGCACGGCTTCCCAGTGCAGCGGGATATAGCCGCCCGCATTGGCCACGCCGATCATCAGGGCCCGGGCTCCGGCGGCCTGGGCCGCCTTCGGCGTCATGTCGGGGAGGCCGAGATCGGCCTCGCACCCCGGCAGTCTAAGCTGGGCCAGGCAGGCATCCGGCCGCCAGTGCGCCACGCCGGAGGCGGTCTTGGCGCTGACCCGGTCCACGTCGCCGAGGAACATCAGGCAGGGATAGGGCAGGTCCAAGGGAGTACCTCTTGATGGACGGAGAGGGGCGTGGCGGTGTCGGGGGGCTAGCCGAAGCGGGGGCTGAAAGAGCGGGGCAGGACGACCGAGGCCTGGGCCTGCTTCACGCCGGACATGGCCTGGATCCGGTCCACGGTCCGTTCGAGGTCATCGGGCTTTCGGGCCTCGACCACGGCGACGAGATCATAATCTCCCGAGATCTGGTGCAGGGCCGTCAGTTCGCTCATCTGCGACAGGCGGTGACTGACGTCGGCGGTGTCGCGCGGGGCGACCCGGATCATGACATGGGCCCGAAGAGCGGCATCACCGCGATCGGCGGCGACGCCCAGAAAACCCGGGCCGGCAATCTCGACGGCGATCACGGCTGTACTCCCTGACTCTTCGGCAGACAGTTTAGGTCGCTACCGGCCTCGAAAAATGCCGAGTTTGGGTTGCCTTGCGAGGGAAACCTTCGCGGGGCCTGCTCAGCGCAGGATCTTCGTCGCCAGAAGGATCGACGAGGTTGTTCGTTCGACCCCGTCCAGCGCACCGATCCGGTCGATCAGCGTATTGAGCTCGGACACGGTCTCGGCCTCGATCAGGGCGATGAGGTCATATTCGCCGCTGATCGCATGCAGGGCCGAAAGCTCGGCGATCGCCGCCAACTGCTCTTCGGTGGCCTTGGCCAGTTTCAGCTGGACCTTGATCATCACCTGGGCGCGGATCAGCCGCCGGTCATAGTCGCTGCCGAGCCGAACGGTGTAGCCCTGGATGATGCCATCCTGCTCGAGGCGGCTGAGGCGCGCATAGATGTTGGCGCGTGACAGGCCCAGGTCTGTGGCCAGCTTGGTCACAGGCTGACGCGAGTCCTGGCGCAGCGCTGCCAGCAGCTGCCGGTCGGCCTCGTCCAGGTTCTGTTCGTCCGGCTTCATCGCCCGCCCCCCGGAAGTTTTGCGCCCTTCAGCCTCATTGTGGCGAAGCCTCATTGCTGTAGATCGCTGTGCGGGGCGAGGGTAGGGCCGACGAGATAGCCCCGCGATACATGCCCAGATCGTTCATCCCGAAGGCCGCTCGGCCCTGGCCGTCCATGGCGATCAGGCCGCCATCGCCGCCGATGCGGGTGATCGAGGCCATGGTCTGGTCGGCGGCGGTCTGCACGTCCTCGCCCTTCCAGGCGATACGGTCACAGACCTGGCGCGCCGCCGTCTCGCGGATGAAGTACTCGCCCGAACCGGTCGCCGAGACGGCGCAGACGCCATCCCGGGCATAGGTGCCGGCTCCGATGATCGGGGTGTCTCCAACCCGCGCCCAGCGCTTGCCGGTCATGCCGCCGGTCGAGGTCGCAGCGGCGACATGTCCGGACTGGTCAAGGGCCACCGCACCCACGGTGCCGAACAGGTGGGTCGGGTCGAGAACCGCCTGGTGATCCTTGCGCCAGGTCTCAAGCTGCTTCCAGCGTTCCTCGGTCCGGAAGTAGCCCGGGTCCACCTGTTCCAGACCCTGCTCGCGAGAGAACTGGTCTGCCCCTTCGCGGGTGAGCATCACATGCGGGGATTTTTCCATCACCGCACGGGCCAGGCTGATCGGATTGCGGGTACGGGTGACTCCGGCCACGGCCCCGGCCTTCAGGGTGGCCCCGTCCATGATCGAGGCGTCCAGCTCGTTGCGGCCCTCGGCGGTGAAGACCGCACCCTTGCCGGCGTTGAACAGCGGGTTGTCCTCTAGCGTCCGGACGACGGTCTCGACCGCATCGAGGCTGGATCCACCCGCCTTCAGAACCCGGGCCCCGGCTTCGAGCGCGGCCTCCAGTCCGGCGCGGTAAGCCTTGTCCTTCTCAGGCGTCATGGCCGACCGGTCCAGAACGCCCGAGCCGCCATGAACGGCCAGGGACCACTTGCCGTCCGCCGCCATGGCCGGAGCGGATGCTGCGCACAGTGCGAGAACCGACAGGCTGATGGAGCGGATCCTGGAATACATCATCGCAAATCTCGTGGGCCCTGAGGAAGCCGTCGGGTGGGAGGAGCCGTCGCTGTCGATCAGCGATCGCTGCGGATCAGTTGCCCATTCCTGACCTCTGCAGTCAGGGTGAAGGCGGGTTGGGTGACCTGAAAGGTCTTGAAATCGAGTGTGCTTCCGGGACCGACCCCGATGATCGGGAACGGGGCATAGGTCAGGGGCTTGCCGGCGATGATGGTCGACGGGCGCGCCATGGGGCGCACCAGCCAGGCCGCGCCCGGGCCATAGAAGCGTCCGATTCCCTGTCCATCGATCAGCAGGGCGGTGCCCTCGTCGATTCCGAGGCCGGTGATCTGCGGATCGTCCTCTTCCTGGATCAGGCGGCCGACAAAGGCTACCAGCCGGCCCTGACGGTCCCGTTTGTCGAAATGACTGTCGGTAATGACCTTCGAGAGGAAGGGCAGGTGCAGGAAGTCCCGCACCAGGGTGACGCCCGCCGCCGTGGGGTTCTGCAGCGCTTCCGGCGAGGTCATGCTGATCGAGTCGAGACAGCCGTAGGAATAGCCACCCAGGATCGCCAGGCCGGCACTGGTGCCGCCAATCGGCTTGCCGGCCTTGACGTGGGCGTCCAGTGCCTTGTTCAGGGCCGTACCCTTCCAGGCGCGGATATAGTTGCTCTGGTCGCCACCGCCGAAGAAGATCCCGTCCGCACGGGCGATGATCGCCAGAAGCTTCGGATCCTCGCCGGCATCCTCATTGTGGATCACCAGGGTCTCGACCGAAGCCACGCCGCCGACGTCCTTGTAGATCTCGTCCTGCAGGTCGCGGCCGCCCCGGGCGCGCAGAACCACGATGTGGCCGCCGCCGGACTGTTTGACGAACTGCCGGAAGGCCTCCAGTGGCCAGTCGCCTCCGCCCATCAGGGCCAGCAGCGGGCCGGTCTTGCCGGGTGTCGGCGCGGCGATGTCGCCGATCCTGTAGTAGTCATAGCCTGGGCCGACGGCGTCCGGGCCCTGGCCCGGCCCCTCTGCGGCTCGCGCTCCGACCGGGAGGAGCAGGGCCGCTGCCAGGGCCATCGCTGAGAATCGAGCCAGCATGTTTTCCGTTCCTCGCCTGTCGGGATCCTGTTGGCACGCCTTGCGCCGGTTCAAGCCCTCGGTGCCAGTTTCGAAGGTCATCGCCGCCGTTTCCCGCCTTGTGCCGCCGTTTGATGCGTCAGGGGCTAAAGCTGCATGCTGAGCACAGTGTGTCTACATTTTCTGACAGATTGCTCTTTTTGGCTTTCAATTTGTTTGAAATGCAATCCAACATCACGTGACTTCGGGCGTGCAACCCGATGCTGGCCGGACCGCGCAAGCGGAGGGCCTGATCACAAGAGGGGATGAAGATGAAGATGCATCTGCTGAGGGCCAGTGCCCTGGTCGGCGCCGCCGGCCTGATGATCTCTGGTCAGGCTCTGGCCCAGTCCGCGCCGCAGGCCGAGGAGACGGCCGTCGAGGCCCTGGTCGTCACCGGGTCCCGCATCCCCCGCATCGCCACCGAAGGTCCCGCGCCGGTCACCGTCATTACCAGCGAGGCCATCAAGGCCGCCGGCTTCAACAGCGTTCCCGATGTCCTGCGCAGCCTCACTCAGAACGGTGGCGAGACCCAGACCCAGCAGTCCTCCAGCGGCGCGGACTGGACGCCTGGAGCCCAGCAGGTCGACCTGCGCGGCCTCGGCCCCAACCACACCCTGGTGCTGGTCAATGGCCGTCGCATCGCCGACTTCCCCCTGCCGTTCAACGGCAAGAGCGCCTTTACCGACACCTCCTCGATCCCGCTGGGCATGATTGACCGCATCGAGGTGCTCAGCGGCAGCGCCTCGGCCGTCTACGGCTCGGACGCCATCTCGGGGGTGGTGAACTTCAATCTGAAGAAGAAGGCCGACGGCACGATCGTCGACGTCACCTTCGGTGGCCTTGAGCACGGCGGGGCCAGCAGCCAGCGCGTCAACGTCTCCAGTGGCTATTCCAAAGGCGACTTCGACCTGGTGATCGGCGGCGAGTTCGTCAACCAGAAGCCCCTTTGGGCCTATGATCGCGATATCCAGGACAGCACCAAGGACGCGCCGACCGCTCGCGCCCGCATCGCGCGCCGGGACTTCCTGCGCATGGATCCGGATGCCGAGGTCTATCTTGATCCGGGCCGCGCCACCTGCGCCAGTCTGAGCAAGCTGAACGGCGGCTCGGTGGAATATGCCAGCCGGCCGGGCTGGGGCGACTATGATCCCGACCTGGATGACTACGGTCCGGGCTACTACTGCGGCAGCTACAGCTCGATCGGCTACGGCACCATCATCAGCGAGCGCAAGAGCGCCAATGTCGTGGCCTCGCTGAACTATGCCAAGACCGACACACTGGCCTTCTTCGCCGACATCTCGGCCGGTTACAGCCGCACCCGCCAGTTCCAGGACGTTCTGGACTGGGAATACCAGGATGCCAACGGCAGTGAAGACGGCATCTTCTACAACCAGTTCGACGGGGCCCTGGACTTCTGGCACCGCAACTTCACGCCCGAGGAGATGGGCGGACTGAGCAAGGGCTATATCAAGAACGTCTCCAAGACCTTCAGCATTACGCCCGGCATCAAGGGCGCGCTGGGCGGCGGCTGGGACTACGAGGCCTTCTACAATTTCAGCCAGTACAAGGCGGCGATCAGCTGGCCCAAGGTGGTGACCTCCAAGGCGACGGCCTTCTTCCTCGGCAGGCAGCTGGGTGTCGATGAAGACAGTGGCTATCCGATCTTCAACGCCGATCCGGCCCGGCTCTACAGGCCGCTGACCGTCGCCGAGTACGACTCGATCACAGCGCGCACCACCTACAAGCCGGTCGCCCGCCAGCAAGGGCTGTCGTTCCAGGTCAACAAGGCTGACCTGTTCACCCTGCCGGCCGGCCCGGTCGGCTTTGCCGCCGTCGCCGAGCTGGGCAAGCAGTCCTACAAGCTGGGCCTCGATCCCCTGGCCACCCAGAACTATTATTACGGCCTGCGCGACGCTGACGGAAATGGCTCGCGCAAGCGCTGGGGTGCCGGCTACGAGTTCCGCGCCCCGTTGCTCAAGACCCTCGAACTGAGCACCGCAGGCCGCTACGACGGCTACAAGTACGGCGGCAACTCCATCGACAAGTTCACCTACAATGGTGGACTGGAATGGCGGCCCCTCAAGACCCTGCTGGTGCGCGGGGCCTATGGCACGGGCTTCCGGGCCCCGGACCTGCACTATGTGTTCGCCAAGGAAGGCATCAGCCATCCGTCGGGCACCGACTACTACCGCTGCCGCAGCGAGGAGCCTGACGAGGACATCGGCGACTGCAGCTATGCGGGCGAGGGCCTGGTCAAGGTCCGTCTGGGCAATGCCAAGCTGAAGCCGGAGACCTCCAAGTCGCTGAACTATGGTGCGGTCTGGTCGCCGGTCCGCAACTTCGACATCTCGGTCGACTATTTCCGCGTCCAGCTGGACAATGCCGTCCTCGACATGAGCCTGGACAGCGTGCTGCGCCAGGAAGCCGACTGCCGGTTGGGCAAGACCAGCGCCGGAACGGCAGTCAGCGCGACCTCGCCCACCTGTGTCGATGCCCTGAAGCGCGTGGCCCGCAACCCGCTGACGGCGGCGATCAACCCCGGGGCCATTGCGACGGTGACGATCAATCCGATCAATGTCGCCACAGAAGAGACCAGCGGCGTCGACGTCGCCGCCCACTATCGCTGGCCGACCGAAAGCTTCGGCACCTTCAACTTCGGCCTGACCCACACCTGGGTGCACAAGCACACCAGCCGGCAATATCCGGGCGATCCGATCGAGAACCAGCTGGCCTTTGACAGCGGCTACTACATCCCGCGCTCCAAGAGCACCGGCTCGATCAACTGGACCCTGGATCGCCTGACCCTGGGCCTGCATGGCCAGCGGCTGGACCGCCTGCCCAACTATGCCGAAGAAGGCTGGACCAAGGAGACCTATCTCTACAACGCCACGGTCCAGTACGACCTGAACGACACCACCCGCATCAGCCTGGCGGTCGACAACCTGCTCGACAAGGACCCGCCACGCGACCCGACCTATTCGGGCTATCCCTACTATGACACCTCGTGGTTCGACTCGACCGGTCGCAGCTACTACCTGCAGCTGACCCACAAGTTCGGCGGGGCGGGAGGGCTCTAGTTTCTGGTCTTGCGGGGCGGCTCTCCGGTCGGGAAGCTGCCCCGTTTGGCGAAAGGGGGCCCCGAGGCTGGCATTCTGCCGTCAGCCGCGCTAGCAGACCGCCCCATGATCCGCCTCGACAACATCTCCAAGCAGAACGGCCACCAGATCCTGTTCATCGAAGCTTCGATGGGCGTCCAGAAGGGGGAGAAGGTCGGGCTCGTCGGTCCCAACGGGGCCGGCAAGACGACTCTGTTCCGGATGATCACCGGCCAGGAGCAGCCTGACGACGGCCTGGTCACCATCGATCCCGGCATGACGATCGGCTATTTCAGCCAGGACGTCGGCGAGATGTCAGGCCAGAGCGCCGTCGCCGCCGTGATGGACGGCGTCGGCCCGGTCAGCGCCCTGGCGGCCGAGATGGCCAAGCTGGAAGCGGCGATGGTCGATCCGGACCAGGCCGACCAGCTGGATTCCGTCATGGAGCGTTATGGCGAGGTGCTGGAGCGCTTCCAGGAGCTGGACGGCTATGCCTTGGAAGCCCGGGCACGGGAGGTCCTGGCCGGCCTGAGCTTCAGTCAGGAACGCATGGATGGCGATGTCGGTCTGCTGTCGGGCGGCTGGAAGATGCGCGTGGCCCTGGCCCGCATCCTCTTGATGCGGCCCGACGGCATGCTGCTGGACGAACCGTCCAACCACCTGGACCTGGAAAGCCTGATCTGGCTTGAGGCCTTCCTCAAGAACTACGACGGTGCGCTGCTGATGACCTCGCACGACCGCGCCTTCATGAACCGCATCATCGGCAAGGTGGTCGAGATCGATGCGGGGTCGCTGATCACCTATTCGGGCGATCTCGACTTCTATGACCAGCAGCGGGCGCTCAGCGAGCAGCAGCGCCAGGCGCAGTACGAGCGCCAGCAGGCCATGCTGGCCAAGGAAATCAAGTTCATCGAGAAGTTCAAGGCGCGCGCCTCGCACGCTGCCCAGGTGCAGAGCCGGGTCAAGAAGCTCGACAAGATCGAACGCGTCGAGCCGCCGCGCCGTCGCCAGACCGTGCAGTTCGATTTCCGCAGCCCGCCGCGTTCGGGCGACGACGTGATCAGCCTGAAGAATGTCCATAAGGGCTATGGCGACCGGCCGATCTATGACGGCCTCGATTTCCTGGTCCGCCGCAAGGAGCGCTGGTGCGTCCTGGGGGCCAACGGGGCCGGCAAGTCGACCCTGCTGAAGCTGGTGGCCGGCGACACCACGCCTGACGCCGGCACCGTCAGCATCGGGGCCAGCGTGCGGATGGGCTATTTCGCCCAGCACTCCATGGACCTGCTGGACGGCGAAGAGACGATCTTTGAGTCGCTGGACGGATCCTTCCCGCAGGCCGGCCAGGGCGCGCTGCGCACCCTGGCCGGATGCTTCGGCTTCTCCGGCGACGATGTCGAAAAGCCCTGCCGCGTGCTGTCCGGAGGTGAGAAGGCCCGGCTGGTCATGGCCAAGATGCTGTTTGATCCGCCGAACCTGCTGGTCCTCGACGAACCGACCAACCACCTCGACATGGCGACCAAGGAAATGCTGGTCGCGGCCCTGGCCGATTTCGAGGGCACCATGCTGTTCGTCTCGCACGACCGCCACTTCCTGGCGGCCCTGAGCAACCGGGTGCTGGAGCTCACGCCCGAGGGAATCCACCAGTACGGCGGCGGCTACACTGAATATGTCTCGCGCACCGGGCAGGAAGCGCCGGGTCTGCACCCGGGCGGCTAGGCCCTCAAAGTCCTGAGCCGGGTTTCATCCCAAGGCCTGCCTGTTTTCATAAGGCCCGGGCCCGGCGCTTTGAGGCTATCAAAACCCCGCCGCCCGACGGCTGTCTGCTCGCGCCTGCGACGCCTTTTCGGTGTCTTTTTGTGGCTCACCAGAGACAGCGGTGCCCGAATAATCGTGCCTCATGATCATCAACGGCAAGAATCTCCGGCCGGATGCCGGGACACAGCTTGTCAGCGGCAACGATTTCTGTAGCGTCGCAGCGTCACAGGAACATCAAATTCATGCGGCCTTCGCATCAGGTTCTCGTGCGCCGGTCTGTTCAGTTTCATCTGAAAGACTGGTTCAACGAGTGATTGCTCCCCGACCGTAATGCGGTCGGGTCGATGGTGCCTGAGGCACCGCCAGGATCCAGTCCAGGACTGATCATGCGTCCGCTTGCGCCTTGTCGCACGCGGAGTCGCGCCCCGACCCTTGCCTGTCATCTCGCACATCAATCCGCGCGCGTCCTCCCGGGATGAGTGTCCCGCGCGGCCGGGGGTATAGATCTATGAAACCGCATCATCACGACCTGAGCCATGTGCTCGGGGCGATACTGGCGCTTGGCCTGGCTGCACCGGCCTTTGCCCAAACCGCGCCTGCCACGGCCAAGCCCGCCGTCGCCGACGAGGTCCAGACGGTCGAGGCCGTCACCGTCACCGGCACCCGTATCCAGGGGCTGGATCTGAAAGGCGCTGTTCAGGCCTATCAGATCGACCGGGCGACCATCGACGAGTCCGGGGCAACCTCGGTCATCGACCTGTTCTCACAGCTTCCGGCCGCCGCCGGCGGGGGCGGCACCTTCTCGACGGCCAGCGCCGGGGCGCTGTCCAGCGACACGCCGGTGGGCGCTTCGGGCGTCTCGCTGCGCGGTCTGGGGACCAGCGCGACCCTGACCCTGATCAATGGCCGTCGCGCCTCGGTCAGTGCCTTCGCACGCGGCCAGGAATCGTTCATCGACGCCAGCGCCATTCCGCTGGCCGCGCTGGAGCGGGTCGAGGTTCTTCCCAACGGCGCCTCGGCGCTCTACGGCGCTGATGCCGTGGCCGGTGTCGTCAACTACGTCCTGCGCAAGGACTTTGAGGGGGCGGAAATGACCGCGTCCTATGGCGACTCCACCGCCGGCAGCGACGAAGGCCGGTTCAATGCCAACTTCGTCGTGGGCAAGGCGTTCGGTGACCACCACGTCACGGCCGTGGTCGACTATTTCAAGCGCAATGCCTTCTATCTGCGCGACCGGGAGGCTTCGCGGGACTCGGTTCGTCCCAGTCAGCAGGGCTTCTATCCCAGCTTCAACGACCTCTATTTCATGACCAACGACCAGACCGAAGGTCCCGGAAACGGTGGCTGCGCGACGGCCGATTTCAAGGTCGGCAATCTCGGCGAATACTGCCAGGTCAACACCAACCGCTATGTCTCGTCGCAGGATCAGCAGGAAAGCCTGGGCGGCCTGATCACCCATGACTTCGCGATCAGCGACAACGTCTCCTGGTACAACGAGCTGCTGTTCCAGCACACCGAGGCCCGCGGTACGAGCTCGCCGGCGAACTTCTCGCGGGCTCCGATCGATCCTGAAAACCCCAACTGGCCGGCAGCGCTGAAGGCCGACATCGTTTCCGAAGGCCGCGTTCGACGCTTCAGCTCCTATAACGGCTTTCCGATCTTCGCCTGGGGCAAACTGATCGAGCCGCGCGCCGTCGAGGTGGAATCCGACTCCTTCCGCTATGTGACAGGCCTGAAGGGCAAGTTCACCAACGGCTGGACCTACGACACGGGCCTGCTGTTCGGCGGCAATGACCGCACGCAGAGCGGCCATTCGGGCCTGATCCGGTCCAAGGCCTTCTACGACGCCAATCTCGGCAACCTGTGCAGTGACGGGTCCAGCGTGAAGCGGTGGAACGTCAATCTCAGCCGGCCCAGCGCCAGCTATGTGGGCAATACCTGTGAGGCGGCGGGCAAGACCACGCTCTGGTACAATCCCTTCGGCGGGCAAAGCACCCAGGCCGCCGGTCTGGACAAGCTGCTGGAGACGACGGCCGACCGCAAGGGCCGCTCGCGCACCTATTCGCTGGACGCCTCCACCTCCGGTGACCTGTTCACCCTGCGCGGGCGCACGGTGAAGGCGGCATTCGGCGCGGAGTACCGTCGTGAAACCCTGCGTGACACACCGTCAGGCGAGGCCGTTGCCACCTCGACCAACCCTGAGCCCATCCTGGGGTTCTCGTCGACCAGCGCCCGGGCAGAACGGGACCAGTGGGCGGTCTATGGCGAGCTCTACGTGCCCTTGGCCGACCAGTTCGACGTGCAGCTGGCGGGTCGCTACGACCACTACGACGCGTTCGGCGGCGACTTCAATCCGAAGGTCTCGGCCCGGTTCAAGGCCAGCGACCTGCTGACCTTCCGCGCCAACTGGTCGACCTCGTTCCGGGCCCCGTCCCTGGCCCAGAGCGGGGCAGGGGTCCTACTGTCCAGCTACCGTGTCGACTGCAAGGTCACCCCGGCGGCCTGTAACGGCAATGCCGCCGCCAGTGGTCAGTCCCTGCTGTCTGAAGACGTCGGCAACACCGACCTGAAGGCTGAAAACGCGGACACCTGGGGCGGTGGCCTGCTGTTCCAGCCCAATGCCGATATCGAGATCAAGCTCGACTACTGGAACATCGAGCACAAGAACCTGGTCGGTATCGCCGAGGACGACTTCATTCGTCGGGCTCTGGGCGGAGCCTTCCCGGTCAAGGGCGCAGGCCTGCTGCCGACCGGCACGCCGGGCCTGGAAGTGACCAATGGCTTCGTCACCGATGCCCACTTCCAGATCAGCAACCTGGGCTATCAGAAGACCAGCGGCGTGGACTTCTCCTACACCCACTACCTGCCGGAAAGCGCCGCAGGCCAGTTCACCCTGACCTTCGACGCCACCTATCTGATCGACTTTGATCGCAAGGCGTCTGCCGATGCGGTGGTCGAGACGCTGGCCGGCGACTACCTCTATCCGCGCTTCCTGGCCAATGCCCGGCTGCGCTGGAAGCAGGACGCCTGGCGGGCTTCACTAGGTGCGCGCTATGTCAGCGAGTACACGGATGACCCGGACGCCCGCACCCTGGCGGCGGTGGGCCTGCCGGCCACGGCCAAGGTCAAGGTCGACAGCTCCCTGACCTTCGACACCAGCCTGAGCTATGATTTTGGTCCGCACAGCTTCGTGCAGCTCAACATCAGGAACCTGCTGGACGAGACGCCGCCCCGGGTTCTCGGGTCCAGCGCCAATGTCGACCTCTACAACCATGATCTGGTCGGCCGTTTCGCGACGGTTCGCCTGACTCATCGCTTCTGACCCTGACGTCGCCGTCGCTTCCGGCTTCCGAGCCAGAAGCGGCGGCACTTTCGAGACTCTCCCATGGACCAGTCCACTGCCGAACCCGGGATCAAGAGCAAGATCCCCGACACCTTCCTGATCCTGCTCATCCTGGCGCTGGTGGCCTTTGCAAGCACCTGGCTGTTTTCGCCCGGCCGGTTCGGGCTTGCGCCCTCGGGGCGGATCGATCCGGCCGCCTACAGTGCCGCGGCCCATCCCAGGGGCGCTCCGGTCTTCGGCACCGAGCAGCAGGTCGGCCTGCCGAATTTCCCGTTCGAGGGCCTGGTCACGGGCGATCGCGGCTCGGCCACCGTCGGACTGATGGCGTTCATCCTGGTGATCGGCGGCGTGTTCGGCGTCATCATGCGCACCGGAGCGGTCGATCGGGCCCTGACTGCCCTGATCGGCGATCCCGCCGATGCAAAGTCCAGGCCGGGTGAACTGCTGATCCTCGGACTTTTCGTAGCCTTCTCTCTGGCCGGCGCGGTGTTCGGCATGAGCGAGGAGGCCATCGCCATCAGCCTGATCGTCACGCCGGTACTGGTACGTAGCGGCTATGACTCCATCACCGGCATGCTCACCTGCTATGTCGCCACCCAGATCGGCTTTTCGGCGTCGTGGATGAACCCCTTTGGGCTGGTCATTGCCCAGAGCATCTCGGGCCTGCCGGCCCTGTCGGGGATAGGGCCTGCGGATCGTGATGTGGCTGGTCTTCACCGGCGCAGGCCTGGCCTATCTGTGGTGGTACGCCCGACGGGTCCGCCTGACCCCGACCCTGTCAAAGGCCTATGCTTCAGACTCCCGCTGGCGCGACAAGGCGAGTGTCGGCGCAGTCGGCCGGTTCGGGAGCGGCGATGCGATCATCCTCGTCCTGCTGCTTCTGACCGTGGCCTGGGTAGCGTGGGGCGTGGTCGCCAAGGGCTATTATCTGGCCGAGATCGCCGCCCAGTTCTTCGCGCTCGGCCTGGCGGCCGGCCTGGTGGGCCGCGTCTTCAAGCTGGGCGGTGTCGACGCCAATGACCTCGTGCGGGCCTTCAGTGACGGCGCGGCGCAACTGGCCCCGGCCGCCCTGGTGGTCGGTGTCGCCAAGGGCATCATCCTGATGCTGGGCGGCGACAAGCCCGACCAGCTGAGCCTGCTCAACGCCCTGCTGCACGGCATGAGCGGCCTGACCGCCCTGCTGCCGACCTGGGCGACGGCCTGGGGCATGCTGGGCTTCCAAAGCGCCATCAACCTGCTGATCGTCTCGGGTTCGGGCCAGGCGGCCCTGACCATGCCGCTGATGGCACCGCTGTCGGACCTGTCGGGCGTCACGCGCCAGACCGCCGTGCTGGCCTTCCAGCTGGGCGATGGCCTGACCAACATCATCGCCCCGACCTCGGCGGCCCTGATGGGGTGTCTGGCGGCAGGCCGCCTGGGCTTTTCGACCTGGCTGGCCTTCATCTGGAAGCCGCTGGCCGGTCTGCTGGTCCTTGCGGCGGCGTTTGTCCTGGTCGCACAATTGATCGGGTACAGCTGATGCGCCCCTTGCCCAGCCTGATCCTGGCCGCCCTGATCGCCGGCCCTGCCGCCGCCCAGAGCGGCAAGCTGGTCATTGTCGGCGGGGCCCTGTCCCCGGACAATGATGCCATTCACGCTGCCTTCATCGACGCGGCCACGGCCCATGTGGCTCCGGGGGCCGCGCCGCGCTTCCTGATCATTCCGGCGGCGTCCGGTGCACCGGCCGACTCGGCCAGGGCCTTCGCCGAGCAGTTGCAACGGCGCGGCATTGCCGCCGGTCAGATCGCCGTGGCCCGGGTGGCGGTGCGCGATGATCCCGACACGGCGGAGGTCGACGAGTCCCGCTGGGCGTCAGGTGGCTCAGCCCCGGCGGAGGTCGCCAAGGCCGAGCAGGCTGACGGCGTGTGGTTCGTTGGCGGGGATCAGGCCCGCATCGTCGCGACCCTGAAGACGCCGAAGGGCGAGGACACCCCGCTACTGACGGCCCTGCGCGCGCGTCTGGACCAGGGGGCGGTGATCGGCGGCACCAGCGCCGGTGCCGCGATCATGAGCGACGCCATGATCCTGCAGGGCGACAGCCTGCCCGCCCTGCTACGGCCGCTCGGCGCTCCCGATACGGAAGATGGCGAATCCCTGGCGATGGCCCGCGGGCTGGGCTTCTTCGCCAGCGGCCTTGTCGACCAGCACTTTGATCGCCGCGCGCGCCTCGGCCGTCTGGCACGGGCGGTCGCGACCCTGCCGGCGAGTCAGCGCGTCGGCTTCGGGATCGACGAGAATACGGCCCTGGTCATTGATCTGGCGCGACTGAGCGCCCGGGTGATCGGAGCCGGCGGGGTTACCGTTCTTGACGAGCGCTCAGCCCGGATCGACGTCGAGGGCGGGGGACTGCGTCTGCAGCAGGCGCGCCTGCACCTCATCAGCGGCGGTGATGTGGTGGACCTGGCGACCCTGTCGGTGACGCCGGCCAGCTACAAGGAGCCGCTCAAACCCTCGATGTCGGCCAGGGCGCGGCTGCGCGT
>Ga0187842_1000154_pt1 | contig 36694 bp, 29 predicted proteins | sample SpaLakP09_SKY_41_FD_134514 | JGI IMG/M metagenome (GOLD analysis project Ga0187842, IMG submission 134514) | Oligotrophic lake water microbial communities from Sparkling Lake, Wisconsin, USA - SP09_SKY_41 | ecosystem: Environmental > Aquatic > Freshwater > Lake | place: USA: Sparkling Lake... | reverse complement strand
TGGTGATGGTGTCCTGCGCCGTCGACGAGACGGTCATCGCGGACACGTTGCCGCTGATCTGCGCGCCGTCGGCCAGCGTCGCGTCGAGGTTGCGGTCGACGATGTTGACGCCGACGGACGCACCCACGCCCACGTCGCTGCCGCCGCCGCCGCCGTTGCTAGGCACGGCCTTGGCCGTGTCGCTGGCGGTGGAGGTCGTTACGGCCTGAAGTGAGCCGCCGGAATCGGCACCGGCCAAGGTGGCGCTGCCGCTGAACTGGGCGCGCGTGTCCTCGTTGACGACGTTGATCGCGACCGAGCCGGCCACGCCGATGTCGCCACCGCCCGCGCCGCTCTTGGCGCTGGCCAGCGTCGTGTGCGTCGTGTCACCGCCGACGTTGGTCATCGTCGCGCCGAGTTGCAGGCCGTCGGCCGTGATGACCACGCCGGGGTTGACCAGCGCTTCGTTGGTCGTCGCGGCGTAGTTCACCGCGACCGCAGCGCCCACGCCGGTGCCGCCGTCGCCCGTCGTCGCGCTGCCGTCGGCAATCGCCTGCACGTCGGTGTTGGCGGAGGACTGGACGGAAACGTTCTTGGCAGGCGTGGAGATGGTGCCGGCGCTGATGCGGGCGCGGCTGGTCACGTCGGTGATGTTGACGGCCACGGCGGCAGCGACGCTGACGGTCTCGCTGCTGCCGCTGTCGCCGCTGGTGGAATCGGTGCTGGCCACGCCGGCTGAGGGCGTCGCGGCGCTGCTGCTGGAGTCGCGCGCGCCACCATCGCTGGCTGCGGAGTTGCCCAGGCCACGGCCGGCCGCTGTCCGCTGGTTGACGCCGTCATCGTCGGACGCGCTGCTGCTGTCGTCCTGTTCACCACCGACCGAGCTGGCCTCGGCCTTGCCGGTGGTGCTGACCTGGCTGGTGCCGGCCACGCTGACCGCGCCGGTGCTGGTGACCGAGCGGGCCAGCTCGGCGTTCGCATGGTCGAGCTCCACATTGACGGCAACGGCCGCGCCGATGGCCGCGTCTTCCTTGCCCTCGGCCTTGCCCTTGGCCGTGGTGTTGTTGGTCGAGCGCAAGTCGGCCGTGATGGCCAGGTCACCCGTGGACGTGAGCAGCCCGCCGGTCCCCAGGCGCGCGATGGCGTCCTGGTTGGCCACCGTGACCGCGACGACCGGCGCGACCGCCGTGCCGCCCTTGGCGCCAGCTTCGGCCTCCGTCGTGATGGTGTTCTGCAACGCGGCCGAGATCGTCAGCGCGCCGGCGGTGCCGAAGCCCGCGCCGTTGAGCACTTCCGCCCGCACGATGTGGTCGGGGACGTTGACGGCGACGGACGCACCGACGCCGGTGTTCTGCGCGTCGACCTGGATACCCGAGTCCATCGGCGTGGCCTTGGCCGTGTCGGCATGCGTGCTCTTGGCGGTGATGCTGCTGGCGCCTGCGCCGGCCTGGACATTGCCGGCCAGTTCGGCCGTCGTGCGGTCCACCGCCACGTTGACAGCCAGTGCGCCGGCCACGCCGGTCTTGGCGCCGCCCGCGCCGGCCTTGGCCTCGGCGCTGGTCGTGTGCGTCGCGCCGTCACCGCTGGCTGCGGCCATGCCGGCCGTGATGTTCAGGCCCTGGCTGTTGATGCTGCTGCCGGCCGACACGCGGGCTTCGTTGGTGCTGTGGGCCACGTTGATGGCCACGGCGGCGCCCACGCCGGTGTCGTTGGGCTTGTCGGCGTCCTTGGCGCGGGTGCTGCCATCGGCCACGGCCTTGGCGTCGCTGTCGGCCGTGCTGGCGACGGTGACGGCACCGCTGGAAGCAATGCTGGCGCCGGAGACGGTCGCGCTCGCCGTGGCCTCGGCGATGTTGACGGCCACCGCAGCAGCCACGCTGACCGTGCCCCCGCCCGTGCCCTCGGCCGACGGCGTGGCTGTGCTGGAGGACGAGTTGCGTGCGCCGCCACTGCCGGCGGCGGAGTCGCCCAGGCCGCGCGCGGCGGTGTTCTGGTCGTTGACGCCGTGATCGTCGCTGGACGAGCTGCTGTCGTCTTCCTTGCCGCCGACGGCGCTCGCCTTGGCGCTCGCCGTCGAATCAGTCTCGCTCGCTGCGCTGATGCCGACGCTGGTCGTGCCGGTCAGGTTGCGGTTGACGCTGGCGCGGCTCTCGTCGTTCTCGACGTTGACGGCCACGGCTGCGCCGACGGCGGCGTCCTTGCTGCCTTCGGCCTTGCCCTCGGCCTTGGTCGTGTTGGTGGACTTGAGGCTGGCGTTGACGTTGACGGCACCGGTCGCGGCGATTGCGCTGGCGCTGGTGCCGATGCGGGCGATGGCGTCCTGGTTGGCGACCGTGACGGCGACGACGGGTGCGACGGCGGTCTCGCCCTTGGCGCCGCCCTCGGCGGTCGTCGTGATGACGTTCTCCAGCGTGCCGCTGACGGTCAGCGCGCCGCTGCTGGAGACGGTGGCGCCATCGGCGATTTCGCCACGGGCGATGACGTCAGGCACGTTGACCGCGACGGACGCACCGACGCCGGTGTTCTTGGCATCGGCCTGCACGCCGGAGTCGGTGGGCGTGGCGCTGGCGGAATCAGCATGCTTGGTGGCGGCGCTGATGGTGCTGGCGCCCCCGCCGGCATTGACATTGGCACCGGTGGCGACCTCGGCCGTCGTGCGGTCCACGGCCACGTTGACGGCGAGCGCACCGGCAATGCCGGTCTTGGCGCCGCCCGCGCCGCTCTTGGCTTCGGCCGCGTTGGTGTGGGTGCCGTTGCTCGTCATGCCAGCGCGCACGTTGGCGCCCTGGCTGGCGACGACGGCGTCACCGAGCAGCTTGGCCTCGTTGGTGTTGATGCCGACGTTGATGGCCACGCCGACGCCCACGCCGGTGTCGTTGGGGTTGGCCGCGTCCTTGGCGCGCGTGCTGCCATCGGCCGTGGCCTTGGCATCGGTGTCGGCCTTGCTGTCCAGGCTGACCGCGCCGCCCGCCGTCAGCGTGCCATTGCCGGCCGTCGCGCGGCTGGTGGCCTGAGCGATGTTGACCGCGACGGCTGCCGCCACGCTGACCGTGCCGCCGCCGGTGCCCTGGGCGCTGGGCGTGGCCTGCGACGTGGACGAGTTGCGCGCGCCGGCCGAATTGGCGGCCGAGTTGCCGCTGTTGCGAGCCGCGGTGTTCTGGTTGTCGACGGCGGCGTCGTCGCTGGATGAGCTGCTGTCGTCTTCCTTGCCGCCCACGGCGCTGGCCTTGGCTGAAGCCGTGCTGGCCGCACTGCTGGTGGCCGAAATGGCTATGGCGCCCGTGCTCTTCAGGCTGCGCGCGGTGGTGGCGGTGCTCTTGTCGTTCTCGACATTGACGGCCACGGCGGCGCCGACGGCGGCGTCCTTGGCGCCCTCGGCCTTGCCTTCGGCTTTCGTCGCGTTGGTGCTGGCCAGCGTCGCGTTGACGCCAATGGCGCCGCTCGCGTCGATGAGGTCGCCGGTGCCGATGCGGGCCAGCGCATCCTGGTTGGCCACCGTCACGGCGACCACCGGCGCGACGGCCGTGCCGCCCTTGGCGCCGCCTTCAGCCGTGGTGGCGATGGCCGAGTCGGTCTTCGCGTTCATCGTGACCGAGCCGGCCGGCGTCAACGTGGCGCCGTTCTCGATCTCGGCGCGGCTCAGGTGGTCGGCCACGTTGATGGCGACGGACGCACCGACGCCGGTGTTCTCGGCCACCGCACCGCCGCCGTCCGGCAAGGCCTTGACGGTGTCGCCGGTCGTCGAGTCGGCGTCCAGCGTCACGGCGCCGCTGTGGGCGTTGACCTTGGCGGCCGGCGACAGCGTCGCCTCGAACTTGCTGATGCCCACACCGATGGCCAGCGACCCGGCCACGCCGGTGTTGCCGGTGGCCGCACCCGAGGTGGCGGTCGTCGTCGCGTCGCTGCGCTGGCCGGACACGGTGGTCGCGCCCAACGCCAGGCCCTGGCTGCTGACGCTACCGGTGGCGCTGCCGCCCACGCGGGCACTGCTGCTGACCTCGGCCACGTTGATGGCCACGGCCGCGCCGACGTTGGTGCTGCCCTTGCTGGCCACGCCGCTGGCGTCGGACTGGGCGTCCAGGTCGGTCTCGTTCTTCAGCGACAGCAGGCCGCTGGTGGCGATCTGGGCGTTGTCGCCGACGCGGGCCGTGCTCTGGCCGCCGAGGTGATGGATGGCGATAGCCGCGGCCACCGTGACCGGGCCTTCGCCGCTGCTGGCCTGGGGCGTGGAGCCGCTGGCGCCGCGCGCGCCGTTGTTGCTGGCCGCCGTGTTGCCAGCACCTTGCGCCGCCGTGCCCTGCTGGCTGGCGTTGTTGCCGTTGTCGGTGGCGCCGCGCGCGGCGGCCTTGGCCTCGCTGCGCGTCATGCCGGTATTGCGGCCGGTCAGCAGCACGGCGGCGCCGGCCTGCAGCTTGCCGTCCAGCGCGAGCTCGACGATGGGCGCCACATGCGTGACGACGACGGAGGCGCCAACGGCGGCGCTGTCGCTGCCCACCGCGTCGCCATGGCCCTTGGCCAGCACGTCGACGGCGCTCTTGGCGTCGCTCGTGAGGCCACCGCTCAGCGTGATGTCGCTGCCACCCAGGGCACCGACCTTGGCATCGGTGTTGACGACGGTGATGGCCACGACCGGCGCAACCGCCGTGCCACCCGAGGCGCCACCCTTGGCTTCGGTGTCGACGTCGCTGGTGGCATTGGCGTTTTGCGCCAGGCTGGTGCCGGTGAAGGTTGCGTTAGCGTTCGTCTGCGCGCGCGTCGTTTCGTCCACGACGTTGATGGCCACGGACGCACCGATGCCGGTGCTCTTGCCGGTGGCGCCATCGACCTTGGGCAGCGCGCGGGCCTGGTGGTGGGTATTGCTGGTCGCATTCAAGGTGACCGCGCCGGTCGACGACGCCGTGCTGCCGGCCTCCTGGACGGCCTCGGTCGCCAGCACACCCACGTGCAAGGCCAGCGAGCCGGCCACGGCGACACCGCTGGTGCTGCCGGCGCCCGACGTGGCCATGGCACCGAAGTTGGTGTCGGTCGTTGTGCTGGCCGAGAAGGTGGCGCTGGGCGCCGTGATGACGGCGCCGTCGCCCAGCGAGGCGCGCGTCGTGCCGTCAATGAAGCTCAATGCGGCGGCCACACCCACGCCGGGGCTGCCAGTCGCGGCGCTGCCGTCGGCCTCGGTGGACGCGGCGGCGCCGGCAACGGTGGCCGTCGACGACGTGGCCGACACGGTGACCGCGCTGGCGCTGGTCACATTGCCGCCGGCCAGGCGGGCGGTGGTGTCGCCGCCCACATGGGTCACGGCCACGGCGGCGCCGAAGTTCAGCGCGCCGTCGCCGGTCTGGGCGTTGTTGTTGGCGAGCTGCTGCTGGCCCTGCGTGGGCGCGCCGGCGGCCGGCTGGGTCGCGCCACCGGCCGTGGCCTTGGCGGAGGTATGCACCGTGCGGGCTGCGGTGGACGCTGCGGTGACGCTGCTGCCGGCCAGGCCCGCCGTGTCGGTGACGTTGACGGATGTGTTGCCGCCCAGCTGCGTGACGGCGACCGTGCCGCCCTTGGCGCCGCTGGCATTGGCACCGGCCGTGCCGTCGGCGATGGTGTCGACGCTGACCGTGTTGGTGGCGGTCAGCACCACCGCGCCGCTGGCTGTCAGGGACGAGCTGCCGCCGACGGTCACGCCGGCTGCGCTGCTGACGATGGCTGAGGCGACGGACGCATCCTTGTCAGCCGCCGTGCTGCCGGCGTCGGGCTGCGTCGTCGCCTTGGCGGTGACTGTGGAGTTGGAGGCCAGCGTGATCTTGCCGGCGGTGGCGTTCAGGTTGGTCGCGCCCGACAGCGTGATCTGCGCGTCGGAGTTGGTCTGGACAAAGGCAACCTTGATCAGGTTGCTGGCGTAGCTGGAGTCCGTCGTGCTGACGTTGACGCTGGTGTTGACGATGAGGCCGATGTCGCTGGAAGTCAGCGTCGCGCCGATCAGGTTGATGGCGCCGCTGGCATTGCCCAGCAGGTTGAAGCCGTCCAGCAGCGTCACACCATCCGTCACGGCCTTGGTGACGCCCAGGTACATGTCGCTGGCCTGCAGCGTAACGCCGTTGGCGGTGATGGCCTCCTGGGAGTCGACGTTGAGCTTGCCGGTCGACGTGAAGCTGCTGGCGAAGACGATGTCGTCCGTGCTCTTCAGGAACAGCGTGGTCGGGTTGTAGAAGTCGGGGCCGCTGCTGTTGAACGTCAGCGTGTCGTCGCTGAGCAACGGGACATCCGTGCCACCGTCCAGTTCCACCATGACGGCGAAGGGCGAGGTCGCGGTCGTGCCGGCCGCACCGTCGTCGTAGCCCAGGTCCACCTGCACCTTGTCGCTGATGCCCGGCAGGCCGTTGATGCTGATCTTGACGTTCTGGTTCAGCGCCACCTGGCCAAGCGACGTGCCCAGCGTGTTGTCCCAGACGCGGATCTGCGGCCCGCCACCGCTGTAGACGGTCTCGACCTTGAGGTCGCCGGAGTGGACGTTGATCGTCAGCGTGCCGGCCGGGGCGAAGGCGGCCAGCGGGATGGGCGTGTCCGACAGCAGCAGGCGAGGCTCAAGGTGCTCGAAGACAAGCTTCTCGCGGGCCGGCGCGGCTTCAGGCTTGGACGGCGGCAACGAAGCGGCGGGCTTGTCTGCATCGGGACGCAGGGTGTGCTGAAGCTTCTGCCAGAAATTCTTGCGCTTGGCCATGTGCCGTCTCCACTGACGTTGGACACCCACGGGGCCGGGGCGCGCATGCGCGCGCGCCCTCGCTGCAACCGGGCGAGTGCCAATCTCGCGATCTTCCGCCGGGAGTGATAAATGACGCACCCCTACCGTCACCGTTAGGGGCGACAGTTGCCCCCCTCAGCCTGGGGGGCAGCGCCTGTCCGGATCAGGGCGACTTCGTATTCGCACGGGTAAACCCCGAATTCAAATGCCGGGATTCGTTTCTCCGCCGGTCCGGAACCCCCTAGGCTGACACCCATGGACAAAGTCGAGGTCGTTGTCATCGGTGCGGGCGTCGTCGGGCTGGCCGTTGCTCGCGAGCTCGCACAACGTGGCCGCGACGTCGTCATTGCCGAAGCCGTCAGCGCCTTCGGCACCGGCATCTCCTCGCGCAACATCGAGGTCATCCACGCCGGCCTCTACTACCCCGCCGGCAGCCTGAAGGCCCGGCTGTGCGTGCGCGGAAAATCGCTGCTGTACGACTACTGCGCCGCGCGCGGTATCGGGCACCGGCGCTGCGGCAAGCTGGTCGTCGCGACTCGCACAGCCGACCTGCTGCGGCTGGAACAGATCGCCGCTGTGGGCTTGGCCAACGGCGTCGAAGATCTGCGCCTGCTGGGCCAGGTCGAGGCGCTGGCCCTGGAACCGGCCCTGCGGGCGGCCGGAGCCCTGCTGTCGCCGTCCAGCGGCATCGTCGACAGCCATGGCCTGATGACGGCGCTGCTGGCGGACGCCGAAGCAGCTGGCGCGACGCTGGCACTGGCCAGCCCGGTGACAGCCGGTTCTCGCGAAGGTGATGGCTGGAGGCTGCGGGTCGGCACGGACTTCGAACTGGGGGCGCAGTGTGTCGTCAATGCAGCCGGGCTGTTCGCCGCGCAAGTAGCGACGTCGCTTGGCACCCCGGCGCCGCAGATGCGCTTTGCGCGCGGCCACTACTTCTCGCTAGCCGGTCGGGCGCCGTTCTCACGGCTGATCTACCCGCTGCCGGTGGACGGTGGCCTGGGTGTTCACCTGACGCTGGATCTGGGCGGCCAGGCGCGCTTCGGGCCGGATGTGCAATGGCTGGCCGACACCGACCCGGCCGGGCTGGACTATGCGGTCGATCCCGCCCTCGCACCCGTTTTCGAGGCCGAGGTCCGCGGCTACTGGCCGGGGCTGCCGCCGGGCGCATTGCAGCCGGCGTACAGCGGCGTCCGTCCCAAATTGAGCAGCCAGGGCCAGGCGGCGGCGGATTTCAGCATCGACGCCAGCCTGCCTGGCCTCGTCCAGTTGTTCGGCATCGAGTCCCCGGGGCTGACCGCCTCGCTAGCGCTGGCGGAGGAAGTCGCCGACAGGTTTTGAACGGCGCAAGCCGTCGCACAACGAAAAACGGACGCCGAGGCGTCCGTTTTTTGATTCTCATCGAGATATTTTGGGGTGGCTGATGGGACTCGAACCCACGACAACAGGAATCACAATCCTGGACTCTACCAACTGAGCTACAACCACCGCAGAGCCAAAGAGTATAGCCCAGAAATCAGGGCGCGCTAGCGGCCGATGCCGCAGCGGCCACCTTGATGGAGGCCTTGTACTGGGACTTGAGTGCAGCCAGGTAGGCCTGCCCTTCGGCGCGGGCCCAGGCGCTGGCGTATTGCTGGGCGGCGCGCTTGTCGTCGATGACGGCGGCGTCTCGCGGCTGGAGCTGGTTGATGCGCACGACGACGTAGCTGCCATCATCCGCCGCAACGCCCAGAGCTGCAGGCAGCTTGGTGGCGTCAGCGCCGAGCACCGCTTCAAGCTGGGCGCGCGTGAGGTTCAACGGCTTGGCGCGAGAGACGGTGATGGCCGCATCCAACCCAGCAGTGTCGGCGGCGTTGTTCTTCAGCGCAGCCAGGCGCGCCTCGCCGGCCTTCTTGGCATCGGCAGTGGCCAGCTTGTTGACGAGCAAGGTGCGCACCTTGTCCTTCACGTCGGCCAATGGCGGCACACGGGTCGGGTTGTGCTGCGTGACGCGAGCAGAGATGAGCTGGCTGGGGCCTGCCTCGACCGCCTCGGTGTTCCGCTTGTTGCGCAGCGCGTCGGCGCCGAAGACGGCGTCCAGCAGCTTGGCCGAAGCCAACGGGCCGACGGCACCCGGCTGCGGCTGGCGGGCGACGGTGGCGGTCTGGACTTGCAGCTTGAGCTTGTCGGCGGCCGGCTGCAGGCTGTCGGATTGCTCGTAGACGAGGTTGCCGAACTGCTCGGCGGCCTCAGAGTAGCGGCGCTGGGCGAGTTGCTTGCGGACCTCGGACTCCACCTCGGCGCGCACGGCGTCGAAGGGCTTCTTCTCGCCACCGCGGGAGCCGGTGAACTGGATGATGTGGAAGCCGAAATCGGTCTCGACGAGGTTGCTGATCTCGCCCTGCTTCATCGCGTAGACGGCGGCGTCGAACTCCTTGACCATGGCGCCGCGACCGAAGAAGTCGAGGTCACCGCCATTGACGGCCGAACCCTCGTCCTGCGAATTCTTCTTGGCGACTTCGGCGAAGGACGCGGGGTTCTTGCGCACTTCAGTCAGCAGCGCTTCCGCCTTGGCCTTGGCCTTGGCGCGCTCGTCAGCGGGCGCGCTTCGATCGGCCTTGATGAGGATGTGGCTGGCGCGGCGCTCTTCCGGCACACCGTAGCGCGAGGCGTTCTCGTCGTAGTACTTGCGCAGGTCTTCCTCGGTAAAGCTGACGTCCTTCTTCAGCGCTTCCAGGTCGAGCACGATGTACTGGATCTGGGCCGATTCGGGCAGTTGGAAGCCGGCGGCGTTGGTCGGGTCCTTGTAGAAGGCCTCGATGTCAGCGTCGCTGGGATTGAGCTTGGCGGCGAAGTCCTTGATGTCGAAGCGCTGCAACTGCACCTCGCGCTGCTGCAGCAGCGAATCAAAGGCAAGCTTGGCATTGGCAGCACCGGCGACCGTGGAGGTCTCGACGGGCCCGATGACCTGGCGCAGCGCGTAGTCCTGCCGCAGGCGCTCAAGGAAGCCGGATGGCGTCATGCCCTGGGCGGCGAGGATGGCCTTGTTGACCGTGCCGTCAGCGTTGCGCAGGAAGGCGAACTGCGGGTCGTTCCAGAATCGGGCGTTGACGGCGTCGGTGCTGGGCGTGAAGTGCTGGTGGGCGGCCGCAGCCTGCAGCGTGCGCTCGTTGACGAGGCTGTCCAAAGCCTGGCGCTTGATCTCGGGCGTGTCCAGCAGCTTGGCGTCAACGTTGGGGTTCTGGCGGCGGATGCGGTCAGCCTGCTCGCGCAGGGCCACGTCCCATTCGGCCTGGGTGATCTTGCGGCCATCGACGCTGGCCACACCCGCATTGGCGCCACCCATCATGCTGGTGTAGCCCTGCATGCCGACGAAGGCGAAGGACGGCAGGATGAGGATCAGCAGGATGAACTGGAACAGGCGCGTGTGAGCGCGGACAAATTCAAACATCTCGAAAGCCTTGAGGGATCGTGTGCGGCCTTGCGCGACCAAGTGGGCGCGCATCAAACGCAAGTCAAAACGCAACGAAGGCGAACCGAGGTTCGCCTTCGAGGGGAGTCGCATTCTATGGTGGGCGCTGACGGGCTCGAACCGCCGACAATCTCCGTGTAAGGGAGGTGCTCTACCAACTGAGCTAAGCGCCCGGGGGCAAAACCGGGAAATGCTGGCCGACCGGATTATCAGGTCAGTTCACGGCGTCCTTGAGCGCCTTGCCGGGTTTGAACTTGGGCACCTTGGCCGATTTGATCTTGATGGCATCGCCGGTACGCGGGTTGCGGCCGGCGCGGGCGGCGCGCTTGGTGATGCTGAAGGTGCCAAAGCCCACCAGCGAGACGGTACCGTTCTTCTTCAGCGTCGTCTTGACGCCGCCGATGACGGCTTCCAGCGCACGGCCCGCAGCGGCCTTGGAAATGTCGGCCTGCTTGGCGATGTGCTCGATCAATTCGGATTTGTTCACTCGTGCCCCCCAGATTGGACGATTCAGCGGTTGGGCCTTGCACCCGTGGACGAGATGCAGAGCTGCTATGCGAATGGTTGCCCGCGTACTGCCGGGAGCCACGGGAGGCCGCGAAATGGACGGCCCGGGCTCGCGCGGGGAAGCGGATTCTAGACGCGCGCCAGTCGCCGCAAGGGGCGGGAAAAGTCCCGATACAACTCGGCTGGGCGGACGCCGCGCGGCGTGTCGTCAGCGCGCCTTGGCGCGGATTTCGGGCACGGCCTTGCGCATGTAATAGACCATCGACCAGATGGTCAGCACCACGGCCGCATAGATGAGCCAGGTCCCCCATACCTGAGTCGGAATGACGCCGAACAACAGGCCGTCATACAGCAGGAACGGGATAGCCACCATCTGCGCCGTCGTCTTGAGCTTGCCGACCATGTGCACGGCCACGCTGCGAGCCGCGCCGATCTGCGCCATCCATTCACGCAGCGCGGAGATCGTGATCTCGCGGCCGATGATGACCAGGGCCACGAAGGCGTCGACGCGCTGCAGCTTGAGCAGCACCAGCAGCGCCGAGCACACCATCAGCTTGTCGGCGACCGGGTCGAGGAAGGCGCCGAAGGAAGAAGTCTGGTTGAGCTTGCGGGCCAGATAGCCGTCCAACCAGTCCGTCAGCGCGACGACGACGAACATCACCGTCGCGAGCAGGTTCTGGTGGGCGGGCGTCAGACCCAGGTAGAACACCCCGACGATCAGCGGGATGGCCACGATGCGGGCCCAGGTCAGCAGAGTCGGCAGCGTCAGGAACATGCAGGCATTGTGCCCAAGCCTGGGGCACCGCTGGCGGGCGCCTGTGGTGGCGAACCCTCAGTCGAGGCTGCGCGGCTTGAAGCGCTGGTCCTCGTCGAACAGGAAGGTCTCCGTGAACTTCCAGGGCTCAGGCATGCGCCGCACGTCTCCAAAAGGTGCGGCGCGGTGCACGGCGTCGATGGCCATCTGCAGCGTTTCGGGGCCGAACTTGGGCGGACGGATGACGTTGATCTTGCGCACGCTGCCATCGGCCTTGACTTCCACGTCCAGCACGACGACGGTCAGCAGATGCGAGGGCGCGGGCGTCATGTAGCTGCGCTCGGGGTTGGCCATGACGAGGCGTTCGGCGGCCTGGCGGCGCAGGTCCTCGTGGGTACGCACCGGCTTGGGTGCCGGCATGCCCTGGGGCTTGTGCGAGGCAGCCGAGGGCTGTGGCGCTGGGGCTGGCGCAGCGGCGAGCGTTGTTGCAACGACGGGCGCGGGCGCAGGCGGGGGCGATGGCGCGGGAGCCGGCGCGCGCGGCGCGGCGCCGCAGGCGGCCAGCAAGGGCACGATCAACCAGGGCGTGACGCGCCTGGAACGGTCATTGATGGGCATGTCGTTTTCCTCCGGATCTGATTCTTGTCGAGGCGCAGTGCAACGCGCGGTAAATCTCTCCGGCGAGCTGTCTCGTTCTGCACGTGAGTGCAGCGCGCGGTAGATATCTTCGGCAAGCTCGCGCGTTCTGCACTTCAGTGCAGCGCGCGGTAGATTTCTTCGGCAAGCTCGCGCGAGATGCCTTTCACGGTGCAGAGCTCATCGACGCTCGCACCGGCCACGCCGCGCACGCCGCCAAAGCGCTGCAGCAGTTGCGAGCGTTTCTTGGGACCGACGCCCGGCACGTCCTCTAGCCGTGAGCCGCCCGTGCGCGTGGCTGCGCGCTTGGCGCGCATGCCGGTGATGGCGAAGCGGTGGGCCTCGTCGCGGATCTGGGCGACCAGCATCAGCGCGGCGGAGTCGCGGCCGAGGTAGACCTTCTCGCGGCCGTCGGCAAATACCAGCTCCTCCAGCCCGACCTTGCGGCCCTCACCCTTCTCGACGCCGGCGATCAGGCTCAGGTCCAGCCCCAGTTCCTCGAACACCTCACGCGCCATGCTGACCTGGCCCCGGCCGCCGTCCACCAGCACGAGGTCCGGCAGGCGCCCGGTGCCGAGCTGGGCGGCCTCGGCCATCTTGGCGTAGCGGCGCGTCAACACCTGGCGCATGGCGGCGTAATCGTCACCGCCGGTGATGCCCTCGATGTTGTAGCGGCGGTACTGGCTGCTCTGCATCTGGTGGCTCTCGAAGACGACGCAGCTCGCCATCGTCGCCTCGCCGGCCGTGTGGCTGATGTCGAAGCATTCGACGCGGAACTTGTCGATCTCGGCGACGGACAGGTCCAGCGCGTCCACCAGCGCCCGCGTGCGCGCCTGCTGCGAGCCCTCCTCGGCCAGCAGCCGCGCCAGCGCCAGCTCGGCCCCCTTGACGCACATCTCCAGCCAGATGCGCCGCTGGCCGCGTGGCTGGGCCTGCACGGTGACACGGCTGCCGGCCTGGGTGCTCAGCGCATCCGGCAGGCTGGCGTCCACCGCCTCGCTGACGACGATGAGGCCAGGCAGCGGCGACGCCAGGTAGTGTTGGGCCATGAAGGCCTCCAGCACCAACCGCTCGGGCGACAGCAGCTCGTCATCGTGCAGCTGGACGGCGGTTGCATCCTCGACATGCTTGGGAAAGAAGGCGCGGTCGCCCAGGTGCTGGCCACCGCGCACCATGGCCAGGTTCACGCAGGCCTTGCCGCCCTGCACCTGGACGGCCAGGATGTCCACGTCTCGCTCACCACCGGTGGCGCTGCTTTCCTCCATGACCTGCTGCTGCAGCACCTTGGACAGCGCCTGGATCTGGTTGCGCACCTCGGCGGCCAGCTCGTATTCAAAGCGCTCCGCGTAGGCGCCCATCTGCTCCTGCAGCGAGGCCATCACCTCATTGGCTTCACCGCGCAGGAAGCGTTCGGCGCTTTGTACGTCGCGCGCGTATTCGGCGGTCTGGCCGGCCGGCACGCAGGGGCCGGAGCAGCGCTTGATCTGGTGGAGCAGGCAGGGCCTGCTGCGGTTGTTGAAGACGCTGTCCTCACAGGTGCGCAGCTTGAACACCTTCTGCATCAGCTGGATGGACTCCTTCACCGCCCAGGCGCTCGGGAAGGGGCCGAAGTATTGATGGCGCTTGTCCACCGCGCCGCGGTAATACGCCATGCGCGGCCAGGCGTGCGAGGTGATCTTCAGGTAGGGGTAGCTCTTGTCGTCGCGGAACAGGATGTTGAAGCGCGGATTCAACGTCTTGATGAGGTTGTTCTCCAGCAGCAGGGCCTCGGCCTCGGTGCGCACCACCGTCGTCTCCATGCGCGCGATACGCGAGACCATCACGCCGATGCGCGTGCCGCCGTGGTTCTTCTGGAAATAGCTGGAGACGCGCTTCTTCAGGTCCCTGGCCTTGCCGACGTAGAGCACGTCTCCCTTGGCGTCGAAGTAGCGGTAGACGCCAGGCATGGTCGGCAGCGTGTTGACTTCGGCCAACAGCTTGTCGCGCGTTTGACCCGCGGCGGCCTCCATGTCGGCGACACGTTGCTTCTCTGCGGCGTCGATGACGGCGCGCTCGTCGACGGGTTGCTCGCCGAGGTCGGCGCTGGTTGGGGGCGTGCTGGACATTGGCGAGATTCTGGCCTGGGACAATCGAGCCCATGCTTTGGGACATCTTCTGCCGCGTCATCGACAACCACGGCGACCTCGGCGTCTGCTGGCGGCTGGCGCGTGATCTGGCGGCGCGGGGTGAGCGCGCCAGGCTGTGGATCGACGATGCGACGGCGCTGGCGTGGATGGCGCCGCTGCGGCCAAACGGCATAGAGATCTGTGCCTGGCCGGCTGGCGAAGTGGATGTCCAACCGGGCGACGTCGTCATCGAAGCCTTCGGCTGCGATCTGCCACCCGCCTTCGTCGCCCTCATGGCTGACCGGCAGCCCGTGCCGCGCTGGGTCAACCTGGAATACCTCAGCGCCGAGGACTACGTCGAGCGCAGCCACGGCCTCGCTTCACCGCAGTTCAGCGGTCCGGGCGAGGGGCTGACCAAGCACTTCTTCTACCCCGGCTTCACGCCGCGCACCGGCGGCTTGTTGCGCGAGCCGGGGCTGCTGGATCGTGTCGCCACCTTCGATGGCCCCGCCTGGCTGGCAGAGCGCGGCTGGGCGGCGCGGCCGGGCGAGCGCGTCGTCAGCCTGTTCGCCTATGCCAACCTGGCTCTGCCTACGCTGCTGGAGTCGCTGGCCCACCAGCCGACGCTGCTCCTGGCCTGCCCCGGGCCGCTGCAGGCGCAGATCGCCGACGGGCCAAACTTACGCACCGTGGCCCTGCCCTACCTGCACCAGGCCGACTACGACCGGCTGCTGTGGGCTTGCGACCTGAACTTCATCCGCGGCGAGGACTCGTTCGTGCGCGCGCAATGGGCCGGCAAGCCCTTCGTCTGGCAGATCTATCCGCAGGACGACGACGCCCACCACGCCAAGCTGGAGGCCTTCATGGCCCGTGCCAACCTGCCAGACACCTGGCGCGCGGTCTGGCGCGGATGGAACGGCCTGGAAGCACTGCCAGCACCGCTGGCCGGCCTTGACCAAGCCACTTCACATGCAGTGGCCTGGCGTGCGCAGTTGGCGGCGCAGCCAGATCTGCTCAGTCAGCTTCTCGGGTTTCTAAGGGCTTCCAGCTAGAATGTCGGGCTTTGCCGCGCCAAGCCGAGACGGAATCTGGTGCGCTGCAACGGTTCATCGGCCGACAAACCTTCCCAACTTCGCGGCCCCAACTTCGCAACACACCATGAAACTCGCACAAGAAATCCGCGCCGGCAACGTGATCATGCAGGGCAAGGACCCGATGGTCGTGCTGAAGACTGAATACAGCCGTGGTGGCCGCGGTGCCGCCACCGTGCGCATCAAGATGAAGAACCTGCTGAACGGCTCTGGCGCCGAGCTGGTCTTCAAGGCCGACGACAAGATGGAGCAGATCATCCTCGACAAGAAGGAGTGCACCTACTCCTACTTCGCCGACCCGATGTATGTCTTCATGGACACCGAGTACAACCAGTACGAAGTCGAGTCCGAGAACATGGGCGACGGCATCTCCTACCTTGAAGACGGCATGGCCGCAGAAGTGACCTTCTACGACGGCAAGGCGATCTCCATCGAACTGCCGACCAGCGTCGTGCGCGAGATCGAGACCGAGCCGGCCGCCAAGGGCGACACGTCGGGCAAGGTCATGAAGCCCGCCCGCCTGAAGGGCACCGGTTTCGAGATCTCCGTGCCTGCGTTCGTCGAGAACGGCGACAAAGTCGAAATCGACACCCGCACCCACGAGTACCGCAAGCGCGTTTGATCGCCACCGGTCTCGCCAAGAAAAACGCCCGCTTGTGCGGGCGTTTTTCTTTATTCGGCGTCGTCAGACAGGTCTGGGACATCCAGCTCCGGCTCGGCGTCGATGTCGCTGTCGAAGTCGGCCGTCGCCTTGACCGGGATCCACGGGCGGTCCAGCGGGCGGTAGACGCGCCGCTGCAGGCGGGTCAGACGGTCGGAACACTCGATGGCGTGCATCACCTGCTCGGGCGCGATCAGCATGGCAAAGGGATCAGCCAGATTCGGGATAGTGGACAGCATGGTGGACCTCTTGTTTGACGACGACTCCAATGTAGGCAAGGCCGCTTTGTCGCAACAGTCGGCACAGCGCGCTAGGCGCTGTAAGACTTTCCCCTACACGCCCGTCGCGGCGAGAACTATTTCTCGCTGCTGGCCGCGCGCTGGCGCTCGGCCATGGCCTGGCGCAGTTGGGCGGCCATCTTTTCCCGGCCGCTGCGCTGGGCAAAGTCGGCTGCGGTCAGCTCCTGCTCGTTGGCCGCGCGCGGCTCGGCGCCGGCCTTGAGCAGCAGAGGCACCAGGTCGCCATTGCCGTAGCGGGCGGCCATCATCAGCGGCGTCGTGCCGTTCTCGGAGCGCGCGTTCAGCTCGGCACCTTCGGCGATGAGAAAGGCGGCGACGCCGTTGTCCGGCCCGCTGCAGGCGTAATGCAAAGGCGTCCAGCCCTTGCGGTTGACGGCCGCGCCGCGCTTCACCAAAGCCTTGGCGGCCGGCAGCAAGCCGCGCACGGCAGCCAGCATCAGCGGCGTCTCGCCGTCGGCGTTGAGCGCGTCCACGCGCGTCCGGGGGTCGGCAAGCAGGCTATCCAGCGCGCGCTGCGAACCTTCACGCACCGCCGTGAACAGGGCGGTGCGGCCGCGCTGGTCGGCCAGGTTGGGGTCCACGCCCTTCAGCAGCAGCGCCAGCACGGCACGCGGGTCGTTCATCTCGGCGGCAATGACGAGGTCGTCGACCGGCGTGGCCTGAGCACCTGTGCCGGCAGCAAGGGCCAGGGACATCAACAGCGCTCTCATGCAGGCTCCAGCAGTTTGAAGAGCCGCCGCGTGTTGGCCGTCGTGAGCGCGGCCAGTTCGGGCACCGGCAGGCCGACAGCGTCGGCCACGGCCTTCGCCACATACGGCACGTAGGACGGCGAGTTGGTCTTGCCGCGAAAGGGCACCGGCGCCAGATAGGGGCTGTCGGTTTCGATCAGCACACGGTCCAGCGGCAGCAGCTTCAGCAGGTCACGCAGGTCCTGCGCGTTCTTGAAGCTGACGATGCCGGAAAAGGAGATGTAGTAGCCGCGCTCGACAGCAGCCAACGCCACCTCGGCGGTCTCGGTGAAGCAGTGAAAGACGCCGCCCGCCGCCTCGCCGCCCTCCTCGTCCAGCACGCGCAGCGTGTCGGCCGCACTGGAACGGGTGTGGATGACCAGCGGCTTCACGGCCTGCCTGGCCGCGCGGATGTGGGTGCGGAAGCGCTCGCGCTGCCATTCCATGTCGTCAATGCTGCGGCCGTTCAGGCGGTAGTAGTCCAGCCCCGTCTCGCCGATGGCGACGACGCGCGGCAGCGCCGCCAGACGCACCAGCTCGGCCACGTCGGGCTCACGCATGTCCTCGGTGTCGGGGTGAACGCCCACGGTGGCCCAGAGCACGTCGTTCTCAAGCGCGAGCGCGTGCACGGTCTCGAACTCCTCCATCTGCGTGCAGATGCAGATGGCCTGGTCGACCTGCGCATTGCGCATGTCAGCCAGGATGTCCGGGAGCCTCTGCTTCAACTCGGGGAAGCTGAGGTGGCAATGCGAATCAACAAACATCAGAGGGTCTGGGTCGGCTTGCTCGACGAGACGGCCGTGCCCAGGATTTCCTCGATGCGCACGCGGATCAACCGCGTTTTCTCATCGCCGGGGAAGCGCACGCCCACGCCCTGCGTGCGGCCGCCGGAGGCGTTGGCCGGCGTCAGCCAGGCGACCTTGCCGGCCACCGGGTAGCGCTGGTTGTCCTCAGGCAGGGCCAGCAGCAGGTAGACGTCCTCGCCCAGCTTGTAGTCACGCGTGGTCGGCACGAACAGGCCGCCGTCGCTGAAGGCCGGGATGTAGGCCGCGTAGAGCGCCGACTTCTCGCGAAACACCAGCTGGATGACGCTGGGCCGCGCCTGGGAACTGCTGGCAGAGCCACTCACCGTGGGCAACGGCAGGGCGCCACCATGCTGGCTGGGCTGGAATTGCAGGGAGGCCGGACCCTGCTTGGAAGTGGCGTCGCTCATGCGCTGAGTGTATTCACCGGATTGCCGAAGACATCGCAGCCTGCGCCTGGGCCACCAACGCCTCGATCCACAGGCTGGCGTTCAGCGGGTGGTCGGCATGGCGGGCGGCGCGACGAAGCTCGGCGTCCCAGGCCAGCAGCGGCCCGGCTCGCTTGGGCGAAGGCAGGGCCGTGGGCGCGAAGAACTGGCCCGGCTGGCCGTGGCTGCGGCGCACGAGGTCGTGGCACAACCGCTGCAAGGCATCGATGGCGCGCGGCGGAGCCAGCTCGGACAGCGCCTGCACCTCGCCCCGCGCCACGCGCTTGGGGATGGCTTGCCAGGCGGCGTCGGTCAGCCCGGCGTGCGACCACTCCAGCGCCTGTTGCGGCCGACCGCCGGTCGCGTCCAGCAGCCCTTCGGCACCATCGACACCCTTGGACGCTAGCCAGGCCAGCGCGGCGGCACGCTCGGGCAGCGCAAGCGGCACAGGCTGGCAGCGGCTGCGGATGGTGGGCAACAGGCTGGCGCTGTCATGGCTGGCGAGTGCGAAGCGCAGCAGGCCGGACGGTTCTTCCAGCGTCTTCAGCAGCGCATTGGCCGCAACGCCGTTCAGCGCTTCTGCCGGAAAGATGACGACCACCTTGGCCTTGCCACGCGCCGACGTCGCCTGAGCGAAGGACAGCAGGTTGCGCACCGCCTCCACCTTGATCTCGCGGCTGGGTTTGGCCTTGCCCGCCTTGGTCTCGATCTCCTCGAACGGCAGACCCAGCGACTCCCGGGCGGACGCTTCGAGCGCTTCCGGCAGCAGCATCTGGAAGTCCGGGTGGGTGCCGCTGGCGAACAGCTTGCAGCTGGGGCAGTGGTTGCAGGCGGGCTGGGCAGGCGCCGCCGACTCACACAGCCAGCTCTGCGCGAGCTTGACAGCCAATTCCAGCTGGCCGACGCCGGCCGGGCCTTGCACCAGCAGCGCGTGCGAGCGGGCACGGGCCAGCGCATCGGCGAGCGGCGCCTGCAGCCAGGGGAGATCGGCGTTCAGCATGCAGGGTATCGCTCGGCCAGCACGGCCAGCACCGCAGCGCCCACCTGCTCGACCGTGCCACTCGCGTCGATGCGCACGATGCGTTGCGGTGCCTGGGCGGCACGGGCTGCATAGCCGCCGCGCACGCGCTCGAAGAATTCCAGGTCCAACTGCTCGATGCGGTCGGCCTCGCGCGCGCTGGCGCGGCGGGCAGCGGCTTGCCCGGCGGGCAGGTCGAACCACAGCGTCAGCTCGGGCTCGGTGCCTTCCTGAACCCAGTCGGCCAGCGAATCCAGCACCGCCAGCGGCAGGCCACGGCCGCCGCCCTGGTAGGCGAAGCTGGCGTCGGTGAAGCGGTCGCACAGCAACGTCCTGCCGGCGGCCAGCGCGGGCTTGATGACGGCTTCGACATGATCGCGGCGGCCGGCAAACATCAGCAGCAGCTCGGTCAACGAACCCATGGGTTGCTTCAGCACGATGTCGCGCAAAGACTCGGCCAACGGCGTGCCGCCGGGCTCGCGGCTGAGCTGCACATCGGCGCCACGCGCGCGGAACCACTCGGCCACCGCCTGGATGTGGGTGGACTTGCCGGCACCGTCGATGCCTTCGAAAGAAATGAATCGACCGGTCACTTGCCGCCACGCTGGTATTTGTTGACTGCGCGATTGTGCGCGGCGAGGTCGTCGCTGAACTCGCTGCTGCCGTCGCCGCGCGACACGAAATACAGCGACTTGACCGGCGCCGGGTTCAGCGCCGCCTGCAGCGAGGCCACGCCGGGCATGGCGATCGGCGTGGGCGGCAGGCCGCCGCGCGTATAGGTGTTGAAGGGCGTGTCGGCCAGCAGGTCGCGCTTTCGCAGGTTGCCGTCGAACGCCTCGCCCAGGCCGTAGATGACGGTCGGGTCGGTCTGCAGCGGCATGCCGATGCGCAGGCGATTGATGAAGACGGCCGCGACGCGGCTGCGGTCGGCGGGCGTGCCGGTTTCCTTTTCGACAATGGAGGCCAGGATCAAGGCTTCCTCGGCCGACTTCAACGGCAGATTGCTGGCGCGCTTGCTCCAGGCGGCGGCGAGGCGCGCCTGCATCGCGGCATGGGCGCGCTTCAGCACGGTCAGGTCGCTGACGCCACGGCTGTAGGCATAGGTATCGGGGAAGAAGCGGCCCTCGGGCGCGACACCGGGCTCGCCCAAAGCGGCCATCACCTCGGCATCGCTCATGCCGGAAGTCTTTGCCTTTAGCGATGGCGCGGCGGCCAGCGCCGCCCTCACCTGGCGCCAGTTCCAGCCCTCGATGAGGCGCAACTGCTCCAGGATCTGGTCGCCGCGCACCATCTTGTCGAGCAGCGCACGCGGCGTCACGCCGGCATGCACTTCATAGCTACCGGCGCGGATCTGCCTGGCCTGGCCGGACCACTTGAACCATTGATAGAGCAGGCGCGCATCGGTCTGCACGCCGGCCGCAACCCAGGCGCGCGCCACCTCTGCCGGGTTGGTGCCGGGCTCGATGGACAGCTCCACCGACGGTGCAGACAAGGCCAGCGGGCTGCGCAGCCACTGCCAGACGGCGCCTGCGGCCAAGGCCGCGATCAACAACAGGACGAGCAGCGCCCGCAACAACCACTTCATGCCCTTGCCCGGGGTCAGCTCAAAGGGGGCCGATGATAATTCCCAGCATGTCTGAAGCCCTCCAAGCCTCCCAACTCCGACTCGCCGACTGGGGCGTCATCCGCGCGCAAGGCGCCGACGCCGCCAGCTTCCTGCACAGCCAGCTGACCCAGGACTTCGCGCTGCTCGACCGCGAGCACGCACGCCTGGCCGGTTTCTGCACGGCCAAGGGCCGGCTGCTGGCGACGCTGGTGGGCTGGCGTGGCGGTGACGAAGAAGTCCTGCTGGCGCTGCCGGCCGAGACGCTGGCGGCGACACTGAAGCGGCTGTCGATGTTCGTCATGCGGGCCAAGTGCAAGTTGAGCGACGCGAGCGCGGAGTTCTCTGTGTACGGTCTGCTGGGCGCGCCGACCGCCGAGGCCTGGACCTTGAGCCGCGATGGCGATGCCGTGCAGATCGCCCTGCCCAGCACTGCTCGCGCATTGCGCGTGCAGCCGGCTGACGCGCCCGCCCCGGCCGGCAAAGCAATCACTCCGGACGACTGGGCCTGGGCCGAGGCGCAAGCCGGCGTGGCCTGGGTGCGCGGCGCCACGGTCGAGGCCTTTGTGCCGCAGATGATCAACTTCGAGGTGCTGGGCGGCGTGAGCTTCAAGAAGGGCTGCTACCCCGGCCAGGAGATCGTCGCGCGCAGCCAGTACCGCGGCACGCTGAAGCGGCGACTGCAGGTGTTCGAGACCGAAGGCGCGGCTGCCGTCGGCCAAGAAATCTTCAACAGCGCGGACCCCGAGCAACCGGCCGGCGTCGTCGCCGGCAGCGGCTCCAAGGACGGCCTGACTGCCATTGCCGCCGAAATCAAGCTGGCGGCGCTGGAGGGTGGCAGCCTCCACCTGGGCAGCGCCGCCGGCGCCCAGCTGCGGCCACGCCCCCTGCCCTACGAAATTCCGCCGCAAGACTGATGCAGCTCTACGTCTACTACCGCGTTGCCGCCGAGAACGTCGATGACGCGCTCATTGCCTTCCGCAAGGCGCGCGTCGAGGCGCCCATTGAGCTGCTGCAGCGCCCCGAACCGGACGCCGATGGCCGGTGGACGTGGATGGAGATCTACCCCGAAGGCTGGGGCCACCGTGAGCCACAGGTGGCCGCGGTGATGGCGCAATGGCTGGCGACCGAGCGCCGGGTCGAGCGGTTCGAGATGCTGGGCTGACTAGAGCGCTCTGACCATCTCCACGTGCCCGATGCCGGCCTCCTCAAACGGCTGGCCCCTGCGCTGGAACCCCGCTCTCAGATAGAAGTTCTCGGCCGACAGCTGCGCATGCAGCAGCACCTCGCGGTAACCCTGCGTCCTGGCCTGAGCCATCAGCGCGTCCAGCACCTGGCGGCCGATCTGCGTGCCGCGCATGGGGCGCAGCACGGCCATGCGGCCGATCTTGGCGACGCCGGGCACGTGCTCCAGCTGCCGGCCGGTGGCCAGCGGCACGCCGAAGCGGTTGCGGGCCAGCGCGTGCAGGCAGCTGGCGTCGGCCGCGTCCCACTCCATGTCTGCCGGAATGCCCTGCTCCTCGATGAACACCTCACGGCGGATGGCGCCCGCCGCCTCGCCCAGCTCGCGCCAGCCGCCCAAGGCCACGTCGACGACCGGCTGGCCGGCCTCGAAGCCCTGGATGACATCACGCAGCGCATCGGGCACGCGTTGCGGCCTCTGCGTCGTGGCGTCGGCGAACACGTAGACCATGTCGGCCTGCACCAGCAACTGCTCGCCGAGGAAGAAGCCGCCATCGACCTTCATCGAGCTGTTGCCAAACTCGCGGCAGCGCACGCCGATGTCCAGGCGGTCGTCGTAGCGGGCCGAGCCGAGGTAGTCCAGCACGGAGCGGCGCACGAACAGGTCGCCGCCAAGCTGCTTCATCGCGGCGGCATAGGGCAGCGCCAACGCGCGCCAGTAGCCGCTCATGGCGGTGTCGAGGTAGGTCAGGTAGTGGCCGTTGAAGACGATGCCCTGGGCGTCGATCTCGGCCCAACGCACGCGCAGGGGTTCGAGGTGGCGGAAGTCGGTGCGTTTCATGGTTCCAGCTTTTCTCTCATCGCGGCGGCGCAGGCATCCAGCGCGGCAATGGCCTCCGGGATCTGGCGGCCCATTTTGATGAAGTCGTGAGTGACGCCTCGGTAAAGCTCCAGCTGCACGGGCACGCCGGCGGCACGCAGCGTGTCGGCATAGGCGATGCCTTCGTCCACCAGCGGGTCGCACTCGGCCAGCACGACACAGGCGGGGGCGAGGCCGGTGTGGTCGTCGGCCTCCAGCGGCGCGAAGCGCCAGTCGTGGCGTTGGTGGCGGTCGAGGTAGTGCTCGAAGAACCACTCGATGCTGGCAGCGTCAAGCAGGAAGCCATTGGCGAACAGCCGATGGGAAGCCGTGCCGGCCTGGCTGGCGGCGCCGGGCGTGATGAGCAATTGCAACGCCAGCGGCAGGCCGCGGTCGCGGGCGAAGAAGGCTGCGCCTGCCGCCAACGTGCCGCCGGCGCTGTCGCCACCGACGGCCAGGCGCGACCCGTCCAGGCCCAGGCTGTCGGACTTCTCGTGCAGCCAGGCCAGCGCGGCCCAGGCGTCGTCGACGGCGGCGGGGAAACGATGCTCGGGGGCCAAGCGGTAGTCCAGCGCGAGGACGGCGGCGCCGCTGCGCAGGGCGAGCTGGCGGCACAGGCTGTCATGAGTTTCGAGGTCGCCGATGGTGAAGCCACCGCCGTGCAGGTAGAGCATGACTGGCAGCTTCCCAGCGCCGGGTGCGTACAGGCGCGCGGGGCGGCCGGCGACTTCGAGGTTCTCAACGCGGGGCAGCGGCGCACGCGGCAGGTCCAGGATCTCGGCGCCCATGCGGTAGGCGATGCGCGCCTCACGCGGCGTCAGGCTGTGGAAGGGCGGACGCTTGGCGCGGTGGATGCGTTCGAGCACGCCGGCCATGCGCGGCGTCAGCAGTTGGGTGGACAAGGTCATTGGGAACGAATTGTCTGCGGCGGCACCCAGGGGTCGCGCAAAGGCGCCTGGAAGGCGCTCTCGGTCGTCGGCGCGACGCTGCCCGGCGCTTGGGGCGTACCGGCGCGGTCGATGGCGATGAACGCCCTCGCCTGCTGGGCGCGGCGTTCGGGGCCAAGATCGGCGGCGGCGCGCAGAGCCAGCGTGTTGGCGTAGAAGGCCTTCATGTCGGCCAGTTGCGCGATGCGGGTCGCGTCGTCCAGGTAGCTCATGTGGCCGCCCGCGTAGTTGCGGATCTTCACGCGGCTGGCGTCCACGCGGGCCAGGTCGGTCTCGGTCAGGTGAAAAGGCGTGGCCAGGTCGTGATAGCCGCTAACGGCCAGCACGCGCAGGCGCGGGTTCTGCGCCAGCGCGGCGGCCAGGTCGGGCAAGGTGTCGGGCAACGCGCGGCCGGCATGGCGGAAGTCCCAGGAGTTGATGGCGTTGCTGAGCACGACGTAAGTGGAGGCGTTGCGGTAGCCGAGCTGGTCGCGCAGATGGGTGGCGATGCCCTGGGCAAAGCTGTCGCCTATCCACGTGCTGGACGGATCGCCCTCGGGCGCGAGCTGGCTGCCCGTGGCCGCCTTCATGCGGCCGTCGTAGCGGCCCAGCAGTTGCCCGCTGATGAGCCACTGGCGGTAGTCCTCGGCGCCCACGTTGAGCGAGGCCTGCCAGCGCGACGCGGGCAGGCCGGTCAGGTCGGCCAGCGGCTGCCACAGCGCCGGTGCCTGCTGGCCGCCGGCGAGGGCTGGCGCGTAGACCTGGTCGGCGTAACTGCGCGCGGTGGACGCCCAGGCGCCGAGGTCGGTGGGCACAGGCTGGGTCAGGCGGTGGAAGGCGCCGACGGCGGCAAAGGTCGGCAGGAAGCCAGCGCAGCCTCTGCCGCTGGTGATGCCGCAATTGCTGTTGTAGTCCATCGCCGGGGACTGCAGCACCACGCCGTCCAGCATGACGCCGGCGTCCTGCAGGCGCCGCGCGAGCACAGCGGTGCGCGGGCCGCCATAGCTTTCACCGAACAGGTATTTGGGCGACGCCGCTCGGCCGTTGACGGCCAGGTAACGCTGGATGAAGTCGCGGAACAGGGCCGCATCGCTGTCCACGCCCCAGAAGCTGCGGTTGGTGAAGGGTGCGATGGCCTGGGAATAGCCGGTGCTCACCGCGTTGATGAAGACGAGGTCGCTCTGGCCCAGCAGGTGTTCGGCGTTGTCGACCATGGTGAAGGGCCGCGCCGTCATCGTCTCGGGCACGCCGGTCACCAGGCGCTTCGGGCCGAAGCTGCCCAGCTGCAGCCACACCGAGGCCGAGCCGGGCCCGCCGTTGTAGAAGAAGGTGACGGGGCGGGTGGCCGCGTCGGCGCCGGGCAGCGTGTAGGCGACGTAGAAGACCGAGGCCTGCGCCGCACCGACCGCATCGCGCGCGATCAGGTGGCCGGCGGTGGCGGTGTAGCTCAGCGTCTGGCCGTTGGCGGTGAGCGTCTGGGTGCTGACAGCGGCGGCCTCGACGGCGCCGGGCAGCGAGCCATCGGCAGCAGAGGAATAGACGGTCGTGTCGGTCAACCCGGGGAGGTTGTCGACGGGTGGCGTGGTGGCCGAGCCCCCTCCCCCACCGCCGCAGGCCGCGAGCAGGAGGGCGACCAGCCAGGTCAGTGGAGTCGCGCGCATGACTGCCAGTCTAGACAGCCGCACCCTACGATGCTGAAAGACATCGAGAGGAAGCATCCCATGGCCCAGATCCTCTACCTGACCCGCATCGAGCTGGCCTTCGGCGCCTGCAAGCTGCTGCCCGCCGAATGCGAGCGCATCGGCATCCGCCGGCCGCTGGTCGTGACCGATGCCGGCGTGCGCGCGGCCGGCGTGCTGGACGAGGCGCTGGCCGCCTTCGAGGTCAAGCCGCCCGTCTTCGACCGCACGCCCGCCAACCCGACCGAATCGGCCGTGCGCCTGGCCGTGCAGGTGGCGCAGGAGTTCGACTGCGACGGCCTCATCGCCATCGGCGGCGGCTCCAGCATGGACCTGGCCAAGGGTGTGGCCATCGCCGCCACGCACGAAGGCCCGCTCAAGCGCTGGGCCACCATCGAGGGCGGCGCCGTCAACATCACATCGAAGGTGCTGCCCCTGATCGCCGTGCCGACAACAGCGGGGACCGGCAGCGAGGTGGCCCGCGGCGCCATCCTCATCGTCGACGACGGCCGCAAGCTGGGCTTCCACAACTGGGAGCTGCTGCCCAAGGCCGCCATCTGCGACCCCGCGCTGACGCTCATGCTCCCTCCCGCGCTGACGGCCGCGACCGGCATGGACGCCATCGCCCACTGCATCGAGACCTTCCTCGCGCCGGCCTTCAACCCGGCGGCCGACGGCATCGCGCTGGAAGGCCTGCGCCGTGGCTGGGGCGCCATCGAGCGCGCCACGCGCGACGGCCAGGACCGCGACGCGCGGCTGGACATGATGTGCGCCAGCGTGCACGGCGCTCTGGCCTTCCAGAAGGGGCTGGGCGCAGTCCACTCGCTGAGCCATTCGCTGGGCGGCATCAACCCGCGCCTGCACCACGGCACGCTGAACGCCGTCTTCCTGCCGGCCGTCATCCGCTTCAACGCCGAGGCCGACAGCGTGCAGCGCGAGAACCGCATGGGGCGGCTGGCGCAGGCCATGGGCCTGCCCGGCAGCGACGCCGATGCGGTGGCCGACGCCATCAGCGCGATGAACGCCCGGCTGGGCCTGCCGTCAGGCTTGGCCGCCATGGGCGCGGGGCCGGATCTGGACGAACGCATCATCGAACACGCGTTGCTGGACCACTGCCACAAGACCAACCCGCGCATCGCCAGCCCCGAGGACTATCGCGCGCTCCTGGCTGCCTCGCGTTGACCCGCTTTGCGACGCGATCCGTGACGTAAGCCGCACGCCCTGCGCCACCTTGCCCATGAGGCCCACTCACGGGCGCGAATATGCCGGGTTGACAAGTGCAGACACGCAGGAGAACGCCGTGATGAACCTTTCCATTGGCAAGCGCCTCGCCGCCGGCTTCGCCTTGATCCTCGTGCTGGCCGCGTGCGTGATCGCGTTGGCGTCCTGGCGGCTGGCCTCCACGGCGGCTGCGACACGGGAGATGATGGCCGAACCGCTGACCAAGGAGAGACTGCTCGCCGACTGGAATCGCAACATCAACGCCGGCGTGCGGCGCACGATCGCAATTGCAAAGAGCCCGGACGCCACTCTCGCCGAGCTGTTCAAGGAAGATCAGGCGCAATCCACCAAATCCTCATCCGAGTTGCAGGAGCGCATCAAGGCTCTGATCCGGTCGCCGGAGGAACAGGCCCTGTTCGACACCGTCGCCAAGGCGCGCAAGGTCTACGTCGACGCGCGCGACGAGATCGTCAAGTTGAAAAAAGACGGTCAAGCTGAAGCTGCCGACAAACTGCTGACCGAGGTCTTCATCCCGGCCTCCAAGGTCTACCTGGCCAAGATGCAGGAGTTCCTCGACCACCAGCGCAAGGCCATCGACGATACCGCTGCAGAGATCGACGCCGCCAATGGCAACGGCCGACTGCTGCTGATCGCGCTGGGCGTAGCCATGCTGGGCCTGGGCATCGCCGCAGCCTGGACCATCACGCGCAGCATCACCCTGCCGTTGGTGGCGGCCAACGAGCTGGCCGAGCGGGTGGCGGACGGCAACCTGATGCGCTCGGGTTCAGGCATGGCCGCGCGCTCCGACGAGATCGGCAAGCTGCAGACGACGCTGCGCCGCATGCGCGAGACGCTGTCGCAGACCATCGGCAGCATCCGCGATTCGGCTGAGTCCATCGCCACCGCCTCGGCCGAGATCGCCAGCGGCAACCACGACCTGAGCAGCCGCACCGAGAAGGCCGCGTCCAGCCTGGAGCAGACGGCCAGCGCCATGGAAGAGCTGACCGGCACAGTGCAGCAGTCGGCGGCGTCGGCGGGCCAGGCCAACGCGCTGGCCGTGTCAGCTGCCAGCGTGGCCCAACGCGGCGGCGAGGTGGTGGCCCAGGTCGTGCACACCATGGACGAGATCAACGCCAGCTCGCACAAGATCGCGGACATCATCGGCGTCATCGACGGCATCGCCTTCCAGACCAACATCCTGGCGCTGAACGCGGCCGTCGAAGCAGCTCGGGCGGGTGAGCAGGGCCGGGGCTTCGCGGTTGTGGCCAGCGAGGTGCGTTCATTGGCCGGCCGCTCGGCGGACGCCGCCAAGGAGATCAAGGGCCTGATTGGCAGCAGCGTCGACCGGGTCGAGGCGGGCGCACGCCTGGTGGCCGAGGCAGGCAAGACCATGGACGAGCTCGTCGGCGCCGTGCAGCGCGTCAAGGACATCATGGGCGAGATCACGACGGCGACGGCCGAGCAGTCCGATGGCATCGCGCAAGTCAACATCGCCATCGCCCAGCTCGACCAGGTCACGCAGCAGAACGCCGCGCTGGTGGAGGAGTCCACCGCCGCCGCCGACAGCCTGCGCGAGCAGGCCGCGACGCTGAACGGCGCGGTCGGGACCTTCCAGGTCGCGCGCCGCTAGTCGCCGCCTCCGCAGCCTGAGCCACTGCTGCAGCCGCCGTCGGCGCTGGCGTCGCAGCTGCCATTCGCGTCCCAGCTGCTGCCGCAACTGCTGCCGCCGTCACTCTGACGCCGGCGCTGCGCGGCCAGTTCCGCCTCGCTGACCAGCCCCAGGGCCGCCAGACCGCCCGCCGCGACGGCCGCGTGTGCGAATGCATCACCGCTCGGCTGGCCGAACCCGTCGATCTGGCGATGCACCAGCGCGCCCTTCTCAAGGCGGTACGCCCAACCGGTAGGCAGGCGCAGCAAGCCGTCGAGCGCGAACAGCAGCGGCAGTTTCGACCCCAGCGGGCTGTGGCCCTCGCTGCGGCAGGCGCCTGCCCAGGCGCGGGCCAGGCAGTCGTCCAGCGGTGCGCCCAGATCTACATACTCGCGATGCTCGACGACACGGCCGAAGTAGCGCTGTTGCCATTCGGCCAGGCCGATCGGATCGAGCTTGAGCCAGACATGCCAGACCGAATCCGCGGCCTTGCTCGGCAGCGCACAAGGCCCCTGCTCCCGCTGCAACCGGCAGGCCTCGAAGAACTGTGCCAGGCCCAGCGAGCAGCGCAACCAGGCGCCGTCACCGATGGCCAGACCGGGGAACTCATCGGGTGCATGGTGGGCCCAGGCGGTGCGGACCGCAGGCGGGATCTGCTCGGCTGCCGCGGTGGCCGGCGGGCAGCGCCCGCGCAGCGCGAGCACCAAGCTGCCTTCACGCCGCCGCGCCCACCATCCACCCAGGCTGAACTTTTTTGTTGTTGTGTTGTTCATGGCCACGAGTGTTTGACGGAAGTGTGACGCGGCCGTGACGCCATGAAAAAAGCCCGCCGAAGCGGGCTGTGAAACCGTCAGGAGTTGAAGTTGACGGGCGAATGGATGCGACGGGATCAGCCGTCTCAACCGTGCTTGGCGTCGAAGAACTGTTCGTCTTCTGTCGAGCCTTTCAACGCCGCTGTGGAGGCGTTGGCTTCGATGGTGGTGGTGACGGCGTCGAAGTAGCCGGTGCCGACTTCGCGCTGGTGCTTCACGGCGGTGAAGCCCTTTTCGGCAGCGGCGAATTCCTTCTCCTGCAGCTCGACGAAGGCACTCATCTGGTGGCGGGCATAGCCATGGGCCAGCTCGAACATCGAGTAGTTCAGGCTGTGGAAGCCAGCCAGCGTGATGAACTGGAACTTGTAGCCCAGGGCACCCAGCTCGCGCTGGAACTTGGCGATGGTCGCGTCGTCGAGATTCTTCTTCCAGTTGAACGACGGCGAGCAGTTGTAGGCCAGCAGCTTGCCCGGGAACTTGGCGTGGATGGCGTCGGCAAAAGCCTTGGCGAAGGCCAGATCGGGCTTGCCGGTCTCGCACCAGATCAGGTCGGCATAGGGCGCATAGGCCAGGCCGCGGCTGATGGCCTGCTCCAGGCCGTTGCGGGTGCGGTAGAAGCCTTCGACGGTGCGCTCACCGGTGCAGAAGGGCTTGTCGTTGTCGTCGATGTCAGCGGTGACCAGGTCGCCGGCTTCGGCGTCGGTGCGGGCGACCAGCAGCGTGGGCGTGCCCATCACGTCGGCGGCCAGGCGGGCGGCGACGAGCTTGGCGACAGCTTCACGGGTGGGCACCAGCACCTTGCCGCCCATGTGGCCGCACTTCTTGGCGCTGGCCAGTTGGTCTTCGAAGTGAACGCCGGCGGCACCCGCTTCGATCATGGCCTTCATCAGCTCGAAGGCGTTCAACACGCCGCCGAAGCCGGCTTCGGCATCCGCCACGATGGGGGCGAAGAAGTCGATGTCGTCCTTGCCTTCGCTCCACTGGATCTGGTCGGCGCGCTGGAAGGTGGCGTTGATCTTCTTGACGACCTTGGGCACCGAGTCCACCGAGTACAGCGACTGGTCGGGGTACATCTCGCCATTGCTGTTGGCGTCACCAGCGACCTGCCAGCCAGACAGGTAGATGGCCTTCAGGCCGGCCTTGACCTGCTGCATGGCCTGATTGCCGGTCAGCGCGCCCAGCGCGTTGACGAAGGGCTCGGTGTTCACCAGACCCCAGAGCTTCTCGGCACCGCGCTTGGCCAGCGTGTGTTCGATCTCGATGGAGCCGCGCAGGCGCACGACGTCGGCAGCGCTGTAGCCGCGGGTGATGCCCTTCCAGCGGGGGTTCTCGGCCCAGTCTTTTTCGAGGGCGGCGATCTGTTGTTCACGGGTCAGGCGGGTCATGGAAGCTCCTTGCAAAACATTGAAAACCGATGCCGCAAGACTAGTCCCCAAGCCGCCCCTTGCGGGTCCGATAGTCTTATATAAGACAAAAAACTTTCTCTTTTAAATTCAATACGTTGAGATCGCCTTTTCAAATAACAAAAAGCAATTCTCCATAATGAGAAATTTTGCGGCAGCGCAGCAAGTGCGAATTTCGCAATTTGAAACGTGACTTTCGAATCGTGAGAACGGCCAGTTCGAGAATGCCGCCATGACCTTGCTCACCACACCCCGGCTGCGGCTGGAGCCGCTGGACGACCGCCATTTCGACGCGCTGTACCGCCTGAACAGCGATCCGGTCGTCATGCGCTACATCACCGGCCGGCCGGACACGCCCGAGGACACGCAATCGATGATCGACCGCGTCAAGCTGCGCTGGGCCGAATTCGGCTACTCCTGGTGGGCCTTCATCAAGCGGAACGACGGCGACCTGATCGGCACCGGCTGCATCCAGCACCTGAACCGCGACCCGGCCGGCCCGCTGGAGACTGGCTGGCGGCTGCGCCAGGACGCCTGGGGCCAGGGCTACGCCAGCGAGGCGGCGCGCCACATGGTGGGTTGGGCGTTCAGAACGCTGCAACCCGACATGGTCTGCGCCGTCTGCCAACCCGAGAACCAGGCCTCCTCTGCCGTCATGGAGAAGATCGGCATGCGCTTCGTGGGCCTCGGCCGCTGGTACGACATGGATTGCAAGCGCTACGACGTCACGGCCAGCGAATGGGCGGCCAGCCCTGCCCGGGCGCGAGCCGATGCTGAGGCATAGTTCAAATTTTCACCAACCCACGGAGGACACGATGGCCAACACCGAACAACGCGGCAACAAGATGACGAAGAAGCCCAAGAAGGACAGCGCCCCCAGCAAGGCCGCCGGCTCGGACCGCCCGGTGCCTCCGATGACGGCCGTGCTGCCCAAGGGCAAGGAAGCCAAGCTGAAGAACAAGTGAGGCCTTGGTCGGCGGGCCGACCGAGCTTTCATGACAAGCGGCCTGCATGCCGCTTGTCGTTCGCCTGGCGTCGGACAAACTGAGCCCGGACTCATTCAGTCCTGAGGACTGAATGTGCCTGACGAAGGACAGAGCCTCTGGCTCTGGCACGCAGGGCTTGTCCTCTGTCCGGGCTTACAGCCCGCCGATGAAGTAATGCTTCAGGCCGGCCAGCACCATCTCCACGGCGATGGCGGTCAGCACCAGGCCCATCAGCTTCTCGAGGGCCGACACGACCGAGTCTCCGAGCAGCTTGCGGATGCGGTCGGCCATCACCAGCACGATGCCCGACACCAGCAGCGCCGTGCTGAGCGCGCCTATCCACTCGTAGATGCGGTCCGGCTGGCGGGATGCCAGCAACAGCACCGTGGCCATGGCCGACGGCCCGGCCAGCAGCGGCACAGCGAGCGGGAAGATCAGCGGCTCCTTGCCGGGCTCCAGGCCGTAGGCAGACTCACCCGAGCTGCCGAAGATCATGCGGATGGCGATGATCATCAGGATGACACCGCCGGCCACCTCCAGCGAGCGCTCCGACAGGTGCATCACGCGCAGGAAGCCCTCGCCCAGGAACATGAAGGCGAACAGCACGCAGAAGGCGATGCCCACCTCGCGCATGGCCACCCGCGTGCGGCGCTCTTTGGGCACCGAACGCATGATGGGGATGAAGACGGGCAGGCTGCCGAGCGGGTCGAGCACCAGCAGCAGCAGGATCAGGGCGGAGAGAAAGCTGTGGTCCATGACCTCAATTGTCCTCGGCCGCCCTGCCCGTCGGGCGCCCCCGCCCCAACCGGGGTGGGCACGATGCACGCAATCAGAACCGGTAGTAGGCCCGTGCGAAGTACGACGCACCGTTCAGACCGAACTGCACGCTCTCGTAGATGAAGCTGTTGTCGGTCTGGTTGGGGTCCTGCTTGGTAGGCTTCACGTTGAACACATTGTTGCCGCCAATGCTCAGCTTCAGCGCCGGCGTCGCCTGCCAGGACATGCCAAGGTCCATGGACGTCTTGGGCTTGTAGTAGGCATTGGGCACCGGCGGGCCGTCGAACGTGCCCAGGGTCTGGCTGCCGAAATGGATGATCTTCGCCTCGCCCGTCCAGGAGCCCTGGCTGTACTCGAAGCCCAGCGTGGCCTTGGCGCGCGGGCCACCTTGCTCGATGTATAGCTGCTCCTTCTCCGACAACAGTACTTTCTTGAGCTTGTCGGTATCCAGCTTGGACGGCGCGTTGACGGAAGTCACGCTTGTACGGCTCACATTGAGCGCCAGGAAGGTGTTGAGCTGCCCCTGGCCGAGCTTGCTGCGATACGCAGCCGTCAGGTCCAGCCCGCGGGTGCGCGTGTTGACCGAGTTGACGAAGAACGCCGTCTGCTCAGCGCCCAAGCTATTCAGCAGCGGCGCGAGTGCGGGGTAATTGTTGGCGTCGAAACGACCCGACAGCACGATACGGTCGCGGATGTTGATCTGGTACAGGTCTGCCGTCATGTCGAAGTCGCGGCCCACTTTGAACGTGCTGCCGAGCGAGAAGTTCTTCGACTTTTCCTGCCTCAGGGGCGGGATGCCCACAGCGTTAGTGATAGCGCTGCCGTTCGGTGCCAACTGAACAGGCACCGGTCGGCCGCCGATGAAGTCGGTGAATGTCGACGAGAAATAGAGCTGCTGCAGGCTCGGCGCCCGGAAGCCCGTGCTGGCAGCGGCACGCAGCATCCAGTCCTTGCTCAGCTTGTAGCTGGCCGAGAGCTTGCCGGTCGTGCTGGCGCCGAAATCGCTGTAATGCTCGGCGCGCAACGCAGCATCGACCGTGAGGTCCGGCGTGAGGCTGGCTTCCCAATCGCCATAGATGGCGTAGCTGGAGCGTCGGCGGTTGGTTACGTCGGCCGGCTGGAAGCCGGGGAAGCCCTGGCTGCCCGCGTTGCCGCCGAAGTTCAGGCCGTCGGCGTCAATGTACGAACCCGGCTCACCAGCGAAGATGTTGTAGCGCTCGCTGCGGTACTCGGCGCCAAAGGCGATGTTGCTGCCGCCGGCCAAGTCCGGGAAGAAGCGGGTCACATCGAAGTTCGTGGTCGCCTGCTTGAATTCGAAGCCACCGGCATCGAACCTGTCAGGGCTGATGCCCTTGCCGCCGGCCAACAGGTCCTTATTCGCGATCGACGCATTCAGCGTACGCGAGATGTCGTAATGCATACGGCTTGACCCGTACGTCTGCGACAGGTCGGTCTCCCAGCCGGCGAACTCCGACTTCCAGCCGGCGATCAGCGCACGGTCTTCGATCTTCCCGTTGATAAAGGGCACGAAGCCGTCCGGATACATCGCGGCCGAATTGCGGGCGGGGATGTCGCTGGACCCCACCCCGCCACGGCCATACGCCGCCGAAGAGGCATCGCGGTTCTGTGCGCCTGCGGTGAAGTAGACCTTGTTGGCGCCGGCCACCGGGAACTCACCGTTCAAGTAGACGGTCTTGTTCGTTACCTTGGTGTCGCCAATGATGCGGGGGAAGTCGTCGGGACGTGCACGGTTGGAGCGGCCACGATCCTGCCACTCGCCGGTGATACCGACCGTTCCGCCGCCCAGCTTGACGCCGCAGTAGGCGCTGCCCAGGTAGTTATCGCCGTCACCGGCTGAATACTGGCCGAAGCCCGCCACGGCTTCGCAACCCGCCTTTTTCTTCAGTTGGATGTTGATCACGCCAGCGATGGCATCTGAGCCGTACTGGGCCGCAGCACCGTCACGCAGTACCTGCACGTTGTCGATAGCGAGCAGCGGGATGACGTTCAAGTCGGTACCCGTGGCACCACGGTTGCGGGCGCCAAAGATGTTCACCAACGCCACGGTGTGCATGCGCTTGCCGTTGACGAGCACCAGCGTCTGGTCAGACCCCAAGCCGCGCAGCGAGGCGGAGTCGATCAGGTCGGCACCGTCCGCGCCGGTCTGGCGCGTGGAGTTGAACGACGGCGACAGGTATTGCAGCGTCTGCGCCAGGTCGAATTGACCACCGCCCTCGGTGACCTTGCTCATCGAGTAGATATCGACGGGAACGAGGGTGTCGGTGCTGGACGCGGCGGGCAGGGTCTTGCGCGAACCGACGACGGTCACGCGCTCGAGGCTGCCGGCCTCCTGGGCCTGGGCGGCGGCGGTGCTGAAGAGGCTGAGGGCGGCGAGAGCTGTCGGCAGCAGGCGGGTGGCGTGCATGGGGGTTTCCTTGGTGAGGTGCGATGGCGGCGGAGTTTGCCCCTCGCCGCACCCGTCTCGCGCACCGCTGTTGTGGCCCACCGACAGGTTTGAAACCAATGAAACTTTCGAAGCCTGCGTGGTACGCAGCGACGGCTTTTTCACGCCTGCACGCCTCAGCCGCGAGGATGGTGCGTGGCGTGCAACGCCTTGAGGCGCTCACGCGCCACATGGGTGTAGATCTGCGTCGTCGACAGGTCGGCATGCCCCAAAAGCAGCTGCACGGCACGCAGGTCCGCACCATGGTTGAGCAGGTGCGTGGCGAAGGCGTGCCGCAGCGTGTGCGGCGACAACGGCACCGTGATGCCCGCCACCAGCGCATGCCGCTTGATCAGGGTCCAGAACATCTGCCGGGTCATGCCCGCACCGCGCGCGGTGACGAACAGGTCGTCGCTGCTTTGGCCGGCCAGGATCTCGGCGCGCGCCTCGCGCAGGTAGCGCGCCATCCATTCAGCGGCATGCTCACCGAAGGGCACCAGGCGGGCCTTGCCGCCCTTGCCGGTCACATGCAGCACGGCATCCTTGAAAGCCACATGCGCGCCCTTGAGCGTGACCAGCTCCGACACGCGCAGGCCGCTGGCATACATCAGCTCCAGCATCGCGCGGTCGCGCAGCCCAAGCGGCGTGTTCACGTCAGGCGCGGCCAGCAAGGCGCTCACCTGCGCCTCGCTGAGCAACTTGATGTTGCGGTGTCCGGCCTTGGCGGCGGTGAGCTTCAGCGTCGGGTCAGCCGCCAGCCGGCCTTCGCGCAGCGCCCAGCGAAAGTAGCGCTTGATGGCCGACAGGCGCCGGTTGGCGCTGCTGGCCTTGCCGCCCGCCTTCGCGACGGCCAGTTCGAGCAGATCGTGTTCGGTGCAGCTGTCGAGCGAGCGCGGCGCGATCAGCACCGCCAGCGCCGTCAGGTCGCGCCGATAGGCCGCCTGCGTGTTGGCGCTCAGGCCGTCTTCCAGCCAGAGCGCCTCGATGAATGACTCGATGCCAGGGTCAATCAAGCTTGAGCTTCTGCTGAGCCACGACCTTCTTGTAGACCTCCAGCTCGGCCGCGATCTGAGCCGCGAACTGCTCGGGCGTGTTGGCGACGATCAGCGAGCCGGTGTCCTCGATGCGCTTCTTCACGTCGGGCAGCTCGACCGCCTTCTTGACCGCCGCGCTGATCTTGTCGATGACCTCCTTCGGCAGGCCCTTGGGGCCGTGGATGCCGTAGTAGGCCATGCGGTTGACCGCCTCCAGGCCGACTTCCTTGAAGGTGGGCACGTTCGGCAACGAGGCCACACGCGTTGGCGCGGCAACGACGATGGGGATGAGGCGGCCGTCCTTGATGAAGGGCAGCGCCGAGGGCAGGTTGTCGAAGATCATCGGCACCTGGCCCGCTACCGTGTCGTTCAGCGCCGGGCCGGCGCCGCGGTAGGGGATGTGCAGGATGAAGACACCGGCCAGCGTCTTGTACAGCTCCATCTGCAGGTGGCCGATGCCGCCCGTGCCCGAGGTCGCGAAGCTGTACTTGGCTGGGTTCTTCTTCAGCTCGGCAACAAAGCCCTTGTAGTCGCGCGCCGGGAAACTCGGGTGCACGGCAATAACGTTGGGCGTGGCCGCCACATTGATGATGGGCGTGAAGTCGGTCAACGGGTTGTAGGCGATCTTGGGGTTGATGGCCGGGTTGGCCGCCGTCGTCGACACCGTGGCCACGCCCAACGTGTAGCCATCGGGCGCGGCGCGCACGATCTCGGTCGCCCCCACCGTGCCGCCGCCACCGGCCTTGTTCTCCACCACCATCGTCTGGCCCAGCAGCCCGGGCATGCGCTCGGACAGGATGCGGGCAATGATGTCCGTCGTGCCACCGGGCGCGAAGGGCACGATCAGACGCACGGTCTTGTTCGGGTAGGCCTGGGCTCGGCCCGCTTTCCGGACTCGCCTGGGCCCAGGCCTACCCGAACAAGACCGTGCGTCTGATCG
>Ga0187842_1000148_pt1 | contig 37142 bp, 37 predicted proteins | sample SpaLakP09_SKY_41_FD_134514 | JGI IMG/M metagenome (GOLD analysis project Ga0187842, IMG submission 134514) | Oligotrophic lake water microbial communities from Sparkling Lake, Wisconsin, USA - SP09_SKY_41 | ecosystem: Environmental > Aquatic > Freshwater > Lake | place: USA: Sparkling Lake... | reverse complement strand
GCCGACCTCGCCCGGCCGCCTGCAGACACCGGCCGACGGCCTGTTGATCGCCAGCGATGCCCAGACGCTGCTGTTCGGCCAGTTGAACCAGCAGTTCCGCCGTCCCGGCGCCGCGGCCGCGGCCGACGCCGGCTGGAGCGGCCCTGTGGGCTACGTCATCGAATGAGGATCCCCGTGAAACGCGCCCTCGCATCCGCCGTCTTCGTCCTCGCCGTCTCCGGCTGCGCCTCGGTGTCCGGCTCCGTCGATGCGCCGACGACGCCTCTGTCGCGCTATTCGCTGCAGGTCGAGCCCGGCCTCGACCGCATCGCCCTTGCCGTCCACGATCAGGGCCTGTCGGCGAACCAGCACGCGGCCCTGCGCGGGCTGGCGGCCCGGTACGGCGCGTCGGGCTCCGGTCATGTCCGGATTGAATCCCCCTCGGGTGACGACCCGGTCGCGGTCGAGCAGGCCTACGCCGTCCGCACCTTCCTTCAGGCTGCGGGGGTCCCCGAGGACCGTATCCAGATGGCTGCCTACGCCGCACCGGATCCGCGCGCGCCGGTGCTGGCCGGTTTCGAGTCCATCCGGGCCTCTGTTCCGGACTGCTCGCTCGAGACCCGCAACATGGGGGCCCGGTTTTCTAACCAGAGCTCCGGCGGCTTTGGCTGCGCCATCACGGCCAATATGGCGGCCCAGATCGCCTATCCCCGCGACATCCTCGGTGCTCGCCCCATGACGCCGGCTGATTCCGGCCGGGCGGCTGTGGTGTTCGACAACTATCGACGCGGCGAGGTCAGTTCGACGCCGCAGGAACCCCTGGTGAACGGCCGCATCTCCGGGGCTGTGGAATAGCGTGACATGAGCAACGCCTTCGCGCCCCGGCCATTTGACGAGTTGGACGACGAGTTCGATCCCGACGCGGGTTATACCGCGCCGGGTGCCGTCCTGCCCGACGAGGCTGCTTCCGACTTCGAGACCTTTGAGGAGGTCGTCGGCGACCAACGTCAGGCGCTGCAGTTCACGGCTCCGACGGTGGCGATCGTGCCGGTTCCGGCTGTGCAACCCGTGCCCGAACACCAGCCGGACGACGCAGTCCCCCAGGGGGCCGGGTTCAATCCCGTCGGCGATCTGGTCGCCGGTGCCACGGCGGCCTTCTCGCCCATCGCCCTGGGCGGTCATACGGCCGAGGTCTCGGTCCCGCGTATCGCCATCCACGTCTTCGCGGAACGGCAGGACACGCTCGCCGCCGCCGAACGCGCCGGCCAGGACCGTCGCCTGTCCCGCGCCACGACGCAGATCCGCGTCGGCGGTGTCGCCGCGGCAGTCGAGGCCTATCGGCACGAGCCGACCCCGCCGCTGATCGTCGTCGAATGCATGAAGGACCCGCAGACCCTGCTGTGGGAAGTCGACCAGCTGGCCGACGTCTGCGACGCCGGCACCAAGGTGGTCGTCGTCGGTGCCACCAACGACATCCTCCTGTTCCGCGAGCTGATGCGGCGCGGGGTCAGTGAGTATCTCGTCGCGCCGCTGCAGCCGCTGCAGCTGATCTCGGCCATCGGCGGCCTGTTCGCCGATCCGGCCCAGCCCTTCGTCGGCCGCTCGATCGCCTTCGTCGGCGCCCGCGGCGGCACGGGCTCCAGCTCCGTCGCGCACAACACCGCCTGGGCGATGAGCGAGCGGATCGGCGCCAATACGGTCATCGTCGACTACGACCTGCCGTTCGGCACCGCGGGTCTGGACTTCAACCAGGACCCGCTGAGCGGCGTCGCCGATGCCCTGAGCCAGCCGGACCGGCTCGACCCCGTGTTGCTGGACCGGATGATGGTTCGCTGCACCGACAAGCTCAGCCTGTTTGCCGCGCCGGCGACCCTCGACGTCGACTGGGACATTTCCCCGGAAGCCTTCGAGGAAGTGACGACCCAGATCCGCTCGACCGCGCCCTTCGTGGTGCTGGACCTGCCGCATCTCTGGTCCGGCTGGATGCGCCGCACCCTGATCGCCGCCGACGAGGTGGTGATCGTGGCGACGCCCGATCTCGCCAGCCTGCGCAACGCCAAGAACATGATCGACCTGATCAAACAGGGCCGGCCGAACGACGCGCCGCCGCGGCTGGTGCTCAACCAGGTCGGGGTTCCCGGACGTCCCGAGATTCCGGCCAAGGATTTCGGCGCTGCCCTGGGCGTTCACCCCAGCCTGATCATTCCGTTCGAACCCAAGGTCTTCGGTGCCGCGGCCAACAACGGCCAGATGATCCTCGACGCCGGCGGCAAGTCCAAGGCCGGCGAGGCCTTCCAGACCCTCGCCCAGATCGTCTCGCGTCGTGAACTGCCGCTGCTCGCCGGGCCCAAGGGCAAGGCCGGCAAGGCGGAAGGCAAGTCGATGTTCTCCGGCCTGTTCAAGAAGAAGTCCTGACGCGTGTTCGGCAAGCGCACAGGTCAGCCCGGCAGCAGCGCCGCCGCTCCGCGGCCCGCGCCCGCTGCCGCGCCGGTCGCGCAGCCTTCGCCCGGGATCCAGGTCGAGGCCTTCGCCTTTGGCGGAGAGCCGGACGCCGCCGAGCAGCAGGCCGCGGCGCGCAAGGCTGAATCCTACGCCGCCAAGCCCGCGTCTCCCGCCGCCGACCGACTGGACGCCCTGGCGTCGCGGCCCCGGCAGGACGCTGCGCCCGCCCCGGCGAAGAACGCCCCCGGCCCCAAGGCCACCCCCGGCTTCGAACAGCTGAAGAAGGCCCAGGCCGTCGCGGAAATCGTTCGCGAGCAGTCGGACTATTACCACGCCACCAAGACGACGATCTTCAACGCCCTGATGAACACCATCGACCTGGCCCAGCTGGCCCAGCTCGATACCAAGGCGGCGTCGGAGGAAATCCGCGACATCGTCGCCGAACTGGTGGCGATCAAGAACGTCTCCATGTCGGTCGCCGAGCAGGAGCATCTGGTCCAGGACATCGTCAACGACGTCCTCGGCTACGGTCCGCTGGAGCCGCTGCTGGCGCGTGACGACATCGCCGACATCATGGTCAACGGTGCCGGCCGGGTGTTCATCGAGGTCGGGGGCAAGGTCCAGCTGACCAACGTCCGCTTCCGCGACAACAACCAGCTGATGAACATCTGCCAGCGGATCGTGTCGCAGGTCGGCCGCCGTGTGGACGAGAGCAGCCCGATCTGTGACGCCCGCCTGCCTGACGGTTCGCGCGTCAACGTCATCGCACCGCCGCTGGCCATCGACGGCCCGACGCTGACGATCCGGAAGTTCAAGAAAGACAAGCTGACGATGAAGAACCTGGTGGAGTATGCCTCCATCAGTCCCGAGGGCGCGCGCGTGCTCGGCGTCATCGGTGCCTCGCGATGCAACCTGGTCATCTCGGGCGGTACGGGTTCCGGCAAGACGACCCTGCTGAACACCCTGACGGCCTTCATCGATCCGACCGAACGCGTCATCACCTGCGAGGACGCGGCTGAACTTCAGCTGCAGCAGCCGCACGTCGTCCGCCTCGAAACCCGCCCGCCCAACCTCGAGGGGCAGGGCATGATCACCATGCGGGATCTGGTGAAGAACTGCCTGCGGATGCGTCCCGAGCGGATCATCGTCGGCGAGGTCCGCGGCCCGGAGGCCTTCGACCTGCTGCAGGCCATGAACACCGGCCACGACGGCTCCATGGGCACGCTGCACGCCAACAGCCCGCGCGAAGCCATCAGCCGGATGGAGTCGATGATCACCATGGGCGGCTACGGCCTGCCCTCGAAGACCATCCGCGAGATGATCGTCGGCTCGGTCGACGTCATCATCCAGGCCGCCCGTCTGCGCGACGGTTCGCGCCGCATCACCCACATCACCGAGGTGGTCGGGCTGGAGGGTGATGTGATCGTCACCCAGGACCTGTTCGTCTACGAAATCACCGGCGAGGACGAGAACGGCAAGATCATCGGCCGTCACCGTTCGACCGGCATCGCCCGTCCCCGATTCTGGGACCGCGCCCGCTATTACGGGCTGGAGCGCGAGCTGGCTGAAGCCCTCGACGCGGCGGAGTAGGGCGGATGCTCCCGATCCTCGCGGCGGTTCTGGCCTTCATCACCATCGGCGGGCTGGGCTGGGCCTTCGTCGGCGGCGGCGATTCCAGCGAGGCCGCGGTCAAGCGCGCCCAGACCTTCGGCGGGCCCAAGCAGAACAACTCCGCCGCCAAGAAGGCGGCCGCGGCCAATACGCCCGAGGCGCGCCGCAAACAGATCATGCAGCAGCTCCAGGAATCGGAGCGCGCCGAGCGCAAGGCGCGGATCAGCCTTTCCGCCAAGCTGAAGCAGGCGGGTCTGGCCACCAAGGTCTCGACCTTCTGGATCATCAGCGGCGTTCTCGGCGCGATCGCCTTCCTGCTGCCGCTGCTGTTCGGCCTGAACATCCTGATCTGTCTGGGGGCCGGCGTGGTTCTTGGCCTCGGCCTGCCGCGCTGGGTGGTCGGCTTCCTCGGCAAGCGGCGGATGAAGAAATTCTCCAGCCATTTCGCCGACGCAGTCGACGTCATTGTGCGCGGCATCAAGTCCGGCCTGCCCGTCCACGACTGTTTCAAGATCATCGCCCGCGAGAGCCCCCAGCCGCTCGGCGGGGAGTTCCAGAAGCTGGTCGAGGGCCTCGGCGTCGGCCTGACCCTCGCCCAGTCACTGGACAAGATGTACGAGCGGATGCCGACGCCGGAGCTGAAATTCTTCTCCATCGTCATCGCCATCCAGCAGAAGACCGGCGGCAACCTCGCTGAGGCGCTGAACAACCTTTCGGTCGTCCTGCGCGCCCGGAAGATGATGGGCGAGAAGATCAAGGCCCTGTCGTCCGAGGCGACCGCCTCGGCCGGCATCATCGGCTCGCTGCCGCCGGCGGTGATGATCCTCGTCAGCATCACCACGCCCGCCTACATGGCCCGCCTGTTCACCGACCCGCGGGGCCAGTTCATGCTGCTGATCGCGGTGGCGATGATGTCGTTCGGCGTCTTCGTCATGAAGAAGATGATTTCGTTCAAGTTCTAGGAAACGCCCGGCCCCGATGATCGACTTCTTCACCAACGTCCAGAACCTGCTGAGCCTCGGTGTGGGCCTGCTGGTGTTCGCCACCCTGGTGACGCTGCTCGGCTCGTTCGGCGGCGGGGCGAAGCTGGAAGGCCGGTTGAAGGCCGTGGCGGTGCGGCGCGAGGAACTGAAGCGCCGTTCGCGCCAGGCCATCGCCGCGCAGAACTCCGGAACCCAGAACCTTCGCCACTCGGACGAGGGCTTCAAGAAGCGCGTCGTCGAGCAGCTGAACCTGACCAAGCTGCTGGAAGATCCCAAGGTCGCGGAGAAGATGGCCCAGGCCGGCTATCGTGGACCCCGGCCGCTGACGACCTTCTACTTCTTCCGCTTCTCGATGCCGTTCGTCTTCCTCGGGGTGGCGGTATTCTACCTGTTCATTTTCAACGATTTCGGCCTGCCGTTCATGACCCGGGTGACGGCCTGTATGTTCGCGGCGGTGATCGGCTTCTATGCGCCGAACATCTTCCTCTCGAACCGCATTTCACAACGCCGGACGTCCATCATGCAGGCGTTCCCGGACGCGCTGGACCTGCTGCTGATCTGCGTCGAGGCGGGGATGTCGATCGAGGCGGCGATCCAGAAGGTCAGCCAGGAGATCGGGGGTTCGTCCATCGACCTGGCTGAGGAACTGACCCTGCTATCGGCCGAGCTCAGCTATCTGCCCGACCGCCGCATGGCCTATGAGGGCCTGGCCAAACGGACCAACCATCCGGGCGTGAAGTCGGTGGCCACGGCCATGACCCAGGCCGAGACCTATGGCACGCCGCTGGGCACGGCCCTGCGCACCATGGCCAAGGAGAACCGCGAGATGCGCTTGTCGGCGGCCGAGAAGAAGGCGGCGGCCCTGCCGGCCAAACTGACCGTGCCGATGATCCTGTTCTTCCTGCCGGTGCTGTTCATCGTCATTCTGACGCCGGCCATCATCAGCATCCAGGACACGATGGCCGCCGGCGCGGCGGGCGGCTGATTCAGGCTTCGGCCGCGGCCTTCCAGGCGTCGGCGACGGCGTCGACCGCATGGCGCAGATGCTTGCGGTGCCTGTCGAAATACATCTCGCCGCGCAGGCCGGAGAAGATGAAGCCGTTGGCGACGATGCAGCTGTTCGGCTCGTCGAGGGGTTCGATCTCGAAATAGCGCATCGACCGGAACCAGAGGCCGCGGTTCTCGGCCCAGACCAGCTGCGAATAGGGCTGCCAGTCGCCGACGCGGGTCGCGGCGCGGCGTTCGGGCAGGTCCCCGATCTGCTCGGTCAGGGTGATGTCCGCGCCAAAGGCGATCGTGCCCTCCAGCCCGGTTTCGACCGGATTCCAGCGGTCCCAGCCCGGCAGGTCCGCGATCAGGTCCCAGATCTGGTCGGGGGTGGCGCGCACGCCGATGCGGCGCTCGATACGGGCGATGTCCATGGGTCCGATCTGCCACGCCTTTGGGACCGGGAAAAGGCCTCGGGCGTCAGCGGTTGCCTTCGGGGCCCGGCTGCGAGGCGGGTGGCGTCTCGGGCGAGGGTGTTTCGTCGCGGTCGGGTAGGTCCGGCGGACCCGTGCGCAGTCGCGGATTGATGAAACACAGGGCGGTCGCGGCGGCGAGCAGGACGGCGTTGGCGATGAAGGGCGCGGGTTCGGCCAGCTCGTAAAGGGCGACGCCGATCACGGGCGGGGCGAGGAAGCTGAGGCCGGCCAGCGACATCATCAGGCCCGCGATCGCGCCCTGTTCGTGCGCTTCCACCGACAGGGAAGACCCGGCGGTGAAGCCCGGCCGCGCGAAACCGATGCCCATGGAGACGACGGCATAGCCGATGACCACGCCGTAGTAGCCGGGGGCGGCGATACTCATCAGGTTTCCGGCCAGCGCCAGGGCCGCGCCCCAGCGCATGAGGTCGGCGGGCTGAAGCTTCAGTAGGGGGATCAGCCCCCACTGGGCCATCAGGGTGGCGGCGGCACCCGCCAGCATGGCGATGCCGATGAAGGGCTGGGCGTCCCGCACGGCGATGCCGGTAGCCGACAGCTCGTCGATGATGTGGAAGCCCAGCACCGAGATGTTGGCCGCCTGCGCGCCGGTGACGAACAGGCCGTAGAGCAGATAGCCGCGCACGCGTGGGTCTTTCCAGAGCCCCTTGCCGGCATCGCCGCGATGACCGCTGGGCGAGGGGATGCGCACCACCTCGCCGCTCGGCAGCTTGCGCCAGACGATGACCAGGACCACCAGACCGAACAGGGCGAAGGCGTACATCGGCCCCGCCAGACCGATCAGCGGCAGGACGAAGAAGGGTGCCAGCGCCGGACCGATCACCGTGCCCAGGCCCTGGGCCGAGGCCAGCAGCGACATGGCCTGGGTGCGCTGTTCCGGCGTGGTTCGGTCGGCGACATAGGCCTGGGAGGCGATCGGGGCCGCCGAGCCGAAGACGCCGTAGATGGTGCGCGCCACCCCCATCAGGATGAAGGCCAGAATGGCGCCGAGCCACTGTTCCAGCCCCGAGGTGGTGGCCAGGCCGAAGCCGGTCATGGAGACGACGAAGCCGGCCAGGCCGATCATCATGACACGCTTGCGGCCCAGGGTGTCGGACAGGCGCGCCCAGAAGGGTGACGCGACCGTCCACATCAGGGCCGAGATGGCGAAGGCGCCGGCGACCAGGGTGTCCGAAAGCTGGAACTCGCGCCCGATGGCCGGCAGGACCGACTGAAGCGCCATGTTTCCCGCCGCCGCGATCAGGCTGACGGCGAACAGGATGGCGAAGGCGGGGGAGCGAAGGTTCACGGGTGCACTCTAGGGCTGCCGGTGCCCTCCGTCATCCAACGCATAATTACCTGTTCGTTTCATTTCTTGCGCCGGCCGCACGGTCCGCGCACGGTAGCGGTTCTCGGACACTGGGGACCGCCATGACCATCCGCCGCCTGCTCGCCGTCTCCACGCTTTCGCTGGCCCTGTCCGCTGGCCTGGCTCATGCCCGGACGGGCCCGGTCACGCTCGACCGGATCGAGGCCGCGGTGACGGCGGAAATGCCGAAGGTCATCAGCTGGCGCCGCGACCTGCACGCCAACCCCGAACTGGGCTTTGCCGAGACCCGCACCGCCGCCCTCGTGGCGGAGCATCTGCGGGCGCTCGGCATGGAGGTCCGCACGGAAGTCGGCAAGACCGGCGTCGTGGGCGTGCTGCGCGGCGGACGGCCGGGCGGGACGGTGGCGCTGCGGGCCGACATGGACGCCCTGCCGGTGCTGGAGGCGACGGGCCTGCCCTTCGCCTCGACCTCGACCGGAAACTATATGGGCAACACCGTACCGGTGGCCCACGCCTGCGGCCACGACGCCCACGTCGCCATGCTGATGGGGGCCGCCGAGGTGCTGGCCGGCATGCGCGAGGATATTCCCGGGACCATCGTCTTCATCTTCCAGCCCGCCGAGGAAGGGGCGCCTCCGGGTGAGCCTCTCGGCGGGGCCCGGCTGATGATCCAGGAGGGGGCGCTGGCCAATCCGCGGCCCGACGCCATCTTCGGCCTGCATGTCGTGCCCGGCCGGCCGGGGACGGTCTTCTACCGCCCGCGCGGTTTCATGGCGGCCTCGGACCGGGTCGACATCACCCTGCATGGTCGTCAGACGCACGGCGCATGGCCGTGGAAGGGCGTCGACGTCATCGCCACGGCGGCCCAGATCGTCCAGACCATCAACACCCTGACCGCGCGCACCATCGACCCGACCACGACGCCGACGGTGTTTACCATCGCCACGCTCGACGCCGGTGTCCGCTACAACATCATTCCGGACCAGGCCGTTCTGTCCGGCACCCTGCGCACCTTCGACATCGCCCAGCGTGACGACCTCGTCGCCCGCACCCGGGTCGCCATCGACAATGTCGCCGAGACCTTTGGCGCGACGGCCGAGTTCACCGTGCGCCAGAACGCGGCCCTGGTGTTCAACAACGAAGAATTGTCGGCCTGGCTGGCCCCGGTGCTGACCGAGGCGGCGCGGGCGGGGAACGTCAATCCGGCCACTCCGCCGACGACCGTGGCCGAGGACTTCAGCTATCTGTCGCAGGAAGTCCCCGGGGTCTTCTACCACCTCGGCGGATCCAAGGACGGGGTCGATCCCGCCACCTCGCCGCCGAACCACTCGCCGGGCTTTGATGTCAACGAAGCGATCCTGCCGCTGGGCGTCCGCACCCATGTGCTGAGCGCGATCCGGTTCCTGGAGCGCGACTGACCCGTGGCCGACGAACTGGAACCGCTGAAGGCGCGGCGGGTGACCGCCCTCTATCGTCTCGACCTGATCGGCAAGGGCGCGCAGCTGACCTATGAGGACGGCACGCCGGTAGACATGAAATCCGAGCAGGCGCGGCTGGAGGAGATGGTCGCCGATCTGGACCGCCGGATCGCGCGGCTGGAGGCGACGCTGCACTGAGGGCGGCAACCACGTTTCTCAACACCCCGGCAAGAAACCCGGCGCATCCTTCTGCGGTCGTACAGGAGGGGGCCATGAGGAATCTGCCCGTTCAACTGCCGCCGATGACGCTGGAACGCCGGGGCGGAAAGCTGCGTGAGCTGTTCTGGTTTCTCGTGGCCTTCGGCGCGATGTTCGGGGCCGCCCTGCTGGGCCTGAACCTGCTGTCCTAGCCGCGGGCGAAATAGGTCCCGATCACCGCGCGATAGACCTCCGCCAGGGCCTCGATCTCGGCCACGGGCGCACGCTCGTCGATCTGGTGCATGGTCTGGCCGACGAGGCCCAGCTCCAGCACCGGACACATGGCGCGGATGAAGCGGGCGTCGGAGGTGCCGCCGGTGGTGGAGGCCTCGGGCCGGCGACCGGTGGCGGCCTCGACGGCGTCCTGCACGCCGGTGACGAAGGGCCCGGTCTGGGTCAGGAAGGCGTCGCCCGAATGCAGGTGCTCGAGCTCGATGCGCAGACCGCTTTCGGCCTGGGCCTTGCCCGCTTCCGCATTGAGCCAGGCCATCAGGCTCTCGCCCGTGTGGTTGGGGTTGAAGCGGATGTTAAGCCGGCCCCGCGCCTCGGCCGGGATCAGATTGGTCGCCGTATTGCCGACGTCGAGCGTGGTCAGCTCGAGGTTGGACGGCTGGAAGGCCTCATAGCCGGCGTCGAGTTTGTGGTCGGCGAGACGGGCGACCAGCCGGGCGAGCACCGGGACCGGATTGGCCGCCCGGTCCGGATAGGCGACGTGGCCCTGTTTGCCGTGGACGGTGATCCAGGTGTTGAGCGAACCGCGCCGGCCGATCTTGATCATGTCGCCCAGCGCATGTTGCGAGGACGGCTCGCCGACGACGCAGGCGTCGATGACCTCGCCCTCGGCCATCAGGGCCTGGACCACCCGTTTGGTGCCGTGCAGGGCGGGGCCTTCCTCGTCGCCGGTGATCAGGAAGGACAGGCTGCCCGGGACCTCGCCTTCAGCCAGAACCTGGGACACCGCCGCGACCCAGGCCGCGATGCCGCCCTTCATGTCGACCGCGCCGCGGCCGTAGAGGATCCCGTCCTTCACCTCGGCCTCGAACGGGCCGGAGGACCAGGCCTCCGTCGAGCCGGTCGGCACCACGTCGGTGTGGCCGGCGAAACAGAGGTTGGGCGCGTTCGTGCCGCGCCGGGCGTAGATGTTCTCGATATCCTCGAATTTCATGCGCCGGCAGTGGAAGCCGAGCCCGGTCAGGGCGCGCTCCAGCACATCCATCGCGCCTTCGTCGGCGGGGGTGACGGAGGGCCTGCGGATCAGGTCGCGGGTCAGGGCGACAGGATCGATAACGGGAGTTGATGCGACGCTCATAAGGCTGTGCTTTACGGGGTTCGGACGACTGCGAGAAGGGCGCTCCTCCCCATGCCGAAGATCGACATTGCCGCAGCCCCGACCGGACACGGCACGGGCTATCCCGAGGAATTCGCCGGACCGTGCAAGCCGCGTCGCCGCTGGCGGCTGGGCGATGCCGTCGGGCTGGACCAGTTCGGGGTCAATCTGCTGCGCCTGCCGGCCGGTGCCTGGTCGAGCCAGAGGCACTGGCACGAAGGCGAGGACGAGTTCGTCTGGGTACTGGAGGGCGAGGTGGTGCTGGTCGAGGATGACGGGGAGACCGTGCTTCGCGCCGGCGACTGCGCGGGCTGGAAGGCGGGCGTGCCCAACGGCCATGTGCTGCAGAACCGCTCGGAAGCCGAGGTCGTCCTGCTGGAGGTCGGCACGCGCACGCCGGGCGGCGACTCCGGCGACTATCCCGACATCGACATGCAGTTCCGGCAGGGCGGCTATTTCCACCGCGACGGAACCCCCTATCCGAAAGTCGACCGCCGCACGTGACCGGGACCATCGAGACGACCGAACCGGTCCCGCCGCCGCCCGAGGGGCCGGCCAGCCCCTGGGCCATCCGCGACTTCCGCCTGCTCTGGGTCGGGCGGGTGGCGGCGGTGCTGGGCATCCAGATCCAGTCCTCGGCCCTGTTGTGGCAGGTCTATGAGATCGCGCGCCGGGACCATCCGGTGGCCGAGGCCAGCCTGTATCTGGGGCTGGTCGGCCTGTGCCAGTTCCTGCCGCTGCTGGCCCTGACGCTGCCCGCCGGTGCCTTGGCCGACCGGCGCGACCGCAAGAACACCGTCACCCTGTCGGTCATGGTCGAGGGCGGCTGCGCGCTCGCCTTCCTGTTCATGGCGCTGCACGGTTCGCCGCCGCTGTGGGGGCTGCTGGCGGTCGCCGCCGTGTTCGGAGCGGCGCGGGCCTTCCTCGCCCCGGCCAGCCAGGCCTTCCTGCCCATGGTGGTCGGGCGTCGCGCCCTGCCGCCGGCCATCGCGGCCCAGTCCATCGCCTTCCAGACCGGGGCCATCGCCGGCCCGGCGCTGGGCGGGGTGATCGTCGGTTTCTCCGTGCCCGGGGCCTATGCCGTGGCCCTGGCCATGTTCGCCATCGGCTTCGCCAGCCTTGTTCTGATCCGCACCAGTGGCAAGCCGGCCGCGTCGCCGACCCGCGTCTCGCCGGTGGACCAGGTGAAGGAGGGACTGGCCTATGTCTGGAACACCAAGATCGTGCTCGGTGCCATTTCGCTGGATCTGATCGTGGTGCTGCTGGCCGGTGTGGCCCTGCTGGCGCCGATCTTCGCGCGCGACATCCTGCATGTCGGGGCCGTCGGCTTCGGCCTGCTGCGGGCGTCGTTCGGGGCCGGAGCCCTGCTGGTGGCCCTGTATCTGAGCCGCTTCCCGATCGTGAAGCACGCGGGCCGATGGATGTTCGCCTCGGTCGCCGTGTTCGGCGTCTGCACCCTGACCTTCGGCCTCTCGACCAGTGTCTGGCTGTCGGGTGCGGTCCTGTTCCTCGGCGGTGCGGCGGACATGATCAGCGTCAACATCCGCCAGACCCTGATCCAGCTGGCCACACCCGATCACATGCGCGGCCGGGTCAGTTCCGTGTCCATGCTGTTCATCGGTGCCTCGAACGAACTCGGCGAGGCCTATTCCGGCGTGGCGGTCCGCTTCCTCGGCCCCATTGGCGCGGCGGTATACGGCGGCATCGGGGCGCTGGCCGCGACCGGTCTCTGGGCGCGGTGGTTCCCCGCGCTGAGGAAGGCGGATCGGCTGGAGTAATGGTGCTCCGGCGCGCCGGGGCCTCAGATCAGAGACCAGATCAAAGCCCCGCCAGCGGCGATTGAGACCGGCGCGACCAGACGAACGGCCGTCACCGGAATTCGCTGTGCCCACCAAGTGGAGTATGCCGCATGCCATCGGCGCGGAAGCAGCATCAGGACGGCGGCGGATACGATCAGGAATCCGCCGATGAGCGCGATCGCTTGCGGAAACCGGGATGCGGCGGCGGCCAGCACCAAAGCGCTTCCAGCCGCGATGCGCAGTAACATTTCGCCGAAGTGAATCGTCGGGCTTCCACCCATCGCGCCGAGCGCCTTTAGCGCCCGGCGTGGAGCGACCAACATGAAAGCGCTGACGCCGATCAGCCATAGCCCCACGACGATGGACAGATACTGGGCGGCCGTTGCCGTCATCGAACCCTCAGCTCACCACGGCCTGAAGTGTTTGCTCAGCTTCAGCCCCTGCCGCTGGTAGTGGCTGCCGCCCTCGCCGTAGAGGCGGGTCGGGCGTTCAGTGAGGGGTTCATAGACTAGCCGGGCGACGATCTGGCCGTGTTCCAGCAGGAAGTGGGTGTCGTGGGTGCGGACCTCGAGTACGCCCTTGGAGCCGGCGCCGTGCGCCTCGTCCGTGCCGAAGCCGGGATCGAAGAAGCCGGCGTAGTGGACACGGAACTCGCCGACCGATGGATCGATCGGGGTCATCTCGGCGGCCTGGTCGACCGGGATTTCGACGTCGTCGCTGGAGGCCAGGATGTAGAATTCGCCCGGATCGAGCAGCAGTTCGCCGCGGCGCAGGGTCAGGGGCTCCCAGAAGTCGCGCGGGTCGTGGCCGTCGATGTTGTCGAGGTCGACGACGCCGGCATGGCGGCGACCGCGGAAGCCGACGATCGAGCCCTCGCCCCCCTGCAGTTCCACCCCGACGCTGCGGGTTTCGAGTTTGGGCGGTGCGCCGGCCTTGAGCCGCAGTTGGTTCAGGCGGGTGCCCGGACGGACCAGGATGGGGAAGGTCTGGGGCGAGATCTCCAGATAGAGCGCCCCCTCATAGCCTTCGGCCACGTCATCGAAACGGGCACCGCGATCGGTCAGCAGGCGGACGAAGACATCGACCCGGCCCGTCGAACTCTTGGGATTGGCGCGGGCGATCAGCCCCTTGGGCAGGCTCAGCCGCTCCTGAAGCCGCACGATATAGACGCAGCCCCGCTCCAGAACGACGCCGCCCGACAGGTCGATCCGGTGCATGGAGACGTCGGCGATGCGCTCCTCGACGGTTCTGTGGCCGGGCAGGAAGGTGGCGCGCACGCGCCAAGCCTGGTCGGACAGGCGCAGGTCCAGACTGGCCGGCTGCACCTGATCGACGTCGAAGGGGGTGTCGGAGGCGATCGCGCCGCCGGCGATCAGGGCCTCGATGGACTGGCAGGGCAGGATGCCGGGGGTGGGGAATTCGATGGACTGCATGGATACGGCTTACACGATTCCGCCGCCTGTCTCTTGTCCCGAGACGTCGCCGCGCCGCTTGACCTGCGTCCCCGTTCCGGGACCATGGGCGGATGCACGATACGCGCGCCTATGAAGCCGAAACCGACGGGATCGTGGTCCGCGTCCGGCCCAGCTATCTGGCCGGCCAGTCCGATCCGGACGCCGGCCGCTGGGTCTGGGCCTATCAGGTCGAGATCGTCAATCTGACCGGGGTGTCCGTCCAGCTGATGGCGCGGCGCTGGGTGATCACCGATGCGCGCGGCCATGTCGAGGAGGTGCGCGGGCCGGGCGTGATCGGCGAACAGCCCACGATCCTGCCGGGCGAAAGCTATGCCTATGCCTCTGGCTGTCCGCTGGGCACGGCCTCGGGTTCGATGGTCGGGGGCTATGCGATGACGGACGCCACCGGGCGCGAGTTCGAGGCGGCCATCCCGGCGTTCAGCCTGGATGTGCCGGGGGAACGGCGCGTTCTGAACTGAGTGGGTGAGGGGCTGCGTCAACCCGGAAAAGCGCAGCCCCGCCCCAGCACTCAAGGCCCCGTGCGGGTGGGGCCTCGAGGCGGAGGGCGGCTCTCTAGGAGCCGTTCATGACAGCCGTATGGCTGAAAGGGGTCAGATATACCGCCGCAGCGAGCGGGCCAGGTCGGTCGCGCCGCGCTTGACCTGGGGCTGGTAGGCGACGCGGGCGTGTTCGACGCAATAGACGCCTTCCGACGAACGCCGGCCGCAGAAGCTGAACTCGTTCGAGGACGGGTCGCCGATCGGCCATTTGCACATGTGGGCGCCCAGGGTCATCACCGTGGCGGTGCCGGGCAGGTCGGGCATGGGGGCCGGAACCGACGGGGCCGAGACGGCGCGCGGCTGGACGGCTTCGATGCGGCGCGGTGCCGACGGCGCCTGGGTCGGCTGGGCGGCGGGGCGCGGACGCGAGGGGCGGAAGGTGGCGCGGGCGGGCTGCGACGGGGCGGCCCGGCCCGACAGGCCGAGACGGTGCACCTTGCCGATGACGGAGTTGCGGGTGACGCCGCCGCCGAGCTGCTTGGCGATCTGGCTGGCCGACTGGCCTTCCAGCCAGAGCTTCTTCAGCGCGCCGACGCGGTCTTCAGTCCAGCCTGCGGTCATAGCCAACCCTCCGGGTCTCGGATTCAATATATGGGGTCCAGGCTGCCCTCCCGGGGCCTCGACCTACCACTAATCGTAAACGAGGTCCTAACAGACGCAAGATGTGCGAATCAGTCCGTCCACAGGAACCAGATGTAGGGATGGTTAACGGCGGCGGCTGCGCCGCCGGGTGGTTGGTGGTTGGTGATTGGTGATTGCAGCTTGTTCGCCAGCGGAAGGGCGGCGCAGGCGGCGCCGCTGCACTGGCGCTGCCCAACCACCAACCACCAACCACCAACCACCAACCACTTGCATCCCGCCGCTGCCCGCCGCATCTGGCCTCCATGACCGACCTGAGCACCGCCTCCACCACGCCCCAGCCGCGCAGCTATCCCGGGATCAACTGGATCGGCGTGCAGACCCTGTACCTGCGTGAGGTGCGGCGGTTCTGGAAGGTCGGGGCCCAGACGGTGGCCGGACCGGTGGTGACCACCCTGCTGTATATGCTGGTCTTCGTGGTGGCCCTCCAGGGTGCCCGCCCGCCGCTGCACGGCACGCCCTTCGCCGAGTTCGTCGGGCCCGGCCTGATCATGCTGGCCATGCTCAACAACGCCTTCGCCAACGCCTCCTCCAGCCTGATCCAGGCCAAGGTGATGAATACGGCGACCGACTTCCTGACCCCGCCGCTCAGCCCGCTGGAGCTGACCATCGGCTTTTCGCTCGGTGCCGCGACGCGCGGCCTGGTGGTCGGGATCGTGACGGCGCTGTGCGTCATGCCCTTCGCGCGGCTGGAAGTGGCCAACCTCGGCCTGATCCTGTGGTTCGGCCTGCTGGCCTGTCTGATCATGGGGATGCTGGGCGTCTTCGCCGGCCTCTGGGCCCAGAAATTCGACCAGCTCGCCGCGGTGCAGAATTTCGTCATCATGCCGATGACCTTCCTGAGCGGCACCTTCTACCTCGTCGAAAACCTCCCCGAGCCGTTCGCGACGATCAGCCATTTCAACCCCTTCTTCTATCTGATCGACGGCTTCCGGGCCGGCTTCATCGGGACCGGCAATGCCGAGGGAAACCTGATGATCGGCATGGTGCTGAGCGGCGTGCTGACGCTGGTCATGGCCGTGACCTGCTGGCTGGTGTTCCGCTCGGGCTGGCGGCTGAAGACCTGAAGCAGTTGTAAGGTGCGTCCGGCACCGCGCCGCGCTAGCCATGGTGCCTTGTCTCAAGGGGGTCCCATGCTGTTCCGTTCGCTCGCCGCCGCCGCGGCCCTGCTCGTCGCGTCCACGCCGGTCGCCGCCCAGGACCTCGACCTGCGCGCCCAGGTCGCCGCCTTCGTCCAGCCGTCCAACGAAGCGCGCACCGCCGTCGTCGTGGCCCAGTTGCGCGCCACCGGGTTCGAGCCGACGGTCGAGACCTTCGTCGGCGGCAATGGCCGGACCGGGGAGATGGAGGGCCGCAATGTGGTCGTGACCATCGGCGACGGCCCGCGCGAAATCCTGCTGACCGCCCACTATGATGCGGTGAAGCTGCGCGACGGGACGATGTCGCACGGGGTGGTCGACAACGCCGCCTCCGTGGTCGGCGTCATCGAGGCCGCGAAGATCCTGCGCGGCCGGGAGCTGACACACCGCATCCGCATCATCCTGTTCGACCAGGAGGAGCTGGGCCTCATCGGCGCGCGCAAATGGATCGAGGCGCACGGGCTGGCGAACGTCGCCGCCGTCGTGAACTCGGACGTCGCCGGATACGGCGACACCATGATGTACGGCCAGAACAACGGCCCGCAGTCGGCCTTCGTCACCCGCGTGGTGCAGGAGCTGTGTGCCGAGCGGGCGATGCAGTGCGTCGGCTTCCCGGTCTATCCGCCGTCCGACGACCGCGCCTTCTCCGCGGCCGGCGCGCCGGTGGTGTCGCTCGGCTTCCAGGACCAGATCGGCGCCCACCAGATGTGGCTGGCCTTCAACGGTGGCGAGGCCAACGGCCTGGCCGAGGGCTTCGTCCCGCAGGTCTTCCGGCTGATCCACTCGGCCGAGGACACGATGGACAAGATCGATCCGGCCACGGTCGCCCTCGCCGGCGCGACCTACGCGGCGGTGGTCGAACGGCTGGACGCGCAGCTTTCGCGCTGATCTGCGCGCACAAGCGCCAGGCCGCGTCGGGTCGGGAGGTCCCGAAGGGCCGACGACCGCGGCCCAACAGGATTGACTAACACCGTCCTCCGGCCGACAAGGCCTGACCCTTATTCCAGCGGTCCCGGCGCTCTCCAGCGGCGGGGCCGTCTCGCTTTTGGAGGCTTGTCCCGTGTCCACTGAACATCTGATGGGTGTCTACAACCGCGCGCCGCTGGAAGTGGATCGTGGCCAGGGCGCGCGTCTGTGGGCGAAGGACGGGACCGAATATCTCGACTGCGTCATGGGCATCTCGACCAACGCCCTCGGCCACGCCCATCCGGTGCTGGTCCAGGCGGTGAAGGACCAGGCCGAGAAGCTCTGGCACGTCTCCAACATCTTCAAGATCCCGGGGCAGGAAGCCCTGGCCGACGCGCTGTGCGAAAAGTCGTTCGCCGACGTGGTCTTCTTCACCAACTCGGGCACCGAGGCGGTCGAGTGCGCGATCAAGACGGCGCGCCGGTATCATTTCGCCAACGGCCAGCCCGAGCGGATCGACATCTACGGCTTCGACGGCTCGTTCCACGGCCGCACCTATGGCGCCATCAACGCGGCGGCCAACCCCAGCTACACCAACGGCTTCGGCCCGCCGATGGAAGGCTTCCACCAGCTCGTCTTCGGCGACCATGAAGCCCTCAAGGCCGCGATCGCCAATCCGAACACCGCCGCCATCATCGCCGAACCGGTGCAGGGCGAAGGCGGCTGCCGCGCCATTCCCGAGGTCTGCCTGCGCGGCCTGCGCGAGATGTGCGACGAATACGGCGTCCTGATCATCTTCGACGAAGTCCAGTGCGGCATGGGCCGGACCGGCAAGCTGTGGGCTCATGAGTGGGGCGGCATGGCCCCCGACATCATGGCCATCGCCAAGGCCCTGGGTGGTGGCTTCCCGATCGGCGCCTGCCTGGCCACGGCCAGGGCGGCCACGGGCATGGTCGTCGGCGTGCACGGCTCGACCTTCGGCGGCAACCCGCTGGCCATGGCCGTCGGTGCCGCCGCCTTCGCCGAGATCTCGAAGCCCGAGACCCTGGCCCACGTCAACGAGATCGCCGGCTATCTGAAGCAGCAGCTGCACGGGCTGAAGGAACGCTTCCCCGATGTGATCGTCGAGGTGCGCGGCAAGGGCCTGCTGATGGGCATGAAGCTGGTCCCGAACAACCGCGAATTCATGGGCTGGGCCCGCGACGAGGCGCATCTGCTGGTCGCCGGCGGCGGCGACAATCTGGTCCGCATCCTGCCGCCCCTGAATTTCACGCTGGACGAGGCGCGCGAGGCGATCGAACGGCTCGAGAAGACCTGTGAGTTCGCCCGCGCCAAGATGGCCGCGGCCTGACCGGAGACCTGAAGATGGTCCGCCACTTCCTCGACATCCACCGGCTTGAAGCCGCGGAGTTGCGCGCCATCCTCGATGACGCCCATGCCCGCAAGGCGGCCCGCCAGGGCTGGCCGAAGGGCCGCGCCGATGCCGACGCGCCGGCGAAGGATCGCGTGCTGGCGATGATCTTCGAGAAGAATTCGACCCGCACGCGCTTCAGCTTCGACGCCGCGATCCGCCAGCTGGGCGGGGCTTCGATCATCGCCAACGCCGGCGACATGCAGCTGGGGCGCGGCGAGCCCGTCGAGGATACGGCCCGGGTCCTGTCGCGCATGGTCGATGCGGTGATGATCCGCGCCAACAGCCATGAGGACGTCGAACGCTTCGCCCGGGTCGCCACCGTGCCGGTGATCAACGGCCTGACCGACCGCTCGCACCCGTGCCAGATCCTCGCCGATATCATGACCATCGAGGAGGCCCGCGGCCCGATCGCCGGCAAGACGATCGCCTGGGTCGGGGACGGCAACAACGTCTGCCACAGCTTCATGCATGCGGCGCCGAAGCTGGGCTTCCATCTGAACGTCGCCTGCCCGGCCGACTACCACCCCGACCTCCATGACCTGGCCCGGGGCGGCAATCACGTCACCCTGACCAGCGACCCGCGCGAGGCCGTGGCCGGCGCGGATGTCGTGGTCACCGACACCTGGGTGTCGATGGGCGACGGCGACTATGAGGCCCGGCTTGAAGCCTTCGAGGGCTATGGCGTCGACGCCGCCCTGATGGACGCCGCCGCCAGCGACGCCGTCTTCCTGCACTGCCTGCCCGCCCACCGCGGCGAGGAGGTGACGGACGCCGTCATCGACGGACCGAAGTCGCTGGTCTGGGACGAGGCCGAGAACCGCATCCACGCCCAGAAGGCCGTGCTGGCCTGGTGTTTCGCGAGCTGAGAGAACAGCGTCTTGCCGCGCTTGTGGGGCCCATTTAGGTGGAGGCCTGCCTCCCCTCTTCGAGCCCTTCATGCCAGAGCCGACCGCTGACGCTGCCTGGATCGCCGTGGAGACGCGCGAGCCCCGCATCCTTGAGCAAGTTTACCGGCTGCGGGTCTCGGCGTGGCGCGCGCGCAACCGTGACTTTCCGGCCATGGAAGCGTGGACCGACGCCTTTGATGCAAGCGGGCGGCACTGGGTCGTTCTTGACGGCGACGCCCCGGTGGCCGCTGCGCGACTGACGGTGCACCCCGTGCTGTTGCAAGCGCCGAGTTCGGAGATTTATCGCGGTCTGCTGCCCGACGATTTGCCCGGCCCGATCGGAGTCCTGACCCGTCTGGTGGTCGCGCCCAGCCATGCGGGCCGTGGCCTGAGCCGGGCGCTGGACTTGGCTCGGATCGAGGCGGCAAGGAAGGCAGGTTGCCGGCATCTGATCGGCGAGACGTTTGCTGGACTGCCGCGTATCCGGCAGATGCACGCTTTGGGATTCGAGGTCCTAGGAAAGGCAGCCGCCTATGCTTCCGGACCGCTTGCCGTCGTCAAGGGAACTGCCGCAGGGGAGGGCGCAGACGTGCCTGCTATCATTCGCATGGTCTTGAGCGTGGACCTGCAGTCTATCCCTTGACGACTTCGGCGCAGCCTACTGCAGATTCACGTCCGCCACGCCGCCCGCGTCCGGCAGTGTCTTCGTCAGATTGGCCTTGGCGATCTCGAACATGAACCGCACCGGGCCCTTCTTCGACACCCAGATCCGGCCGTCGTCGGCGTCGAAGCGCAGCAGGGTCAGGTGGGGGTCGTCCTTGCCCCCGGGGTACCAGGCGGCGAGGATCGGGTTCCAGTGTTTGTCGATCAGCGCCGGATTGCGCGGAGCCACGGACAGGGTGCCGTGGATGCAGGCCCAGACTTCCTGATCCTTGGAGCCATAGGTGAACATGGCCGACTGGTCGGGAATGGCCGCGTCCTTCGCCAGGTCGGTGTCGTCGCGGGTGAAGAACCAGATCGTCCCGGTCTCTTCCTCGCGAAAGGCCGTCATCGGCTGGCTGTGATAGCCGGGCTGGTCGAGGCCCAGCATGCCGGTGTTGGACGTCTTGAGGTGGTCCCAGAATTCCTTCTCGGCCTCCGCGGCGGTGAGGGTCTTGTCGTTCATGGGCGGGGTTCCTGATCTCGGGGGTGGATCAGGAATGGCCGGGCGGCGGAGGGGTTCCGGCCGGGTCTCGCCTAGTAGGGGCGCTGGGGCACGCCCATCAGGGTTCCGATGTGGATGGCCAGCACCATGATCGCGGCACCCGACAGCAGCATGATGAAGCGCCACGGCACCATGCGGACGCCGCGCCGCGGGTCCCACGGGCGAGCGCCCCGCCAGCCGGCGAAGACCGCCAGGGCGAGGGCGGCGACGAGCAGGGCGACGGTGACGGTCAAACTCATCCGCGCGAGGTGGTCCGTGGAGGGGCTTGGCGCAAGGGTGAAAGCCTTGCCGGGAGGTTAATCTTCATGGGTCGTTAACCACGTTGGCGCGAAATATTCATCGGGTCGCGGCGCTTTCCACAGGAAGATGGGGACACCGCTATATCTTGGGGTTAACCACGCGTTTACACCCACGATCTGGACGTCTAGCGTTCTTCAGGTGGGTCGGGAGTCGAATCAGTGAGCGCAGCCGCGGCGCCTTGGAGCGTAAAGGGCATTGAGCCCAAGGCGCGCGAGATCGCCAAGGACCTTGCCCGTCGTTCGGGCATGACGCTGGGCGAGTGGCTGAACACCATCATCATGGAAGACGGCGACGATGACGAGGGCGGCTTCACGCCCCTGTCCCGCCGCCCCCATGCCGGCGACAGTATCGACCGTCGCGGCCGCAGCCGTCGCATGGATGACGCCTACGGGGCGGGTGCCAGCGACGACCAGCTGCATCGTCTCGGGGCCTCGATCGACGCCATCGCTGCCCGGCTGGAAGCCGCCGAGCGCCGCTCCACCATCGCTATCCAGGGTGTCGACCAGGCCGTCTCCGGACTCGTCCGTCGACTGGAAGGGCAGGACCAGACCGGCAAGGCCTACGGCCGCCGCATCGACGACATCGCCGAGGAGCTGCGCGAGGGCCACAAGCGCCTGCGCCGGTTTGAACAGGAGGTGGGGCCGCAGACGGCCGAGACCTTCGGCAAGGTCGAGACCACCATGGGCGCGCTCGCCGGCCGCCTGTACGACATTGAGGAGCGTCAGCGCTCCAGCGTCAACGAACTGCGCCACCGCATGGATGCGGTGGAAAAGGTTGCCGGACCGGGCGTCGGGTCGGAGCTGCTGGCCGAGGTCGGGCAACGGCTGGACCAGGCCCAGAGCCGCACCGCCGAGGCGCTGCGCAATCTGCAGGCGTCGTTCGCCGGGCTGGATCAGCGGCTGCGCGCCGCCGAGTCCCGCGCCGAGCCCGAGGGCGCGCGCGAGGCTGCCCGCTTCGAAAAGCTGGCCGAGACGCTGAGCCGTCAGGTCGAGGGCAACCGCGCCGAGATGATGCGGCGGCTCGACACCGCCGAGAGCGAAGGCCGGATGGACCGCATCGAGCGCGCGGTGCTGGCCATCGGCGATCAGGTCAAGGCCTCCGAGGAACGCTCCGCCAAGGCCGTCGAAAGCATGGGCCATGAGGTCCTGCGCATCGCCCAGAACCTGAACGGTCGGGTCCAGTCGATCGAGGCCGAAACGCCGGTCCGGTTTGAACAGCTGAGCCGCAAGGTCGAGACCGACATGGGCCGGTTCGCCCAGGGCATCGAGCAACGGCTGACCGCGACGGACGACCGCCACGCCCTGGGCCTCGAAAAGCTGGGCGGCGAGATCACCCGGATTTCCGACCGGCTGAGCGAACGCATCGCCCAGTCCGAGCGGCGCTCGCAACAGGCGCTGGACGATATCGGCCGCCGCCTGGCCGACAGCTCCAGCCGCATTGAGCAGGGCTATGACCGCGCGTCCGGCGAACTGGCCGAGCGCATGCGGATGTCGGAAGAGCGCACCGCGGCCCTGATCGCCGAGGCCCGCGGCAATATCGAGCGCCGGGCGGAGGCCCCCGTCGTCGCGGCTGCTCCGGCACCGGACGCAGACTGGCGTGCCGCCGCCTTCCCGGACTCCGCCTTCCCCGGCACGGCCTTCTCCGACACAGCGTTTGATGATCCGGTCTATGCCGAGCAGCAGGCTTGGTCCGCAGACCTCGCGCCGCCCGAGCCGACGCCTGCCGCCTTCCGTCCCGAGCCTGAGGCCGACGAAGTCCTGACCGCCGACGCCATCTTCGACGCCGTCATGCGTGGCCCACGCGTCGATGAGGCCGCTGTTGAAGCGCCGATGGCCGCGTCCGCGCCGTTCGGCAGCCGTCCCGCCGGGGCGTTTGCCGTCGAGGTCGACCCGGCTCCGCAGATTCCCGCCTTCACCCCGCCCCCGTTCAGCGCCGCGCCCGAGGACCAGCCGGTCCAGGCTCCGGCCGCGCCGACCGCCTTCGGCCAAAGCTTCGGCGGTGCCGATGTCTCGGACGCGCTCGAGGCGACCGCGCCCGGCGCGTTCGACAGCGACCATGACGATTTCGACGGCGAGACCGACTTCGTCGATCCGCGCGCCCTTCGCGCGGCGGCGGCCCAGGGGCGTGCCTCCTCCACCCGCCAGACTATCGACGCCGCCCGCGCCGCCATGACCGCACCGGCCGCCGCGGAAGCCCCGGCCCGCTCGGCCTTCGGCCTGAAGCGCGGCGGCAAGCCCCGGCTGCAGGAGCGGCTCGACAAACAGGCCGCCAAGGACGGCGGCACGGTCCGCAAGGCGCTGGGTGCCTCGGCCATCGCGGTCCTGCTGACCGCGGGCGGTGCCTATGCCACCGGCCAGCTGACCGGCTCGGGCCTGAACATTCCCGGCTTTGCGGGGGCCGAGCCTGCCACGCCGATGGCGGCGCTCGCCGTCGTGCCGACTGCGGCTTCGGCTGAGGACCTGGCGCGCGGGGAAACGCTGTACGAGCAGGCCATGACGCAGCTTGATGCGGGCGAGTCTGCCGGGGTCGAGACGCTGAAACAGGCTGCCGGCACTGGCTATACGCCGGCCCAGCTGCATCTGGCGGGCCTCTATCAGGACGGCGACAAGGGCCTGGCGGCGAACCCGTCTGAGGCCCGGAGCTGGGCGCGCCGCGCGGCGGACGGGGGCGACGCTCGCGGCATGCACGCCTACGGCATGTATCTGTTCGACGGTATCGGCGGCGAGCAGAACCGCGCCGAGGCGCTGAATTGGCTGAAGCGTGCCGCGGAACTCGGTCTGGTCGACAGCCAGTTCAACGTCGCCAAACTGTATGAGACCGGCGACCAGGGCATCCGCCCTGACCTCACCGAAGCCTACAAATGGTATCTGATCGCGGCGCGCGCCGGTGACATCGACGCCCGGTCGGCGGTCGAGCGTCTGCGCACCTCGCTCCCGGCCGCGATCCGCGACAAGGCCGGAACAGAGGCCGAAGAATTCGCGGTCGAACCATTCGCCTGACGCGGGAGGGGCGAGCTTTTCTGGCGCATCGGGTGGCGGGGACCGTCCGGTGGGTCTAGGACACCGTCAGTTCCGTCGTCGCCTTTCCGGCGCCTAGCCTCAGTTCCAGCCGAAGGCGCGTCCTTTGGATATCTATCTGCCGATCGCCGAGGTTTCGGTGAACTGGCCGCTCCTGGTTCTGCTGGGCGCGACGGTCGGATTCGTGTCCGGGCTGTTCGGCATCGGCGGCGGCTTCCTCATGGCCCCGATCCTGATCTTCCTGGGCATCCCGCCGGCGGTGGCGGTGGCCAGCCAGGCCAGCCACGTCGTGGCCTCCTCGACCTCCGGCGTGATCAGCTACACCAGCCAGAAGGCGGTCGACTACCGCATCGGCGGGGTCATGGCCTTCGGCGGGGTCGTCGGCGCGTTGCTGGGTGTGGAACTGTTCCGCTACCTGCGCCTGCTCGGCCAGGCCGATATGGCCGTGGCGGTGTCCTATCTGCTGTTCCTCGGCGTGATCGGCACCCTGATGCTCTACGAGAGCCTGGGCCAGATCCTGCGCCGGGTGCGTGGCGAGGTCCTTCCGCACAAGGAGCGTCGGCGCCCGCTCTGGCTCTACGGCCTGCCGCTGAAGATGCGCTTCCCCCGCTCGGGGCTCTACATCAGTGCTATTCCCCCGTTCGCCCTGGGGGCCTTCGCCGGGGTGCTGTCGGCCATCATGGGCGTGGGCGGCGGCTTCATCCTCGTGCCGGCCATGCTCTACGTCCTGCGCATGAGGGCGGGTGTCGTGGTCGGCACCAGCCTGTTCCAGATCATCATCGTCACGGCCATGACCACCATCCTTCAGGCCGGGCGCAACCAGACGGTCGACATCGTCCTGTCCACCCTGCTGCTGGTCGGCGGGGTGGTCGGTGCCCAGTACGGGGCCCGTCTGTCGGGCCGCTTCCGGCCGGATGTCCTGCGGGCTGTCCTCGGGCTGATCGTCCTCCTCGTCGGCATCCAGATGGGGCTGGAGCTGTTCGTGCGGCCGTCCGACCTGTTCGCCTTCGCGCCGGGAGTGCCCGAGTGATGCAGGCCCTCCCGCCGCCGCCGCCCGCCATCGTCGCCCCCGCGCCGGAACGCTCCGTCGGCACGGTCGGCCAGGTTCGCGTCGCCTCCGCCATGACCGACGCCCGGGTCATGATCGACTCCAGCTTCCGCGGGGCGTCCATCGTGGTCTATGGCGCGGTGTTCAACCCCACCGAACGCCCGGCCGATGTGGTTGTCGTGGTGCGCGGGCCGGACGGCCCGGTGCGTCTGGTCAAGAAGACCCGCAACATGGGTTTCTGGCTCAATAGTCGGCCCGTGCTCTTCGAGGGTGCGCCGGGCTTCTACATGACGGCCTCGACCCGGCCCCTGTCCGACATCGCCGACTTCGGCCAGCTGCGGCGGCTGGGTGTCGGCGTCGATCACCTGAGGATCAAGGCGCCGCAGGAAAGCCGAGCGGTCACCCGCTATGGCGTGCGCGATGTGGTCGTCAGCCGGCTGGGCGAGGACTATCTGGACTACCGCCGCGCCGTGATCCGGCTGCGCGAGGCGGCAGCGCTGTACAACACCGATCCCGACGGGGTGGAGTTCGTCGATACGGGCCTGTTCCGCGCCGAACTGGACCTGCCCGCCGTGGCCCCCACCGGCCAGTATTTCGCCGAGGTCTGGCTGTTCCAGGACGGCGAGCCGGTGTCGGTCTCGAACCTGACCCTGACGGTCGAGAAGGGCGGCCTGGAACGCGACATCTACGAGTTCGCTCACCGACGGCCGTGGAGCTACGGCGTGCTGACCGTCCTGCTGGCGGCCCTGATGGGCTGGGGCGCGAGCCGGCTGTTCAGGCGCGACTGACAGGGCACCAGAGGCCTGGCCGACGACCCAATAGAAAAGGCCCCCCGCAGATGCGGAGGGCCCTTTCATTCGGCGATGCCGAAAACTCAGTCGCTTTCGCTGTCGTCGATGACTTCGTTGAAGAACACGACGGCACCGATGATGGCGCCGACCGCGATCAGCGGGAGCGGCACGGAGGCCAGCTCGCTCGCTTCACCGGCCTGGGCACCGACGCGGTCACCCACGCGGGCGGAGGCCCCGGTGGTGGCGGCGGCCTGGCCGGCGACGAGCATGAGCCCGACCGTGGCGGCGGCAAAAATCTTCTTCATATTGAACTCCCCTTGTAAGCGGAATTCTCGTTTAGAGATTCAATCCCCGCCCCGCAACACGCGATGCGTGTTCTTGAGGCAACTACCGCGAGGCGAAATCCAAAACCGCAAAACGACCTGGAGGCGTAAACGGTGGGGCAGCGAAGGCGGAAGGGGCGACTATCCGGCGACGGCGAACTCGCTCAGCGCATCGATCACGGCCCGGTTCTGATCCTCGGTGCCCACGGTGATCCGCAGGCAGTCGGGCAGGCCATAGCCGCCGACGGGGCGGACAATGATGCCCTTTGAGTTCAGATACTCGTTCGCCGCGGCGGCGTTTCGCGTCGCATCCGGGAAGCGGACGAGGACGAAGTTCCCGGCCGAGGGGAAGACGTCGAAGCCGAAGCCCTTGATGGCCTGGGTCAGGCGCGGGCGCCAGGCGTGGACGAGGTCGCGCGACGCCTTCTGGTGCGCCTCGTCGGCGAGGGCGGCGACGGCCGCCTCGATGCCGGGGACCGAGACATTGAACGGCAGGCGGATGCGGTCGACCGCCTCGCAGACCTTCAGCGGCGCATAGCCGAAGCCGATGCGCAGGCCGCCGAGGCCGTGAATCTTGGAGAAGGTGCGGGTGACGATGACGTTGTCGCTGTCGCGGGCCAGCGGGAAGCTGGTCTCCCAGTCCGGCTCGGCGACGAATTCGGCATAGGCCTCGTCGATGACCAGCAGGATGTGCGGCGGCAGGGCCGCGTGCAGGTGCCGGATCTCCTCGGCCGTATTGTAGCTGCCGGTGGGGTTGGACGGACTGGAGACATAGACGATGCGGGTGCGGTCATCGACCTCGGCCAGGATGGCCTCGGGCGTCAGGCGGAAGTCCGGCTCGAGGGCCAGTTTGACCGAAGCCTGGTTGGCCAGGGCGCTGATGCGATAGGCGAGGAAGCCGTATTTGCCGCTGACGATATTATCGCCTGCGGTCAGATAGGTCTGGTTCAGCAGGGCGAAGACCTCGTCCGAGCCATTGCCGAAGATCAGCCGCTCGGGCTCCAGTCCGTGATGGTCCGCCACGGCGTCGCGCAGCTTCATCGCCCGGCCGTCCGGGTACATGTGGATGTTGCCGACAGCGGCGGCATAGGCCTCGCGCGCCTTCTCGCCCGCACCCAGCGCATTCTCGTTGGACGACAGCTTCATCGGCTCGGCCACGCCCTCGATGCGCGACTTGCCTCCGACATAAGGGGCGATGTCGAGGATGCCGGGCTTGGCCACGGGAGCGTTTTGCGGGGCGTCGGTCATGGGCGCTTTCAGAACAGGGGGGCGGCGCCGATGACGCCGGACAGGCTGCCGGGCGCGGATGCAAGCCGACCGTCTTCGGCCTGCACATAGCCCGCGAGCATGAACAGCTTCAAGCCGCCCGCCGCGATCAGCGGGCTGGCGGCCAGGCCGGCGGCACCCAGGGTTTCGACGATCCGGGCGTCGGGGGCCTGGCTGTCGGTGGCCCAGAAGGTGCGGTCGTCGCCGGTCGGACCGGGCTCGGCCCGCTGCACCAGAAGCGCGCGGGGCAGGCCGTGGCGGTCGTCGGGCAGGGCGGCGATCACGCGCAGGGCGGGCTCGGCCAGCAGTCGGCCCCACCAGGCTCGGCCCGGCGTCAGGTCCAGCAGGGCGCGCGATCCGTCGCGGACGGCGGCCAGCGCCTGTTCGGGTTCGGCGGCGAGGCTGGCGGTCAGGCCGAAACGGTCGGCGGCCAGGGTCTGGCTGGCGGTGCCCCACACGACCAGCGGCGCGCCGCTCGCCGCGTCAATCCGTCCCAGAACCGCGCGCGCGGCGGCGCGGGCGGCGGGCGACAGGTCGTTCAGCAGATCGCGCAGGGCGATGGCGTCGGCGTCGGGCGACGGACGCGGGCCGGCGGCGAGCCGCAGGCGCACCGCCTCGGCCACGGCCCGGTCCAGCGCCAGCCGTTCGGTGTCGACCTCGGGTTCGACGAGGACCCTGGGCAACATCAGAACAGCCGCGGCGCCGGTGCCAGGGCGAAGGGCCCCAGCCAGGTGCGGCCGTCGCGGAACTCGACGACCAGATCGACCGGCCGCGCGCCCGAACCCGCCGTGGCCGCCGCGGCGCCGGCTGCGCCCATCCGGTTGACCGCCCCCGACTGCGACCGGGCCAGTCCGGCGATGGCGGCCATCGGCTGCTCGGCCCTCAGGGCCAGCGACCCCTGCAGCCGCCCGTCGGCCCGGGCCGAGAGGCTGTCGCTGGAAATCAGGGCCGTGCTGTCCCCGGCCTTGAGCCGACCCCGGACGGCGGTGAACCGTCCGCCCGCCTCGGTCCAGGCGGCGAAGACTCCCGCGGCGTCCATGCCCTTCAGGCGGCTGGCCTCGACGATCGTGCCCTCGACATCGGCGCTGAGCCTGCCCTGTCGGGTCGCCCCCTCGACCGGGCCGCCGGGACGCCCGCGCGCGTCGATCAGGCGGAAAAGAACATCCAGTTCGTCGGTCGAGGCGGTGCCGTCGGTCAGATGCGGCCGTGTCTCCAGCTGGATGCGCTCGGCCGAAACGATCGGGAAGGGCTCGGCCCCTTCGAGCGGGGTGAAGGTCGGGCGGATCAGCTCGGCCCGCAGGTCCGGGAAGCGATCGCGCAGATGGCTGATGCTGAAACGCAGGCCGTCGCCGGCGATGGCGATCCGGCCCTTGTCCGCCCGTGTCAGGGTCAAGCCGTCGGGAATGACGACCACCCAGTGGCCGGGGTTCCAGCTGCTGGCCTCGGCCACCAGCTCGGGCGCCGCGACGCCGTGGCCCGAGGGGGCGAGGATGTCGGCCTGCGGCATCGACACCCGCGTCCGGAACGGCCAGCCCGTGGTGGTCACCGGAGCATGGGTGATGGTCCAGCCGTCCTGACGCAGCACCTCGACCTGGGCCGTCAGACGCGTCTCGACCTGGTCGGTCAGCCAGAACCACCAGCCGGTCCAGGCGGCCAGCAGCAGGCCGACGATGATGAAGGGCTCGGCGAGGCCGCGGCGGGAGTGGCGGGGGGCGGTGTCGGTCATCGGGGGCACCGTCTAGTCCGGCTTGAGGAAGGCGCCAACCAGTTCCACCGCCTCGGCCAGACCCATGCGCTGGACCTCGGTTCCGGGCGGCAGGCTGGCGAACAGCCGGGTCGGTGCGGCGGCGTCGAGCATGACGAAGACGCCCTTGTCGTCGGCGCGGCGGATCAGCCGGCCGAAGGCCTGGGCCATCTTCGCGCGGGCGAGGGCGTCGTCGAAATTGCGTCCGCCGGCACCCTCGCCGCCGAAGCGCAAGCGCCGCGCCTTGTGCAGCAGGTCGGGACGCGGCCAGGGCACGCGGTCGAAGGCGAGGATGCGCAGCGACCGGCCCGGCACATCGACTCCGTCGCGGACCGCATCGGTGCCCAGCAGGCAGGAGTCCTGTTCGGCGCGGAAGACATCGACCAGCGCCCCGACTTCCAGCGGATCGACGTGCTGGGCGTAGAGGGGGATACCGGCCTTGGCCAGGTCGGGGCCCAGCCGCTCATAAACCGCCTTCAGCCGGCGAATGGCGGTGAACAGGCCGAGCCCGCCGCCGCCCGCCGCGAGGAACAGCTCGCGCATGGCCGCCGCCGTCTGGCGCGTGTCGTCCTTGACCAGATCGTTGACGACGATGACCCGGGCATTGGCGGCATAGTCGAACGGACTCTCGACCTTGAGGGTCCGGGCCGGTTCGATCAGCCGGGCGGAGCCGGTGCGCAGCCGGGCCATGTCGAAGGGATCGTCCGCGTTCGGATCGGACAGGGTGGCGCTGGTGACCAGCACGCCGTGGGCGGGCATGATGACCGCCGCTTCGAGCGGCACCGTCGGGTCGATCCAGTGACGGCGCAGGGCCACGTCCATGATCCGGCCGAAGGCGGCCTCGGCCGACAGCCAGTCGAGGAAGTCGGGGTCCGGCTCGTCGGACGAGACCTCCAGCGCCGCCAGCATCGAACGCCAGCCGGGCAGGGTCATGCGGGCACGGCGGTCAAGGCCGCGCAGGGCGCCCTCGATGCGGGCGCGGCTGGCACCGTCCAGATCGGCGGCCTCGTCGTCGAGGATGTCCTCCAGATGCCGGGACAGGGCCAGCAGCGGCGCCTCGACGGCGGCGAGCGCCTTGGCGGCCTCGCGCGCGGCTTCCAGCACCGGTTCGGTGACGGGGCGCAGGGAGCATTCCATGCCGAATTCGACGCCGCTGCCGGACGCATTCTCACTAGTCCGTGCCCGGAGCTGTTCGAGGGCGGCCAGCAGGAAGCGCTCGATCGGCCCGACCGGATTGACCTCGCCCGACGCCGGAGCGATGCGGCCCGAGACGCCCTCGCCGGGCAGCTGGGCGGCGGCGCGGACGGCGTCCTGCAGTGCTTTCGTAGCCGCCTCGTTGTCGGCGCAGAGGTCGCCCAGCCGCTGTTCCAGACCGCGCCCGCGCCGCCCGCGACCCTCGGGTCCGCGCAGCCAGCGGCGCAGTTCGGCGGCCTCCTGACCCGAGAGGCAGGCCGAGAAGGCGCTGTCGGCGGCGTCGAACAGATGGTGGCCCTCGTCGAAGACGATCCGCTTGAGGGCCGCCGTCTCGCCGTCCTGCTTCAGGCCGCGCGCCGACCGGGCACCGTCGAAGGCGGCCTGGGTCATGACCAGCGCATGGTTGGCGACGACGAGGTCCGCCCGACGGCTGGCGCGGATGGTCTTCTCGACGAAACAGGTGCGGTAGTGCGGGCAGGCGGCGTGGACGCATTCGCCCCGCCGGTCGACCAGATTGGCGGCGCTGGCCTGATGGCTGGGGCCTGTCGCGAACAGGCCGGGCAGCCAGCCGGGATAGTCGCCGCCGGTCATGTCCCCGTCGCGCGTATGCATGGCCCAGCGGCTGGCGAGCGCCATGCCGATCAGGTCGCCGTTCCCCAGTTGGGCGGCCTGGACCATGTCCTGCAGGTTCAGCAGGCAGAGGTAGTTCTCCCGCCCCTTGCGGACGACGGTCTTCTTCTTGCGCTCGACCGGATCGGGCCACAGGGCGGCGCTCTCCCGGTCGATCTGGCGTTGCAGGGCGCGGGTGTAGGTCGAGACCCAGGCGGCGCCCTGATTGCGCTCGGCCCACAGGCTGGCGGGGGCGAGATAGCCGAGGGTCTTGCCGGTGCCGGTTCCGGCCTCGGCCAGAAGGAAGCGCGGCCGGCCCTCCTCGTTGCGCGGCGAGAAGGCGTAGGCGGCCTCGGCGGCATAGTCGGACTGGGTCGGGCGGGTCTCGTCGAGGCCCGAGGACTGCAGCAGTTTCTCCAGCCGGATGCGGGCGCTCTCGCTGTCGACGGGGGCCGAGCCGGCCTCGCCGCGCGGCGCCTCATCCTCCCACTCGGGCAGGCGCGACCAGACGTCGAGTCCGCTGCCGCGATGCTGGCGGTCGCGGAGCGGCTGGCTCTGCAGGGCGCCGGAGACGCGCCAGGCCCAGGACCAGCCGGCGCGGCCCAGGGTTTCGGCCAGGGTGAAGGCGGCCTCGCGATCGGGGTAGGCGGGGTCAGCCAGTTCGCGCAGCAGGCCGTCGGCGGCGCGGCGCAAAGCCTCGGCCTGGGCCTCCGCCCCGCTGGGCTCGGTCATCCCCATGGCGAGGGCGAGTCCGCTGGGCGAGGGGGCGCAGAAGCGGGCGGGGCGAACGAAGGCTAACAGCTCCAGCACGTCCAGCAGTTCAGGCGAGCGGGGCGGCGGGGCTATCCCGAGCCGCCGTGCGGTCAGGCTGGCGTGGGCGACCATGACCGGGGCGGTGGTGAAGGCTCCCTCGGCCGCCCCGCGCCCGATCTTGCGCGCGCCGTCACCGTCGCAGATCGCCCCCGCGCCCGGCGGGCCGGCGAGCGCCGGCGGCAGCGCGAGCCATGGCTCGGTGCCGGTCAGGGCGGAGGTGGAGGTGAGGGAGTCGACGGACACGGCCGATAGATAGCCGTTCGGGACGTGAAACGGAACGGGAACATGCTATAGGCACGACGTGACGCCGCCGCCCGCCCCCGCAACGCTTTCGACGCCAGGACTGGCGCCCCTGTTCGCCGACTGGTTCGCGCGGCGCGGCTGGTCGCCGCGACGGCATCAGCTGGAGATGATCGCGGCGGCGGAGGCCGGGTCGCATGCGCTGCTCGTAGCGCCGACCGGGGGCGGCAAGACGCTGGCGGGGTTTCTGCCGTCGCTGGTGGCGCTGGCGGAACGCGGGCCGCGGCCGGCGTTCGGGCCGGGCAGCGGGGTGCACACCCTCTATCTGTCGCCGCTGAAGGCCCTGACCACCGACGTCGAGCGCAATCTGATGACGCCGATCCGCGAGATCGGGCTGAACATCCACGTCGAGAGCCGCACCGGCGACACCAAACAATCCAAGAAGCAGCGACAGCGTGAAAACCCGCCGGACATCCTGCTGACCACCCCCGAACAGCTGGCCCTGTTCTGCGCCTGGGATGGCGCGCGTGACTATTTCGCCGACCTGAAATGCGTTGTGCTGGACGAGGTGCACGCGATCTGGAGCGGCAAGCGGGGCGATCTGCTGTCGCTGGGTCTGGGGCGGCTGCAACAGTTCGCGCCGGATATGCGGCGGGTGGCGCTGTCGGCGACGGTGGACGATCCGGAGATGATCGCGGACTGGCTGAGGCCCGGTGTAGAGGCCCCCGTCACCATCGTCCGCGGCGACCCCGGGGCCCCGCCGGTGGTCGATGTACTGGTCAGCGAGGGCCGGGTGCCGTGGGCCGGCCACACCGGCCAGCACGCCATCCCCGAGGTCTATGAGGCGCTGAAGCGCTCGGGCATGACCCTGATCTTCGTCAACACGCGCTGGCAGGCGGAGTTCGTCTTCCAGTCGCTGTGGGCGATCAATGAGGACGACCTGCCCATCGCCCTGCATCACGGCTCGCTGGCGGCCGAGCAGCGGCGCAAGGTCGAGGCGGCGATGGCGCGGGGCGAGCTCAGGGCCGTGGTCTGCACCTCGACGCTCGACCTCGGCATCGACTGGGGCGACGTCGATCTGGTGATCCAGCTGGCCGCGCCCAAGGGCGCCTCGCGGCTGGTGCAGCGGATCGGCCGGGCCAACCACCGGCTGGACGAGCCCTCGCGCGCCCTGATGGTGCCCGCCAGCCGGTTCGAGATGCTGGAATGCCAGGCCGCGCGCGAGGCGGTGGCCGAGAACGCCTTCGACTGGGAGCCCGTGCATACGGGCACGCTCGACACCCTGGCCCAGCACGTCATGGGCTGCGCCTGTTCCGAGCCCTTCGCGCTGGATGATCTGTATGCGGAAATAACCGGCTGCGGTCCCTATCGCGGGCTGACGTACGAACAGTTCGAGGAGGTCGTCGATCTGGTCGCCACCGGCGGCTATGCCCTGCGCACCTATGAGCGGTTCGCGCGGATCGTGCGGACGCAGAATGGCAGATGGACCGTCCGCAACGCCCAGACGGCCCAGCGCCACCGGATGAATGTCGGGACCATCGTGGCCGCCGCGACCCTGAACGTGCGCATCGCCTCGCGGCGCGGCGGGGCCTCGAAACAGCTGATCGGCGGCCGCAAGGTCGGTGAGGCCGAGGAGAACTATTTCGAACAGATGTCGCCCGGCGACACCTTCGTCTTCGCCGGCCAGGTCTGGGCCTTCCAGGGCATCAACGGCATGGACGCCCTGGTCACCCATGCCCAGGACAAGGACCCGAAGATCCCGTCCTGGGGCGGGAACAAGTTTCCGATGTCGACCTCCCTGGCCAGCCGGGTGCGGGCCATGATCCAGGACCGCGATCACTGGCGCATCCTGCCGCCCGATGTGCAGGAATGGCTGGAGCTGCAGGAGGCGCGGTCGGTCATCCCGGATGCGGAAACCTTGCTGGTCGAGACCTTCCCGCGGGGTTCGCGGCATTTCCTCGTGGCCTATCCGTTCGAGGGCGGGCTGGCCCATGCGACCCTGTGCATGCTGCTGACGCGGCGGCTGGACCGGCTGGGCGTGGGGCCGCTGGGTTTCGTCTGCACCGACTATTCCCTCGCCATCTGGTCGATCAAGCCGATGGACGGGCTGGACCTCGGCGCCCTGTTCGAGCCCGACATGCTGGGCGACGATCTGGAGAGCTGGCTGGCCGAGAGCTTCATGATGAAGCGGACGTTCCGCAATTGCGCCCTGATCTCCGGGCTGATCGAGAAGCGCCAGCCGGGCAATGAGAAGACCGGCCGGCAGGTGACCTTTTCGACGGACCTGATCTACGACGTGCTGCGCCGCCACCAGCCCGACCACCTGCTGCTCAAGACCGCCCGCGCCGATGCGGCCGCGGGCCTGCTGGACGTGGCGCGGCTGGGACAGCTGCTCGAACGGATCCGGGGCCAGATCAAACATGTGCCGCTGGAGCGGCCCTCGCCCTTTTGCGTGCCGGTGCTGGTCCAGATCGGCCGCGAGCGGGTCGGCGGCGGGCAGGCGGCGGAGATGATCCTCGACGCCTCGGCCTATGGGTTCGACGAGGAGACGCTGATCGCCGAGGTGATGGCGGACGCGCCGCCCGAGCTGGCGGGGGCAGAATGAACGCCGCCCTCAGACAGGCCCTGTCCCCCGCCCGCTGCCCCAGCGGCGGCCTGCGCGTCCATATCGAGGGCGAGCCCTGCGTGCTGCGCTGTTCGGGTGCCCTGTGGGTCCTGAACCACCGGACGCTGATCGCCGCCGACCTGCATCTGGAGAAGGGCTCGGCCTTCGCCGCCCGCGGCCAGATGCTGCCGCCCTATGACAGCCGGGCTACGCTGGACCGGCTGGAAGCCGAGATCGAGGCGCTGTCGCCGGCGGCGGTGGTGCTGCTGGGCGACAGCTTCCACGATGCGAAGTCGGTGGGCCGGATGGCGGCGGACGACAAGGCCCGGCTGGAACGGCTGGCGGCGGGCCGCGACTGGATCTGGCTGGAGGGCAACCACGACATCGCCGCCCTGGCCGGGGCCATGGACGATCTCGTCGGCGAGGTGGTGGAGACCATGGCGCTGGGCTCCCTGCGCCTGATCCACGAGCCTCAGGCGGGTGAGCAACCGGGCGAGATCGCCGGCCACCTGCACCCGGCGGCGCGGGTTGCGGCGCATGGGCGGGGCGTGAGGCGGCCGGCCTTCGTGACAGACGGACGGCGCGCGGTGCTGCCGGCGTTCGGGGCCTTCACGGGCGGGCTGGATGTGCGGGACCCGGCGATCGCGGGGCTATTCGGAGAGCCGCCTATGGCTGCGGCGTTGGGACGGGATCGGGTGCATGCGCTGGCATGGGAGAGCCTGAGATAGGCTCTCGTCCCAGCAGCGCGTTCGACGCCCCCTCGAGCCGCTCCTCCAGCGTCGCCATGAACGCATCCCGCTTCAGGCCTGCCGGGATCGACGGCAGGAACTCATAGACGATCGTCCCCGGATAACGGCGGAAGCCATGCGCCGGCCAGTAGACGCCCGAGTTGGTGGCCATCGGGGTGCAGGGGCAGTCGAGGTCGCGGTAGAGGGCGGCGATGCCGGGCTTGTAGTCGGCGGGGGCGCCGACGGGCGCGCGGGTGCCTTCGGGGAAGATCAGCATCTGACGGCCCTCGGCGAACCGGGCCCGCGCCTGGCGGACCATGTCCTTCAGGGCCTTGGAATGGGCCGAGCGGTCGACGGCGATCATCTTTGTCTTGGTGGCGAACCAGCCGAAGAAGGGCAGGGGTGCCAGCTCCTGCTTCATGATGAAACAGTTGTCAGGCAGGACCGCGAAGGGTGCGATCACGTCCAGCATCGACTGGTGTTTGCCGGCGATCAGGGCGGCGCCGGTCGGGCGGTGTTCCAGCCCGCGGAACTCGACCTTGACCCCGGCGATCCAGCGCAGGCCGAACAGGCAGAATTTCGACCAGCTGCGGATCACCCACATGGCCGGGCGGTAGGGCATGAGCAGGGCCGGCGACAGGCCGACGGCGAACAGCACCATCGACAGATAGAGCCAGGCGACGAACAGCAGCGACCGGATCGTGGTCACGTCAGGCGGCCTGTTCTGCGGGGGCGTCAGCGGTGTCGGCGCGACCGCCGCCGACCGTGGCCCGGGCCAGGGCGGCGAGATATTTCATGTATTCCAGCGTCATCCGCCGGGCCGTGACGGCGGCCTTCCACCAGCGGGAATTGTCCAGCGACGGCGTCTCGACCGCATAGGGGGTCAGTTCGATCCCCGGCGCGGCGGCGCGGATCTCGGTCAGGGCCCGCGGCATGTGATAGTCCGAGGTCACCACGATCAGGCTGTCATAGCCCTTGGCGTCAGCCCAGGCCGCGATCTCCTGGGCATTGCCGATGGTGTCCTCGGCCTCGAAGCCCAGGTCGACGCAGCAGTTGAACAGGCGGTTGGAGCCGGGGGTCAGGGCGCGCAGCTCCTGGCGGCGGACCTCGCGGTTGACGCCGGAGATCAGCACCCGCTGGCCCTTGTCCTGCTCCAGCAGGCGGATGGCGGCGTTGACCCGCTCGGCCGAGGGGCCGGTCAGGGCGACGATGGCGTCGGCGCGGGCCGGCTCGGGCGCGGGCGTGAATCCCCGCACGCGCTCGGCGAAGGCGAACAGGCCGATCGTCCAGATCAGCACCAGAATGGCGATGAAGGTCAGAAACTTCATGCGCTTAACCTAGTGACCCCGCTTCAGCCGCGCCAGAGCGGTGAATCGCGCCGCCACAAGCGCCACCGTAGCCGCGAGCAGCGGACATGGCGAGAGAATCAGCAGGTCGCTCCAGGCCAGCGGCAGGGCGGGGGTCACGCCCTCGGCACCGCCCAGGAAACGCAGGCCCGCGACCAGCAGCATGGCGACCAGGGCACCGATCGCGCCGGCGCCGGCGGCCAGCAGGCCGTAGCGGACCTGGAACAGGCCGGCGACCGTGCTGTCGGAGGCCCCGTTGAGGCTGAGGGTGCTGATCACGCCGGACTGGGCCGCCATGCCCGCCCGCG
>Ga0187842_1000147_pt1 | contig 37190 bp, 44 predicted proteins | sample SpaLakP09_SKY_41_FD_134514 | JGI IMG/M metagenome (GOLD analysis project Ga0187842, IMG submission 134514) | Oligotrophic lake water microbial communities from Sparkling Lake, Wisconsin, USA - SP09_SKY_41 | ecosystem: Environmental > Aquatic > Freshwater > Lake | place: USA: Sparkling Lake... | reverse complement strand
TCCGCAGTCCCGCCGATACCAATGCCCAACATTCCGGGCGGGCACCAGCCAGCACCCATTTGCGGCAACATTTCAACGACCCAATCAACGATATTGTCTGACGGGTTCATCATCTTGAACTTTGACTTGTTCTCGCTGCCGCCGCCCTTTGCCGCGACATCCACCGAAACTTTCGAACCGGCGACCATTTCGACATGCAGGACACAGGGCGTGTTATCTTTGGTGTTACGCCGCGTGAAAGCAGGGTCTGCCAATACCGAGGCGCGCAGTTTGTTGTCAGGGTGCCGATAGGCACGGCGCACGCCTTCGTCGATCACCTCCTGCAGCGACGCCGACGTGTCATCAAGCCGGCAATCCATCCCCCATTTGACGAAGACATTGACGATGCCCGTGTCCTGACAAATGGGTCGATGGCCCTCTGCGCACATCCGGCTGTTGGTCAGGATTTGCGCGATTGCATCTTTCGCCGCTGGTGACTGTTCCGCCGTATATGCATCGCCCAATGCCCGGATATAATCCATCGGGTGGAAATAGCTGATATATTGCAGCGCGTCGGCAACGCTATCAATCAAATCAGCTGTGCGGATCGTTACGGTCATACATGTGTCCTGTGGCAATGTTAATGTGATTGCCCATAGCGCGGAGCGAAGGCGATTCAAGCGTGATAACGGGGCTGCAAGATCACGAACGATGGGTCTTGTTCATATGAAGTTAAACTTCATTCATCTGGCGTTAAACTAAAATATTTTTATTTATCTTCAGTACATCTGAAATATCAAACAAGCGTGCGATAAGATGACTTCATGCTAACGACCAACTGAAAGTCTCACAAATTTTATATTATAGTTTCGAAACACAAACTCTATTTGGTGGTTTCAGTTCAGGATGCTGATTGTCGAGCCCCATACTGGGCACGATAAAAACATCTCTGAAATTTTTGAAACGAGATGGAGATAACTATGTTACGCAATTTAACCGCATCAAGCTTGTTGGTGCTCGCCTCGGCTTCAGCGATGGCACAATCCGGCCCGATGGATACGGCAAACGCACCGCAGGACCCTACATCGGTTGGACCAGCAACGACGCCGACGCCTGCCACTCCGGCAGAGCCGAGCTGGTCGCCGCCCCGTTCTGAAACCCAGCCTGTTAACGAAAATCCCTCAGCCCCAACGCCTGAGCCAAAAGAGGTAACTGTTCGGAAACTCGTAGACGCAGAATTTCCGACCTATGACACCAATAAGGATGACGAGCTCGAATCCGCCGAATTCCGTAAATGGATATTGGCGCTGCATGATGCAGCCAGCGGTACAAATGCTGCAAAGGATCCGGCCGCAAAAGCAAAATGGGCGAATGCCGCCTTTACCACAGCTGACACCGACAAAAGCAAAAAGGTCTCTAAAGCAGAAATGAATGCGTTCCTGCTGGGATGATTCCTTCTCCCCTGGGCCGATCGAATCCTAATTGGATATAGACGGTCATCTTGCCGGGTTCGGACATGTTCCGGACCCGGTTTTTTTGTAAGAAATTGTCAAATTCCAGATAGGTCCAATTTGAGTGTATAAAAATAGGTGCAGAGCGATTTTCCATCTTGCGCACATACAAACACTTAGGACGTCCACGCGTCGCTACCTTTCGCCCGCCGACAACTGCGATGAATGGAATCAGAATAGCGACGAATTGATTGGTTAATTTTCGATTTACCCCCTTGCGTCTTAAAATGAATAAGGCACTATAGGTAGCGGTTGGCCATAGGGGGCATCACCACAATTTGTGCTTTCAGCTTCAGATAGTGATTCTGTTGTTGGGGGATTTTTCCCGTCGATAAGCTGGGGACAAGTGAAAATATACCCCCTGAAGTGGTCAAAAAATGCTAACAGGGAGTTTCGCGCCCTGAGTCGAACAATATGGGAACACGCGTTCCCGACAGATATTTTGACTGGTCGCTGGTCGCCGGGAAACCGGCATCCAGTTTCGGGTCGCCGCAATGGATGGAGCAACAGGTTAAATGGATTTCAGGGATGCAGGCCAAGGGGCCGATGATATGACCGCAATGATGACTGATATGCTTGAAAAAGTTGCTACTGAGGCTGTTAAGGTTGAGGCCGAGACCAAGCCGGCTGACGACAAGAAGCGGTGTCGAGCAAATCCGTCGACGAACGCCGTTTCAACGTTGTGACGGATTCGTCGCGCGACGCCCTGTTGACCGAATTTGGCAAGGACACGCTGCAGGACCGTTATTTGTTGCCGGGCGAAAGCTATCAGGATCTGTTTGCCCGTGTTGCGTCGGCATATGCGGATGATCAGGATCATGCGCAGCGGCTCTATGACTATATCTCGCGGCTTTGGTTCATGCCGGCAACGCCCGTGCTGTCCAACGGCGGAACGGGCCGTGGCCTCCCGATCAGCTGCTATCTGAACAGCGTCGACGACAGCTTGGAAGGCATCGTCAACACATGGAATGAAAATGTCTGGCTCGCATCACGCGGCGGCGGCATTGGGACCTATTGGGGCAATGTGCGCGGCATCGGCGAACCTGTTGGCCTCAACGGCAAGACCAGCGGCATCATCCCGTTTGTCCGCGTTATGGACAGCCTTACGCTCGCCATCTCGCAAGGTTCGCTGCGTCGTGGCTCGGCCGCGTGCTATCTCGATGTCAGCCATCCTGAAATCGAAGAGTTCCTTGAAATCCGCAAGCCATCGGGCGACTTCAACCGCAAGGCGTTGAACCTGCACCATGGCGTGTTGCTGTCGGACGAATTCATGGAAGCCGTCCGCGCTGGTGAAGAGTTCAACCTGCGTTCGCCCAAAACCGGCGAAGTGCGCAGCACGGTTGATGCGCGCTCGCTGTTCCAAAAGCTGGTGGAAACGCGCCTTGCCACGGGCGAGCCTTATATCATCTTCAGCGACACCGTGAACAACGCGATGCCCAAGCATCACCGCGATCTTGGGCTGAAAGTGTCGACGTCCAACCTTTGCAGCGAAATTACCTTGCCCACGGGTCGCGACCATTTGGGTAATGACCGTACTGCGGTCTGCTGTCTGTCGTCGCTCAATCTCGAAACTTGGGATGAGTGGAATGGCGACAAGCGCTTCATCGAAGACGTCATGCGCATGCTCGACAACGTGCTTCAGGACTTTATCGACCGCGCGCCGGATGAAATGTCGCGTGCCAAATATTCGGCAGGTCGCGAACGTTCGGTTGGTTTGGGCGTCATGGGCTATCACAGCTTCCTGCAGTCACGCGGCGTTGGCTTTGAAAGCGCGCTTGCCAAATCTTGGAACATGAAGTTCTTCAAACATATCCGGGCGCAGGTTGATGAGGCATCGATGATGCTGGCCAATGAGCGGGGGGCCTGCCCTGATGCTGAGGAAATGGGCGTTATGGAGCGCTTTTCCTGCAAAATGGCGATTGCGCCGACCGCGTCGATTTCGATCATCTGCGGCGGCACGAGCGCGTGTATTGAGCCGATTCCGGCGAATATTTACACGCACAAGACGCTTTCGGGCAGCTTCATCGTGAAGAATCCGTATCTGGAAAAGCTGTTGCAGGAAAAGGCGAAGGATTCGACCAATGTGTGGAACAGCATCCTTGAAAAGGGCGGCTCGGTCCAACATCTCGACTTCTTGACGCCAGAGGAGAAGGACACGTTCAAGACCAGCTTTGAAATCGACCAGCGTTGGTTGATCGAACTGGCCGCGGACCGCACGCCGTATATCGATCAGGCGACATCGCTGAACCTGTACATCCCCGCCGATGTGGAAAAATGGGACCTTCTCATGCTCCACTTCCGCGCATGGGAGTTGGGCGTGAAATCGCTATATTATCTGCGTTCGAAGAGCATTCAGCGCGCTGGCTTTGCCGGCGGGGTGGAGGCGGACAACACCGCCGAACTGCCGGTGATGGAGCTTGCCGCGCAAACCGATTACGAAGAGTGCCTCGCCTGCCAATAAGGCAAAGGGACAGCATAGACCGTATTGAACAGTTAAAGACCCAAGGAAACCGACATGTCATTGTTACAAGCACGCAATAGCTACAAGCCTTTTGAATATCCTTGGGCCTATGACTTTTGGAAACGCCAACAGCAGATCCATTGGCTGCCCGAAGAAGTGCCCTTGGGCGAAGATTGCCGCGATTGGGCGCAGAAGCTTTCGGACCATGAACGCAACCTGCTCACGCAAATCTTCCGCTTCTTCACCCAAGCCGATATCGAGGTGCAGAATTGCTACCACGAAAATTACGGCCGCGTGTTCAAACCGACCGAAGTGAAGATGATGCTGACCGCGTTTTCCAACATGGAAACCGTCCACGTCGCGGCATATAGCCACTTGCTGGACACCATCGGCATGCCCGAGTCCGAATATTCGGCCTTCCTCGAATATGAAGAAATGGCGGCGAAGGTTGATTATATCCACCAATTCGGCGTCGACACCGACGAAGACATTGCCCGCACATTGGCGATGTTCGGCGGCTTTACCGAAGGTCTGCAACTGTTCGCATCCTTCGCGATGCTGATGAACTTCCCGCGCTTCAACAAGATGAAGGGCATGGGGCAAATCGTATCCTGGTCGGTCCGCGACGAATCGCTGCACTGCGAAGGCATTACCAAGCTGTTCCACGCATTTTGTGCAGAGCGCGGCTGCCTTACCAAGTCGGTGAAGGAAGACATTATCGATTGCTGCCAAAAGGTTGTCCGTTTGGAAGACGCGTTCATCGACCTTGCGTTCGAAATGGGCCCCGTCCCCGGCATGACCGCCAAGGAAATCAAACGCTACATCCGCTACATCGCCGATTGGCGTTTGGGCCAGCTGGGCCTGCCCGCAATTTACATGGTCGAAGACCACCCGCTGCCATGGCTCGCGCCATTGTTGAACGGCGTCGAGCACGCCAACTTCTTCGAAACCCGCGCGACCGAGTACAGCAAGGCGTCGACACGCGGCGATTGGGGCCAAGTGTGGGAAAGCTTCGACAATCGTAAGAAAAAGATCATCGGCATTGAACCCGTCGCCGAAAATGACGGCGTCGATATGTTCGAACAAGCCGGGGTCGCCGCGGAATAATCCGCCCCCCGTCGCCTGTCGTCAGGATGGAGACCACAATGTTTCCACCTGACGACCGCGACCCATAATTTCCATAGATAGACATAAACGAAGCGACGGCGCCAAACGCCGATCGCCGCAAAGTCGTGCGCGTAATGGCGGCGCGATGCGCGTTGCGTTTTATGTCACTGGTAAGGTTGTAAAATCTTACCCCCTCGGATTGACTTCACATTTTTTGACAATATGTTGGGGGATAGCCTGCACCCGCGGCGATTGGGGGCCAAATATGGAACTGCTTCGACAACAGCAAGAAAAGATGGTCTACATTCAGCCGACGTCGAAAAATGACGACGTGGATAGGTCGGCGCACGCTGGGATTGCTGCGAGGTGATTTTAGTATTTGATCACTCCTAGGCCGATGATCAGTCCGCTTCGTCTCGAATTGTCTGAATCCGCTCTCAAGGACTTGGTCGATAGTGGCGCAACTGAATCAAAATTTCTCGATTTTAAAAAAACGTTGCCAAGCCGAGAAGAAAAAAGTCGTTCCGAGCTGCTGAAGGATATCTGCGCGTTTGCCAACTGTGAGGGTGGTTATCTTCTTTATGGAATAGAAGAAAAATCAGGGCAAGCTAGCAAGGTTTGTCCGATTTCCGACGAGGTCGGCGATCACGCCATAAGGCGGCTTGGCCAGATCATTGAGGCAGGAATCGAACCAAGGGTCTCTGGTATACAATTCACCGCAATCGATTTTGAGGACGGATATGTGTTAGCTGTTCGAGTTCCTGCGTCATTTGACGGACCGCATCGGTTTTCATCCAACGGAAATAGCAGGTTTGTGATGAGAAATGGCACACACACGAGCGAATTAACTTACACCCAGTTGCGGAACGCATTTGATCGTACCGCGTCATTGGCAGATCGCGCCCGAACAACGTGGCTTGAGCGGTGGAAATCGACATCAAATGGCAAAACATGGAAGCCGTTAAGAAAGGTACCGATCTGCTTAGTGCAATTTGCACCATTAGTATCCATGTCAGGTCGTCAAATGATCTCGATGAATGAAGCGCAAGAGCACTACACACATTTCATGTTCTCCGATTGGAACGGAGCATCCTCAACATACAACTTGGACGGACTCGTTGTTCATTACGGCGATGTGACTTCTGACGTTGGAGCATTCACTCAAGTGCATCGAACCGGTGTAATTGAGGCATATCGCACCGCCGGCGGACTTTGGGATGACAAAAAAATAATTCCTTCAACAACAGTCGCAACGTTCTTTAGAGAAGCAATTAGCAAATTTTTAGGAGCAGCAACAACGTTTGGGCTTTACGGCCCAGCGATCCTGAATGCAGCGATTTTAGACGTTGTTGATTACGAGTTTGCGTTAGGTGAACACTTTTACAGCCGAGGTCCAGCCGTCGCTGATAGGGCAAACCTAGTTTTGCCTGAGGTGTGGATTGAGGACGTCATGTCACCAGATTCCGTTGACGAAATTGCACGGCCGATTCTAGATATCTTATGGCAGGCCTTTGGTCGCCCAACGTGTTCTGTATATAACCAAGATGGGATATGGACACCTCGGTAAGCCGCTGCCCAACCAACGGCCGCGGTTCGCCATGAGCTCTTCCCACACCATCCCATAACCATCCGCTGCTTGCGCGCGATTGCGGCAGGGCGTGATGCGCGTCACGCTTATGCGATTGGCAATGCGGCATAAAGCCACCAACATGAATACTAAAACTCTCATATTGGTTTAATGTTGCTTTTTGACAATATGCTGAAAGTATAGCCAGCGACCGCAAGTGGCGGTGTGATGTGTTTGAAAAAAGGGGGCATCAGAGACGTGGCAAACAATGCCGTGATAGACTTCGGAGACTTGTCCCAGCCTGCGACAGTACTTATCGAAAAGATATCTGACGCCGTCGGAGGTCTGGTTAGAACTTGGCAGATTAAGAGAATTGCCGAGGCCGAAGCCAAAGCCGAAATAATAAAAGCGGTGACGAGAATCGAAATTGATGATTTAAATAGACGTGCCTTGCATAGACTGGCGGCTGAGGAAGGCCGCAAACAGGCCAACATGGAGGCTATTGCTTACGGCTCAACAAAATATCTTAGCGAAAATCCAAATCCAGCCAATCTAGAAAATGACTGGATAGCATATATGTTTGAGCGATGCAGGAATGTATCCGATCCCGATATACAGGACATATGGTCTCGTATACTTGCCCAAGAAACAAATGATCCAGGGACAGTTTCAAGAACAACCTTAGATAGTCTATCAAAGATAGACCGAAGCACAGCACTCAATTTCGTGAAATTAACTTCTTCTGTATTCATTTTTACAGATGGTGAATCTCCCAACAATTCAATGGTTTATTATCTTTCAATACCTTATTTTCGAGATGAATTTTTGAATTTTACCGATTTGCATTATTTATCTGAAATCGGATTAATAACTATTTCTACAACAACATTTTTCAATTCACCTTACTGTGTAAAAACTGATATAATTAATCCAATTGTTTTATATGGACCAAACAAAATAAAGCTATCACTTCAGGAAGATTGTACAGTAAATGTTGGCAACATTATATTGACTAAGGCAGGCAATGATTTATTTACGGCGATTGATCAATTGATAGACCCATTTATATTGTCAAAAGTTTTAGAGTATTGGACAATGTTAAATTATCAGCCCGAAATACTCGAATAATTTACGGCGATATTCATGAGCTGCAACGCGGACTTTCGTGGGCGTATGAGTGTTACCACACCTACTGACACCCCCTAACCCGCAAACACATCCCGCATGAACCTCCCTACCCTCCTCACCCTCCCCAATGCCCTTGGCCTGTTTGTGCTGGTCAATTTGTGGACGTTCATGCTGTTCGGTTTTGACAAGATCCGTGCCGCGCAAGGGACTTGGCGGGTGTCGGAAGGGGCGTTGCTGGCTTGGGCGTTTTTGGGGGGGACCATCGGCGCTTATGCCGGCCGTGCGTTGTTCCGGCATAAGACGCGCAAGCAACCCTTTTCCAGCCACCTGCACCAGACTGCGATCCTGCACATCTTTGCCGTCGCGCTGGTGGGGGGCTGGATGCTGGCGGGGTAGTTTAGGTCTCCGTCTCCGTCTCCTTCGCCTTGCGTTTCCCATTCGACTTGCGCTTGCGTTTTGGCACCTCACCCGTTGGCGCTTCCAGCTTCTGCAGCGCGTCTGGCTGCGCCCAATAGGGTAACTCCGCCCCGGTATTGGTCCAGTGCGATTCCCCTTCCTGAAACGGCACAAATTCGGTCACCATGTCGGGCAGAACCAATTCGCCGTGATAGGGGGAGGTGTTTTTGCCCGTCGGGACATAAATTTGGTCGGGATCATCGACCATCATCGCGATTGCATCATCGCCGCCTTCGTCAATAATCTCCCCTGCGGCGCGGTAGCGGGCGGCGCATGCCTCCAACGCGGCGGTGATCGCGGCCTGTGCCTCTGCGTCCAGTGCGATGCCTTCAAAATTTTCCAGCGCGCGGGCCGCGTCGTCGATGTTCGCGGCGGTGCCATTGCCGTTGATTACGGTGCGCACGGTGGTGGTGCTGGCCTCTGCCGCCGATATGCTGCCGCCTGCGCCTCCGCTTGCCTCTCCGCTGGCTGACCCCGCCTGTGCCCGGCTGCTGAAATAGTTGATCGTGGTGCGTTTGCCATTCGCATCCTGCCCATAATGGCGCAGGCAGAACATCAGCAGCCGGTCGTTGCGTTTGCGCCGGTACCCCATCAACTTGCCCTTTTCAAAGACGGGGATCATCTCCCCCTCAATCGCGCGTTCAAAGGCGATGTCTTTTAACTTCTGCACCCCGAAATCGAGCGCGGCATTCCACGCGGCGCGAAACTCCTCCGCACCCTTTTGCCGGCGCAGATAATAGACGCCCTCCAACGACATGTTGACGATCGCCGTCGCGCGCGAGACGCAGCCGGTGTCGGCCAACGCCTCAATAAAGCCGCGCTGCCGCTCCGGCGTCCAGCCATCATGGCGGTATCGCAGCGGCACGGGGGTGAAATCAGGCAAAGGCGGGCGGTTTTCGCGGGGGACGGGGACTTTGTTACGCATGATGGGCTCCATTTCAAAAAACGGAGGCGATTATGAACCATATAGGTTCGTGTAGGAAAATGGTTTTTTGGGGGTGGGTGCGCTGGGGTTAGCGCATCAGCACCAGGGCCGCCGGCCACCGGCATAAAAGCGCGCAAGGCCTTCGCGCACCAGCACCGCGCCCAGGCTTTCGCCGCCGCGCGTCAATATGCGCAGCTTGCGGCCATAACGGTCGGTATCGCGGTTGATCGATTGCAGCGTGAACGGCCCGGCATTGACCAATTGGTGCATCCGCCGTGTCGCCGCTGCGCCCAATTCTGCCTCCAACGGGCATCGGGGACCGTGGGTTTCGGGGGTGTCGATATCGGCAATGCGGATTTTGGCGCCGCGATAATATATGGTGTCGCCATCAACGACGCAGTTGGTCCCCCCGCCGCTGTGGCACAGGCCAAAGGACGCAGATTCGCTGTCGCCTGCGCTGGCCGCGGGCGCTGGCGCGGCAAAGCTCCAAAGGCCCAAAAATGCCGCCGCTGCTGCGGTGCAGATACTGTGGCGTAATACCATAGCAAACATTTTAGGCCGAATGCGGATGCTGTCGCGGCGAGTTGGTTCGATTTTGGATGGATTGCGGATGGATTGCGAAAGCCGCGCGCAGCAAAAGACCGCCGGGATTGCGCCCGACGGTCCCATGAAGCGAGCCGCCAAAGCGGGTCTATTGCAGCGAATTAGAAACGCACGCCCACGCCGACGACGGCCTGATGACGGTCAACGTCGATTTCCCGGTCGAAATCATCCTCACCAATGTCGAGATTCTTGTAGTTCGAATAGCGATATTCCGCCTTGATGAAGCCGCTTGGTCCGAACAGGTTGAATTTCTGTTCAATGCCGGCGCCCAAACGGTAGCCATCGGCGGTGACGCCATTGTTGAAAATCGTGCCCGCGCCATTGTCGAAACGGCTTTCAAACTTGGCATTGGTGTATCCGCCCTTGGCGTAGATCATCGTCGATGGCGTCGCGGCAAAGCCGATCCGCGCGCCGACATATAGATCACGGTCGGTGTTCAGGCTGAAGCTATCGCCCGTGGTGATCAGGTCATTCGCGGTGCCTTTTACATCGGAATCGGCGAATTCACCTTCGATCCCGGCAATCACGCCGCCCAGTTGGAAATCATACCCGCCCGAGACGCCGTACATCAAATCGCCTTCGCCTTCGCTGACATCGTCATAGCCAACAAGGCCTTCGATATGCGGTCCGGTAAAGGGTGCGGATTCCTGCGCGAATGCAGGGGTGGCAAGTGCAGTGGAGAGGAGGGCTGCACCGATAAAAAGTTTACGCATTGTTATCATCCATTTTCAGTCAAACTGACGCCATCATCGTGGCGCCAATCAACAAACGGGTCCGCGGCGGCGATAGTTTCATGAATATAAAACAACGAAATGCTGTGGTATTAACGTCACAGTCAGCGGGCGGGCGCCTTGGTCCTATGCGCGGCTTGCCTCGCCCCGCGCTTTTCGGCATGGGCTGGACATGTCCGAACATAACCATCCCGATACCGCCTTCAAAATATTCACCGCCGCGCAATGGGCGCAGTTTGAAGCCGACGGCGTCTTTCACGGCGCACCTGTCGATCTGGCGGATGGCTATATTCATTTGTCTGCGCAGGATCAGCTGCAGGGCACGCTGGACAAGCATTTTGCCGGACAGGATGGCCTCGTCATTGCCGAAGTTGCCTTGGCCTATCTGGGTGACAGCATCATCTGGGAACCATCGCGCGGCGGCGCGCTTTTCCCGCATATCTATGGCCCATTGCCGATGGAAGCGATTGTCGGCCATTTGACCCAGATCAAAGCATGACCTGATTGCGCGGTGCATACAGGGCTCCTAACCCAAGGAGCCTGATATGGACGTATTTCAAATTCCCGCCGTCGCATTGTTCACCGGCATGGTGTCCGCCTTTGCCCTGGCGCTGATATTCGCCTCCGTCGGCGATGCCATCAAACGTTAAGACCCGCCCCCCTTTCAGGGGACGGGTCCTCCGTTCCTTTAAGCAACGATAAGCTGCTTCAGGAAAATTGGTGCAAATGTCAGCCCGTATTACGCGACCGGTTGCCATTGCTGTCGACGTCGCCGGGCTCAAGCGCGGCTTCGCCTAAAGTTTCCGGTTCATCGTCATCGCTGCGTTCGCCGCGATAGGCGTCCATATCAATCTGCCCGCTGCGTTCCATCTGGTGCATATGGTCAACGACGTCCTGCGCGTCGTCAGGATATATCTGCGCGGGGTTGGTCGTGCCGCCACGCTCTGACTCACGATTGGGAATATTGCGAATGGCGTCATCCGACACCGTCTGCGCCTGTGCAGTTTCGTCGTCCTGTTCGCTGTTATAATTTTCAAGCGAGTCCTGCGACCGGTCAACGGGGCGTTCGTCGGCATGGTCATTATCAATGTCTTCACCTGTCGCGGTGACGGCGGCGTCGCTGGCGGTCCTTCCGGACGATGCTGCGGGTGCAGTGGCAGCGGCGGCGTCGGTAATGGGCGTATTGCCAATCGGTCGGCTATTGTCGGTCTGGGTCACGGGCACATCCTTTCCTGCGTGGGAAAGTGGAAACGCGGGTAACGATGTGCTGTTCCCAACAATCTGTCAGATTGGCCAATCAAATGTAAAACGGCTCTCGCGCGTGACATTGCCATCGCGGTCAAAGCGCCGTTCCATGATGCACCCGCCACCGTCGCCATCCACCGCAACCAGCGTACTGCAGCGCGTCCCATAAACAGCGTTGCGGATGAAGATCGGCGGATCGCCCGATGCCGGGCTTTGATCGTCCAAAAGGACGTCCAATAGGTCGACCGGATCATGCCCTTCGGCGGCAAACCATTCCGTGAGTGCGCGGTTCAACCGGTCCTTGCGCGGCCAAGGCGCACCCGTTTCCGCATTGGATAATCCATATATGCCGCGGGGCCATCGCTCCTGCACCGCATGCGGCCGGTTCGCGATATGCGTCAGCCCGTGCGTATCGGCTAGCACCAGATTGAATGGGCTAAACGTCTCCACCGCCGTCGGCCGTGTCCCGCCAGATAGCCAGTCGGTAACCAGCGCACCCCGCGACTTTTTGGTCGGATCGGGGCCATCGGGGTTGCGTATGTTGGTGACGACACCAAAGCGGCCATCGGCGTGCACGCCCATCCATGTGCCGCCCGACAGCACATCGCGCCCCGCCAATATTGACGGCGCGTCCACCCATGAACGGAGCGCGTCAGACGCGCGGTCGTGAAATTCATCGCGGTTGCCAATCGCGATAAGTTTCCAGCGCGGATGCGCCTCCCACGCGATGGATACTACGCACATGCCACGGGTTCCGTTTGCGCGGTTTGGACAAGGCGAGATGCCTCTTTCCAATCGGCCGTCAGCCACATGTGCTGCTGCGCGCTGTTTAGAATGAGCGGCGTGCCGCGCTTTTTCATAGGGTCAGTGGCATCATCCACAGTGATGATCGCAAAGACCGGCATATCGGTCAGGTCCCGCCAAATGCCCGCCATCGCGCAGACCGATGCGGGGCAGCTGTCCGGCGCTGCCGGTTGCTCGTTGCCAATCGACGTCGCCGGAACGAGGCACCGCAATTCGATATGCCGCAAATTGCCGATCCAAAACGGGCTAGCCACATTGCGCACTGACGTCACCCATTGCACATCGCCCGCGGGCGTCAGGCTGTTTGGCGCGGGATAGCCCCACACCATCGGGCGGATAAAGCGCCGTGCCGTCTTGGATGATCGGACGACGACCGGCGCAAATGTCCCCGGCCTTAGCGCACCGCCGCCCCATGGGTCTGGACCTTGGTCCGCAGACAGGGCCGCGGCAATATCGCGGGAATGCGCGTCAAGGCGGTATATGCGTGTCACGCCAGCATATGTCCGCGCACGCCGTCAGAGTCGCTTTTCGTAAATGCGGTACACCTTGTTGATTTTGCCATTAATCGCCTCACCAACCGATCGCATCGGGCCATTATCTTCAAGCACCCAGCCAAATTCACCGCGGCTTGCGCCAAATTGGCTGGTGGACGCGTCGCGAATGATAGAGACCATCATGAACGCCAATTGGCTCGCCATGCGGGTCGACTGCAGTTTTTTCATCACGCCCATCAACGGCACGCGCATCGTGCGGACCTTTGGCGCGCGCAGCCACCACAACAGCTTCGCCCAATTGAACGGGAACAAGCTGCCCCCAAATTGAGCGATTTTTTCGTTAATGTCGGGCCATGTCAGCATGAAGGCGACGGGCTCGCCATCAACCTCCGCAATCCGGATCAGGTCGTTAAAGACGATAGGTTTTAACTGCTTTCCGGTGTGCGCGACTTCGGCATCGGTGATGGGGACAAAGCCCCAATTCCCGCTCCACGCATCGTTCAATATGGACAGGATTAACGCCGCTTCCGCGTCAAAATTATCCTTGTTCACCTTACGAATGACGATGCGTTCATTGCGCTCGCCCGATGCGACAATCCGTTCCACCAATGGCGGAAACGGCACATCAATCGGTATTTGATAGGTATACAGATCTTTGACGCCAGCGTAACCCGCCGCCTCAATCCACCCGCCATAGGCGGCGTTATGATAGCCCATCAGCACGGTCGACGGATGGTCATGGCCGTCAATCAACACGCCCGGTTCTTCCCAGATGGACAGGCTCAGCGGCCCAAGTGAACGCACCATGTTTTTGCTGCGCAGCCAATCTTCAGCAGTCGCAATCAGCAGCTTTCCGGTGGCTTCGTTTTCCGCCTCAAAAAATCCCCAATTGCCGACGCCGGGACCCATGCCTTGTTCGGGCGGCTGCTTCAGCGCGAGAAAATCCAAATGTGCGGAGATCCGGCCAACAACTTTCCCGTCCTTTTCGGCAAGGAAAAGCTGCGCCTCACCATGTTCGAACCACGGGTTCTTGCCCGGTGTAATCGTCGCCATCACATCGCTTTTCAATGGCGGAACCCAGTTGGGATCATGCGCATAAAGCCGGAACGGCAGGTCAATAAAGGCGCGTTTGTCTGCCTTGGTTACAACCGGCCGAATGATGATGTCTGTCATAGTGAATTCCCGAAACTTCTTAGTTCATTACAGAGTGATTTATAGGCGAAGGCGTGCCGCAAATTTGCCCAACGCGGCCTTATCGTCATCGCCAAGACCAAATTTCAATGCCATCCACAGTGATGGCCAGAAAACCGTAAAAAGTCCAACTGCCCTTATCTGCGCGCCCCATGGATGGAGCAATTCCCCGATGACCCATAACAGCGCGATGACCACAGCGCCAGCCGCGGCGGCCCGCCAAAATCCGCGGCCAAACGGGCTCAGGCGGTCGCTCATGCGCAGTTCGATGACCGCAGCCCAAGCGGACGCGACCACGGCCACCGAAACCGAAATCGCCATCCCCAATGCACCGTGATCCGGCACCAACCAAAGCGCAAGGCCAAGCCAGATCAACATGCCGATGACGCTGTTCAGGAGCGGGATCGCTTTATGGCCCACCATTTCCACAATAGGCGTCGCGGGACCAATCACCGCCTCGCCCGCCCGCGCGACGAGTAGGATGATCAGCACCGGAAGTGCAGCCGCAGCCCCCGGCGCAAAGGCACTTAATATGTCGCTGGCCACCAAAATCATGAAGCCCGCCAGCGGCATCGCCAGCAACAACGACATATGTGTCGAAAACCGGTACATCGGCAGCATCGCGCTGCGGTCGGACGCGGCTTGGGCGGAGGCAAGCGGCGAAAGGACGTAGAGAAATGACTGGCGTACGATAAGCGGGATTGAAGCAATCTTGCGCGCAATGCCATACAGCGCCGCAGCCGTAGCCCCTGATGCCCCGGGGATCATGAGATTAAGCAATATCGGCGGAAGGTCATTATACGCCCGCCGCGCCAAAGCCGGCGGCATCATGGCAGCGCCGCTGTTCAACACCGACCTGCACAGGGCAGTCGGCATTGGCGCCCGCAGCAGCAATGTGAGATCATAATATCGGCCCAATAGCTGAACCGACAGGATTGCGGTGACCGCCAAGGACAGCATATGGCCAAGCAACAATCCAGTAAGACCAAAGCCCAAGGCGAAAAAGCCCGCAGCAAAAAACAACCGTGCAACTTGCTCCCAAAAAATCCGCAGCCGGATTTCAGGGCCAAAGGCCCGCTTGGCACGCGCTGCTGCTGTCGCAATTTCGACAAAGATCCACAGCGGCAAGCTCCACGCAAATAACGCGATTGCGGCGGGAATACGGCCTGCTTCTTCCGGAGCCGTGGCCACGAAACCGGCCAGCCAATCGGCCGACACGGTCAGCCCAAGCGCGGCCATGACGCCCAATGCTGTGCCCGTGATCAGCGCGAATTTGACCGCGCCATGTTGCTGTTCAACCGACGATTCCGCCGGAACAATCCGCTGAAGCGCCTGTCCCATTGCAAGGTCGAGGATATTCGCCAAAATGTTGATAGCGGCCCACAGCACAACATAGACACCATAGCCGGTAAGCCCGAACATCCATGTATAAGCGGGTTGCGCGACCACTTCGATTAACGCACCCAGCCGCGAGACCGCGGCTAACCCTGCGCCTTTGGCCACTTCCTGATTGGTGACAGCACGCCCGCGATTGGCACATCCGTCTTCGACCGGGCCGTTCATGGCTGCCGGCTCATTCTTCCGTGCGGATGAGCACGGTTTCGCCGATCAGTAAAAAGAGCAAAAACGGTCCCCATGCGGCGATCCAGGGCGGATAGGCGCCCAGATTGCCCATCGCCAAGGCAAAGTTATCCGCAACGAAATAGGTAAAGCCAAGCGCCATGCCCAGCACCGCGCGCACGAACAAAGCGCCCGAGCGGGCAAGGCCGAAGGCGGCGACCGCAGCCAGCAAGGGCATTAACAAGGTCGACAAAGGCCCTGCCAGCTTGTGCCACAATATGCCTTCAAGATTATCGGTGCGGCGACCGGCGGCATGTAGATCGTCAATGGCGCGCATCAACGGCAAGAAGCCAAGGCTGTCCCCGTCAACCTTAACGACGTTGAACCTATCGGGCGTAATGCCTTTGCCGATGACGAGATTGCTGACCTTCTTCTGTTCGGTGGTCGCGACATCAAATGTTTCCGCATTTTCAAGCAGCCATGCATTGTCAACATAACTGGCATTTGGTGCCGTAATGACCTGACGCAAACCGCCATTGGCGCGCAAATAGATCCGGACATTATCGAGGACGATATTGTCGCCCGATCCCAGCACCCTGCTTGCATTGATAAGGTCGCCGCCTTCGCGGACCCACACATTATTTCGCGGGTCACCATCGGGCGCTATCGCGCCATATTCGGCATCCTTCCAAACTTTAAGCTTTTGTGTATTCGGCGCGACGACAACGTCGTTAAAGGCGAACGAAATAAGCGCGACGCCCAAGCTGGCGACAAACATGGGCGCAAGAATTTGGTGCGCGGACAATCCCGCCGCCTTCATCGCCACGACTTCGCTGTTCTGGCTGAGGGTCGCAAACGTGATTAATGTCCCCAACAACACCGAAAAGGGCAGAAATCTGGCAATGATTTGCGGTGCGCGCATCGTCACATAGCGCAACACATCACCCTGATCATTTCCGGGGACCGCCAATATCTTGCCACTTTCACCCAGCAGATCGAGCGTCATCAACACCAGCACAAGCATCATCAACACAGCAAAGCTGCGCACGACAAACAGCCGGGCCATATAGATTGTGATGTTGCGCGAGGGGAAGAAATGCATGGGTTATGACCCCTCTTGCGGCACAGGCATGCCAATGGTGGCCAGCCGCGATTTTCGGCCCCAGCGGAACAGTTTCTTGAACCATTTGCCGGCCTTCGTCGCGAAGACTTCAAGTGCGCCGATGGGCTGACCGCCGGGCACATGCGCGATCACATGATACATCCAGATGATGAGCGCGGCGAACAGCACAAATGGTGCCCACAATGCGATAAACGGGTCAACGATACCCATTGCACCGACGCTTTGGGCATATTCGTTTATCTTATGATAGGTCACGACCATCACAATCGATAAAAAGACGCCAAGCGCGGATGTCGACCGCTTCGGCGGTATCGCCAGCGCCAATGCAAGCAGCGGCAGCAGGAGCATCATCGCCACCTCAACAAGGCGGAAATGGAAATTAGCCCACGCACTGTCGCGGTCCAGCTGCGGCCTTTGCATATCATTTCCGATCTGGACCAATTCGGTAATCAGATATTCGCGGTCTTTGCCGCCACGCGTCCGAAAATTTTCGATCTGCGGCAGCGGAATGGGAACATCATGGCTGGTAAAGCTGAGTACCCGGGGTGATTTATAATTGGGCGCGTCGTGCACGAGCGTGCCATTTTCCAATCGCAGCAATATCGTGTCCGGATCATCGGTGCGCAAAAACTGCCCCTTTTCAGCCGTAACGGCGATCGACTGTCTATTGTTGCTTTGCGCGTACACAAACATGCCCGACAGGGCGTTGCCATTGTTCCGGCTTTCATCGATGCGCACGGTCAAATTTTTGCCAACATTGTTGAATTCGCCGACCCGAACTTTTGCGCCAAACGCCCCTGATCGCAGTTCGAACCGGAGTTCTTCATATAGATAGCGCGCGCTGGGCTGAACAAATCCGACAATGGCAAAGTTGACGGCGGCAAGCGCGATTGCCAGCAGGAATGGCACGCGCAGCAGCCGGAAATAGCTCATCCCCACCGCGCGAAAAATGTCGAGTTCGGACGATGTCGCGAGCTTGCGGAACGCTAGCAATATACCCAGCAATAGCCCGATAGGGATGCCAAGCGACAGATATTCCGGCATCAGATTGGCGAGCATGCGCCACACCACGCTGACCGGTCCGCCCTCTGCGGCGACGAAGTCAAACAGGGTCAACATCTTGTCCAGCAGCAACAATGATGCCGCGATTGCGAGCGTCGCCAGCAACGGCAACATCACAAGCCGGAAGATATATCGGTCGGTGGCAGTAAGAAATTTCAACTTATGGTCGCCCTGTCACCCTAATTTGGCCGCAAACTGACCCGATAGACGCTTACAGGTTCAGGGGCAATATATCGATGGTATCGTTGTGAAGTGATACTGGATTTGCTGTTCCAGGAGTTTTGAGATGCGTAAATATTGGGTTCTTATATCTGCCACAGCATTGGCGCTCATATCGGGCAGCGCTGCTGCAGGCCAGGAAACAAGCAATGATTTGTCACGCTGCGCCGCGGGCAAAGGCCCCGCTGTGCTGGTGAACGTGCAGGGCGTGAAGGAAGCGCGAGGCAATATTCGCGTGCAATCTTATGCCGCAACGCCTGGATCTTGGCTGGCCAAAGGCCGCTGGCTGCACCGCATCGAAAGCCGGGCGAGCGCAGGAAATATGAGCTTTTGCGTGCCCGTCCCTTCCGAAGGGAAATATGGCATTGCTGTGCGCCATGACCGAAACGGAAATGGCAAAACAGACTTCACGCAGGATGGCGGCGGTTTTTCCAACAACCCCAGCGTGAGCATATTGAATTTGGGCAAGCCGTCGGTCAGCAAAGTCGCATTCGATGCGGGCCCCGGCGTCACGCGGATCACCATCAACCTGAAATATATGTGAAGGTAATGATTTGGCTTTAGTCGCGCTCCTTTCGAACCCCAATTCAACCGGCAACAGGTCGTTGTTGCCGGCGGTTCGAAACTATTGCGCGAAAAATCCCGATATATTCCATTACGAAGTCGAAGAAATTGGGCAGATCGCCAAAGCGCTGGAAATGATTGCCCGCGTGAAGCCAAAGGTGCTCGTCATCAATGGCGGCGATGGCACCGTGCAGTCCGCTTTGACCGAACTGTACCATGGTGGACATTTTGAAGGGTCGCCGCCGCCCGTCGCGGTGCTGCCCAATGGCAAGACCAACCTGATTGCGCTTGATTTGGGTGCTGAAGGTGACCCGTTGGAGGCGCTGGCGCGTATCATCGACGTCGCAAAGGGCGATCTTTCCGAACATATCGTTGTCCGCGAACTGATTGCGTTAAGTGATGGCAGCGAAGGCGCGCGTCCGGTTCTTGGCATGTTCTTGGGCGGCGCAGGCCTTGCCGAAACGATCCTATATTGCCGCCACAAAATCTATCCGTTGGGATTACCCAATGGCTTAAGCCATTTCCTGACGTTCATCGCCGTTATGTTTTCGGCCGTTGTCCGGGTAAAGGCCAGTTTCCTGCCGGAACGATCAAAACCCGTCAGCATATCGTTTATCCGCAATGGCGAATTGCAGGGCACATTTTCGATTTTGATCGTCACCACGCTGGAAAAGCTGTTGCTTGGCGGACAGGCCGGCAAAACCAAACAGCGTGGCTTGATGAAGTTTATGGCCGTCGACCAAACGCCATGGGCGATGCTGAAAATGATCGCGGCATCACTGCGCGGCAAATTGGGCCACACGCCCACCAGCGGCGTCCATTTCCAGCAAGGCGACGTCATCCGCATCGATAGCGAACGCAGCAGCGTCGTGTTGGATGGCGAAGTGTTCGAAGCGCATCGCGGTAGCCCGATCGTGCTTCGGTCGACGCCGCCTGTCCCTTTTCTGAAACTCGCTGCTTAACAAGCGGCAACGGAAACGGCTAAGGCGCATATATGCTTTCGCTGACCCAGCTTGTGGCCGAGGAATTGGCCATACCCGCGCAACAGGGCGCAAGCGACTTCGCTGCGCATATCGCCGCGCAATATGGCACAGCAGCGCGCGCCGTATTGTTCTATGGATCGTGCCTGCGCTCGGAACAGTTGCAGGGCGAGATGCTCGACTTCTACCTCATCGTGTCCGATTACCAATCGGCTTATGGACGCGGTTGGCTTGCCACATGGAACCGCCGCCTGCCGCCCAATGTATTTCCGTTTCAACATGGCGATCTGGTCGCCAAGGTGGCTATTTTAAGCGAAGCGGATTTTCACCACCTCAACCGCCCGGCGGCGTCTGCGGTGTCGGTCTGGGCGCGCTTTGCCCAGCCATCGCGGCTTGTCTGGTGCGCTGATGAAGATGCGCGGCAGTCGGCGGTTGTCGCGATATCCGGTGCCGCCCCGACTTTGCTGAATGCGGCACTGGCATTTGCCGAGCGCGAAGCCGATGTGCTCGACCTTTGGCAGGCGGGATTCCAGATGACCTATGGCGCGGAGCTGCGCGCGGAACGCAAGGACCGGCCATCTTCGGTGATTTCGTTCGACCCCGATCGCTACGTCCGCTTTGGCCGGGCGGCATTGCAGCACATAACGATCGCACATGAAGTGCGCGGCGACAAAATAGTGATCCTGCCCGACACCAATGGCCATATCGTTCAAGAAAAACGCCGCTGGCCCGCCTTACGTCGCCGTGGAAAATTGCTGACCGTTGCACGGCTGGCAAAGGCGGCGTTCACCTATGCGGGTGGCATTGATTATCTGGCGTGGAAAATAAACCGCCACGCCGGCACGCACATCATCGTGCGCCCATGGCAGCGCAAATGGCCGTTAATCGCGGCGTTGTTTTTGGTGCCCAAGCTTTTGGCAAAAGGCGCCGTGCGTTAGAACGTATTTTTGCGCGGAACGAAAAGTGCCAGTGCAAAGACCCCTGCATATGCGGCGGGCAGCCACAGGCTTTTAAGCCCGAACTGGCCGAACATCAGCGCACCAATCATCGCACCGCTGGCCAGACCCAGCCAGAGCAGCAGATAAGGCACCCAGTCCAGACGCGCGCCACCGCTGATCAGCGTCGCAAGGCCTTGCCCAATCTTGACGAGCGCACCGGTCATATAGGTCAAGCCGAACGACACCGATCCTTCGCGTTCAAACAGCGTATTTTCCATCCCCATGCAAAAGGCCGCAAAGCACAAAGCGAGTGGCAAAAATCCGGCGTCAGCCACAAAAGGCGCGGCGAACAGCAAAAGCGAAATACCGGTCAGGATAATCGCCTGCCGATGATGCGGGCCAAATGTCGTTTGGCGGCCAACCAACGACCCGGTGACAACGCCGCCGACAAAGCTGACGAGCAGCGCCGCAACCAGACCGATATAAGGCGCGCTTTCAACGATCCCGACGCTAAGGCGCGTCGAGTTACCGCTCATAAACGACAGGAAAAACCCGCCGCTGGCCATAAATCCGATGGCATCCACCATGCCGGCCATTGCCGCAAAGCCAGTCGCCAATAAGCGTGCGTTGCGGTCAAGCCTGTTCATGAGACCTTGGTCAAATGATCCCGACAGCCTTGCCCGCGCGTTCGAAGCGGCTGAGGATATCGGCAACCTGTTCGCTGCTATGTTCGGCGCATAAAGAACAGCGCAGCAATGTCATGCCCGCGGGCGTCGCGGGCGGACGGGCGAGGTTTACATATAGGCCATTCTCAAGAAGCGCAGCCCACATCATCGCGCCTTTTTCCAAATCCGGCATGATCACCGCGATAATCGCGCTTTGCGCATCAGGCGTGCCGAGTTTGAAACCAAGATCGCGCAGGCCCTGATGCAGATTTCTGGAGTTTTCCCACAAATGCGCACGCTTGTTCCCATTGTGCATCAACTTGCGAATGCTCGCCGCCGAACATGCGACGACCGCTGGCGGCAATGACGCCGTGAACACATAAGGGCGGCAGACAAGCCGCATGATTTCAAATTTGGGATGGTTGGAAACGCAGAAACCGCCGACGGTTCCGACCGATTTCGAGAAGGTACCGATGACGAAATCGACATCGTCCAACACGCCCTGCTCTTCGGCAACGCCGCGGCCATTTTCGCCGATAAAGCCCATCGAATGCGCTTCGTCGACAAGGATCATCGCGCCTGCTTCTTTCGAAACGCGGATCATTTCCTTGAGCGGCGCAACATCGCCCAGCATCGAATAGACACCTTCCAGCACGACAAGCTTGCCCGCATCGGCCGGCAGGCGCTTCAGCCGTTTTTCGAGGGCCTCGACATCATTATGGCGGAAGGCCACAATTTCGGCATCGCCCATTTTGCAGCCGTCATAAATCGACGCATGGCTGTCGATATCGAGAATGATATAATCGCCCTTGCCCGCAATCGTGCTGATGATGCCAAGGTTCGCCTGATAGCCCGTGGAAAAGACCATCGCATGGTCCATTCCGTAAAATTCTTTCAACGCGTCTTCGCATTCCTTGTGGCCCTGAAATGTGCCGTTCAAAACGCGGCTGCCGGTCGTGCCTGCGCCAAATTCGTCCAAAGCCTGCTTGCCCGCGGCGATGACGTCATCGTCAAAGGTCATGCCCATATAATTATAGGTGCCAAGCAAGATGGTTTCCTTGCCATTCACGACGGCAACGGTCGGCGATTTCACCTCTTCCATCACAAGGCTGAACGGGTCTTTTACGCCCGTGGCGAGCAAGCCTTCACGTTGCGCAATCAGGGCATCAAATTTGGAGAATAAGTCAGTCATGCACGTCTTCCGTTAAAATCAGGCGTCCGTTTGGATCAGGCTGCGGTCAGCTTGGTAACCGCATCGACCAGATGGCCGACATTTTCGATTTCCGCCTGTAAATTCATGCTGATGACGATGTCAAAGCTGTCTTCGACTTCAGCGACAAAATCCATGACGGTCAGGCTGTCCCATTCCAAATCACCGGCAAAAGTGGTGGTCTCGGCAACCTCGACACCTTTTTTGTTAAAAGGCTCAATCAGGCCCTTTAGGCGATCAAACATTTCACTGCGGTCAGTCATACGTAAATCCTCAAATTATGTGACGGGCAATGCGCCATATGGGCGCGCTATGGCAAGCGAATAAGGCAGTATGAGGGCAAAGCCATGTGCCTACATCCACCCTTGCGCGCGATACCAGCTTGCGGTGTCTTTCAACCCCTTGGGCGTTGCGATTTCCGGCGTCCAAAGCTGGGGCGCGGGCGCGGCATCGCGATTGATGGTCCAGTCGGGATGCGCCAGATAATTGGCGCGGTCGGGCGTCAATTTCGCCTTTGCACCGCGCACCGCACGGTCGGCCCTTCCGGCCATTTTCAAAAGAAACGCAGGCGCATGCACCGTTATGACATCGCGCCCGACCGCAGCGCCGATGGCCTTGGCAAAACCGGCATGGGTCCACCCGCCCTTTGTTCCGTCATCTGCCTCAAACACGCATTTCGACACATTATCCGCCGACAGCAAGGTCACCAGCAAGCGGGCGAGATCATCGACATGAATGACCGACACCCTTCCGCGCGGCGGCAGCAACGCCCATCCTTTGGCAGCGATACGGAACATATCGAACATTTCGGTGTCGCCGGGGCCGTACACACCGGGCGGACGAATGACGGTCCAGTCGAGCGATGATGTGCGCACGAGCGCTTCGGCTGTGGCCTTGCTCGCGCCATACATCGAAAGCTCCGGATGGCGCGCAGCCAGCGAGGAGACGCAGACAAAACGGCTGATGCCAGCCAATTGGGCAGCGGCGAGGATATGGGCGGTGCCGGTGACATTCCCGCTTTCAAAACCAGCCGCGTCGGGCGCGTTGACGACGCCTGCGACATGCAAGACGGCATCTGCGCCGGTGCACAATTCGCTGAGGCTTGCCGTATCACTTAGGCTGCCACGAACCCAACTGACGCCCGCTTTTTTATGCTGGTCCCGCCGCGTCAGCGCGCGCACATGCCAACCAGCGCCAATCAACCGATCGAGCGTAATCCGTCCGACAAAACCCGTCGCTCCGGTTAGTGCGACTGTTTTCACAAAAGGACCAACTGATCGCGGTGGACAAGGACGGAGCGGGGCACGGTGCCCAAGATTTCGGCCAATTCGCTCGAGCGATGGCCGCAAATGCGGGCGGCATCGACGGCATCATATTCGGACAGGCCGCGCGCGACCGCAATGCCATCGTCATCACTAATGTCGATCACATCGCCGCGTTTAAACTCACCCTCCACCGACAAGGCGCCTGCGGGTAACAAGCTGCTGCCCGAGCTGAGCGCTTTTATGGCGCCAGCATCGACGCGGATGCGGCCCTTGACGGTCAGACGCCCGCCCAACCAGCTTTTGCGTGCAGAACCACCGTCACGCGGTGCAAAAAAGGTCGAAGGCCCACCCGCTTCAAGCGCGGCAAGCGGGTGATCGCGAAGTCCGGAGGCGATGACCAAACCGATGCCAGCGCGTGTCGCAATGTCGGCGGCATCCAATTTGGATGCCATACCGCCCGACCCCATGCCAGAGGATGAACCCTCCGCCACCATCACGCGCACATGGCCGTCAATTTTTGCGATTGTCGGCAACAATGTCGCACCCGGCAAATGGGGCGCGCGGTCGAACAGGCCATCGACATCCGACAGCAAAATCACCCCACTGGCGCCAGCCGCCTGCGCAACGCGCGCGGCAAGCCGGTCATTGTCGCCAAAGCGGATTTCTTCGGTTGCGACGCTGTCATTTTCATTGATGACGGGAACGGCCCCTGCACCCAAAAGGCGATCCAGCGTGGCCGCAATATTCAAATAACGTCGGCGATCCTCCAGATCATCCAGCGTCACAAGCATTTGCGCGGCAGCAAGCGACTGGGCGTCCAATAACTCGGCCCAGATGCCCGACAGCACAATTTGCCCAACCGATGCCGCGGCCTGTGCATCGGCGAGGCTGCTGCGGCCGCCTTTTTCAAAGCCCAGACGGCGCGCACCCAATGCAATCGCGCCGGAGGTGACGATAACGATCCGCTGCCCGGCCTTGTGCCGCGCGCTGATATCCGCAACGAGCGTTTCCAACCATTGCCGCCGCACATTCCCGTCGGGCTGCACCAGCAGCGACGATCCCACCTTGACCACCAACAGCGGGCAAGATGTCGGCAGGAATGCAGCGTTTAGATCGGCGACCATGTCCCGTCCTCGGTAATGCCATCGGCCTTTGCGCCTTCGATCCCGCTTTTGGCGGGCAGCGCTTCCAAGATCCGGTCGAGCACAAGATCAACGCCCTGCCCCGTCGCACCGGAAATGGATATCACGTCCAACGCGCCGGCTGCCTGCAATTGCTCGGCAATGTCGGCCATCAATTCGGGATCAAGCAAATCGCCCTTGTTGAGCGCGACAATCTGTGGCTTTTCATCCAACGCCGCGCCATATTCGCTCAGTTCGTCACAGACGATATGCCATGCGGCGACGGGATCATCCTGCGTCGCGTCGATCAAATGAATGAGGATGCGGCAACGTTCGATGTGGCCCAAAAAGCGGTCGCCAATGCCGACGCCTTCGGCTGCACCAGCGATCAGGCCGGGAATATCCGCCAGAACGAACTCGCGCGATTTATGTTCAACCACACCCAATTGCGGGCGCGTCGTTGTGAACGGATAATCGCCCACCTTGGCCTTGGTATTGGATACCTGATTGATGAAGGTCGATTTGCCCGCGTTGGGCATGCCGACAAGTCCAGCGTCCGCCAACAATTTCAGGCGCAGCCAGACATACATTTCTTCGCCGGGCCAACCAGGGCCATGCTGCCGCGGCGCGCGGTTGGTTGAGCTTTTATACGATGCGTTACCGCGACCGCCATCGCCGCCGCGCAGGAACACAACGCGTTGGCCGACCTCGGTCAAATCGAGCAATAGCGAGCGTTCTTCGTCATCGGCCAGCACCTGTGTGCCCACAGGCACCTGAATGACCAAATCATCGCCATAGGCACCGTGGCGATCACGGCCCATGCCCTGAATACCGCGCATGGCTTTGAAATGCTGCGCGTAACGAAAGTCGATCAGCGTGTTCAGTCCAGCGACCGCTTCAAAGATGATATCGCCACCCTTGCCGCCATTGCCGCCGTCTGGCCCGCCATATTGGACATATTTTTCACGACGAAAGCTGACCGCGCCCGGGCCACCGGCGCCGGAACGGATAAAGATTTTTGCTTGGTCGAGAAAATGCATGTGTTGGCCTTTAGGGGAGTATGGCGGTTTTGGCCAGTGGCGGGTTCAACCCCGTCATGCTGAACTTGTTTCAGCATCTTACTTCATGATGGTCGTCAATTTTGACCCCGGAACGCAGTCACCGAAGGTGAAACAAGTTTAGGGGATTATTGGACAGCCGTAGCTTTAGCGAAGGTTGGTGGAGCCTAGGGGAGTCGAACCCCTGACCTCTACACTGCCAGTGTAGCGCTCTACCAGCTGAGCTAAGGCCCCATCTGGCCGCCCATTGGGCAGCCTTGGTGAGGAGCGCCACTAGCGGGCGCTCCTATATATTTCAAGTCCGAAGATTAGATGTCGTCTGGCTCGTCTTCAGTGCCAGCAACGCCGAGATCTTCGTCACCGCCAAGGTCGACATCATTGTCTGGCGATACGTCACCGTCAACGGCATCGACGTCAATGTCGAGATCATCGTCAGCCAGATCCGAATCGTCTTTCTTCTTTTCGGCTTCTTCAAACGGCAATGGCTGCTTCGACTTCAAAACTGGCTCAGGTGTCCACTGGTTGCCGCATTCAATGCATTCAACCGGCTCGTCCTTGGTCAGATCGTAAAAACGAACACCACATTTCGGGCAAGTGCGCTTGGTTCCCCATTCAGCCTTGATCATGGCGGGCTCAAATCCTTTTTAAACTGGCTTGGAAGGGCGACGCACATCTGTGAATCACCGTCAATTGGCGCGGCCTTTGCCACAGCGACGCGCCGCTGTCAAAAATTACTGTGGTCGTTGACTTGGCCACGCATCATCCGCAAAGCGCAAAACATCATGCATAGCGTTCAACCCCGCCCCGCCAGTTTCCGTTCGCAAGGGCCGCTTCGCGGCACAGTGAAGGTACCCGGAGACAAATCCATCTCACACCGGTCGCTGATGCTCAGCGCATTGGCCGTTGGCGAAAGCCGAATTTCCGGTCTGCTGGAGGGCGAAGACGTGCTGTCGACCGCCGCCGCGATGCGCGCAATGGGCGCACAGATCGAACGCACGGGCGAAGGATGCTGGACCGTCCACGGCGTTGGTGTTGGCGGCTTGATGCAACCCGCAAGCGCGCTCGACATGGGCAATAGCGGAACGTCGACACGCTTGTTGATGGGTCTGGTGGCCAGCCACCGGCTCACCGCAACATTCATTGGCGATGCGTCATTATCAAAACGCCCGATGGGCCGCGTTATCGACCCGCTCAGCCAAATGGGCGCCGAATTCACCGCAAGCCCCGGCGGAACCTTGCCGCTGATGGTGCGCGGCTTGGTCCCTGCGGTGCCGATCCGCTATCGCCTACCAGTCGCCTCCGCCCAAGTAAAAAGCGCTGTGTTGCTTGCCGGTCTTAATACCCCGGGCAACACCGAAGTGATTGAACCCATCCCCACGCGTGACCACAGTGAACGGATGCTACGCGGCTTTGGCGCGGATTTAACGGTAGAAGTCGATGCCGATGGCGTGCGCCATATTCAGCTTGTCGGCGAAGCTGAGCTGAAGCCGCAGACGATTGACGTGCCCGGCGACCCGTCATCGGCGGCCTTCCCGATTGTCGCGGCGCTCATTACCCCCGGCAGCGAAGTGACCGTGACGCATGTCGGCATGAACCCGACGCGCACCGGCATTTTCAAGATGCTGGAAGCGATGGGCGCTGACCTGACTTACGCCAACGAACGCGAAGTCGGCGGCGAGCCTGTCGCGGATATCACCGCGCGCCATTCGGTTTTGCGCGGGATTGAAGTGCCACCCGACGTCGCACCAAGCATGATCGACGAATTTCCGGTATTCTTCGTCGCCGCCTCCACGGCGCAGGGACAGACCATCACCAGCGGCCTCGACGAGCTGCGCGTGAAAGAATCCGACCGGCTGGCATTAATGGCGACTGGCCTGAAAGCCATTGGCGCGCAGGTCGAAGAACGCGAAGATGGCCTTGTCATTCAAGGCACAGGCGGCGAACCGCTGGAGGGCGGCGCAACGATCAACAGCGCGCTCGATCACCGCATTGCCATGAGCTTTGCCGTGGCGGGGCAGCATTGCTATCACCCCGTGACGGTCGATGATGTATCCCCCATCGCCACGAGCTTCCCGACGTTCGAAGCGATGATGCACAATCTTCAGGAAACACATTGACCGCATATATCTCCCCTTTCGCTGCCGATTGTATCGGTTTTGCGGGTAGCTTCTTCATCGTCGTGGCCTTTGCGTACAGCAATCTCACGGCGCAGATGAACGCCCTGTGGTTCAACGTTGCAAACTTCATTGGTGCAGCCTTGCTGACGGTGTCGTTGACGGTGAATTTCAACCTGCCGACGATGGTGCTTGAGGTGGTGTGGATGGCGATTGCGCTATTTGGCATAATCAAGGCGCTGATGGCGCGGCGCGCTGACAAAGGTGCTGCGCAATGATAATCGCCGTCGACGGGCCGACTGCCTCAGGCAAGGGTACGTTGGCAAAGGCATTGGCCGCGCATTTTGGAATGCCGTTTCTGGACACGGGCTTATTGTACCGCGCGGTGGGTCGGCAGGTGGAAATCAACAATGGCAACCCCGATGATCCGGCGGATGCCTTGGCGGGATGTGATTTTCCGGACAGCTTGCTTGATGACCTGATCTTGCGGACCGAAGAAGTTGGCGGGTTAGCTAGCCGTGTATCGATCCACCCTCAGGTGCGCGCGGCACTCAACAAGCGGCAGGTGGATTTCGCCAACCAGCCCGGTGGTGCGTTGTTGGACGGGCGGGACATCGGCACGGTGATTGCGCCGCATGCCGATGTGAAGCTGTTTGTAACCGCCCCTGCCGAGGTGCGGGCGCAGCGGCGTTATGACGAAATGCAGCGGCACGGAATTGACGTGCGCTTTGCCGATATCCTTGCCGATATTCATGCCCGCGACGCACGCGACATGGGGCGTGCCGATGCCCCGTTAAAAGCCGCGCAAGACGCGCTATTGCTTGATACCGGCGATTTGACTATAGGCGACGCCGTTCAAGCTGCGATTGCGCTGGTGGAGTCTCGACTTCGCAAGACCTAAGTAGCCGGAGTGTATCGATAGAACACACCGTCACCCTGAACTTGGTTCAGGGTCCATTTCGCCGCGCTGACCCTTGGTCTAAGTTGATGGATGGATGCTGAAACAAGTTCAGCATGACGTGGTAATTTGGTTTGATATGCACTGTATTTGAACGCTTTATTGCTATTCGGGCAATAGGGCATCTCTGGTCAAAGACCGTCGGAACCAACCGACTGGCCGGATAAAAAGTACGTAAGGAAACTCTAACCTATGGCAACTTCGCCAAACCCGACCCGCGACGATTTCGCGGCACTTCTCGACGAATCACTTGGTGGCGCAGACGGTGGCTTTGAAGGCCGCGTCGTAAAAGGCACCGTAACCGCAATCGACAATGACCATGCTGTCATCGATGTGGGTCTCAAATCCGAAGGCCGTGTGGCGCTGCGTGAATTCGCTATGCCCGGCCAAAAAGCCGACCTGAAGGTTGGCGACGAAGTTGAAGTCTTCGTTGACCGCGTAGAAAATATGAACGGCGAAGCCATGCTCAGCCGTGACCGTGCCCGCCGCGAAGCTGCGTGGGACGTTCTTGAAGGCGAATTCGATGCTGGAAACCGCGTCGATGGCGTTATCTTCGGCCGCGTAAAGGGTGGTTTCACCGTTGACCTCGGCGGCGCAGTCGCATTCTTGCCCGGCAGCCAAGTCGACGTTCGCCCTGTGCGCGACGTTGGTCCATTGATGGACATCGCGCAGCCATTCGTCATCCTGAAAATGGACCGCAAGCGTGGCAACATCGTTGTTTCGCGTCGCGCCATTTTGGAAGAGACACGTGCAGAACAACGCACTGGCCTTATCCAGAACCTCGCTGAAGGTCAGATCATCGACGGCGTTGTCAAGAACATCACCGATTATGGTGCATTCGTTGACTTGGGCGGCATCGACGGCCTGCTGCACGTCACCGACATCAGCTACAAGCGTATCAACCACCCAAGCGAAGTCATCAACATTGGTGACACCGTTAAGGTTCAGATCGTTCGTATCAACAAGGACACACAGCGCATCAGCCTTGGCATGAAGCAGCTGGAAAGCGATCCTTGGGATGCAGCAGTTGCCAAGTACCCAGTGGGTACAAAGCTCAAGGGCGCAGTCACGAACATCACCGAGTACGGTGCGTTCATCGAACTCGAAGCTGGTATCGAAGGCTTGGTCCACGTTTCGGAAATGTCATGGACAAAGAAGAACGTTCACCCTGGCAAGATCGTTTCGACAAGCCAAGAAGTCGACGTTGTCGTTCTCGACATCGACATGGAAAAGCGCCGCATTTCGCTTGGTCTCAAGCAAGCGCACGACAATCCATGGGCATCGTTTGCTGACAAGTTCCCAGTGGGTTCGACCGTTGAAGGCGAAGTCAAGAACGCGACTGAATTTGGTCTGTTCATTGGTCTCGACGGCGACGTTGACGGCATGGTGCACATGTCCGACATCGCATGGGGCATCACCGGCGAAGAAGCATTGCACCTTCACCGCAAGGGCGAAACCGTCAAGGCAATCGTCCTCGACATCGACGCCGAGAAAGAGCGCATTTCGCTTGGCATCAAGCAGCTTGAAAAGGGTGCCCCATCGGCAGCCGGCGCTGCTTCGGCAAGCGGCCTGAAGAAGGGTGCGACCACCACGGTTACTGTTCTTGAAGTACGCGATGGCGGACTTGAAGTGCAGGCCGGTGAAGATGGCGCAACTGGCTTCATCAAGCGTGCCGACCTTGGCCGTGACCGTGACGAGCAACGTCCAGACCGTTTCCAGGTTGGTCAGAAGTTCGACGCGATGATCACTGGCTTCGACCGTTCGAAGAAGCCAAACTTCTCCGTCAAGGCGCTTCAACTCGCTGAAGAGAAGCAAGCTGTTGAGCAATATGGTTCGTCGGATTCCGGCGCATCGCTTGGCGACATCTTGGGTGAAGCGCTTAAGGGCGTGAAGAAATAAGCTTCGGCTAATCCACATCTCCGATTGATCGGAACAATAACCCGCCCTTTTCACGAAGGGCGGGTTTTTTTGATGTTTCGACAAACAACATCGGTAACACCGTTGTAATATCGGTAAATTTCTGGCACTTTGGAACCATTACCAACGTCAGACGCTTGAGAGGCTGCCTTGCAACTTCCGCGAGCCCGATGTGAAGGACATATGATGATCCGTTCAGAATTAATCAAAAAGCTGGAAGCTGAAAATCCCGAGTTGAAAACGGAAGAAATCGAGAAGATTTTGGATCTGTTTTTCGACCAAATCATCCAACGTCTTGCCGACGGTGGACGTGTCGAACTGCGTGGCTTTGGCGCCTTTTCAACGCGCGACCGCAGCCCACGCAAGGGCCGCAACCCGCGCACCGGCGCCGCGGTTGATGTGCCTTCGAAGCGCGTACCTTATTTCAAACCCGGCAAGGAAGTGCGGGAACGGCTTAACAAATAAGCCGGGGCTGCAAAGCCTCTTGACCATGCGCACGTAATGCTGTCTGCGCAATGTCATGCGGATGTGGCGGAATGGTAGACGCTACAGACTTAAAATCTGTTGTCCTTTTGGGCGTGCGGGTTCGAGTCCCGCCATCCGCACCACCATTTAACGTATTGTTTTACCACTAGAAATAGCGATTATCTTAGCGCGGCTCGGCCTGCCCTGATTACCTTGTGTGTGTAGTTCATGTGTAATCTCGTCAAACATTCCTGTATCAAGCGACGCTATCGCTGTGTCGACATGGTCATCTGCCAAGTGGACGTAACGCATGACCATCGCGAGAGTTTTGTGTCCGCTTATGCGTTGAATGGTGGGCAAATCAATCCCAGCCTGCACAAGTGATGTGATGGCAGTGTGCCGCATCACGTGGGGTGTAACCTTTTCAGGTTCTAACCCGGCCCTAAGTACAGCCCGCTCGAACTGCCGCGCCATGCTCTTCCGGTAAGGTGTATTGCCCCTGTGGCGCCGGTGTGGAAATATATAGCCATCTTTGTCGTCGCGGCTCTTCCGCTCATTTTCGAGCATTGTCCTCAAGCTGGTCGTGATAGGCTGCACGCGCTGGCCTGCCTTAGCTTGAGAGATATCAATCCGATTGTTGGCGAAATCAATTTCATCCCACCGGACGCGAAGTATCTCACTATGACGCATGGCGGTGTTCAGGCCAAAAGCTATAAACAGCCACGTCGCAGGGTCTTGGTCGCCAATGCCACCACGCATAAGGGCTGCTTGATTGGCCGGTGAAAGGATCACGATCTTTTTACGCTTCTCTTCACCCTTAGCTATCTTGGGCCGGTTATCCGACCTGATCCACTTCCACTGCACCATCCGGTTCATCATGTGTGACAGGGTGGATAGCTCACGATTGACCGTTGCCAGCTTTGCTCCGGCTTCCATACGTTGGCGGGCAAAGTGCTGCACAGCAAAGTCTGTGATTTTATCAGCCCTTTGATCTTTGAAGTAAGGAATGAGATGCGTTTGGATGTGACGTCTCTTGTTCGGCAAGTCCTCAAACCCTTTTACGCCCCTATGCAGAGTGTCCTCAAGGTTCTGGAGGTATTCTTCGCCTGCCTCGCGAAACGTGCGATGCGTCTTGCGTCCGGTCGGCAAGTCCAACCGGCCTTCTCTGGCTTTGGTCCGGAACGACTCGATAGCACGCTCTGCTTGCTCGCGAGTGACGCCTTCGCTTTCACGACCGATAACGCGGTGTATGCGCTGTCCATCCACCATGATGTTAATGCTATAGCGGCAATCCCCATTGGACAGGCGTTCTGCTGTAATGCCATGTTCGTTGATCCTCGCTCCTACACTGAGTGTTCGGATAGCGGTGCGTGTAAGGTGGTTAAAACGCAGGCTCACAGATAAATCTCCATAATGTGCAGGATGTCGTATGGTTCGCCACGGGACTTTTTCACCTCTGCCTCATTTCGCAGGTAGTCCCTGTAAAGTTTTCGGCCCGCCTTCTCGGCTTCTAGGTAGGGACGAAGTGCACCTTCGAAGTCCGCTTTGACCTTGCGATATTGTTCATCAATCTGAATGATTTGCTCCAAGAGATTTGCCGCGCGCGTGCTCTCTTCCGCATCGTCAAGCTTTTCGCACATGAGCCGTGCTTTGCTTCGAGTGCGATCCGGCAGCATTGTTAAGCCAGCTTCATCCCCCACAGTTTTGTCCGGGTCCTGCCTTGCCGCGATACCCATGCTGCCGAGTTGTTCGATTAAATCAGATCGGTCCTGCTCAAGAATTTCCAGCATTCCGAATGCGGCAATTACGAGTTCATCGTTTTGCGGCAGGTCAGGACGGAAATCGTTTACGGGACCAATTCTAAGCATCTCAGCCACTACAGCCCACGTTTTTAGGTCTTTATGCCAACCCTTGCGGGTTATCTTCTTCTCTATATGGAAAATTTCTTTGGCAATCGCCTGCACCATTTCAACACCTCGATGATCGAGATCGCAGGTTGCAACTAGCCGCGCTTCGAGATCGGCGGCGAAGCTTCTCTCTGCCTTCGTTGCTGCTTCCATCAGTTTGTGGCGTACTTCTGGGTCAAGTCGGAGAGTGGCCTCTTTCCGACGCTCTTCAGGCTTTTTTAGGGGGCGTCCCATTGTTCGTTATCCTGTATACGGTTTACTATACTAGATTGTATCGACTATTACCCGAAATTAAGCAATAGGTAAATTCAGGTGCCTAAGTGCCAGTCGGCATCCGTTGTACCAGATAAGGAGTACGAAATGGAAACGTTAGAAAAAGTTCAAGTCCAAATTTTGCCGGATGGCCGGCTCGATCGCGCCAACGCTGCCGTCTACCTAGGGTGTTCGCCGAAAACGCTCGCTGAGTGGGGGCGGCTCGGTCTGGGGCCACGTAGTTTTTTGGTCGGCGGTAGGCGCTTCTACAAGCTCAATGATATCCAGCTATTTGTTAACGCAAAGGGTTTCGACGAAGGGGAATTGGCATGAATATTCATTCAACACCTTCGACTACGCGCAGGGAACATTGTGAAACTTGTCTTTACCTTAGGACCGGGTGGGATGATTATTACCAATGTCGTCGGAATGGGCCGCAAGTCACTATCAGGAAGGAATGTGACGACGAGGCTATCGTTCCGGTAACGATTTGGCCGTCGGTGACGGCAAAAGATTGGTGTGGACAATACGCCCCTAAGAAAAAGGGGGCGTAGATGGAAAATGCTATCGATTATGTCGCCCACGGGATGGCGCTAGTCGCCATCCCGAAAGGCAAGAAAGGGCCTGCTACCAAAGGCTGGAACGAGAAGGCAAGCGCCATCACTGATCCGGAAAAGGCCGGCGAACTAAATGGTAATATTGGTCTAGCTCACGCGTACTGCTCACCGCTGCCGACAATGGCTCTGGACCTTGATGATATGGAACGGGCATCGGTTTGGCTTGCCGCGCGTGGTATCGATGTGGGTGAACTGCTCGATGCTGATGATGCCGTGCAAATCGTGTCTGGTAGGCTCGGACGCGGGAAGCTGCTTTACCGGCTACCTGCGGGCCTCGCGCCGATCGAAAGCCTCACCATTAAGGAGGAGGTTCTTGTCAATGAGTAAGAAAAAGGAAATCACGGTTCTCGAATTTCGTTGCGGAACCGTTGACGGTCTAACGATGCAGGACGTACTTCCGCAGTCTATACATCCCGATACAGGCATGCCCTATCGTTGGGGTGGAAAGGGCGACTGGCGCGCGATCCCAGAAATCCCGGCTGCGCTGCTTGCGGCTTGGCAGCAAGAGTTAGTTGCTCGCCAGGCAAGCCGTGCCCAGCGCAAGGACCGGCAATGGTCGCTAAGCCGCGTTGAAGATACCCCAAGGCAGCGCGCGCGCATTGCTGACATGCTAAGCCATATCTCTGCCGATTGCAGCTATATACTCTACCGCGATATTGTTTGGGCTATTCTTAGCCTTGGCTGGCATGACGAGGAAGATATCGCACGGGCATGGTGCCTTTCAGCGCCCGAGAAATTTGAAGAAGATGACTTCTGGAACGTTGTGAATAGCTACGACCCGAACCACTACCCAGCACCCACCATTGGAACTATCATTTACCACGCAAGGGCGGGTGGGTGGAATGGCTGACGTTGTACCCATTACTCCGCAGATCGATCCCCTGCGGGAATTGCAGAAGGCATTTTGCCTATTTCAGATGGGGGGAGATGTCTGGGTCGGCGACCTAGCCGGAATTGAAGCTGTTAAGGGGGGCACTAGCTCATGCGATGTTGCTATGTACAAGCAAGCGGCAGGTAAGCTTCTGATGGAGCGCCGCCTTGAAACATTGCCGGCGACATCGAACGCCCGGCAGGTGGTCAAAGATTTCTTGGTAAGCCCAAATACCAAGGTTTTTGACGCCGTGGCATTCAGTCCGCTGCCAACACCCACCTCAACTCTGAATTATTGGGTTGGCTCCCCGGTGCTGCCAAAGGCTGGTGACTGTTCCGTGATTACGGACTTCCTCAGGAACTCGATATGCAGCGCTAATGGTCGGCTGTTTATGTACCTGATCCGGTTTTTGACGCATATGTTGAAGAACCCCGAAGAGAAACCCGGCATCATGATTGTGCTCCTTGGTGGGCAAGGCACCGGCAAAGGCAGCTTCTTCCGTCTTCTGAACGCAATATGGAAGCATACTACACTGCAAGTGTCCGATGTAGCTCATGTGATAGGTAACTTTAACGCCGCCATCGAGCGCAACTATGTTGTCTGTATGGATGAAGCCCTGTTCAGCGGCGACAAGAAAGCACTCGATCGCCTAAAGTCTATGGTGACGGAGCCTATGGTTACCATCGAACAAAAGTACCAGCCTCGCCGCTCCATCCGTTCTTACCACCGCTTCTTCGCGGCCAGTAACCATAAGCATTTCGCTCAGGTTGAGGCTGATGACCGTCGGTTTGCTTTCTTTCAGGTATCAGAGGCCCGCAAGGGTGATCATGCGTACTGGGATAACGTGCACAAGGCGATCGATGACCCCGCCGTGATTGCCGCCATGGTGCATGATATGCTTTCCCTAGATCTTAGTAATTTTAATGTCCGGCAGAGGCCAAAAACCGAAGCCCATATGGATCAAAGGCTAAAGTCGCTCAGCGGTTTCGACCGGTACTGGTTTGAGGTGTTGCAAACTGGCTGTTTCTGGCCCGGCGGTCGTGGGGAACCAATGGAACCTTGGGAGGATCCACGTTTCGTAAGCACAAAAACGCTGCTGGGAGGCCTGAAGGAATACGAAAAGGGTGCCCGCGTTTATACTGCACCTCAGGAGCGTGAAGTGCACCAAGCCCTCAAGCGCCTGTGCCCCTCCGCCGAAAGGGATCGACAGATGAACCGTAATATTCTGGAACGCGGCCAGCAGTTGCCATCATTGCCAGATGCACGGGACGATTTTGCTCAACTCATGGGCGGAAAGATCGAGTGGTCGGACTGATGAAGATGAAAATCAACAAAAAGGTGGCAAATTTGCCAGCAGTTGCCAGATGTGGTGGTAACAAAAAACGCCTGATTTGCATGAGTTTGCGAGCGCATACCACCATTGCCACCTCTTTTATAAAAATAAGGAAGAATAGTAGTTATAAGAGTTTGTGGAAACAGGTGGCAATGGTGGCAGGCCGCGCGGGCACTCACTTCCTTAGGTCAGCGCGCAAAAAAATCTTGTGCCCGTCTGGTGCGCACCTCGGCTGATGTAATGTAAGAAATTAGACCAATGCCCCTCCCAAACATCCTCTCAGGCAAAACAAAACGCTGCAAAGCAAAGTGCAAGGCACGCGGTGACCAATGTCGCAACCCAGCCGCCTATGGCATGAATGTTTGCAGGTATCATGGTAGTCGTAAGCAATCGACGGTGAGGCGTGGCGAATTTCACCCGGCGTTCAGGCACGGCCTTGAAACACTTGAAGTGAAGGCTGAGCGCAGCCAGCGGCTGTCCGAGCTGCGTGAGCTTGAGGCAATATCATTTGCCCTTGGGTTGGCGGTGGGTTCTAGGTGGCGGGGCCGCAAGCCGGCAACCTAACAGCAAACCTAACGCGAGGATGACACTTCTTTCATAGACAGCTTCATTAACACCAAATGTTCTGACGGCGGACTATTGCTTCCGTTGCGTTTATGAGCAACACTGTTCCCCGTCAGCACCAATGGCACAGATTTGATGTTGTGATTTAAGGAGTGTTTTGGTCTCATCGTAGTGACGAAGGAACGAAGATGAGACCAAAACACTCTGGCCAGCCCAAGGCCTCTG